>Ga0315902_10000063_pt1 | contig 167475 bp, 220 predicted proteins | sample LakEriMetagenome_9_FD_203523 | JGI IMG/M metagenome (GOLD analysis project Ga0315902, IMG submission 203523) | Freshwater fungal communities from buoy surface, Lake Erie, Ohio, United States - Buoy 12 MA117 | ecosystem: Environmental > Aquatic > Freshwater > Lake > Lake biofilm | place: USA... | reverse complement strand
ATCTTATAATTGACAACAATTCCTTTACACTATCAAACGTTGCAATTACAATTTACGGTGATTTAACAATTGCTGGTACTACACCAACACTTACTGCAGGTACAAATATTTGGACATTTGCTGCTACTACTGGTACACAATCAATAACAACAAATGGAAAAATTTTAGATTTTCCAATCACGTTTAATGGCGTTGGTGGTACTTGGGCACTTCAGGACGCATTAACAATAGGCACATCAACTTCTAGAACAGTAACATTAACAAACGGCACTTTAGATTTAAATTCATATACAATGACTATATTTGGTATTTTCAGTTCTTCAAATTCAAACACTAGAAGAATACAAACAACTGGTTCCGGTGGTAAAATAGTATTGAGTTTAAATACTGCTGCGACTGTATGGAGTACTCCTACTGTAACTAATATGACTACTGACGGTAATATTCTTGTTCAATTAACTGGTGGTGGTACAAATCAAGTTAAAACAATTTCTGCTGGTGCATTATCAGAAGCAAATTCAATTAGTTTTCAATTATCTAACACTGCTTCAACAACAACTTTTACAACCTCTAACACAATTAAAAATCTCACAATCGACAACAACTCTTTTACTGTTAGCAATATTGCGCTTACAATATATGGAAATTTGCTTATTGGAGGAACAACAGTCACATTAACCGCTGGCACCAACATTTGGACATTTGCTGCTACTAGTGGTACTAAAACAATCACAACAAATGGTGCAACATTAGTTTTTCCACTTACGTTTAATGGTGTTGGTGGTACTTGGGCACTTCAAGATGCTCTTACAATGAATTCTTCTAGAGTTATAACTCTAACCAATGGGACTTTCAATTTAAATAATTATACATGTACTGCTGCTGGCGGATTTACTGCTACTGGATCAGGCAGTAAAGTATTGGCTCATGGAACTGGAGATTTAGTAATAAGCCTAGCAGGAGCAGCTGCGTTCAACGGCAACGATCTTGGCGTCACTGATGGAAGTGCTGCTCCAGTTACTATAACAAATAGCGGAACAGCCTTATACGATCATGCTACTCCGTTTGTCAGTGGGGCTAGTGGTAGTATATTGTTCAATGGCACAAGTCAATTCTTGAATGTCCCTGCTAATAATGCATTTTTATTCGATGCTGGTAACTTTACTATTGAAGCATGGATACGTCCGACTTCTTTAGGAGCACTCAGGGGTATCGCTAACACTTGGCAACTAGGTGGTGCATGGAATTGGAACGTTACATCTGGCAGATATTTAAACTTTGCATTCACTAACGCCGCTTCGGGTATTTCAACCGTTAGTTTTACCGGAACAACTCGACAAGTAACAGCAAATTCTTGGAATCATGTAGCAGTAGTTAGGAATGGCAATACTATAACATTATATGTAAATGGAGTTGCAGATGCTACTACATTTAATGCCACTGGTATGACAATGTATTATTATGATGGCTCCGCCAAACCTTTAAAAATTGGTGTAGGTTCTGATACTACTGGCTACTTTCCGGGGCAAATTACAAACTTTAGAATTGTAAAAGGAACAGCAGTTTATACAGCTAACTTCACACCATCTACATCACCAGTGACCGCAGTTTCTGGAACTTCAATATTGGTTCAACAAAATCTTATTTCAGCAGGGACGCTTACTTCAACAGGTACTGGTAAAATAAATATGACCTCTGCTACTGCAAAAACATTCGTCGGTGGTGATAACTCATATAACACTCTCAATCAGGGCGGTGCAGGAACACTTACTATTAGCGGGACAAACACTTTTCGAAATATCACAAATAGCGTTCAACCAGCTACTATATTGTTTACAGCTGGTACGACTAATACTTTTACAAATGATTTTGATTTGAATGGTACTAGCGGAAACTTAATTACAATAGGCAGTGATACTCCTGCTTCTAATTTCACACTATCTAAATCTTCAGGAACAGTAGACGTTTCGTTCTGTAGTATCAGTGACTCTATTGCAACCGGCGGTGCTGCGTGGTATGCTGGAACTACTTCAACAAATGGCGGTAATAATACGGGTTGGTTATTTACAAATTTTGTTGTCGCAGCAACTTCAGCATTTTTAGCATTCTTTTTTCCATAGTATTAAATATACAACATATAAATAGTAATAATAAAATAGGGGAAAGGGAACCTATTAATGGCAGACAAAGCTTTTATAGTAAAAAACGGTCTAATAGTTAATACAAACTTGATCTATACTTCTGGATCGAATGTTGGTATCATGACTACTACACCAGGAGCTACTCTTGCAGTAAATGGCAACATCTCTGCAACAGCAAATATTCAGGTTGGTAGTGTTAATATAAATACTAGTATGGTAACTGTGTCAACATCTAATGTCATGACATACGCTACTACACTAAAAGTGTATTATGCAAATAATACGATAGCTTTTCCAACTTAATAATGTTTAAGGTGTATTGATGGGAAGACCGCTTAAAATAGATACTTCTACTTCACCAGTCTCTTTTAAAGAGATGAGCGATGCTGATTACGATTATGCAACGCATATCGTTCTAACACAATTTGCTGCTTCTAACACGGGTGTTGGTACTGTATCTCCTAATAGTTCTTTTACATTAATAGGTACATTTAGTGATACATATAGACCATACACTGTTGGCCAACACCCAGTTGGTACTGATATCACGACAGTAACGTATAACTTCTATCAGGATCTGGGAGCTGCTACTGAAAATTTAGTTAGACCAGTTCATTATAGCGCCGGCGCTAATACTTTTGAACAAGATGATACAACTCTTAATACGACAATAATTTCAAATGCATTGGCCAATCTAGTAAATTCTGGTGTTGGCAGTTATTCATTGTCTCCTACTACTCCTGTCGGCGGTACATGGGTTGCTGAAAGAACTATCCAGAATACTACAGCGGCTGCAAACAATGTTACATATCTTTGGAGAAAGACTGCAGCTACTGCGCCAAGTACATCTAGAACTTTAAAAGTAAATACTACATCACCGATTTCTGTAAAAGAAATGAGTGATGCAGAGATACAGACTCTTACTGAGAGATTAAGAAATAGAATAGTAGCTACTGGTATTGGTCAGTATGCAGTCCAGTCAACTGCTCCTGTCTCTGGTGGTACTTGGGTATCAAGAGGATCGGCATTCTCTGATACAAGAGAAACTACTTCAACTGTAAGTTACACTGGTTCCTATTCTGGAGCATACACGGGTAACTATACTGGTGCTTATACAAGATTCTTCGCTGGAAGTATTGGCGGTTTCTTCTCAGGAACTTATACAGGATTTTATACTGGATCTTATTCTGGTTCATATTCAGGTTTAACATTAAATGCAGGTACAGAAACCGTTTCTACGGTTTCATTATGGGTGAGGACAGCTTAACATGAGAATTATTAGATCACCAAGATGGGCAAATACAGAAAAGACACATATCATATGTCAATTTGAATATGAAGATGGTAGGATCTTAACAGCTAGTGTTACCGATACCGAAGAAGGTAATCCAGATTGGAAAGAAATCTTAGAAACTTTTCCACTTGAACTTATAGATCAAAACACTGCTAATGATCTTGCACTTCATAATGAAAGAAAAGCTCAGAGAGAAGAACAACAAAAGCAAGAAGATGAGATTGCAAAGCAGAACATCTTGTTCTTAGCTAAGTCTGAAGCTTTTGATATGTCTATTATTAGAGATTCAACTTATACCGATCTAAAGTCTAGTCTTAGAAAAGCATCTACTCTTACAGAAATCCATGCATATGCTGGAGCAATAGTAGCACTAGAGACTATTAAGAACTCTTGATATAATTATTTTGTGATGAAAAGTGGTGTTGTTCTTATAGCTTCAATGTCTACTGCATATTATAATTCTGCAGTAAGATGCGCTGTATCAATAAAAGACTACTCTCCAAAAACTAGTATCACGCTCTTTACTCATCAAGAGTTTATGAAAGAGCGTGATATGAAGTATTTTGATCATATCAGTTATGATATTCCATATCATAGAAGAGCCAAGATGAAGGGTATGTACATGTCACCATATGACATTACAGCCTACATTGATGCTGATATGGAAGTCATGTCATCAGAGTTCAATACTATATTTGATTACTTCGAAGATAACGAAATCATGTTAACTAATATAAGAGAACATGTAAGCAAAGAAGTATTCATAGATAAGAATAAGACTCAGAAGATGCAGTATCATGGTGGGTTCATGCTCTATAAAAAGAATGAAAATACCATGAAGCTTTTAAAAGATTGGTACGAAGAGTTTTTAATACAAGATAAATCTGAGTGGAACTATCCTGAGTATTTTCCATCGATGAAACGTTGGGATCAATTTACTCTCTGGAGACTTCTGAAAGAAAGTGAATACAAATATAAGATTGGAATCATGCCAGATGATTATAGATGGAATTATATTTGGCTCTATGACATAAAGGGCGCAGATGGTGATAAGTCACCAATAATATATCATCATACTATACCAGATAGGATTGTTCATGCAGGTCATATCAAACATAAATCCTGAACTCAAAGTCATTCTAGAAGAGTTTAGTAGTTGGTTTTTTAATTCTGATTATCAGACAGAGTTAATACCACATGAAAAACTCGATGACAATGAAAAAGGTGAATATGCTACATCTGGTAATTATTTAAAGGAAGCATTAAAAGATCCAAAAGCATATGGTTATCCTAAGCACATGCTAGGCGCTGTGATGGAAAATAATTTAAAATCAAAACAATTGCAATCTAAAACTTACAGAGAAGCTTGTGATAGTGTTGATAAAAAACTCATCAACTACTTTGGTGCAAGAAATAATGCGTTAAGAGCATACTATCCACCAAGTGGTTATATTGGTTGGCATCATAATGCAAACGCTCCTGGTTATAATATAGTCATAACATGTAATCCAGATGGCGACGGAGAGTTCGAACACTATGATAAAAATACAAATCTAATAACAAGATATCCTGATAAAAAAGGATGGTTTGTTAAAGTAGGTTACTTTGGTTCATTTGAAGAACCAGAAAAAATGTATTGGCATTGCGCAAGAACTAGATCACCAAGATTAACTTTGAGTTATATCGTCCCGCATGCAGATATATGGCAGTCTATGATTGCTGATATTGGTATTCCGGATACAACTCTACAAACAACTTGTAGTATTCTTTAGAATAAAACTTCTTCATACTATTCAAAAGACATATCTTCTTTTCTGGTTTATAGTATCTAGTTTTAGTTTTTTCTTCACCATATACTCTTGAATAAAACCAGCTTTGCTGATAGTGATCAAACTCAAAGTTATTAAATAGAAAATCATCATCTCCTATGTTTTTACACATATGATAATCTGTATTCTCTATAAATCTTCCCCATATATAAGCATCTCTCGTCGTATCTATGGACATCACACTTGAATTAAAAGTGTTTTTCCATACCTCTGATTTTTTCCACCAAGCTTTAATTAGAGTTAATCTCTTTTCATAATCTAATATATCATCTATATTATTTTGAATAATAACATCTAAGTCAAAGTACGTAAAATTATTAAGCTTCATGATATCTTTATTAAAAAGATACATCTTATTCCAATGACCTTCAAGATCATTATCTTTTGGTAGTGATATTATCTCTATGCTTCTGTTGATATCAAAACAATCATCTGTTAAACAGTAGAGTTGAAAAGGATATGTGACTGTTTGTTTCAGCATGTATTCTAACATGTTTACATCTTCTGCAGAGTACAGATGCCCCCACTTTATGCATACTATATTTTTCATATTTTCCCCAATGCTACATACATTCTTACACCACATACATCATATTTTTGTGCAAATATATTTTCACTAAATCCACATTGTTCAACTAGATCTTCTACACAAAATGCTGTGTTTACTTTTCTTCTTTCTTCATCTTCTTTTTGATTAAAAACTAGTACATATTGACCTTTATTGAATATTTTAAGTTCTTTTAATGTATAAAGATATTCGCTGTATGGTATTATGATGAGACTGTCCTTTGTTATATCTCGTATATCTTCAAAATTTACATTTTTATTAAAGTATTCGAACGACAAATTACTAAAATGTTCTTTAACAATATTATATGTAGATCTTATTAGAGGGCTATAATCTATCAATTTAACTTGTGTAGTTATACTACTTTGTTTTTTTGTTTCTAAATCTAAATTGTTTATTAATGTTATTTCAAATAATTCATCTTGTTTATTAATTATTTTTTTACTATTGTTTAGAAAACTAATATCTGTTTCATATCTCGTGTTTAATATATCAAATATATAATATGGTAAGCCACTAGCAATAAATGTTACAGTCTCTGACTTAACAAAATCATATTCATTTAATATACTTCTAAAGATATTAGCTCTTGTTTTTTCGTAATCAGAAAGAAATATCTTCAATCTGGGAATATAATTTTTATTGTATTTTTCTATTTGCTTTTTTAAAGTAAAAACACTAAACACTTTTTGATTCCCACATTGTTTTCGCCCACCCATCTACTTCATGAAGTTCTTTACCAACTCCATGAGATGTATTAAATAAACAAAAATAATAATCATTACGTAACACTTCTGGTTTCATATCATCTTTGTGATCTGCTCCAAAATTATATGCGTACACAATATTTTTTGGATGATACTTCAATTTATCTCTAAATATACCAAATAAAGATTTATCAAAACTAGTGAAGAGAAAATTAATCTTCTTCATATTATCAATATAGAACTTATATAGTGGTTCTAACTGATCATCTTTCCATGTAATAAATGAACTATTAATGTCGCATGCACCCTTATGAAAATATGCATCGCATTGATTAGGATCAGCCCAATAATTCTTAATAAATCTAGGTTCTTCGAAGTTATATTTTTTTATATAATCAGTGAAGTCTTTTAGACAAAGTATGTCGATATCAAATAATATATTTTGACCTGCGCCAATAAAATGTGGGTCAAATAATTTTAGTTTTTCTATAGTAAAAACATTACCAAGACCAAGTATTTTACTACTATCATAATCAATAATATTGATGCTAGGATCTAATCCAGACTTGTCATCAGTGATGCATGTAAACATGACATCACCTCTATAGTTTTTAAGTACAGAGTATAATAATCTGTTTACATATTCAGGACCGTATTTTGTACCCCATTTAAAGCAGTAGACTTTAATAGTCATATTGTACTATACGATGATATCAGTGATTTATCTGTTGGTAGATATGGGTCATTTGAACCATCCCATCTTGAAGACTTCTTAAGTTCAAATGTTATACCGATATTCTCAGCCATCTTTATAGCTTCATCAATCTGGTGTTCATTCGTCTTAAATGGTATGAATACCCATCTCGCTCTAAACTTATATTTTGTAGTCATCTTCATTACTTCAATAATTTGATCATGATCTTCAGAACTCATATTGACTCTATAAAGACCAGCAGTATCTCGAAGACCATCTACAGAAAAAATAACTTCATCTCGTTCTTTGAGCACAGAGAAGAAATTTTCCCACCACTCAATTGTTTTTCCTGACCCATTTGTATGAATCTTAACAACTTTGTTTTTGTCTTTAAATAGCTTTATTATCTCTAAAAATTGTGGATGATAGATAGGATCACCATATGTTCCGCAGAACATAAAACTTTCATAGAAACTATCAGCATATTTCTTGCAAGCTTCTATTGATAAGTCTTGTCTTTTAAGTTCACCTTTCTTGACCAATATTGTTCTAATACATTTTGGACAAGAAATTCTACATCTATTTGTAAGTTCAATATGAATACTATTTTTCATAGCGAAGTATCTCATGATTATGACTAGTAGTCTTAGAAGCGTTCACTCCACATTTCTTCTGACAACATTTTGGCGCGTCATAATAAGATTTGGAAATAAAGTTAAGCCAATCTAAATATTTTAGATCTAAATGAAAGGTGTGAACATCGTTATTGTCTATATTATATCTATCATCGTTAAATATAGACGATTCATATTGTTGTCCATGAGTTGGAAAAACACAACATGGAAGCCATCTACCGTTTGCTGCAACAAAGTGTTCAGTGTTATTTCTGCACTTAGGAATTATCTTTCTTTGTTCTTCTTCATCATATTCCATATTATATCTCCATATTGTAAAAACACATCTGAGTTCTTAGATCAGGATCTCCATCACCATTTGGTGGCAGTAATTGTATAGCTTTTATATATTCACTAACTGGCTTATTATCAATATCTATATTAAGTTTATTCTTGAAAAATGAATTAGTCGGAGCATATACAGGATATTCACAATCATTTATAAACTTTTTAATATTATATTGTTGTCTATTAAATTCTTTCAATAGATCTTTATTTTTATACCAATCATATTTTGGATATGATATATCAAAACCACCAGCGCTTTGCCACCACTCAACACATTCTTCTATAGGTTGTTTTATAACAAAAATAATTTTACTTGTTGGAAACGTTTCTACTAACCAATCTAAATTATAGGCTAGTGAATGACTCTTAATTAGATAATTACGAAAATCATCATGCTCAGAAAAAGCTTTAGCTATTTCTTTTTTAAAAGAGATTTTATTATAGAAGTCTTGTGGTGATTCGAATCTATAACCAAATTCCATGCCAGTTCCAAAATAAGAACCTTGGTGATTGACAAGATGAGACCAAGACTTACTATTCTTAATATAATATTCTCTCTCAGAAGTGTGATCTGAAAGATTCAATAAAAGTTTTGGTGAATATTCTAATATTGATGCTATTCTAGACCAAGAACTTCCAGGAGCTCCAATAAAAAATATAAGTTGATCATCTCTCATAATATATAATTCACAGTTTAATTTGTTAAACTATCACATTTGCTCTATAAAGTAAACCAGTATCTATTTCTGAACCTCCAGAAACAAACTGCGATTGTGTAAATGGTGCAAAAGAAGATGCATTTAATGTTGAAAAATAAGCATCAACATAATTGACAGTTTCATAAATTGCATCAGAAATTTGTTGATGTGTTACACTTTCAGCCGGCAAACAAAATAATACTTTTCTTCTCATTTGATCTGGGCGAGCAGTAGATGCTGTTAGTGTATCATAAAGATTCTGATAATATTCAACAACACCACTTAGATCTTGTTTCTTAATAAAAAAGAGTCTAGAACCAGATGGAAGATTATCTTTAAAAGCCGAAATTAGTCTTGATGTTGGTGCAAGACCATTCATTATTCTAATACCAAAATTTGCTTCATTTTTTCCAGTAGTATCAAACATATTTTCTACCATAGTTGGTAGAGCACCGGTCTCTATACTGGACCTATATGTTCTTCCGGAAATAACATTTATATTCTGATACGGGAATTCAAAAAGTTCACCATTCTTATCTTCTACAATATCAGCCGTAGAAGGATGTTCTAATATTGTGTTGATCTCTGAAAACAAGGGATCAAATGACACAAAAGCATTAATTCTCATTTATTTCTCTCCTTCTATAATAGCGTGTATTCTGTCTAACCAATCTTTACCATAGAGATCTATCAAGACTTCGTCTATACGCCATTCATTGTGTTTATCTGCAATCTTAGTATTTATGCTTGGTAATAAATCATCTAAATTACTATTAGTTTGCACATCTGGATTATATACAGCTATAGTAGTTCCTATGCCATATTTTTTAAATCCTTTTCTGCCTATAAAATATTCAGCATCTTCTTCAAACATGGTATCATAAAATTGTAAGTCATCTTCTAAGCCAAGTGAATCAACTAATTGTTTAAAGTCTTTCATGCTAAAGCTTAGCTTATTCTTTCTCATAAATTCAAATATTAATCTGTTCTCTATCTTTATATGTTCATACAATTTTTCATCAGTGCCATACCAGCCATAATATGGAAATTTAATATTCCAACCACCTACAAGATGCCACCATTTAAAAGCTTCATTGTCTCCATTATAAACCATTATAATTTTAGCTTTAGGAAAGTTTTCTTTTAACCAATCTAAATTATATGAAAACCAGTGTGATTTTATTATTTTATAACCATGATCAAAATCATTAAAAGCTTTCTTAATTTCTTCTAAAAACTCTTCTTTTGTATGATTAGTCAAATCATCAAAAAATTCACCTATACCATGTTCAGGTCCAAAGTATGCTGATGAATGCATTCCAACATTTTTTTCATGACCATGAAAACTTACTTTTGTTTGATAGGTTGGAAACTTTTCTTTATCTGAGGAATTAATATCTTTGTGATGAGCAAGTATACTTAATACTCTACTCCATTTGCTACCAGGAGCTCCAGCAGCAAATATAAGATCATGGCCATCAGTCATTGTTTTCTCCATATCCAATATAATCTTTCAATAGGTCTTGGAGAAACACCAGCCTGTTCTGATGCTCTATCTCTCCATTTATCATTAATACCTTTGCCATCTCTTTTTAATCTACGAATTATAGTAGGTTCTACTTGTAATGTAAAATTAAAATAATTAGTCCAATATTTTATCTTTTCTTCAGTCCAAATATAATATGGTATCATGTCACTCTTATGAATATTACCTCTAAAAACTGATATTCCACCATTCTTTAATACTCTATTCATTTCTGTAAGTTGTGTATGTATTAAATTATCATCACCAAAATTTATACTTCCATAACATAAACAAGCATCGACTGAATTATCTTCATATGGCAGAGAAGATATATCAGTTATAATATCTGCTCGGTCATTTGTTATATCAATACCAATTAAATTTATTATATGTTCTTTATATTGATTGTCACCACAACCTAAATCTAAAACTAAATCTGGAATCATACGATTAATAAGTTGTATTGTTTCATCACCACATTTTTCGAATTTATTGTAATGAAACTTTCTAAATTTAGGATCGGAACGATCAAACACTTTTTTTATTGATTCGTTTAATTCATTCATATACTAATTACTCTTGGACATGACTTCATAAATTCATATGTTTTCTCTGTCACTGCGCCAGTAATATTCAAAGTAGGTCTTGGTTCATGACCAAAGTTACAAGTACCATGTGGCACATCTCTCCAAGGCCAAGTAATGCAATCACCTTTTGACCAGTGAATATATTCATTGCCTTGTTTCCAAACTTGACCTTCTTTTTGATCATCTAAAAATACTATAACTCTCATGATTAGCCTTTGATCATGATCACACGAAGCAAAAGTATTATAGTCTTCTCTCTGTTCTTTTAATATTCCACCAAAATTATCTAAGTGCCAATAAAACATTTGTCCAGGCATCTGCACATCAAACTTTATATTTGGTTTTTTACTCTTTTTTCCAGCAGGATGATCAAATTGAAACAATTCTGCTATCTTTGTCATGCTGTCTGGCAAATCTGCATGTCTTATTCTATTTAAGACAGCATATGAATCATCATCACCATCTACTTTATAACCCCACTTTTTGAAATCATTATATTCTAAGTTATTATTGTTATCGAAACGTGGGTTTGATCTATAGTCAAATGTAGCTGGTTCAGATTGAGACATCATTTTCTTTACGTCTTCTTGCCAGTCACCTTCAAACTTACATATTGGAATATAATTTGGTATATTACCTACATCATCTCCAACTTTTTTATTAAAATTATATAGACTTGTTGCTTTACAGAATTCATATAGACCATTGAAACCATGATATGTTACTGGTTCTTTAGTTTTTAAAGATGTCCACTGATCATATGGTGAATTTGTATAACTTATCATCCTAACCTCTTCATTATATAGAAGTATCTTTCATCACCCTGTTGATTTGTTTCAATAGCAAATCTAATCATCTTAAGATTATGTTCTTTCATTAACATGAAAATGTGTTCTTGAGTCCATGGGAACCAATCAATAAACTTAAAGCTAGTCTTATCTTTAGTAAAAGGTTTATGATCAATACCGGGATTAAATCTAAAATAAAGATAACCATCAATCTTAGTCATGTTTACAACTTTAGCAAACATAGTATCGATGTGTTTTTTATCAGTTCCAAAGTTTAAGCTACCAAGTGCCAATACTTGATCATATTGCTTCTTTGGTTCAAACTCTTCAAGAGTCTTCTTAATATCTGCTTTAGGATGATATGGGTCCAAACCTACTAGATTTTGAACTTTATCTTTGTAATAGTTATCACCACAACCAACATCCAAAACAGACTTTGGTTTCTGCATATTAGCAAACTTTATGAGATACCTACCTGACTCTGGGTATCCATGCTTAGATTTCCAGACTCCAGAAAAGTATCTAGAAATATACTTCACATGCATAGCATCACAAAATTCTTGTAATGTTTGGTAATCTTCAGCTTTTAGATCAAACATAAAGTTTTCATCTACCCATTCTGGGGTAAGAAACTTATTAAAGTTCTTATTATTGATCTTGGGGAATTCATTCTTGATATAATTGAGTATTTTCATGTTTTCTCCATAATATAATTATTACTCTGTCTTATTTATAAATACTTAAAAGGCATACCGGAGTTAAAAATGGCAGTACCAGCATCAAGATCACAATTCAAAGAATATTGTCTCCGTACACTTGGCAAGCCTGTATTGGAAATCAATGTTGATGATGACCAAGTTGAAGACCGTATAGACCAAGCTTTAAGATATTACTGGGACTATCACTTTGACGGCTCTGAAAAGATCTATTATAAACACCAAGTAACGGCTCAAGATAAAGTAAATAAGTATATAACTTTACCTGAAAATATTATTGGTGCAATTAATATATTTGATATTGGTGATGCTTTAAATACCAATAATATGTTTAATATTAGATATCAGATAGCTCTTAATGATCTCTACACACTAACATCAGTTTCAATGGTACCATACTATATGGCTCTTCAACACATCCAGATGTTAGAATATTTATTAGTGGGTAAACAGCCTATCAGATATAATAGACATACTGATAAATTACATATCGATATGGATTGGAATAAACTTGAAGATAATCATTATCTTATAGTAGAAGCATATGAAGTAATTGATCCGGATACATATACCGATGCATGGGGTGATCGTTGGCTTGCGCAATATACGACTGCTCTTATTAAGAAGCAGTGGGGAACAAATATGAAGAAGTTTGAAGGCATGACTTTGCCTGGAGGTATTAAGTTCAATGGTCAAAAGATCTATGATGAAGCCGATGAAGAAATAAAAGAATTAGAAAAAGAAATGATCAGCAGCTATAGTCTGCCAGTAACAGATATGATAGGCTAATGGCTACAAATTTTTATTTTAATAATTTTCATAACAGTCAAGAACAACTTCTCATTGAAAATTTAATCATTGAGACCATAAAAATTTATGGTCAAGATATGTATTATGTGCCGAGAGTTATTAAAAATAAAGATGAAATCTACGGTGCAGATGATATTTCTGAATATAATAGAGCATATCCTGTAGAACTATACATAAAATCTATTGATGGCTTCAGTGGTGATGGCAACTTTATGTCTAAGTTTGGTCTTGAAATTAGAGATCAAGTAGTATTCTCTATTGCACAGAGAGTATTTTATGAAGAAGTTGGTATGGATAGTGCACTAATTAGACCAAACGAAGGTGATTTAATATATTTCCCATTAAATAATAAACTATTTAAAATCATGTTTGTAAATAAATTCGAAATGTTTTATCAGCTTGGAGCTTTACAAACGTGGGAACTTACATGTGAACTCTTTGATTATTCTAGTGAAAAATTTAATACTGGTATAGCTGAAATAGATTCTATACAAAAGAACTTTTCATTGAATGCGTTCGACTGGGCGCTCTTGAATGAAAGCGAAGAAAGAATAATGACAGAAGATAGTGATTATATTGTTCTAGAAAACTTCACTATAGAAGAGATAGATGATCTATCAGATAATAAATTCATCCAAGATGAAACAGATGATTTCTTAGATTTCACTGAAAAAGATCCATTCTCTGAGAACGGAACATATTAATGTTTGGACATACATTTTATTTTAGCACAATACGAAAATACGTAACTTTATTTGGAACATTGTTTAATGATATCCATATTACTAGAACTGATGCTAGTAACACGACTGTAGCTTTATTGAAAGTTCCATTAGCATATGCACCAAAAGAAAAAGTTTTAGCCAGAGTAGATGCTGATCCGAATATAGATAGACAAACTGCAATAGTATTGCCTCGTATGTCATTTGAAATGACCGATATGAGATATGATTCTAGTAGAAAATTAGGAACTACTGGAAGAAGAGTTGTAAAAGATGCAGATTCTACAAGTAGATTAAAATATCAATATAATCCTGTTCCATATAATATATCATTTAGACTTTATATATACGTTAAAAATGCAGAAGATGGTACTAAGATTGTAGAACAAATACTTCCATTCTTCACACCAGATTGGACTACTACAGTTCAGTTGATTCCGGAAATGGGAATCAACATGGATATTCCTGTTGTACTAGAATCTGTAAATATAGAAGATACGTATGAGGGTGATTTTGATCAGAGAAGAGCTCTAATATGGACACTTGACTTTACATTAAAAGGGTATATCTATGGTCCAGTTAAGAAGTCTGGTATAATCAAGTTTGCAAATACTAATTTCTATATTCCACCGGTTGCAGATGGAGAATTGGCAAGTGCAGTAGGTAATACTGATGTATCTGAAAGAGTAACAGTTAGACCCGGCTTAACTGCGAATGGAACTCCTACATCAAATGTAGCAGAATCTGTAGCATTGTCAGTTATTGAAGCAGATGATGATTTTGGTTATTGCATCAGCATAGATACTATTATAACAGAGTGAGTAAAAAATGTCAACAGCTAATAATGATCCAATAGCTAATGCTTTAGGTGTTAGCCCCATAAGTAGTATGGTAAAATACATTGAAAAAACAGCCAATGATGATACAGCGAAAGATGACTTTACAGTAGCACGCGCTAATATACACAATATCATTGAAACTGGCTCTGACGCTCTTGATAAACTCATGCAACTTGCAGATCAATCACAGTCCGCACGTGCTTATGAAGTTGTAGCTATCTTAATGAAGAACTTACTCGATGCAAACAAAGATCTCTTAGGTATACAGAAAACTATAAGAGAGATTGAAGATATCGAAAAACCAACTAATAATACCACTGTGCATAATAACAATTTGTTTGTTGGATCAACTGCAGAACTTCAAAAAGTAATTCAGGACATGAAAAAGAATGACTGAAGAAGTCTTAATTGAAGGTGGTTATAAGGGTAACGTAAATCTTAAAAGACGTTCTGTCGAGATACAATGGACTCCGGAACTTGTACAAGAATATGTTAGATGCGCCAAAGATCCTGTATATTTTATTGAAAAGTATATGAAGATCATTAGCATCAATGAAGGTTTAATTAATTTTAAACTTTATGATTACCAGAAAGAAATGGTAAAATCAATGGCCGAAAATAGATATACGGTCATTGCTACTGCTCGTCAGGCTGGTAAGTCAACTACGACATGTGGTTTCATTTTATGGTATATTATATTCCATGCAGATAAGACTGTAGCTCTTCTTGCTAACAAGGGTGACACGGCAAGAGAAATTCTTGGACGTATTCAACTTGCTTATCAGCATCTTCCAAAGTGGTTACAACAGGGTATCATTGAATGGAATAAGGGTTCATTCGTCCTTGAAAACAATTCAAGAGTCATAGCAGCTGCTACATCATCAGATGCCATTCGTGGTTACTCTATTAACCTTCTATTCATAGACGAAGCAGCATTTATCGATACATGGGATGAGTTCTTTACATCAGTTTATCCTACTATTTCATCTGGTAGTGATTCTAAGATCGTACTAGTTTCTACTCCAAATGGATTAAATCATTTTCATAAAATATGGGTAGAAGCCGAACAGGAAAAGAACCAATATAAACCTATCAAGGTTATGTGGTATGATGTTCCCGGTAGAGATGAAACATGGAAGACAGATACAATAGCTGCCATGAGCTTCGATACAGAGAAGTTCGAACAGGAATATTGTGTAGAGTTTCTTGGTAGTTCTGGTACTCTAATTGCTGGTTGGAAATTAAAAGAACTTGTAGCTAAGACACTACTTTTTGATAAAAACGGTGTCAAACAATATGCAGAGCCTAAGCAAGGACATTCATATGTTATGGTTGTCGACGTTTCACGTGGAAAAGGATTGGACTATTCGGCATTTCAAGTCATAGACGTATCTAAAATGCCATATGAACAAGTTTGTACTTTTAGAGATAATATGATTACTCCTACTGATTATTGCTCTATAATTCATAGGATTAGCAAATCTTACAATAATGCTTCTGTACTTGTCGAAATTAATGATATTGGCGGACAAGTAGCAGACATGTTATATTATGAATATGATATGGATACTCTTTTATCATCTGAAAATGATGGTAGAGCTGGAAAGAGAATCTCTTCTGGGTTTAGCGGCTCGAGCGCCGATAAAGGTATTAGAACAACTAAGACAGTCAAATCTGTAGGTTGTTCTATAATGAAACTACTTATAGAACAAAACCAATTGATTATTAATGATCATGAAACTATTCATGAACTTTCTGTATTTTCAAGGAAAGGAAAGTCATACGAAGCAGAATCCGGCAATCATGACGATTTGGTTATGGGCTTGGTCCTTTTTGCTTGGCTCTCTGATCAACATTACTTCAGAGAGATGACAGATATTAATACTTTGACTAAAATTAGAGATAAAGATGACGATCAAATAGCCAGTGAACTAACACCATTTGGATTTTTTTCTGAAGGTGATGATGAACCAGATTTAGATCTACCTAAATCTGAAAACTGGATGTGGGCTAATGAGAAATTAACATGAAATATCTCTTATTATAAATAAATTAAACGTTAATAATAATATTTCCATGCATGGAAGGAGAAAAAAATGCCATTTCAAGTTAGTCCAGGTGTAAACGTTTCTGAAATTGACCTAACAACGGTAGTGCCTGCAGTATCAACGACTGAAGGTGCTATTGCAGGTATCTTCAGATGGGGTCCTCTAGACAAGAGAGTATTGATTGATTCAGAAAATGCTCTAGTATCACGCTTTGGTAAGCCACATAAGAACTTCGCTGAAGAAACATTCTTTACAGCTGCAAGCTTTCTTTCATATGGAAACAAGCTTTATGTTGTTCGTGTTGCTAATACAACCACTGATACAGCAAACATAGGAACTCTTACAGCATTTGCTAATGTTGGAACTGTTGCAAACGCTTTAGCTCAGGTTGTTAAGAACGAAGAACACTATGAAGAAATGGATGGTTCTTTTGATGCCGATGTATTATATGTAGCCAGATATCCTGGTCATCTTGGTAACTCACTAAGAATTTCAGTCTGCGATACAGCTAATGCTTATCAATCAACAGTTCAACTATCAAATGTTGAAAATGATTATAGCGGTACATTTACCGCAAACTCATCAGGATTATCAATTTCTGTTGGTGCTAACAGCGTAGCATTTAATACAAACACTGATATCGGTTCAAACGGTTTCATTAGTATTGCTACAAACCCAATTGGTAACGGAACTTATGTTAAGTACCTTACAGCAGCTGGAAACACTGCTCCAACAGGCTTAACAAACAATTCTCTTTATCTAGTTATTTCTTCAAATAGCTCAGGTCTTCAGCTTGGTAACACAAGTTATTTCGCAAATGCTGTTTCATTCAATGCTAACTCAGATGTTACTGATGCAGATGAAACCATTGCAATTGCTTCTGCAAATACAAAGTATGCTGTTGGTGATAAAGTACAATACTTAGTTGCAGCTGGTAATACTGCTGTCAGCGGTCTATCTAATGGTTCATACTATTGGATTGCAACTGCCAACACAACAACAGTTACTCTTGCAGCAACATATGGCGGCGCCAATGTTAATATAACAAAGGGTGCAACAGAAAGTGGTCACAGCTTAACTGCAGTTGAAAGATTAATCGTTCCAACAGCAAAAGCAAACTCAGAAAGCCACACTTTTGTAGCATGGAGCGCTGCTCAGACTGCTATCCTATCACTCTCATCTTCAATTATTGCTGGTGATTTGATTAAAGTTGGTAACGCATCAATCGGCGAACAGTTTATGAAGGTTACTTCAGTAGGAAGTAACGTTACTGCTTCAAATACAACTCTAACAATTGCAGTAACTACAGAAGATAACTACAGACTTAAGTCTGCATATACATCTAATAGCATTACTCGTTATTGGGAATTCTATAACACATTTGATAGAGCTCCTGGACAGTCAGAATATGTTACAGAATTTGGTAATACTTCTGCAAACGACGAAATGCACATTGTAATAGTTGATGAAAATGGAAGATTTACAGGTGTTAGTGGAACAATATTGGAAACATACAAAGGCGTTTCAAGAGTAGACGATGCTAAGACCGCTGATGGTGGAGCTCTATATTATAAGACAATAGTTAATGAACAGTCAAAGTATATTTGGTTTGCAAACGATAGAATTGGTGCTGTTCATAATAATGCTATAAACATCGTAAGTTCAACAAATGATAATCCATTGAATCTTCAATTCAATGGTGGTCAAGACGGTTACGGCGAACTTAATGCTACTCTTGCAGTCATAGCTTCTGGTTATGATAAGTTTGCCTCAGCTGAAGACGTTGATGTATCACTTATCCTTCAGGGTAAGGGTAAATCGAGTGCAGATCTTGCTAACTATATTATCGATAATATTTGCGAAGTAAGAAAAGACTGCGTAGCATTTGTTTCACCACTAAAGGCAGATGTTGTCAACAATGTTGGCGATGAAATGAATGCAATCTTAGACTTCAAGAACAATATAAGAAGTACTTCTTATGCAGTTGTTGATTCTGGTTATAAGTACATGTACGACAAGTACAATGATGTTTATCGTTGGGTACCTCTAAACGGTGATATTGCTGGCCTCTGTGTTCGTACAGACAATACAAATGATCCTTGGTGGTCACCAGCTGGTTTCAACCGTGGTAACATCAAGAATATTGTTAAGCTAGCTTATAATCCTAACAAAGCAGAAAGAGACCAACTCTATAAAGCTGGTGTAAATCCTGTAGTTGCATTCCCTGGTCAGGGTATTGTACTCTTCGGCGATAAGACTGCTCTTAACAAGCCATCAGCATTTGATAGAATTAATGTTCGTAGATTGTTCATTGTTCTTGAAAAAGCTATTGCTACAGCTGCTAAGTTTACTCTCTTCGAATTCAACGATGAATTTACAAGAGCTCAGTTTAAGAACTTAGTAGTACCGTATTTGAGAGATGTTAAAGGCCGTCGTGGTATCACAGACTTCTTAGTTGTTTGTGATCAAACAAACAATACACCTGAAGTAATTGATCGTAACGAGTTTGTCGGTGATATCTACATTAAGCCAGCTCGCTCAATCAATTTCATTCAGTTGAACTTCGTTGCTGTTAGAACTGGTGTTGCCTTCTCTGAAGTCGTTGGCAAGTTCTAATAAATAGAAATAAAAAAGGAGTTTAACAGATGGGTTTCAATATAGACAGCTTTAAAGCAAATGGTTTGATTAATGGTGGCGCAAGACCATCACTTTTCAAAGTAATTATGCAATTTCCTGCAGCACCCGGTATTGAGGGTGATGGAGAAAGAGCTTCTTTCTTAATTAGAGCAGCTCAATTACCAGCATCGACGGTTGATCCCGTCGATGTCCCATACTTTGGTAGAAAGATTAAAATTGCAGGTGATAGAACATTTGCTGATTGGACTATCACAGTAATGAACGACGAAGATTTTAAACTTCGTAATGACTTCGAAGCATGGTTAAACTGGATTAACACACATGTTTCAAACAGATCTGCTTCAGGTACAGGCTCGCCAGAAAGCTATAAAGTAGATATTCAAGTCTACCAATTCGGTAAAGCTGGTCCTGGAGATGATGCTGGTGTCATTAGATCTTATAATCTTGTTGGAGCTTTCCCAACTACTGTAGATGCTATCTCATTAGATTGGGATACAACTAACACAATCGAAACTTTTGATGTTACTTTTGCTTATGATTATTGGGAACCTATGGTTGCTGGTCCATCTCCATCAAGTTATCCAGTACAGTTGGCAGGCGATATTTAATAATTAATATATATTATGAAACAACTTTAAACAAAGTAGGATTTGATGGCAGAGCTTTTTGGATTTGAATTCAAAAGAAAAGAAAAAGAAGAATCGTTCCCGTCGTTTGTTCCAAAAGAAGCAGACGACGGGGCGGTAACGATATCTGCCGGAGGTTCTTACGGAACATACGTCGACTTAGATGGAACCGTAAGAACTGAGGCAGAATTAGTCACGAAATATAGAGAAATGTCAGTGCAGCCAGAAATTGATGCTGCAGTTGATGAGATTGTTAATGCTTCTATATGTGTAGATGAAGAAGATATTCTTAAACTAGTTTTAGATGATGTACAAGTTGCACCAAATATTAAGAAAGCAATACAATCCGAGTTTAAAGAAGTCTTAAGACTCATAGATTTTAATAATCATGCCTATGATATTTACAAAAGATGGTACATTGATGGCCGTCTTTATTATCATGTAGTTATTGATGATGTTAATGTTAGAGATGGTATTAAAGAAGTTAGATATATTGATCCTCGTAAGATTAGAAAGATCAAAGAAGTCTCTAAAAAGAGAGTTAAGAATGGCGATGCAACAGTTACTAAGACTGAAGCAGAATACTACATTTTTAATGACAGAGGCTTTAACGTTGGTAACAAACAGAGTGGACCAACAACACAATCAGGTTTAAAGATTGCTAAAGATGCTGTAGTGCATGTTACATCAGGTTTAACTGATACATATGGGACTATGGTCTTATCACATCTTCATAAAGGTATTAAACCTTTAAATCAGCTTCGTACTCTTGAAGATGCTACAGTAATCTATCGTATCTCACGCGCACCAGAACGTCGTCTTTGGTATATCGATGTTGGTAATCTTCCAAAGATGAAAGCCGAACAGTACGTAAGAGAAATTATGGTTAAACATAAGAATCGTCTTGTCTATGACGCTGCTTCAGGCGAGATCAGAGACGATCGTAAGTTCATGACGATGTTAGAAGACTATTGGCTTCCACGTCGTGAAGGAGGAAGAGGTACGGAAGTTACTACCCTCCCAGCGGGTCAAAATCTCGGCGAAATGGATGATGTTCTTTATTTCCAAAAGAAATTATATAGATCACTTAATGTTCCAGTAAGTCGTATTGAACAAGAAAACACTGCTTTTAATATTGGCAGATCTTCTGAAATTACACGAGAAGAAGTAAAGTTTAGTAAGTTTGTTTCAAGACTTAGAAGAAAGTTTTCATCATTATTTCTTAAACTATTAGAAAGACAACTCGTTCTTAAGGGTGTTATTACCATAGAAGATTGGAATGACATTTGTAAAGATATGAAGATTGACTTTACTAATGACGGATTCTTTACCGAACTCAAAGACAATGAAATCTTAAGTTCAAGAATTGATGTTTATAATAATATGATGCCACTAATTGGTAAGTATTATTCGAATGAATGGGTACAGAAAAATATCTTAAAGCAAACAGATGAAGATATTGAAGAGCAAAGAGCAAAAATCATAGAAGAACAAGAAGATGAAATCTTTAATCCACCAATGATGGATGATGGTACTATGGATCCATCTGCCGGCGGTGGTGGAGCTCCTCAACAAACAGGTGGTGATGCATCTACAGGTCAAGATGATGGTTCTAAGAAACTTATAGATGCACAAAATACGTATCAGCGTTTAATAAATAAAGATAATAAATCATTGCAAGATATGTCTAAGTTGAAATCTGCTTCACAGATTATAGCTAAATCTGGTGGTGGAAATGCTAAGAAAGTCTTACAAAAATATCAAAGTGGAGTTAAATTATGAGTGATGCAATATTAAATATGATTAATCATTCTAAAACAGAAAATGCTTTAGACTTTGAAGCATCATTTAAAGATGTTATGTTAGATCGTATTACTGATGCTATAAATAATAAGAAAATAGAAGTAGCGCAAAACATATTTAAAAATTCTGAAGAAGACTTCGAAGAAGTTGAAGATGCAGAACAATCTGAAGACGTTGCTACAGAAGAAAATACCGAAGAGGAAGAATCTAATGGCGAAGAGTCTTAAAGATATTATAAAAGATAGAGCTGGTCGAAACGTTCCAAAAGGCGAAGAAGACTTTCTTGCCTCGCATCCTGTAAAAGATCATGAAGACGTACATAAGAACAAAAATGTCTTTACTGCAGGAAATGTAAAAGCAGAACAAGAAATTCAAAAAAATGATCCAGGTTCTAGACATGGATATCGTAGCATTAAAGCTGCGGAAAAAGCTTATGAAGAAACTTCAGTAGAAGAAGCAAAAAAGAAAACTTCTGGTAAGAAAGTTGGATCAGAAGACGATAGAAACGTTAATGCAACAGATTATGGTTATACATCAACAGGCAGTACTGTTTCTGAAGCAAAATGCAACATGACTGAAGCTGGAACAATGTGTCCAATGCATGGTCTAAAAGAATGTATGGCCGAAGATACTTACGCTCATAATAAAGAAATGGGCGAAATGTCTGACTCTCAGATGAAGAAGAGAGAAGACATTGTAAAGGGTATGAAAAAGAATTATGCTGGTTTCAAACAACGTTATGGCGATAAAGCAAAATCAGTTATGTATGCTACTGCAACTAAACAGGCAATGAAAGAAGGCTTTGAAGATGCAGAAGGCGAGATGGCGAAGACACAGCTTCGTGCTCTAGCATCAAAAGCAAATGATCTTGTTAACATGATGCAGGACAATCAAGATCTTGAATCATGGGTTCAATCAAAGATTACAAACGCTAAGCACGATATCGATGCGATCCACGATTATCTAATTCATAGAGAAAAACCAGTTGAAGGTACAGATACTGCAATGCAGTTTCCACACGTCAACGTAGATAACGCAGGATTCAACGTATGACTACTGTAATTAAACCTGTTGCCAATCAAATTTCATTAACTACTGCCAATACAGTATACAACTCACCGATTGTATATATTAGCGCAACGGCAGCAGCAATTATAACAGTAGCAAACAGCAGCGTTACTATTGGAACGTTCACACTGCCAGCAAATCAGTATATCTTTGTAGCAAAAAATCCAACTGATACGATTGCTGCTAACGTTGCAGTGTTAGCAACTGCTGCATCATACAGGGGTTAAAAATGAAACTTATCGCAGAACAAATCGTAGATGTAGAATATATTTCTGAAGCTAAAGAAAGCGGAGAGAAAGAACACTTCATCAAGGGTATTTTTCTTCAATCAGAACAAGTAAATCGCAATGGCAGAGTTTATAGAAAGCCTGTTCTAGAAAAAGAAGTTAATAGATACATCAAAGAAAATGTAACAAATAATCGTGCTTATGGTGAGTTAGGTCATCCACAAGGACCAACAATTAATCTTGATAGAGTTTCACACATGATCACTGAACTTAAGTGGTCAGGTAATGACGTTGTTGGAAAAGCAAAAATTACCGAAACACCGATGGGTAATATTGTTAAGGGTCTTCTAAAGTCAGGTGCAAATCTTGGCGTATCTTCAAGAGGTATGGGATCTTTAGTTGAAAAGAATGGTGTGATGGAAGTTCAGAATGATTTTCATTTAGCTACTGCTGCCGATATAGTTGCAGATCCTTCTGCACCAAATGCATTCGTTGAAGGTATCATGGAAAATGTAGATTGGGTCTATGACGAGAAGAACGGTATTTGGATGCAAGAAACTGCTGAGAAAATGAAACAGAGAATGAAAAGAATGACGATGGATGAAATAGAATCAAACAAGTTTTCTGTCTTCGAAGAGTTCATCAGCAATATGGTTGCAACTAAGAATTATAAATAATATAAATAATTATTAAAAATACTAAGGAGATCCTTAAAATGAGTAAAGAACAAAAAATAAAAGATATCGAAGCTAAGGAAGTTGTTGATCTCGAAGCAGTCGAGATTGATGAAGCTTCTAAGGCAGCAGATACTCTTAAGCCAGATTCACAACCAGCTGCAGATCCTAAGTCTCGTGTTGAAATCATGAAGACTATGATTGGCGCAATGGCTGAAATGCCAAAGCGTGATCTTGTTAAGTGGTTTGATCAGACACAATCTCTCTATGGTCCTGGCAAAGATTGGGGTGTTGGTGATAAGTCAGCATCTAATCAAGCTTCAGTTGATATGAAGGGCGGCAAGGGTCCAAAGACAAAAGATCCAATGCCAAAACTTTCAGTAAAAGAAGATGTTGAAGAAATGTTTGCTGGCCAAGATCTTTCTGAAGAATTTAAAGATAAAGCATCAACATTGTTTGAAGCTGCTGTATCAGCACGCTTAACTGTTGAAACAGCTCGTCTTGAAGAAGAATTTGAAGAGAAGCTTGCAGTAGAAGTTACTTCAATTGAAGAGCAGCTTGCAGCAAAGTTAGACTCATATCTAGATTACGTTGTTGAAACATGGCTAAAAGACAATGAAGTAGCCATTGAATCAACACTTCGTAATGAGATTATGGAAGAATTCATTGGTAGCCTCAAGAATGTATTCGAAGAGCATTATATCGAAGTACCTGCTGAAAAGACAGACGTACTTGAAACACTAGCTATTCGTGTACAAGAACTAGAAGAAAAGCTAGATGAAGTTATCAATGAGAATAGTGAACTTAAGTCTTCTGTAGTAGATCACGAAAAGAATGAAGTGTTTGAATCATTTTGTTCAGATCTTGCTCTTACACAGATAGAAAAGTTCCGTGCTCTTTCAGAAGGCATCGAATTTGACGGTGACCTTGACACGTACGAGAAGAAACTTTCCATCATTAAGGAAACTTACTTTAAGTCAACTGAAAAGGCGCCCACACAGACTGTAGTTACAGAAGAACTCGAAGAGTCCGATGCAACAACTGATGTGGTCTATACCGATCCACGTGTCAAGTCATACGTGCAGGCAATCTCTAGAACTATTAAAAGATAAGTTAATATAAATAATTTAGAACCTTCGCTAAAAGGAGAAAGATAAATGTTAGTAGAAGAACTTCAAAAGAAATGGGCGCCAATTATCGAGCACAACGACCTTAATCCAATTAAGGATGCTCATAAGCGTTCAGTAACTGCACAGCTTTTAGAAAATACAGAGAGAGCTCTCCGTGAGTCAGGTGCTCACAGCCAGTTCCTTCTTTCAGAAGCATCACCAATTCCTGCAAACTTCATGGGCGCATCAAGCTCTGACTCTTCAACAGGTGCAATCGATACTTTCGATCCAGTATTGATCTCACTCGTTCGTCGTGCAATGCCTAACCTCATTGCTTATGACATTGCTGGTGTTCAGACGATGACAGGTCCAACAGGACTTATCTTCGCAATGCGTTCACGTTATTCAAATAACGCTGGTACAGAAACATTCTATAACGAAGTTAACACAGCATTCTCTTCTGTTACAACAGGTGCTAACACACTTGGTCAGAAGCATGTTGGTCAGCTTCCAGCTGTTTCTAACAACGCTGCTAACGGTGCTTATAACTTCGGTTCAGGCATGTCAACAGCTCAGGCTGAAGCTCTTGGTACTGATTCCAACTCAGCATTCGCTGAAATGGCATTCAGCATTGAGAAGGTGACTGTAACTGCTAAGTCACGTGCTCTCAAGGCAGAATATACAATGGAACTCGCTCAGGATCTTAAGGCAATTCACGGCCTTGATGCTGAAACAGAGCTTTCAAACATTCTTTCTGCAGAAATCATGGCTGAAATCAACCGTGAAGTTGTTCGTACAATCAACGTAACAGCTGTTTCTGGTGCACAGGAAGGCACAACAACTGCAGGTATCTTCGACCTCGATACAGACTCAAACGGCCGTTGGTCAGTTGAAAAGTTCAAGGGTCTTATGTTCCAGCTTGAAAGAGAAGCTAATCAGATTGCTAAGCAGACACGTAGAGGTAAGGGTAACATTGTTATCTGTTCTTCAGACGTTGCTTCAGCTCTTCAGATGGCCGGTGTTCTTGACTATACACCAGCTCTTAACAGCAACAACCTTCAGGTAGATGACACAGGTAACACATTCGCTGGTGTTCTTAACGGTCGCCTACGTGTTTATATCGACCCATATGCAATCGGTGGTAATTATCTCACCGTTGGTTATAAGGGTGCTTCAGCATTCGACGCTGGTCTCTTCTATTGCCCATACGTTCCTCTTCAGATGGTTCGTGCAGTTGACCAGAACAGCTTCCAGCCAAAGATCGGCTTCAAGACACGTTACGGAATGGTTGCAAACCCATTCGCGCAGGGTGAAACAGCTGGTGCTGGTGCTCTTACTAAGGATTCTAACGTCTACTATCGTAGAGTTATTGTTAACAACCTTATGTAATAAAGAATCGGGTCAACCGATCACCTACAAAGGGCGCCTTCGGGTGCCCTTTTTTTATATAAATAGTAAAAAGTGAGGAGTCATATGTCAGCTTTAGAAAATACACCGACTAATCCAAATTTTCTTTCACCGCTTAATTTTAAATTTTCAATTAAGCGCGCGCCGCATATTAACTTCTTTATACAAAAGATAGGAATACCATCTTTAAGTTTGCCGACATATGAGTCACCTAATCCTTTTGTAAAGATACCTGAACCCGGTGAACACTTAGATTATGGTGATCTTCAGATAACTTTTAGGGTTGATGAGAATATACAAAACTATCTTGAAATTCATAACTGGTTACGTGCACTAGGTAAACCAAAAGATTTCAAAGAGTATCGTACACTTTCACAAAATCCAGCTTATACGGGTGATGGTATTAGATCTGACATATCACTTTTAATATTATCAAGTGCAAAAGTGCCAAACTATGAGCTTACATTCACTGAAGCATATCCTACAGATTTGAGCGAATTAGTATTTGATACAACAAAAAGCGATGTAGAATACATAGAAGCTACAGCTACATTCAAGTATCTCTTATTCGAAATAATAAACATTTAACTGTTTACAAACATAAACTTACGTGGTAATATATAAAAATATTACTGACAAGAGATATATCATGAAAATTGAAGATATTGTAGATATGTGGGCTACCGACACAAAGATCGATAGTACCGAACTAGCTTCTGAAAGTTTAAAGATACCTGCACTGCATAATAAATATTATCGTGTATTCTTAGAAGAAAGACTCAGACTTAAAAAGATGGAGTCGGAATCCAAATCTTTAAAGCTCGATAAGTACGAGTTTTATACTCTTGGTCCTACAAAAGAATCACAAGAAAAAGGTTGGCAGCTGCCTGCTAAAGGCATTATTTTAAAACAAGATATTCCAATGTATATGGATGCTGATAAAGATATCATTGAAATGAATCTTAAGATAGCATACCAAAATGAAAAAGTAGAATTATTAGAGACTATTGTTAAGTCTATAAGTAATAGAAACTTTATTATTAAAAATGCAATAGATTGGAATCGATTCGTTATGGGTGGTTAATTGGATTCATTAGAAATAAGTCGTCATGATGAAGTTTACATTAAAGTAAAGTGTGAACCCGGAGTTGCGCAAGAATTAAGTGATTACTTCACTTTCTTTGTGCCCGGTTATAAATTTATGCCAGCTTATAAAAATAAGTATTGGGATGGTAAGATACGTTTATTTAATCCATTAACGTGTTTAATATATACTGGCCTTATACCATACATTGAAAATTTTTGTAAGGAAAGAAACTATCTTATTGACTATATAGATGATTTTTCTTGCGAAGAGTTTTCTTTAAAAGAAGCAAAAGATTTTGTAACTAAAATCAAACCTACCATGCAACCAAGAGATTATCAATTAGATGCTTTTGTTTATGCTGTTAGAAATAGAAGAGCACTTTTATTATCACCGACAGCATCAGGTAAATCGTTTATTATCTATCTATTAGCGAGATACTATAATGCCCGTACTCTTATTATTGTGCCAACTACTTCTTTGGTTAGTCAACTTGCTTCTGATTTTGCCGATTATGGCTTTGAATCTGATAGGTACGTACATAGAATATTTTCAGGACAAGATAAACAAACAGATAAACCTATTGTCATCTCAACGTGGCAATCGATTTACAAACTTCCTAAAGAATATTTCGAACAATTTGATGTGGTCATAGGCGATGAAGCGCACTTATTTAAAGCATCTTCTCTTACTTCTATCATTTCCAAGTTGTATCGCTGCCGTTATAAGTTTGGTTTTACAGGTACTCTCGACGGGACTCAAACCCATAGGTTGGTTCTAGAAGGTTTATTTGGAGCTGTAAAGAAAGTTGTATCTACATCTGAACTAATAGAACAAAAGTATCTTGCTGATTTTAGTATCAAAGCAATAGTTCTTAAATATCCAGATGAAATAAAAAAGATGCTTAAAGATGCATCATATCAAGACGAAATTGATTTCATAGTTCGCAACGATGCAAGAAACAAGTTTATTAAAAATTTAGCATTATCATTAGATAATGGAAATACATTATTACTTTTTCAATATGTAGAGAAACATGGCAAGATTCTCTATGACATGATTAAAAATGATGCCGACGATAGAAAGATATTCTTTGTATCCGGTGAAGTAGATGGAGAAGAACGTGAGCAAATTCGTAAGATTGTTGAAACAGAACAGAATGCAATTATCGTCGCTAGTTACGGGACTTTCTCCACCGGCGTTAACATTCGTAATCTGCATAACGTTATATTTTCTTCTCCTTCGAAGTCACGGATAAGAAACTTGCAGTCAATTGGTCGTGGTCTTAGAAAATCAGAAACAAAAACATCTAGTACTCTATATGATATAGCTGATGATTTATCATGGAAATCAAAAAATAATCATACACTACTACACTTCGTTGAGAGAATAAACATTTACAATGAAGAAAAATTTGTGTATAAGATATATAAGGTAGGTTTGAAATCATGAGTCATGTTCTAATAAAGCTATCTAATAGAGATGATATAGTTGGCATTTTAGAATCTGAAAACGATAATAAAATTATAATTAAAGATCCAATGATTCTTGTAATAAAACATGATCAAGAGTCAGATGAAAGCGGAGCATTGCTTATTAGTTATAATCCTTTTTCATCTACAGACTATGTCACTTTTAATAGTGAAAATGTAATAGCAATTATACCATTAAATGATGAAATGATTAAATATTACTTTTTATCTAAGTTATATTGTCAAAAAACATTTGATAAAAATTTTAGAGCAAATCTATTAAGATCTACAGAATATCTCGAAAACTATCTTAATAGTACAAGAAAACCAAAGAAAAAACCAGATATCAAAGAAGACGTAATAAATTTTTTTATGTCACAGGCAGCAAGCAATACGGTAAATTAATGGCAACAAAACATTATGTTAATAACAAAACTCTTTATGAACACATGAAAGTGTACCATGAGAAACTCATGTTATCTAAAGAAGATAATACTTCTAAGCCACCGATTCCAAATTATATCGGTGAATGTGTACTATTGATTTGTACTAAGCTATCATACAAACCAAATTTCATGAACTATTCATACAGAGATGATATGATTGCTGATGGCATTGAGAATTGTATTGCTTCAGTTGATAACTTTAATCCTGAAAAGTCTACAAATCCTTTTGCATATTTTACACAGATTGCTTGGAATGCCTTCTTACGTAGAATAGCAAAAGAGAAAAAACAAACATATATTAAACACAAAAATTTTGAGAATCAATTTACTAACGAAGAAATGGATTCTATATTTCACGATAGACAAGCCGTAGTTGGTAGTCATACTAATGAATATTCTTCTGAGATCATTCGTTCTTTCGAAGAGAAAGAATTGTTGACAAAACAGAAGAAAAAGAATAAGTTAGAAGAACTTATAATTGATAATACTATGGAGATTGAAGATGAACTTAAAGCATAATATGCATCTAGTTCCACAAGTTGTACTGGATCTAGTTGAAAGTGCATTCAATGAAACTAAACATGAAAATGAAAGAACAAACTATATTCATAGGATCGAAGCAATTCGTGATTATTGTAACGCAGCAGTTACGAAATATAATACTGCTAGACCAGTTAATAAGTCTAACACAAGAGCTATGCGTTGAAGATTGCTCTAATTACTGATACGCATTGGGGTGTTCGCAATGACGGGATTGCTTTTCTCGATAATAGTAAACAATTTATTGACAGCATCTTTCTTCCTACTCTGGAACAGGAAGGAGTATCAACGATCTGCCATCTTGGTGATCTTGTTGACCGTCGTAAGTACATTAATATTAACACTGCTAGGCGTCTTCGACAAGATTTTCTGGACCCAATTGCAGGAAAGAATTACGATGTTCATATTGTGGCTGGTAATCATGATACATACTATAAAAACACAAATTCTGTAAATGCTCTTAACGAACTCGTTAGGGGCCAATACCCGTTTCATATCTATGATCAGCTTCCAAGAGAAGTAGACTTCGATGGTCTCATCATATTGATGATGCCTTGGATATGTGATGAGAATAGAAAACTAACACTGGAGAAGATTCGTGGAACAAACGCGCAAGTCTGTTTTGGACATCTGGAACTTGCTGGATTCGAGATGTACCGGGGGTCGATGGTGTCGCACGGGGATGATGCTAGCATTTTTAATAAGTTTGATCTTGTTTGCTCTGGTCATTATCATCATAAGTCCTCTTCTGGCAATATTCATTACCTTGGCAATCATGGTGAGTTTACTTGGAGCGATTATAATGACCCTAAAGGATTTCATATCTTTGATACTGAAACGAGAGAACTAAAATTTATTAGAAATCCATATACTATATTTGAGAAGATATGGTATAATGATACTGATTATACTATTGAAGATATTGCTTCTCGTGATTATGAAAAGTATAAAAACAAAATTATAAAAGTAATTGTGCAAAACAAGACTAACCCATACTGGTTTGATATGTTTGTTGATAACTTAGAGAAGTCCGGTATTCTTGAACTTCAAGTAGTTGAAGACCATCTTAATCTAAATCTAGAACAAGATGAAGATATTGTTAACGAAGCTGAAGATACATTATCTATCTTTAAAACGTATATAAGTCAAATTAATACGAGTGATGATATCAAAAAGAAAATAGAAAATACTGTACACTCTCTATACAATGAGGCATTGTCTGTTGAATGATTGTTTTTAAAAAGATTAGATGGAAAAACTTCTTAAGTACAGGTAATATCTTTACTGAAATAGAACTTAATAAGTCTGCAACTACACTCATCGTTGGTGAAAATGGCGCTGGCAAATCAACTTTGCTAGATGCTTTGTCATTTGCATTGTTTAATAAACCTTTTAGAAAGATTAATAAACCTTTACTTCTTAATTCTATTACTAAAAAAGATCTTGTAGTAGAGATTGAATTCTCTATTGGATCTAACAACTATAAGATTGTTAGGGGTATAAAACCAAATATATTTGAAGTTTATCAGAATGGATCTTTATTAAATCAATCTGCCGACAGTAAAGACTATCAAGATATCTTGGAAAAACAAATCTTGAAGATTAACTTCAAGTCTTTCTGTCAAGTAGTTGTGCTTGGTTCAGCTTCTTTCGTTCCATTTATGTCTCTTCCCGCAGGTCAACGCAGAGAGATTATTGAGGATCTATTAGATCTGCAGATCTTTACAAGTATGAATGCAATCCTTAAGCAAAAGATTGTAACAAACGCTGAAGATCTTATTAAGCAAGAAGCAAATAAGACTATTATAGAAGAAAAGATGAAGCTTGTTAAGAAGCATCTTATAGAGATACAAAATAATAATGAAAAAATTATTAGTGAGAAGAATGAACGTAAAGAACAGACTAATATACAAATTAATGAATTAGATGATGAATATTGGAAACTAGAGAATAAAAGAAAAGATCTTGAAGAGAAGATGGTTGATGAAAAAGAACTAGCATCTTCAATGAAAAAACTTACAGCTCTTAAACATAAGTTCGAAGCACATCTATCATCGCAGAAAGAACAAATAAAGTTCTTTACTGATCATGATAATTGTCCTACATGTAAGCAAGAGATTGATGAAACATTTAAGTGTGACATGGTTCAGAGCAATCAAGAACGCGTCAAAGAACTTGAAGATAACTTAGAAGTTGTTGCTAAGAACTATGTAGAGACTAATGATAAAATTAATGAGATGATGAATATCCAGACTGAAATTAATAACACAAAAATGGATATACATAAAATATCTACAAAGATTTCTTCTTTAATTGAATATAGGACACAACTAGAGAATGAAATTAATACTATACAAAAAAATGTAAGAGAAGATAATTCTGATCAACTAAATAAGCTTGTTGATGAACTTAAAGAAGCAGAAGATGTATTGAGTGAATTGCATGATTTAAAACAAACGTATCAAGCAGTTTCAGTATTGTTAAAAGATGGTGGCATCAAAGCTAAGATCATTAAACAGTATATACCAATCATCAATAAACTCATTAATAAGTATTTGTCTTCTATGGACTTCTTTGTACAGTTTGAACTGAATGAAGAATTCAACGAGACTATTAAGTCTAGATTTAGAGATGAGTTTAGCTATGCATCTTTCTCAGAAGGAGAAAAGATGCGTATTAATCTTGCTATACTTTTCACGTGGCGTGCTGTTGCTAAGTTGCGTAACTCTATCTCTACAAACATTCTTATTATGGATGAAGTAATGGATTCGTCTCTTGACTCTAATGGTACAGAAGAATTCATGAAAGTATTAACACAACTTGCTATTGATACTAATACTTTTATTATTAGTCATAAGACAGATCAATTCTACGATAAGTTTACATCTGTTATTAAGTTTGAAAAACACAAGAACTTTAGTAAGGTAGCAGCTTAATGGAAAAGAAACTTTTATTATACTTTGGTGGTAATAATCCAAAGCCTAAAGAGTTAGGTCTACCAAGGTGGATACCTACATCTAAATTGCCATGGGTACAAGCAGTTAATAGAGTAAGCTTAGAAATTGCAGATCAAATTAATCCATTTAAATCTGTAGTTGCTAGCGAAACAATTGAAGATATTTTAAAAATCAAAAATGTAAACTCTTCTTTTGAAGACTTAGCATTTAGCAGAGCTATTGATATAAAAAATAAAACAAATAACTCTAAAGTTTATCTAATGTATAGTGGTGGAATAGACAGTTCAACTGCTTTAGTTTCTATGATTAATTCATGGCCAAAAGAAGATCTAGAGAGACTTCATATTTTAATGTCTTATAGATCAATCGAAGAATTTCCTGATATGTGGAAAGATATTAATAGGATTTTTAAAGGAAGAATTATTAATTCACTAACAAATACTGATAAGTTTTTAGATGATGGATATATTATTACTGGAGAACTTGGTGATCAAGTATTCGGCAGCGATGTTATTATTCCATTAGTCGACTTGTATGGTGAACAGGCTATAAATCTTCCTTGGAAAAATAATATTAATCATTTTTATAAAAGATTTTTTGGATCTACATTTAGACCAAATGTAGATTTATTTGTTGATATGTATTCGACTACACTCGAATATTGTCCGTTTCAGATAAAAACATGTTTTGATTTTGTTTGGTGGTTTAGTTTTACAAACAAATGGCAATTAGTAAAATATAGACATTTAGCTCAAAAAGGATTTAGTGATCCTAAAAATAAGTTCTCTCATATAATGCACTTCTTTGATACTCCAGAATTTCAAAGATGGTCATTAGATAATCAAGATAAAAAAATACAAAATACTTTAAACACTTATAAATATACAGCAAAAGAATTTATAGTTAAGCATACAAATCATACAAATTATCTTAAAAAACCAAAAGTAGGAAGTTTGCAATTTATCTGGAGCAATTTTGATAAGAATATTGCTATTGATACAGACTTCAATGAAATAGGTCTTGATGATCTTAGAGGATGTATTAATCATGGAATCTAATAGATATTACATATATCGTGGCAATGATAAAAGAATCATAGGAATACGTGAATACAAGCACTGGTATATTCCTATTAGAGAATTTGATTACATCATTTATGATGGTCATATAAAGCCAGAAGTATTTAATGATATTCATAACTATGGGTGGAATACTAGAGATGGTGAAGAGGTGATTGTATTTAGACAACAATATTCACCTAATATTCTACAGAAATGTCAAGAAGAAGCTATAGAGTTAGATCTTTGGGAAAAATTTGAAAATTTTATTCTGAGATACACTAGATTTTATGCTAAATCACCTATAGATATAATGTATGACACATATATTATAGATGAAATTAAAACTTATAAAGAAACTAAAATTATTGGATCTATTATAAAGAATTTAATCGAACTGGATTCGAATAACTATTCTGCCGATGATATTATTGAAAAAGAACTATTAAGAATAGAAGATAAGAAAAATGTTATTTCTTTTATAAATCTTCAAAGACATAATCTTAAAGAACTTATATCAGAAAAAAAATATCAAGAAGCAGATATCTATATTAAAAAAAATCATAAATCGTGGTGAATATGTAATGATGTTTGATGCTAGAAATTTAGACAATGAAATGACAACATGCTATAAGGAAATCATGATAGAATTACCAGACAAAATTTTTATTACTGGTGCACCCGGATCTAAATGGACTAGTGTTACACATCTTTTAGAAACACACCCACTAGCAAATATAACAGATAGAAATCCAAATCGTCATTATGATCACAATGTCTTTCAAGGACATCATGGTTCTTATTTTGCTTTACCATTTAGAAAATATGAATTTGATATAAGTGTTCAAGATTCGTATATCAATACAGCTTTTGATGATCAATATAGTCCTGGCAAGTTTGTTAAAGGTCACGATTGGGCTTATATGCTTGATGAGCTTAAAGAAAAAAGTAAAGGCAATTGGTTGCTAATGGTTATGAGACCTGATACAGATTGTTTTGCTTGGTGGAATAATCATGGTGGTTTTATTACAAAATATCCTAGCTATGAAACATACGAAGGTAATGCTAAGATGATGAGCGAAATCATGATCTTAAATGATAAGTATAGTCGTTTTGCACAAAAGCATGATCAGAGATGGGAATATTTTAGTCCTCGTTGGATAAAAGAAAATTTTGGCCATACTTTAACAGAAGAAAATATGTCTATATTGAATAATAAAACAAACTTGAATAATTTCTCTTCCTTTTTTGACAAGTGTATGGTGTGTTTAGTTAAATTATAGGATAATAAAAAATGAATTTAGTTATTGGTGATGATCCTATCTTGAAAAAAGAATGTGAAGAATTTGATTTTGCAAATCCTCCATTCGATCCTATTGAGTTTTCTAAAAACTTAGTACAAAATATGTATGATAACAACGGTATTGGACTTGCCGCAAATCAAGTTGGTGTATCATATAAGATTTTTGCTATGAGAGGGAAACCTGCTGACTTCGTGTGTTTTAACCCCAGAGTAGTCATGCCTTCAGAAGAAGTTATAACTCTTGAAGAATCATGCCTGTCATTTCCAAGATTAATTGTTAAAATAAAGAGACCAAGACACGTGCGTGTTAGATTTCAAAGCCCTACGGGTGAAACAGTAACACAGCAATTCACAGGCATGACTGCGCGTGTATTTCAACATGAATTAGATCATTTAAACGGTGTATTATTTTATACACGTGCAAACCGCTTTCATCGTGAAAAGGCTTTTAAGAAAGTCAAGTAATGTGGAACTACTTAAAATTCAGTAATATACAGGTAGCTATTAATCTGAACCCATTCTCATGGGGATTCCATCTCGAGTATGGCGGTCCAACAACTATGGATCCAGCTATGTACTTTCTTGTCATTAAGGTTATAATGGTCAGAATAAGCATAGTACTTGATGATGGGAGCTGGTGAGTGAACATATTCTACATTGATACTGATCCTGTAAAAGCAGCGCAAAGCATGGTAGATAAGCATGTTGTCAAGATGATTCTTGAGTCAGCACAACTTTTATCTACTGCGCACCGCTTGCTTGATGGTACACAGATTGAAGGTACATCTAAAACTGGTCGTAAAGCTAAACGCTGGATCCTTCATGATGGTCGTCAAGACGTATTGTATCAGGCTACACATATTAATCATCCATCTGCAGTGTGGTGTCGTCAGTCAGTAGAAAATTACTCTTGGCTTGTCGAACATTTCTTTGCACTCATGGACGAATACACACATCGCTATACTAAAAAACACGCTTGCTTTGGTGACCTCAGTTATATGCTTCAGTCACCTCCACATAAGTTAAAAGATTATTACTGGACACTTATGCCATCTGCTATGGCTGATGAATATAAAATTAGTAATGACCCATTAACAAATTACAGAAACTATTATAAGATTGGTAAAGCCACTATGCACAAGTGGACTAATCGACAACCCCCGGAGTGGATTATATGAGTAGAGATTGGGCTTTTGATATTGCTATGATGCATGAGAAGTATGGTGTTCATCCAGTAGTTGCAAAGATGGATGCTGATACTCTCAAGAAGTTTCTTGAGTTTAGAGTTCGTTTCTTGGAAGAAGAACTTACCGAACTTAAAACTGCTACCAATGCTGATGATGTTGTAGATGCACTTATTGATCTATGCGTTGTAGCCATTGGTACACTTGACGGTTTTGGTGTTGACTCTCATAAAGCATGGGATGCGGTCTTGATTGCAAACATGAATAAAGAAGTTGGTGTTAAAGAGTCACGTCCTAATCCTCTTGGCTTGCCAGATCTTATTAAGCCAGCTGGTTGGGTTGCTCCTTCACATGCCGATAATGAAGGCAAACTTAAAGAGATCTTCTAATGTCTAGAGATACTGATATCAAGATCGTTGGTGCTCTTGGTGAAAACATCGTGAAGACTAGTCTTGAAGCTCTTGGGCTTCAGGTCATGATGAGCGAAAACCAATACGATCGTATTAAAGATATGATGGTGGAGGGTGAGACCGTTGAAGTAAAAACACTCACACTTATCAAGAAGTTTAAGGCTTTTTGCATGGAACCAAGTCAGTGGAAAAAGCTTGATAACGTAGATAGACTCTTTTTCGTAGAGATTCCGGACTATGGTAATCCTATCATAGTTTATGAAGCTATTGAAAAATACCATTTTACAGAATCATTTAATGGTGGTATAAAGAGATTCTATCCAAAAGATCGAATGCGTAAGTTCTGCGTAATTCGTGATAATGATGTTGAAAGAACACTACGTAACTACACTGATTCTAACTTTATTATAAGAGGTGAAAATGACAGAGCGCCATTCAGTACAAGTTTTGAGTGAATGCATTGCGTTGCAAAACGCAAAAGCAAACGATTATCAAAACAAAAACTCTCGTATCTTACAGGCAGACTATTATACAAACGGTTGTGCTACAATTCATGATATCATGAATGGTAAAATGCTTCGTATGCAGTCAGTCATGGAAGCTATGCAAAACGATCCTAATTATTCTCCGAACTTTGAATCTCTTGAAGATTCTGCTAAAGACTTGATTAATTATGCATCATTCTTTGTTTCTTATCTTCGTGGTAAGATCGAAGGCCAACGAACAGATCGTGACTTCCTTAATCGCAAGATTCATGTCTCTGAAACTACACAGTCTAATGTCAATCAATATGGCATCATGAGTGTATCTGTTCCAGTAGGAGAATAATAGATGCATATGAGAAACACCGTTGAAGATATCAGACAACACTTCAAAGAGCTTCTTCGTCAGAAGCTTTTTGTTACTGATAAGACTGGTGTTAAGATGATTGAGCTCGTCGGTGCAAACTTTGTTGCCGACGAGAAAGCCATTTTTGGTAATGTCAATTACGACTACGTAGAGCGTGAACTCGAATGGTATGAGTCTATGTCTCTTAACGTTAATGATATTCCCGGTGGTCCTCCTGCTATCTGGAAGCAGGTAGCAGATAGTCAAGGATATATCAATTCTAATTATGGTTGGTGCATCTGGTCTCCAGAAAACAATTACCAATATGAACATGTTAAGCGTGAACTGGATAAAAATCCAGAATCGCGCAGAGCTACTATGATCTATACACGTCCAGAGATGTGGAAAGATTATAATTTTGATGGTAGGTCTGATTTTATGTGCACTAATGCTGTGCAATACATGATCAGATATAATGCTCTTCATGCTGTTGTACAGATGCGTTCTAACGATGTTGTGTTTGGATATAAGAACGATTATGCATGGCAATCACATGTATTAGACAAGCTGTGTCTTGATCTTGGTGTACAACGTGGTGATATTCATTGGAATGTTGGTAGCCTTCATGTCTATGAACGTCATTTCGATCTAGTAAAATGATTATACATAAGTGGGATAAACGATATCTTCAGTTAGCTAAAAGCATTGCGCAATGGTCGAAAGATCCTAGCACAAAAGTTGGAGCTGTGACTGTTGGTAATCAAGGTCAAATCCTTTCGCAGGGTTATAATGGTTTCCCACGAAATATGGATGACAACGAAAATAGATTAAATGATCGTCCCACGAAATTAAAATATGTTGTTCATGCAGAGATGAATTGCATATACAATGCATGTTTAAATGGTGTATCTTTAAAAGACTCCGATCTGTATGTCTATGGTTTGCCAGTCTGTTCGGATTGCGCAAAAGGAGTCATACAGGTCGGTGTCAAACGTGTATTCATGTGTTATCCTTCAGATACTACTGATAGATGGCAAGCATCGTTCGAAGATACATCAAAGATGTTTTCTGAAACAGGTGTAGTATTTCATGCATATGATGAAAAACGTATTGAACTTTCTTGAAGATCATGTCATATCAGATGAAGTTATCATATTAGGACAGTGTCCTTCTAGTAAAACACAACCTTTTAAGAATGGCACTTTTGCTAGACTTAAAAGTTGGTGTGATGAAGTTGGTCTTCATGAATGGGACTTTCATAACGTTATTCCTGATAAGATTAATAGCTATTCTATTAATGATGTTAATAGCGATCTTTTAATCACACGCACGAAAAATAAGACAAAAGTTATAGCTCTTGGTAACTTTGTTAGTCGTGTGTGCACTAAATACAACGTCGATCATTTTAAGATTGATCATCCTTCTCCGCGAAATCGTAATCTTAATAATAAAGATTATGAAAAAGCCATGATTGAAAGACTAAGAATATATGTCAACACTTGAAACAACGGAGTACTATGATGAGTATATTAGGTACTTTAATCTCGCCAGAGATCAGCAAGCTAAGTGCAATCTTGGTACGATATCATACAAGAATTCCTGTATGGGAGATGATTTACTCGAGAATGTCGAGCTCTACGATGTTGTTGAGCGAAAGTTTGCAGGATTCTCGCAAATCGTCAACGACGTTTTTTACGGATGGACACCAGAACATCCATATTGGCACAAGATGGAACAAGGATTCTATACGCGTCAACGTGAAGTGGTAGCCAAAGATTGGACTGGAAAACACGCAGACTTTAAATTAGCTGAATGGCTTTACATATTCATTTTACATAGAGTGTGTGGATCTGGTATTAATTATTCCTTTAAACCTTCTGGTTATCACAATACCATTTTATTTAACTTATATAACTGTAAGACTATTGAAGAGATGACTAAGATGGTGAATAACTATCCTACATCTTTTTATACTTCTGTTGGATATCAGTTTCCTCAGTTTCCTAAACCTCCAGTTGGTTATAAAAGAGCAGGTGACTACTATCTTACAGAGTTTGCTCCTAGACTTGCAAGAGACTTAGCAGAATTCTTAGAAAAGAGTAATGCAAGAAAAGATCTGCGTGAAATCGGCGACTTCATGTTGAAGTGGAACGTAGCAAATGGTCTTAAACAGTATCATTTTCAGTATGCTGCTGTAGTTGCAGATATTGCTGACTGGTATCCACAATATGTTAATAAAGAAAGTCCTTTCTATTATGGATCAAATGCTGTAGAATGTATCTCTTATCTTGCAGTGAATACCAAGAAACTAAAACAAGAACAGTTCTTAGATGCAGTAATGGATAAAATCTATGAAGACACCGGTGCTTATCCATACAATGCAGAAGACGTTTGTTGTGACTTTATTCGTTGGGTTGAAAATTATATAAAGCCAGGTGCAGATTACGATCATCTAGATCGTGATGCCATCTGGTCTTCGTGTCGAATAAAAGATCATCCTTTTGGTCGTCAGAAATCAATGTTAACACTTGGTCTTGTTGATTCTTTTAATAGAATTAATCACCATCCAGCAGACAGTTTTGTTTTAGATATGCATAGTATGAGTGTTAAAGAATATAAACAGAAGGTAAGAGAGTATGAACTCGTTAGCTGAATTCATGACAGATCGTACTCATGATATTAAGTACGAGAATCTTGCTGAAGTTGATTTAGATGATGCTGGTAAACCAGTTCGTAGTTGGATGTGGAAATGGTCTCAAGAAGAACGTACAGAAAAGTTCTTTGAGTTTTGCAATGCTTATGATAAGAGAGAAGACTCACTTCTTAGAGATAATTATCAGCAGTTCTCACACCGCTTACATTGGGATGAATGTCCATTTGTTGATGAAGTTAAACTAATAAATGATCCAACGACTGTTCTAGAAGCTTGCTTGGTATTCTCATTTACTAATGAACACTGGCAAACATTTAGAGCATGGCGTAAAGGCGGATCTGATGCCATGAGAGAAAGATTTTTAACAGAAAGACATGCGCGCAGCGATCTATTTCAGATATATTATCCAAAAGATACAAATGTTAAAGAGTGGTTGTGTGAAGTACCAAAAGACTTTGCGCAGAAGCATTCGATGAAAATCTTTAATGTTAAAAGCAAGTATACTATGATGGAGTTTGCTAAGAAGCTAAATCAAATATTCGTTGATGAATATGGTTTTAGAAATGCAATGTATCCATCTAAAAATGCTGCTCGACACGTTGCCATGAGTCATCCAAGCTGGGTTGATCCTGAAAGTTTCTTACATGGTGGTACGGGATTTTTTGATGGTCTCAGCCAAGTGTTTGATTGTCCACAGTATATGAGTAAAGCAAAATATGAGATTGCAGACGATGGAAGATATGTGCCAACAAATAATGCTGGTCAATCTTTCTATGATAAGATGCTATATCTCTATGAACATCCTAGTAATCCTATTAAACATCAAAAGTTTCTAAACTTGGAAGATAAACTTTGTTTCTTCTACAAGCATATAGCTATTAGAAATGCTATCAAACAAACTACTAAACAGATCCCATATGATTGGGTGTATCCTAAAAACTGGTCATTGAAGACAAACACATATGAGTCATAATAAACACGTAATTGATGGTATCAATAAAGACGTAGGAGTCTTTGGATACGAAGCTGCTAAAGAATACTATCTTTCTTTGGCAGAAGGGTGGATTCCATATAACCCGGATCCTGTAGTAATCGATCATGAAGGTGTCAGAGTAGTGCGTGACGATCTAATCGTTGGCACAAAAACTAGGGCAGGTGATCTTCTTGCTTCAAAATTAAATAATGATACTATCGTTTATTCACAACCACGAGTTGGTTTGGCTGGAGTTTCTTTGCTTGATGTTGCAAAGCATCATAATAAGAAGATAGTTTTGTTTATGCCAGCATCTAAGCGCATATCATTACATCAAGCATGCTGCATTGAACAAGGTGCTGTACCTATGTTCGAGCGTATTGCGGCTATGCCAATCTTAAACATGAAAGCTAAAGAGTGGGCCGATAAGAACAATGCTTTTTTCGTACCACTTGGATTGAAACATGAACTAGCTACCGCAGGAATTGTACATGCTGCTTCAAAGATTCCTGAACCGGAAGAAGTCTATGTAGCAATCTCTACTGGTGTACTTTCTCGAGCCTTGCAGATCGCATGGCCAAATGCAAAGTTTAACTGTGTTGCTGTAGCTCGTAACCTTAAACAAGGTGAACTTGGCAGAGCAAGAGTCATATCAGAACCTCTAGAATTTGCACAAGAAGAAACTGAATTGCCACCATTTCCTACGGTAAAATCTTATGATGCTAAAGTGTGGAAGTATATTCCTAAGAATACTGGAAGAAATATATTGATGTGGAATGTTGGTACTGAGCCACAGTTGACAAATTTGAGTCTCTATGATACTGTAAAATCTTATAAAGATTGGGATAAAAATCTATGACAGCAGTTTTAACAGCTCCTTTCATTCCTATTGCTAAGAATCTTTCTTCACATCGTGCTGCGCAGGGTGTGATTTATGCTGATCAGCTTAAACAAGCTGGTATCGATCTATACGTTAATATGTCACTTGATCGTTATGTAGAAGATCATAACACGTTTGATACCATGTATGTGTATCATGGCAACGATTGGTCAGGTCATCTTAACTTGTTTGGTGGATTGAAAGAATTTCCACACGTAGATAACTTCTTAAACTTCTCTAAGTTCAAGGGTAAAGTCTATTCGTTAATAATTGATTTTCCTGATTATTATGAACAACTAAAACATAAAGTTGATCTAGCTAATAGCAAGAATAAACCTATTGATCCTCGATGGAATCAAGTTGATTGGAACAACATCATTCGCATGCAGAATGAAGCTGAGACTATTACACCAAACTTATTGAAAGTATACCCAAATATTGCAATTGGGGATAGTCATGCTATTTGTATGTATCGCCCCGAATGGATAAATTATTCAATGCCATTTAAGACTCTACATGGCGCGTTGAAGATGGGCCTTCATACTTTCATTAAACCATGCGATCATGATTTTGAAAATGTAGAATTTTATTTCGGCAATATTGATGTTCGTCATCATCTTCTACGTCAACCAGATCCTGTAGCAGCAACTAAAGAACTCGTTAGAGAATATACTCGTCAAGCGCTTGGCGTTGCAGAGATGTATAATTCCACCGTTACTCTCTATGAACTTCTTCCTATCGAAAATGAGAAGCGTCATATTCCAAAGACTGGTTGGTATGAGAAAACACCATTCTATGGATCTCGTGTTGAACGTGATAATATTCGTAGACTCTTCAAAGAAGAACTAAAGAAGTATGAATGCTCTTCTCTTCGTGTATTTGAATGGGTTGACGGTCTCATTAACGAACATGGTGAACTTGATTTTAAGTACATGGAAAAGCCGCAATCAGTTCATCTTTCTCGAGAATTTTATCCACATTGGCAAGGTTGGGAGTGGAACGGGCTTAATCCTCCTATAAATAAACCAGTTAAAGTACATCATGCCAGCCTTGAGAGTTTTATATGAGACATGCGACGATTATCCCGCTTATTGGCGGAGAAGCAATTGCTTCGACTAATGTGTTTGGAAGTCGACCAGACTATATCCTTTCATATAGCGCATTCAAAGATAACGAATCACACCTTCTAAATTATTGGAACCACGAAGTTCCATACTATCTTCTTGATGAGGGTCAACGCCATCCTCATGAAGTTGATATTGTTTCTAGTGTATGTCCTTGCGCAGGTCTTTCTATGTTTTCATTAGGATATGGTGAACATAATCCTAATAATAAATGGATGATTGAAACAGCAAAATATGTTCTTGGTGAAGTTAAGCCAAAAGTATTTTGGGGTGAGAATGCACCAGCTCTTGCTGGTAAAGTAGGTAAGCCAATTAGAGAACAACTTCAACAGATTGGTAAAGAGAACGGTTACACTATGACTCTTTATCGTACTAAGAGTTTGCTTCATGGTGTTCCTCAGGTTAGAGAACGCACATTCTATTTCTTCTGGCGTGGTAATAAGACACCTCTCCTTAACTTCTATAGTCGTGAATATGAAAAGATTGAAGATGTCATCACTGGCGTAAAATCAAATACTATGATGGAGCCAATTAATAAAAACACGCCAAGCAATGATCCTTACTATCGTTATCTGCTAGAAGTCATTCATGGTGGAGTTACTCATCGTGAACACTTTGATCTTCTTGATCTAAGAGATATCGCTGTTAGATATTTTGATGCTAAATCATTGATTGAACATCATAACCATTCATACGTACAGGTTGGTGAATGGATGCAGAAACAAGGTTATGAGAAAGAAGTTGAAAAATGTAAACGTATGCACGAAAAACTTGCCTCTGGTGGTAACATCATGAGGCGCGGCACTATCGTTCCAAAAGATCATATTGGTGCTTTCGTTGGTCACTATCCTAAGATGCTCACACATCCATATGAAGATAGATACATTACTTACAGAGAAGCTCTCAGTATCATGGGAATGCCAGAAGACTATGAGCTTCTTAAGCCATCGGTAAGTTATAATCACATATGTCAGAACGTTCCTGTTAAGACTGCAACTGATATGGCAACAGAAGTTAAAGCAGTATTGAATGGTGAAAGAGATTATGTTGACAATTTTATGGTTTATCAATATAATCATGATCGTACCAATGAAATTATTAGCACAAAAACTAGTACACTGGTGGAGTATTTTATGTAATGGATAAAATGTCAGCAAATTATAAATTTAATGAACCAGAACTAATTAATGAATTGTATCAGTACATCGCTGATACATATACTAAGCATTATGTCGGACCTGATAATATTCAAGCGTTTGAACTAATTGCTTCTGCAGGTCACGGTGTTGGGTTCACCATCGGTGATATTATTAAGTATGCAGCCAGATATGGTAAGAAAAACGGTAGGAATAGACAGGATCTTTTGAAGATCCTTCATTACGGTATTCTTGCACTTTATATTCATGATAAGGAGAATAATAATGGAAATTAAGATTAACACCGACGAACTTAGAAAGTGCAAGCTATTTGTAGCTACACCTATGTATGGTGGCCAGTGTGCTGGTATGTTTGCACGTAGCATCGCAGATCTCTCTGCTCTATGCACACATCATGGTATTCCTTTGCAAATGTATTTCTTGTTTAATGAATCGTTGATTACACGAGCAAGAAATTATTGCTGTGATGAGTTCATGCGCTCAGATGCAACTCACATGTTGTTTATCGACTCCGATATTGGATTCAACCCGCAGGATGTTATTGCACTTCTTGCTCTGCAGATCCAAAACGAAGACTATGACGTCATTGGTGGTCCATATCCTAAGAAGTGTATCTCATGGGAAAAGATTAAGCACGCTGTCGATAAGGGTGTTGCTGACAAGGATCCTAGCGTACTAGAAAAGTTTGTTGGTGACTACGTCTTTAATCCTAAGAGTGGCACTGGTGCTATTCCGATTGGTGAACCTGCAGAAGTTCTAGAAATTGGCACCGGCTTCATGATGATTCGTCGTAAGACGTTTGAAGCCTTCAATGAAAAGTTCCCGCAGTATCTTTATAAGCCGGATCATGTTAGAACAAAGCATTTCGATGGTTCTCGTAAGATCATGATGTACTTCCAAGCTGAAGTAGATCCTAAGTCTGAACGTTATCTCTCTGAAGATTATTGGTTCTGTCAGAAGCTTCAAGAAGCAAACCTTCGTACATGGCTTTGCCCGTGGATGCAGCTCCAGCATGTTGGAACATATATCTTCGGTGGTTCACTCGCAGATCTTGCATCTATTGGTGCTTCTGCAACTGCCGATTCTGATCAACTTAAGAAGTAATTGAAAGGTCTATATTATGAAACTCGATACGCGAACAATCCAAGTTCTTAAGAACTTCTCTACGATTAACCCTTCTATCCTTATTCGGAAGGGCAATTATCTCTCTACAGTATCACCTGTAAAGAGCATCATGTCTCGTGCTAAGGTTGATATGGAGTTTGATAGTACATTTGCTATCTACGATCTATCTAAATTCCTTAGCACGCTTTCTCTCTTCGAAGACCCTGAATTGACTATCAATGAGAAGACTATTACCATTCGTGGTAAGAATAATGTAGTTAACTACACGCTCGCTGAAGCAGCTACTATTATCTCTGCACCTGAAACTGTAAAGGATATTCCTGAACCTGAAGTTAGTTTCAAGCTTACTAATGACTCTCTTACTAGTGTCATGAAAGGCATGGGTGTTCTTCGTCTTCCTGAAATTGCAGTTACTGGTGATGGTACAGACATCATGCTTCAGGCTATCGACTCTAAGAACCCAAGTGGTGATGTTTATTCAATCATTGTTGGTAAATCTGATAAGAAGTTCAGAGCAATCCTTCGCGCTGAAAATATCAAGCTCTTGACAGGTGACTATGATGTTGATATCACGTCTAAGGGTATCGCCCGCTTTACTGGTAGCGATATCATGTATCTCATCGCTGTAGAGTCCAATTCAACTTTCTGAGGTTAACAAATGGATGTTAAAGAACAGTTCTTGTGGGTGGAGAAATACCGCCCCAAGACTATCGCTGATACTATCTTGCCTGAAGAACTTAAATCTACGTTTCAACAGTTTGTAGATCAGAAGAACATTCCTAACCTTATTCTAAGTGGCAGCGCCGGTGTTGGTAAAACAACAGTGGCGCGAGCCATGTTAGAAGAACTTGAATGCGATTACATTGTAATTAACGGATCTATGAATGGCAATATCGATACCTTGCGTAATGAGATTCTCAACTTCGCATCTTCCGTCAGTCTCTCTGGAGGTCGTAAGTACGTTATCCTCGATGAAGCAGATTACCTTAACGCAAACTCAACACAACCAGCTCTACGAAATTTTATGGAAGAATTCAGCAAGAATTGCGGGTTCATCCTCACCTGTAATTTTAAAACTCGAATCATTGAACCACTTCATTCGCGTTGTTCCGTTGTGGACTTTAGGATAAGCAAGAAAGATACGGCGAAACTTGCTGCTCAATTCTTTAAGAGAGTTGAGAAGATCTTAACTAATCAAAATGTGGAATATGATAGAGCAGTAGTTGCTGAGATTATTACTAAGTTCTTTCCAGATTGGCGACGTGTTCTTAATGAACTGCAGCGTTATGCATCAACTGGTAAGATTGATAGTGGAATCCTTGGCAATATCAAGGATCTTGAAGTTAACTCTATCTATAAACTTCTTAAAGAGAAAGACTTTACATCTCTTCGTAAGTGGGTAGCTGAGAACGTTGATATTGAACAGACTGAAATTTTTAGACGTCTCTATGAGTCTGCAGATCAATATATGACTGTTAACAGTGTACCTCAACTTGTGTTGATCCTATCAAAATATCAATATCAAGCTGCTTTCGTGGCTGATCCTGAAATAAATATCATAGCGTGTTTCACCGAAGTCCTAATTAATTGCGAGTTTAAATGAACCCATTTGATTACGTAAACTCAATAAACTCATCTAAGAAAGAGAACCTTATGGTAGATGAGTTTGCAGAGAAAGCTTATAATCCTTGGCTAGTTAACAAGGCGTTATCTTATTTTAAAGATAGCGTCTTGTATGCTAATGAAATTAATATGAACTCACATCTTTCAAATAGGATGCAGTATGATTATTATCTTAATGCAATTAAGCCTGGAAAGAGATATTCTAAGTGGGCAAAATCATCAGAAAATGAAGATATAGATCTTATTTGTAAGCTGTTTAACTATAATAGAACGAAAGCAAAAGTTGCTTTGACACTAATAGATAAGAAAGAACTTGAGAGATTTAGAAACAAATGAGTATTGATTTAAAAAACGAAAAATATCATGTTATAGAAAATTTTCTAGATGAAGAGATTTATAATACTTTATCTAAAATAGCCGATAGAGGATCATACACGCCTGGATGGAAATCATCAAAAAAGACAGATCCTCACGGTCATTGGAATATCAATTTTGCAAAAGCTTTTGCAGGTGGTGCCAATTTAGCTGATATAACATACTCATTACCGGATAATTTAAAAGTTGCTTGGAATTCAATACAAGAAAAATATTCTCTTCAAGATACGAAATTGCTGAGATGCTATATCAACGCACACACTTATGGTGTTGATGGTTATACACATAAAGATTCTCATAGAGATGATGAATGGACTATAGTAATTTACCTTATAGATAATTGGAATATAGATTGGGCAGGTGAAACAATTGTTGTAGATGACGGAGAAATAGTTAAATCTGTTATACCAAAAAGAAACAGAGCTCTAATATTTCCTGGTAATAATATTCATGCTGCGCGCGCGGTCTCGCGCACGTGTTTTAGTCTCAGAAGAACACTAATGTTTAAGTTCAGAGCAAGAAGATGTGATGATTTTGAAAGACTTAGTGAATTCTTAGTGAGTAAGGGAGCTAATAAACATAAACATTCTAGAGGTTCTTTACACGATCATCTTATGAGAAATTTTTCTTTATTAAAAGAAAGAAATTACGACACAGAATTATGTTTGGCTGCAGGCCTGCATTCAATTTTTGGCACAAATGCTTTTACCAAGTGTGTCTTAAGAGAAGATGATTTTGCAGAATTGTCTCAAGAATTCGGTGATAAGGCTGCATCACTAGCCAAGCTCTTTAGTACTATACATCGCCCAAAAACATTAGAAAATCCTGAGATGCTTTCTGACGCAGAAGCAGTAGTAAAGTTGAGAGACGAAACAACTATGACCATTCCTAGATATGCTTTTGATGAACTGAGAGTCATGGAAGCAGCTAATCTTTATGATCAAAAGTCTCTAAAAGAAGACAAGTACCCTATACTATGCGGTATTTGGGGCACTAGTAATAAAAAGAATGATGTAGAAGATGAGTTTGAATAATTCATAAATATTCCTACCTGATAATAATAATTAAAAAAGGTGGGAATTATGAGTTTAATCAATTCGCTAGTGGAAGTGAAAATCGCTGAAGAAGAAGACTTCCTAAAAATCAAAGAAACACTGACTAGAATAGGAGTGGCTTCTAGAAAAGACAAGAAGCTTTACCAATCATGCCATATCTTACATAAACAAGGTAAGTATTATATAGTTCACTTTAAAGAGTTATTTGCTCTTGATGGTAAAGATACTAACTTCTCTGATGAAGATAAGCTTAGAAGAAATAAGATAGCATTCTTACTCCAAGAATGGGGACTACTTAAGATAGTAGAACCAGATCCTATAAAAGATGATCAAGCACAAATGAATCATATCAAAATCATTAATCATAAAGAAAAGAATGATTGGGAACTTGTTGCTAAATATAATATTGGAAGAAAAAAGAATTGAAATAGGAGTTTTTTTGTTATGCTATCATTAAATAAAATATTCGGTAATATATTAAAAAGTAAAAAAGCCGAAAGAATAACTGTAAAAAATAATAATAGACATACACCGTATTATGGTGATGACTTGTTTTGCGCTAGATATTATAATCTAGAAGAAACAGAGTATGTTGATCTTTATATTCCTTTAAAAGGACCAGTTGGTATATGGGTCAGCGGTGGAGCTGATAGTAGTCTTTTAGCATTTTTATTAGCTAAGACTATAAAAGATTATAATCTAGATATTAAAATTATGCCAATGACTTTTAAAAGAGATAATAAGCCTTGGAACTTAGCTGTAGCTACAAATGTTATAGAACAAATAGAAAAAATATTAGAAATTGAAAAAGGTAAAATATTTTTAAGTCATAATTATTGTTATCTTGGCAATCATGAATTGGTTGATGAATTCAGTAAAAAAATGTTTAATCATATTGACAGTTTAAAAAGAAACGGTTTAATAACTATAGTTTATAGTGGATTAACAAAAAATCCTGATCCACTTCCAGAAGAACTTATAAATGAAAGAGAAACTATCAGAGATGAACCTGATAATCACTTTAAAGGAACTGAATCAATAAACTATGTTGAAGAAAAGTTAGTAGCAAATCCTCTTATGTTTTTGACAAAAGAATTTGTTGCTAATTTGTATAAAAAATATGATTTATTAGATTCACTATTACCTTATACGAGATCATGTGAAGGTCTTATAAAATCCACAAATTTTTTTAAAGAAACATGTAAAACATGCTGGTGGTGTAGAGAAAGAAAATGGGCTTTTACAAAATATAAAGAAAATTCACTAGAATATATTCCACCATCTGATCGAATGAAAAAAATGTGTTCGGTAGTATGATGCAACAATTTGATTGCATCATATATTCAAGTGGTGGTTCCGGTGATTGGTTATCATATCTAATAGGTAAAACTTGTAAAAATCATAAAGCTTTTTTAGGTGCTGAATTAAGTAAAAGAAATACTTTTGATTGGTTATTATGTGATATAAAAACGTATTCTTATGGTTTATACGGTTTACAAAATAATATATCACATAATCAATATAAGATATTGCAAGAAAATAAAATATTTGAAGAAATAGAAATTTATAAATTAAATTTTAAAAATGAATTATTTATTAGGATGAATATCCATCCTCCAGGAATTGAAAATAATTCCATTAAAAATTTTGAAAAAATAATTGATTATATTGTTAAGAATCATCATAGTAGATTACTAATCTTACATGATGATTCTGCAGAATCATTCAAATTAACATTTTTTTGCCATTATTATTTATTTTTTTATCAAAAATATGGATATAATATTAAAAAAATTCGTGGAATTAAAAAATATCTTTCAGAAGAGATAAATAAAGTTAATGAAATTTTATTAGAATATAAAAATCAAGTAATAAAATTTCCAATAACAAAGTATATTTTAAATCAAGACTATGATTCTTTTATAAAACAGTTTAAATCATTATACGAAGTAGAAGATGAAAACACAGTAAGAAGAATGTTTTTTGAATATAGTCAAAACCGTTTGGAGGCATTGAAAATATATGAAAAGCAATTATAATCAAGTTTTAGTAGAAGAAGTCATAACAGCTCTTGATAAGATGCTTTTATCAAGTGATAAGATCTTTGAAGAAAAGAAATATGCTAATTATCGTTATGCAAATAATCTGTGCGAGATAGAATACGAGCCTGCTAAGAATCAACTTAGACAGGCTCTTTTAATGCTTCTTAACGATAAAACAAAAGGTATATCAGACCGGGAATAATAATAAAAAATTGTGGTAAGAAATTTACTATGATTGCTTTTTCATTCCATCGATAACCTACATATGTCCATCCTGCAGCTCCAAAAAGTTGTAGGATTGAATTATATGGAGTTATACCTAATACGTGTAAAACCATAGCACATAATATAATTATAGCACTACACCACTTAATATAGAAAACATGATTCATTTTATATTCTTTGCTAATTCTTTATAGCCTTCAACAGTAGGATGGATAGAATCATACCCAACATGATTAAGAGTTTCAAGTGTTTTATCACCAAATTCTTTAGCTAGTTCTTTAATAACTTTATGTTGGTTTGGTTTCAAAATTGGATTAGGAAGAATCCAGATAACCAGTTGAGCGTTAGCTCTCTTCCTAATATTATATAAAAATTCTTCAGTAGAATGTGGAGACATGTTCTTAAAATCATTAGTACTTAGACTAATGACTACGACTCTATATTTTTTATTATAAGTAGGGTTTTCAATAAACTCGCTATACCATTTATGGCTTGTTATACCGACACGCGTAATACTCACACACTCTTTTTTGTGCTGTGCTATACCAACAGCAATGCTATCACCTAGAATCATGCATTCTAACATGTGATGCCCCTTTTAAATGGCACCGGTGGAAGGAGTCGAACCTTCGCCCTCAGTTTTGGAGACTGATGTGCTACCGTAACACTTCACCGATATTTCTTATTTATGGCGGAGCGTATTGGAATCGAACCAATTCAACCTTGCGGTTGCACGGTTTAGCAAACCGCTGCATTACCATCCTGCCCACGCTCCATTATGGTGCCGACTCCTCGTTTCGATCGAGGTTCTCTAGTTCTTCAGACTAGCGTGAGGACCACCTTCACCAAGTCGGCATATTGGTCTTGGCGGAGAGATTCGAACTCCCGACCCTCTGGTCCCAAACCAGATGCGCTACCAGCCTGCGCTACGCCAAGTTATATTTTATTTATATGGTACTACCTCCAAGATTCGAACTTGAACTCCGGCGTCCACAACACCGGGTGCTTTCCAATTACACTAAGGTAGCTTAATTATAGGTATCTCAGTTTTAGGAATTGGTTCTACATTTACCATACTTAACATATGATGTACAGTATGTGGTTTATCATTTTTAGGATATCCTATTCCTAATAGCATATCAATATTATTTTCAGATTTAATTATGTTATTAACTGGATCTTGTTTAAAACATCTGCAAAAACCAGTCTTATAACCAAGATAGTTTGCTATCAAAGCTAGAACACCTGAAGCTATTCCTATTGATTGATGTCTATCAACGTTGATAGTGTATCCATTATAATCTATAGTTTTTATAGTTCTTTCGATTATACGTTCACCTCTTCCATCTTTGCTTGTATCCCAATGTGCTTCAAATGCTACAAGCAAATTTGCTAATACTTGAGGATTATAAAAGTCTGTGTCTTCAGAGCTCTCAGTCATTGTCCATTGATATATTTCTTCAATAATATTTCTGTTAGTAATAAAATGTACTTTATAATAAGCTATGTTTTGTTTACTAGGTACATTCTTTACTACTTCTTCAAATATCTTGATATGTTCTGGATCAATCTCTCTACTTAAGTCCCAATTTCTTTGACAGTGTTGACTGCTCTCAACAGCGTTTAAAAAATCTTCCATCTAAAATACTCCTACATAAAAAAATATTTATGTAAATGGTTGGCGCAGAAGGTAACGATCCTTCCACCCCTGTCTTATGGTGCACCGCCGAGGTTCCGCCCCTCGCTGCTACTGTCTTATCAGGACAGCCCCTTCACTAGCTGGGTCGCAGTGCTCTTTTTGCTTTTATTGCTCTACCTCTGAGCTATGCGTCAAGAAACTGGTGCCGAGGGTTGTACTCGAAACAACTTTAAACGGTGTATGAAACCGTCTCGATAGCCACTACCGACCCAACGGCATGGTAGGTGGGGAAGGATTCGAACCTCCAGTGTTACCCTTAGGGAACGGATTTACAGTCCGTCGCAGAACCACCGTCTCTGCAGCCCACCCATGCTGAGGCTCACGTGTCACCTCGAATGTTGTCTAAGATTGCGACTGTACTACGAAACTTACGCGCGACCCGATCGTAGAATTAGTACTTAGATCATACAATAAGAGCCGTAACTCTCATCATTTAGTAGTCATAGCGATCACTCATGATCGTCTTTAGCATGATGGCTTCTGGTGTGAAGTCATCAAGATCAGCGGCAAGGATACCCTTGACGATCGCTGGTGAGAAACCAGACACGAGCGCAACACCCTTATCGTTGAAACGAGCAGGCACATTGTCATGTGCATTCAAGTTCCAGAACACGATATTAGGCACGACATAACCAGCATCAGCATACTTACGAGCGATCATCTGCATAGCAGAATCGTCATAATTAGTACACATATCAAACTGCATATCAGACAGGATAAGAAGCATTGAAGGCATCTCTTCCTGAGGCACAGAACCCTCGATTGCTACATCGAGGATCTTCTGGATAGCAACGTGGAGATTTGTATTCATCTCCCACTTAGAAGTGCACATCTGATGGTGCTTATCAAGGATATTACCCTTGAGGTGCATCAGCTGAGGCTTGCTAGAGAAAGTCAAGAACGTATCCTTGAACTTACCCTTGTTCTTGTCTGCAAGATACAGTCCAAGAGACACAGCTACGTCAAGACATGTAGTAGTTGACTTAGAGCTATAACCACCCGCAGATGAAGTCATAGATCCAGAAACGTCAACCAATGGCAAGATGCTTGCATCGCCAATATAGTTAGGAAGTGCTTCCCACTGCGCTACGATGTGATCGTAGTTTGCCTTATCATAGTTAGTATGATAACCGTTATACAAACCCTTCAATACATCATAAGGATACACTGCACCAGCGTTAACCTTTACAGATTCGCGCACTTCTGGATCCTTAGAAACAAGCGCAGCTGCCCACTCCTTATACTTTTCAGTATGACGAGCGAAAGCCTTCTTGTAACGTGCAGATGCAACAGAAGGAACATGACTGAAGTTGATGTTATCCCAGTCCTTAGCACACATCTGAGTCTCGACAACCTTAGTCAGCTCAACCAGACGCTTACGGTAGAACTTTGGAGTCCAGCCAAGATAGTTACGCAGCTTTGCAGCTACTTCACCCTGACGAGGCATCCACTTTGCGCAGAGACCGTTTTCATCTTCAAGGGCACACTTGATCCGAAAGAATGCTACTTCTTCAATTGGAGTACCAACGAGAACAAGTAGGTCATCCCAGCGACCAAGCTCAGGAACCTTATGTGCCAAAGCAGCTGCTTGAGAAGCGTCAGTGTTAGCGAGATCAACAAGAATATCGCGGAAGATCTTACGTTCGCCAGCCCCACCACGAACGTCACGTGCCCACAGAGCAACACGAGCTGCTAAGTCAGGATCTTGCACGCGAGCTGCAGTCCAAGCAGGGATTACGTTTTGGCCACGCATAGCACCGATCTTGAAAAACAAGTCAGTAAGTGCGTTAGCAGTATTCTGACGAGCCTTCATCCCGTTCTCAGTACGAGCAGACTGATTAACAACAGCATTTACAAAAGTAGTCATTTCACTTTCTCCTTTTCAACAGATTCAACTTTGTCAGTTTTTCGAGACTGTAATGTATGCGGAACTGAATCTAAACTCAACAGATTGACTTCTACTTTCCTTTTTTAACGTGGTGTACCCTCGAAACTATCCACGTGGATAACAACTTCGCAAAGTTGTATCAGTGCTGTAAGACTCTAAGAGTCAAATGTTTTGCGGTATGGTCAATCTTAAACTCAACAGGATCCCTTTGCTTTTTCCAATAAAAGTGCCTTACGGCGAGTATGCTGTACGGATCCTTAAACTCTATAACTTGATAATACCATAAAGATTTATTAAGTAAACATTTATTTTCAACAGGCTATGCATTTACGTTGCTCTATCCGCTGAGCTATAGAAGCAAAGAGCTCCTAGTTGGATTCGAACCAACGACCTACGGCTTACAAGGCGAAAGATATGCTGTAGATAGCCTAAAACTATGCAGGTTCACACTTAGGTTAGGACGTGCTAGCCTATTACACTAAGACCCTTAGGTCCTCCGGAATTGTACACCGGAACTTTCCTATTATCATGTCTATATGCTGTAGTGAACCTAATTTATGGTGCGCATGGCAGGACTTGAACCTGCAAAACTTAGTTTCTAAGACTAATACGTATACCAATTCCGTCACACGCGCATTATTGGAGCGGGCAATGGGGGTCGAACCCACGACATTCACGTTGGCAACGTGACGCTCTACCACTGAGCTACACCCGCAAATGGAGTCCCGTGAAGGAATCAAACCCTCAACCTTCGGTTCCGTAGACCGACGCTCTATTCAGTTGAGCTAACGAGACATGGAAGGGAAGATCGGATTCGAACCGACATTCGAAGGTTTTGCAGACCCTGCTGTTGCCTCTCCAGCGCACTTCCCCAAGCTTGGATCCGGAAGATGGATTCGAACCACCGACACTCAGATTCAGAGTCTGATGTTCTACCAGCTGAACTATTCCGGAATGGCGACCTCGACCGGGCTCGAACCGGCGACTTCCAGCGTGACAGGCTGGCACTCTAACCAACTGAGCTACGAGGCCAATATGTTATGAAACGGCTACTAATATTTGCTACTATTAGCCGTTTTATAACATAGCTGGTTACTGCCATCCAGCGACACCTTTTCGCGTGTCAGATTTTATGGGTTAGACGATCGCACACTCCAGACCTCAGTGGCTGGTCACTATACCCAACATCAGACCGTGCGATCGGTGATGTTGGTGACGCACAGGAACCCATCCCTGTGAATTGGTTGCAGAGGATGGAATTGCACCACCGGCCTTTTGGGTATGAACCAAACGAGCTACTACTGCTCCACTCTGCGTCAATATGGTGCTGGTTGCAAGAATCGAACTCGCGACCTGATGATTACAAATCAACTGCTCTACCTGCTGAGCTAAACCAGCGAAACTGTTATGGGCTAACCGTGGGCCCACGCGAGTCTATTTATCGCGACTAACCGTTATTGGTGGAGCCATGCGGGATCGAACCGCAGACCTCTTGAATGCAAATCAAGCGCTCTCCCAGCTGAGCTATGGCCCCGAACTAATCAAGTGGAATACCTGTTACGGTTTTTCCAGTCTTTGTATCTGTTACTCTATAAGTTTGTCGCTTTTGGTTGTATGATCTAGCTATGTAAATAGCTTCAATCATATTGTTTGCATGAACTTGCAAACGCTTATCACCAACTTCAATCACAAACTCATTCATCATATATCCTATAAAATGGTGCGGGATGAGAGGGTCGAACTCCCGACATCTTCGGTGTAAACGAAGCGCTCTTCCACTGAGCTAATCCCGCATAATTGGCTTGAAGCGTCATCACTAACACTCGGTGATGATATATCGGTTTATTTATAGTGCTATAAGCCGACACTTCAAATTTGGCTCGCTTGGTAGGATTCGAACCTACAGTGGCCTGATTAACAGTCAGGTCCCGATACCCATTCGGGTTCAAGCGAATAAACTTTTTGGTAGACCGTGAGGGATTCGAACCCCCGTCAAGAGATTAAGAGTCTCCTGCTAAAACCAACTCAGCTAACGGTCCGTATTGGTCCCGCGTATGGGATTCAAACCCATGATCTCCACGCTTGAAAGGCGGGTATGTTTGATCGCTACACTAACACGGGTTATTTGGCGGAAGAGGTGAGATTCGAACTCACGGTAGACTTGCGCCTACGCCAGTTTTCAAGACTGGAGCCTTAAACCACTCGGCCACCCTTCCAAACTTTTAACGACAGACAACTCGCTCGCGCAGCCCATAAGGAGTACGGTCCCATGTCGTAAAACACTCTCTACGAGGTTGACGAACATAGTAAGGACGCGGCGGTGGCAACGGTGCATACACCGGTGGTACGACTACTGCCGGCCGAGGAACATACACTGATGGACGACTATCATAGACAGTTGCATTGCAACCGGCCAAAAATAATCCACATGCGCTTGCTAAAAAGATCTTCTTCATTACACTTCTCCATATTATGGTAGACCCTCTGGGATTCGAACCCAGTACCAACGGTTTAAAAGACCGCTACTCTAACCAAATGAGCTAAGGGTCCATTGTCTCTACAAAGATGCACCAGCTATCTAACTACTAATACCACCGTCAATTACGGCCGACTTAGACGGGCTGAGTAGCCTACCTCTATGTTAATATTGTGCACACACTTCGGGTTCTGATGCATCCGTGAAGAGACAACCTTTCGATTGTCTCAACATTCTTACCAACAATGTCAAACAGCGAGAGTATTACAACTCTGGAATCACTTTATTTATACACCAGAGTTGTAAAACTGTCAACTATTAGACATTATTTTTTAGTTGACGAGTCCTGCACCCTGGACACCGAGAAGAGCGAGACCAGCGGCGACGAGACGCTTAGTGGGCTTGCCGATACGGTACTTAGAGACCGTTTCGCCGCGGTGATTCTTGCGGGTATTGGTGTAGATCACATGACCCTCGGAACGAAGGTTAGCGATGACTGCGGTAGGGTTAGCGATGTTGAACCGAGCAGAGATCTGCTTGGCAGTGAGCTCTTCACCCTTCTCGAGAGCGGTGACGAGCTTGGTAGACTGAGTATTACGCATAATGTATATTCTCCTAGTTGTGTGGCTCACTGCCACTGTTTAGATAGTACTACAACGATGAAAATTTGTCAACAACTTTTTTTAGAGGATGTCAACTACTCGCCCGTTTTCATCAACGGCACGAACACGTGAGCCAGGATACTGGCTGGATACTGTCTTCATGGCCATGAGGATACGAGGGCCCTCATTTTCTGTGACCATGACTTGGTACCATGAGCCTGTAACGTCTTGATACTGGATATACACGTTCATCTTGTGTCTCCTTGTGACTTACAGACTCTTTATACCACGGTTATTCAGAGATGTAAACCCCTTTTACGCCTCGAATGAACTCTTCAGCGTCTCCGACGTACATGTAGTACTTCAGGAGGGTCTCGATAGCGACTATGTAGCCATTAATGTGCTCAAGGTCTTCTTTTTCGTACTCTGCAAGCTCATTGACGCGTTGCATGAGATCTTGACGTTCGTCGTAGAGACGTACGTAGTCCCTCTTGAGGATGTTAAGCAGGACTTCGTCAGCCTGATCTTCGTCTAGTTCTACGCTGATGTTGGCATTGATATGCATATTATCACCTTTCTATGTTAAAAGTCGCCGTAGTCGACCTGAAAGCATCGGATACCTTCTTCTCGCCACATCTTGACCACTCGGTCGCGATCGTCGAAAGAGAGTGTAGGGTTGTAGTTAAGAAACTTGATAGTCTCGAGCATTTCTTTCTTGATGAATTGATCCTTGCGATAGTCTTTTGCCTTTCGCATGAAGAGCATATCGTAGGAAACGCAGTGCATCTTGAGCCAATCTTCGGTGTCTTTTCTGTATGTATCCTCTCGGCCTGTACAGACTATGACAGCGATGTTTTTTTCCTTAGCGATATGAGTAAACTGGATGATCTCATGATTTGGCAGGTCGTGGATCATGCCGGTATTCCAGCTTTTCCAGTCTTTCTTGATGCCCATGAGGTGGTGTTGTCGCCATTTAGAGTTAGCGAGTGTACCATCCATGTCGAAGATCCATGCTTCTTCCTGTGTAAATGCATCGGACATTAGTGTTTCCTCTCATATTCCATTTTCCAGTGTAGGTCTCGATTGATCTCTACGAGGATCTGATTCTCATGTCGTAGGTCTGAGTGTTCTCGAGAGAGGTTCTCGATGTGTCTACGTTGTTGAGCGATCTCGTCGATAGCTTTACCAAGAAGTTCATCTCTGGTAAAGCTATATGCCTGTGTCAGTTCATCTAGTACGTCTGTCATTTCTCTATCCTATTACGGCACATTTTTCTAGATTTCCAGAGAGATCTTACTCTTCCCAGAGCTTCTCGAGATGGGTGCCGTTAGAGGGGACGATGAGGACTTCCTCATCTGGCTTGAAGAAACCTGAGCGAGCGATCTCAGCCTTGATACGCAGCAGCTTCTCGCTGCGCGACTCGGACATGAAGATCTGGTTCAACCAACCCTGCTTGCAGTACTGATCTACGTTCACGTAGAACACGTACCGGCCCGGCTTCTTCTCTTTAGTATCTGTAGTCTTAGTGTATTCTGCTGCTTTACTTACCATTGTCATACTCCTTGTTGTGATAATCGAAATCAGGGATAGTAGTATAATCCTCCACCTTCCCTGAGATAAAGTCTTTCCTGTAAACGAGGTCCTTACTATCAGTCATGTTGTAGAGACGTACCTCTATAAGACTCCTGTTCAAGGGATCGGAGATCCTCTCAATACGCTCCATGCCCTCTGATAGAGACTGAAAGTTAACCCAATACTCTGAGTCAACCCAATCATCCCCATCACGGCTACGGGTCCAATGAGATACCTCTAAACGATACTTACTCATCCTCGACCCATCTCCACCTTGTAGATGTCAAGGATTTCCATCTCATAGTCATACCTACGGTACAACTGAGAAGCTCTATCCCTACTCAGGTTGGTAATAGTCTGTACCTTACGGGGACCGTAAGGTACCACAGTCTTACGCCAGGTAACTCGTACCCAGTAGTTGTCTTTATCAGTAATATGTTTGATCATGAAATCATTATACCCCAGATGAGGACAGATGTAAACAGCTATATGACCGTGGAGAGCTAAAAAAATTTCCAGAAAAAATTTTCAAAGTGAGGGAACGCAAAGTCTATTAATAGGAGACCGACGTACTAGATCCAGTATAGTAAAAGGGTACCTAGAGCTTACCATAGTCACTGGTCCTGCTCTAGGCTAGTCCTAGTAGTGGGTGCGTAGGTCGATCCAGTAGCGGCTACCGTAGTTGCGCTCGACCTCGTCAAGGCGGGTCATGACAGCGTCATAGTCGGTGTATTCCTCTTTGAGGATGATGAGGTTGCCACCAATGGAGCCCTTGCGGACGATGATGGTCCATGATGTAGGAGTCAGTGTCTCAGACATGGTGTTATCCTTATGGCCAGACGTTCTTGGGAGAGTGGTCGCCTGTGGCAAAGGCCTTCTCGATGCCGCCGCCTGCAGGGTATTCCTCTGCAGCCGCTTCGTTCTTCTCAATCTCTTTGGAGATCGTGTTGAGGACGACGTACATGGCTGTCGTGGCAGCGATCTGCTCAGAAGAAGGGAGGCGGGAGATGACGTCAAAGGCATAATCAAATGCTTCCTTGACAGTGGCGCGGTCTGCGAAGAGGCCGTGGCGGATGGCTTTCGCCAGTTCGAGGTTCTTAGACATTAGCGAGTCTCCGAGAAAGGTTAAGAAGATACTGTGCAGCCTTGGTGTCATTAAGAGCACCAGAGAGGATCTCGTCCTCTGAACAACGAAGGAAGATGGCAATGCGTTCCACAGCAAAGGCCACAGAGTAGCCATCCTCGACGTTGTGCTTGACGATGAATTGAGACAGCTTGGACATTAAGCATACTCCTCGTTGAGCTCGTCATGGAGATTGATGCAATAGCACTCGCACTTGCTAATCACTTTGGTCAGCGAATCTGTGCGTTCGACGTCGTAGTTCTGGAAAGCGTCAACCACCTGATAACGATCATTGAACTTGGTCAGGACATTGAAGGTGTGGTTGCGGTTCCAGCAGAAGATGAAGCCAAGATCCTCGTCCACGTGGACGATCGGACCAAAGTCCTGGACTGCTTCGATGATGCTGTAGGTCTGTGCTTGCATGTTAGTCTCTCCTTTTGATATCTAATCCTACCACAGTCACGTGCCTTGTACATAGTGCTTTAGTATAATGTACAGGAATCAGCGGCTGTAGTATGGTGAGAACAGTGCGCGGAAGACGTAGTCCGGACCGAAGGTGGAGAACATGCCGATCTTGTGAGAGCCCTTATAGTCCCAGATGCCACAGTCATGGCCATCGACGGTGAAGCCCCAGGAATTGACCACTTTACAGGGATCATCATCCACGTTAGGCTCGAAGCCCAGGGTGGCGCTGATCTCCTCGACCGTGATGTCATTGAGCTCGCCGGTCTTGTGGCCACCGGCCTGGCAGTTGGCTATTACCTGCATCTCAGAACCCCTCGAAGTAGCGGACATCAGCCTCAGACGTATAAGGATCCTCGGCCATGATCAGGCCAACCAACTCATCCCGGAGGGCATCGATCTGCTTCAGGAGGTGATTAGCCAGGGGATAGGCTTGGAAGTCCATAGCCATCGAGTAGTTGGACTCAAGCTCGTCCAGGATGGTGCGGATCTGGTCAACGGTGTACATGGTGCTCTCTCCTTGGTATAATCTAGAATACCATATCCAGAGGGGTTGTACATGCTTATTTTCGAAAAAAGTGGGGCCAGCGCGCTAAGGCAACCGGCCCCAACAAGCGTCAGGGTATACGGAGGAGAGGGATCACCCCTGACGAACCTTATTGAAGTAGCAGCGGGCATTGAACTCGGACAGATCCGGGAAGTGGCCCTGCAGCATCTTGACAAACTCATCACGGACCTTGTAGGTCTCGATCAAGCGCAGGGAACAGGCCAGCTTCGTTTCCTTACCTGCCTGCTTGGGCACCTTGACACCAACTTCCTTCAGGAGCTTGGCAGCAGGGACTTCCTTGGTGGAACGCTTAGGGGCGCGCTGCTCGTCCTTGAGCATCTGGGTGACAGCACGCATGGTGTCGAGGTTCTTGGCCTTGATGGCTTCAACAGTCGCAGTAGTCATGACTTAGTTTCCTTTCACTTCAAAGATGTGGACGATGAGGAACCCGATGGCCATGACCGACCACAGGATCGCGAACGGGGCCAGGACAATCATGATATCTGAGGTGCTCATCGTGTGTACTCCATTTGCTTACTATCTGATCTTATCAAGTCCTGCATGCTTGTACATGCTTATTTCGCGTTTTTTACGTCATTTTGTGAAATTGTTGCCAGGGGCTGTCCACCGTGCCAAAGCCGGTGCCTGCCAGCAGGGTGTTCCACATGATGCGCTGGACCTCGCGGGAGGACCGGGCACGCTGGACGTCTCGGACCAGGTTGTTAACTTTTGCCTGTTTCGTCTTGGTGTCCTTCAGGATGGCAATGGCCTTTGCCTGTGCATCGGCCAATGGGAGGTTCTCGAGGTGGAGTTGTTCAGCTTGCATGGTTCAGCCCTCAAATACGAAGATTGCGCAGTCACAGGCCAGGACACCGAATGCATTGGCGTCGTGGTACGAGGTGAAGACAGGCTCATCGCCGTCCTTGATGCCGAGGCACCAGCACTTGCCATACTGGTTGACCATGTCATCGATGAAGGCATCCAGCTGGGCTTGATCTTCGTCATCTAGACCGGTGTCGTCACCGTTGACCAGCGAAGACGCCCAGAAGGTGGGCAGTGTCAGTTCGATCAGTATCATGTCTCTCTCCTTGACCATGATATATCCTACCACAGTCACCGTGATATGTACATGCTTATTTCAAACTTTTTTACGTTGGACCAAGGCAGGTGACATGTACACGTCGAAGCGTGTGCCATGTTCAGGACGAATCGTCTGTGCACTCATACGCTTAAGTGCTCCACCACGACGATAGAGTGGTGCGTGGACATTGTTCTTGCCAAGGCGAGGACGAACGACGACACGCGTGCGTTCTACGTAGGTGCGATCACCATACGTCACCTGCTTGCCAATACCCTGCAACTCGAACACTCGCTTCTTGGCATTGATGATACGTGCGATTCGCTTCTGCTCGGCAATGAGCGGATCATTGATGTCATACACAGTGGCCACGTAGGCCGAGGAACGATACTTGCTCATGTGATTCTCTCCAAGTTGACTATCTAAATGTACCACATCCAGGTGACATGTACATGCTTTTTTTAGAAGACGATCTCTTTTTTGAGGCGGGTGATCTCGCGAATCTCATTGACGAGATATGAGGTGAGATCAGCCTGGAGGGTCATGTGAAGTTCGTATTCCATCTCGTCGAGCTCATCTTCAGCTTCACTACGGAGGAAGTACGTGAGATCGAAAGTGGATTCGTCGATCGTTTCCATCGCGATCTCCATTATGGCCTCAAACTGACGATCATCATCCAGCTTAGCCAGAGGACGGAAGCGGGAATCGATGATCTTCACACCCTTAGCCAGCAGGCGGGTATAAGCGAGGGACTGAGTGAACTGCATAACCATTCCTCCATTCGATAAGATCATTATATCAAGCTCACCGGGATTGTACATGCTTATTTCGAAAAAAAAATCGAAAAAAAACGGTGTACATAGGCAGGAAACTTGATAGGATATAATAGAAGTCCGGGGAGAGCGGGGAGCTGGGAGTGTTGGTAGATCCCGTGTTCCTCCATGCGAAACATGTCCTCATTTCATTATACCACATCCCACAGCACGTGTACATTATACTAAAGCGCTATGTACAAAAAAAACTGATGTGATAGAATGGATCTATAAATGGTGATCCGGACCCTCCGGAGGCCAGTCATGCGTGCTGCTGATCACGGTGTTCCTCCATGCGAAACACTGGGATTGCCAAGTCATGCTCGTGTCACATCGCGTGTTCCTGTATGCGGAACAGAGCTCTGCGTAGTTGTGTTCCTGCAGGCGGTATCGTGTTCCATCCACAGAAACACACCCTAGCGCGGACGTCAGAATTATCAATTTCTCTGGTTTGTAATACTATAATAGACCCTTTCAGGGCATGTACATGGTATATACTGCTACTGTATAATGAGCAGTATCGAGCATAATATATCCTATGGAGTAACACATGTCTGCCTATTCTGAGAATAAGACTAGCACTTGGACTATCCATGATTTTATTGAGGAGATGATCTGTATCGCTGAGGTTATTGAGGTACCGGGCATGCATGCTCGTATGACTGAGATCAAGGAGGCGGTTGTTAAGCGGTTTGATGCTGAGGAACGTGAGTCTGCTGGTCTCTTGTTCTAGGGGAGATGAGATCATGTATATCAGGTATGCATGAGGGTATACGTGTATGGCTAGGTACAGGTCAGGTAGGTCTACAGGTCTACAGGTCCATAGGTACACTGGTCCTCTGGTCTACTGGTTGATAGGTCTACAGGTCAGGTAGGCCGGCAGGCCGGTAGGTCTACAGGTCGGCAGGTTAACAGGTCTACAGGTGGATAGGTTGACTGGTGGATTGGTATACTGGTCAATAGGTTATCAGGTCTCGAATTATTTTTAAAATAAACATGTACAGGGACTGTGGGTATGGTACTATCTTAATATGAATAACGGAGTGGAACACATGAAGTTCGAGCGGTCACAGTTCAACTATCACGGCGGATACCTCACCTACGGACCTGATAACCGGTTCGTGGCTCGGTTCAAGTATCGTGGCATGGTCAAGAAATCAGACTATGTCCGCCTGCTCTGCAAGTACTACGATACAGAGAGTTACTTCTCTCGCCTCAAGGACGAGGCTCCCGGCCAGATCCTCATGAAAGACGGCTACGTCTCCTACGACCTGATCAACAAGAAAGTAATGGTGGCAAGATGAAGACAGACTGGAAACACCTACAGTTCGTGGACCGCAAGAAACAAGGCCGCGACTGGTACAATACCTACACCGGCTTCTCTTCCCTCGAAGAAGTAGCCGAGTTCGGCAAATACCAAGACGAACACAACTACGTCTACTTCCCTCGCATCACTGACAAATGGGAAAAAGACGGCCTATTCTACTGCACACTCAAAGTTGCCGACTCCTGCGACTGAGGACAACCATGTACGCCATCGGACAAGACATCACCATCCAAGTCAAACAAGTCAAGACCAATATGCCCGGTCCACTGGTCAACACATACACGGGCAAAGTCCTACCAAACCCACGCTGGGTCGGTCCAGACTGCATATGCCTGTCAACAGGCCAAACACAATTCCCCTTTCGCATCATCGACCTCAACCGCATCATCGGCTCTGGATACACTAGTAATACAACCAAGAGCGACAGCGAGACCCACATCGTCGCCGGCACCAAACCCGGTACATCCTACACAGTCACACGTAACGGCCAACACTGGAGTTGTACCTGCGTAGGCTTCGGATTTCGCAAAGACTGCAAACACGTAAGGGAATGCAAGTAATGACTAAATACTCACTCGTACGTGAAGACGGGTCAGCAGGCGACTCCGGACCAATGTGCCAGATCCTCGACTCAGAATCATACCAACCAATACCCGGTGAGACATACCCACGTGTAGGGTGCGGTGTCCGCGTCGGGTCATACTACGCTCGTAGCTACACCATGCAAGACTGGTGGCAAACATCACCAGTCACAGAGATCCTCGAGGAATACACTGATAAGAATGGGCTTCGATCAATGAAGTTCAAGACAAAGAACTCTGTTTACTTTTGGGAAGAATTTTGATATGAAAGCAATCTGGAAATTCGGTCCATTTCTGCCCGGCGAATCACTGAAGGTCCTTGGTCGACCTGTCAGCTTCGGTGTTCAACACGGTGATCCATACGTGTGGTGCGAGGTTGATCCATCATGGCAAGATCTACCAAACACTAAAGAATCTGATGCTCTGGTCGACTGGAAAACACTACGATTTACCGGTACAGGCATGAGCTGGGAAGGTACATATCTAGGCACAGTACACGCAGCATCCAGCGATGGTTATCCACACGTCTGGCACTGCATCGAGGTAGACAATGACTCAGAATGATGAAACAAAACGCTTTATTCAATCACTTATGGAAGATATTACACGACTCAAGAATAAGTGTGATATGCAGGCCACGATCCTTCGTCGGTTGACACCTGAGAGTCATCCTGATACACTGTTTATCAGTGGTGTGTTAGGTGAACGTGATACGAATAACATGCCAGAAAAACTGTTGGTTGTACCTGCATATGGCGTCGACTTCGCATACATATATCAACGTACCGAAAAGACAACTGGCCCGGAGTGGTAAAGTAATGCTATATGTTTTGATTGTTATATCGGTAGTAAACAGTGGGCAGGTAGTGACCATGCAAGAGTTTACCTCTGAAAAGAACTGTATGGTTGCTTTGGACTCCGTTAAATCTAATAGTAGATGGGCAGCTTTTGTGTATGCAACTTGTGTGCAAAAGTGACGATCTTGGAGTGGTGACATGAAGCCAGAGATCCTACAGCTAGCACTCGATGCAGGTCTCGTCAATTATATTGATAATGAGACACCACGTCGTTACTTTATCAGCGGTAATGCAGATATGCCAGAGCTAGAAGAGTTCGTCGCTGCTATCGAGGATAAACACATCAAAGCATACGATCATCTACTCGCTGCATACGAGAGACAATACAAGAAGATGATGGAAGTGAAGGCACACCATCTTGATCAGAGAGACCAACGAAACTGTGAGTCAGAAAATCCAGACAGGATGTGCAGAGACTGTGACTGTTGGAAACAAACACGAGCATATTGCGGGTGATACATGAATAGACGATCAATGCTAGGATTACTAGGTCTCGGAGCAGCAGCAGGACCATCGGTAGCACAAGAAGCATTTAATAGTATCAGTATTGGATCACAAGGAAATACTATTGTGCCTACAGCTTATTTAGACAAAGAAACTGCCCTCGCTTGTTGGAGTCCAGCAGAACAATTAGCTGAAGCTCGTAAAGAATACGAGATGCTTATGGACACCGATAAGTGGATCGCTGACTATATCGCCCGTGAATGGGAAGATCACACCGCTGGTTATAATCCTATTCGTATCGCTGATATCGATTCTGACATTCGTAACATGAAATCTTTCTCTGAATCAGCAAAGATTCGAATGCATATCAAGCGAAAAGCATTGCGTCGACTGCGCGCTGGCAAAGAGAGCATTGTAACACGTATCCAACGTCTGATGAAAGATGTGTGATGGCTGATATCATAGAATTTAAACCAAAGATAAAGAAAGAAGACACAGGTCTGATCGATAACTCAGAGCTCGTTGATACACGTTATCTCGATCCAGCCTCTCGAGAATTCGGATATATAAATGGTAAACAAGTCATGAAACCTCGTACACAATACGAGTACCTGATGTTATGTAAACAGTTCCTCACTGTCGAAGACTATATGGACCTGTGTTGTGGCATCATGGATCATGACTGGTGTAACAACATCATGGATGATAAACTCAAATCGATAGTAGAGTGCTACTACACATACAAGGTATAATGCCAGAGAGACACCAATATAAAGATGGCGCGACATCGCTGTATCGTGCTAAGTCAGGTATGGAAAATCGAATTACTTCGTTTCGTTGTAATACTATCCTGAGAGACAGACTGTACGAGTATGCAGAGGCAATGGGAAAAGACCCATCGTCATGCATACGTGAAGCTATTGGTGAGTACCTCCATCGTCGTATCAGTAATACACCCGTCGTGCCCGGACCCGAACCTGCACCAGAAAGACCACGTGAATGGAGTGTTAAGAGATGATGGATGCATTTATGATTGCAGGAGCAGTAATATTGTACTGCGCTATGATCTATATCTTGGAAGTTAAGATCTTAAAGATAGATCCTTACAAGAACCCATGGGAAGGTGATATTTAACTGTATACATTTTCTGAAAAGTGTATATAATGAAAAGTATAACATGGAGACAGACACATGCAACGCCCTGGTAAAAAGCAAGCTATGACTCTTCACGACCACGAGGACAAAGTCTCATTGGTCTCTCTTATCCGTTTCTGCAATGATGCAGCTAAACAGCTCAGAGACTCCTCAGACGAAGCAGCAGCCCTTCGTTTTGAGATCCTCTCTGAATACTTGACTCATGACTTTAAGGGTGGCTATCTCAAGTACACCCATAAAGCTCTAGGGTTATAAATAGGATCATGCTTCATGAGCATGTAAGTGCCAGCAAGTTATTCGACAAGTTCGTACAAGCTTTCTGGCTAATAATAATGTTGTTTTGGATGCCTATATTAGTAGGCTTATTCTTTTTAATCCGAAACATCTTTGAGTAATGTAACAAACTAGGAGAACTAAAATGCAAAAGACTATCGTAGCGGCGCTCGCTCTTCTTGCGTCGGCAGCAGCAGCTTCGGCTTCTGATCTACCTTCAAAGAAGGCTCCGGCTGCTCCGGCACTTCCAACACTCGCACAGACTCAGTTCTATGCTGGTGTTAATGTCGGTGCAAACTTGAGTGAAGATGCTCGCGTCTACTCTGGTGGTGCTGTTGCTGGCTGGAACGTCCTTCCGTTCCTCGCAGTAGAGGGTACATATGACTTCTCTCGTCCACAGACTAAGGTTGGTGGTGAGTGGAATTATGGCAATACATTTGCTCTAAACGTTGTACCACAGTACAAGATTCCCGGCGTTGACGTTACCGTTTATGGTATCGGCGGTGTTGGTTATCGTTGGAATTCTGTAACTGCAGATTATTCCGTTTATAACATTGGTGTTGGTGCTAAGTACGAGATCGTACCAAGTGTTGAGCTTGATGTACGCTATCGTCGGATCGATGCTATCGAGAAAGCCAACCGTAATGCCGAAGATCGCGTTACAACCGGTGTAAACTACAAGTTCTAATAGGACTTTAGAGGGGAGAGTACTCTCCCCTCTTTTTTATATAATGGAGACAAGTGATGCATAATGGTTATGACATTTCATCTGGGTTTGTGCGAAACTTCTTTAAGATCTCGTTCCTCGTAATCATTTGCATTACCAGCACGCTCGGTCTCCGCACAGAACTTACAGTAATCCTCAATGACGTATTCATCGCTACATGGATAGCAGTTGCATGGGTCTTCGTCATGATTGGTGCAGCTGCCTATTACACTGCAGCACATGAAATCGATGTGAAGACACTGCGCGACTATAGAGAAAATATTCGCATGATCCGCCCCGACTCAAAATAAATATGTACAAACAGTGCCACTGTGGTAATATATAGATGTAACAAGCATAGGAGGCAAGCATGTACAGGTTTAAAGTCACATATGATATCAAGCATGTTAACAAGTCAAGTGCTTTGTATGGTATATTGAGCACCGATCAGACGTGCAAGTTTGCCACCCTCCAGTCTGCAATCAAGTTTGCTAAGGATATGGAAGGTAAGCGTACTAACAAGATTCAGGTTATTGGTCGTCCCATCATCGAGAGGGTCTAATCATGAAGTATGTGAGCCGTTATAATATCGTGACGAACTACTGGGAAATTGGTTATTATGATCACACCCGTTTTGTAGTCATAGAGGTAAAGAAACATGCGTAAGATCATCTTAGGTGTCATAGCAGTATCACTGGTTGTACTCACGGCTGCGCCTGCTTTTGCACAACACCATCACAGGCGAGATCATGGTTATCGTCAGCCACACGCTCGTCATCATTATGCGCCTCCACGCCAGCACTATCACCCGCCTCGTCATCGCCAGAATAACTGGGTCCCGTATGCTCTCGGTGGTCTTGCGCTCGGCGCTCTTGGTACAGGCATGTATTATTACAATAGCCGTCCATGTTGGGATGAGTTTGTTGGTTATGATCGTCGTGGACGTGAAGTGTTTCAGAGGTATTGTCAGTGATCATCGAAACTACATATGACATAGGTCATAAGTTTATTGTGCCGCGATGTCGTAAGACATACGCAGTTGAAGAACTTACTTATGAGGGTGAGACTTGGCAGCGTAAAATAGATTCTTTTGAATCTTATACAAAAGTCAAAGAGATTATAGCTATTGATGTACACGTGTATAAAGACAATATACGTATCTCATATAAAGTAGTGAATGAGGGTGCATACAATGAACTCTCTTCTCATTATGAAGAGAGTGCTATTACTGACTACACAGAAGCAAAAGCTTTAACTATTGCTAGATTCTATGCAGAAAAGGGTGAAGAATATTATGGTAACTAATGTTGGTCGACCAGTACCAGATGTAGATTTTATGATTCGTGTACGTGATGAGAGTATTGGTGGTGATAACCCATATCGTTGGGAGACAGTCAACTCACGAGACTTCTTTGCGCATAAGCGTGTAGTCTTGTTCTCATTGCCTGGTGCATTCACACCTACGTGTTCAACTTATCAGCTTCCCGGCTTTGAGAAGAACTATGATGAGTTCATGAAGTATGGAATTGATGCCATCTATTGTATGTCAGTCAATGATTCATTCGTAATGAATTCGTGGGCTAAGTCACAGAACATTGAAAATGTTGTAGTGATTCCTGATGGTAATGGCCAGTTTACTTTTGAACTTGGTATGTTAGTATCTAAGATGAATCTTGGATTTGGTGAACGTTCGTGGCGTTATGCTGCAGTAGTTAATGATGGTATCATCGAAGCTTGGTTCGAAGAACCCGGGATCTGTGATGACTGTGAAACAGATCCTTATGGCGAAACAAGTCCAGAAAATATCTTGTCTTATCTTAGACAACCCTGGCGCAAATAAGATAGTGTGTATGAATTTATTCGGGGTTAGTTCAATTGGTAGAACTACGGACTTTGAATCCGTGTGTTGGTGGTTCGAGCCCATCACCCCGAGCCATTAGGAATATATGATGACTGAATATAAACATCGTTGTCTTTTACCATTTCATCATATAGCTGTACGTCCCGATAGTCGTGTTTTCCCGTGTTGTCAATTTAGGTGGGAACACACACCTAAAGATTTAGACTTATCACATGATGATGTGTTCAATCATCCGTTCATGCAACAACTTCGTGAGAGCATGATAAAAGATGAATATGTGGCTGGATGTTCTTCTTGTTATGAACAAGAAAAAACTAGCAATAATACATCAAGTATGCGTTTAGGTTTTGCTAAACAATTAGGAACAACAATACCAGAAAATCCAGTATTAACTCATCTTGATCTGGCTCTAAGTAATGTGTGTAATAATAGATGTAGGATGTGTAATCCGGGACTAAGTACTAATTGGTATAGTGATGCTATTAAATTAGGATTAGATTTTTTTGGTGTAAATATAAAAGACGGAATTTCTGGTGTTAAATATAGCAAAGAATTATTTGAAATATATGATTTCTCAAAACTTCGTCACATAAAACTAATTGGTGGTGAGCCACTGATGGAAGAAAAAAAGTTTATTGAAATACTCAATAAATGTAACTTATCACAACTTAAAATATTTTTAACAACAAATACTACTCTAATACCAAGTGAAGCATTAAATGCATTATTAAAACAGTGTGAATTTTTATCTGTAAATCTAAGCGTAGATGCTTATGGTAGTTTAAACAGTTTCTTAAGAAAAGGTAGTCAATGGGAGAATGTAGAGAAAGTTATTGATTGGTTCGCTGAAAATCATCCTAGAAATAAAAGAACCAAAGTAAAGATTTTTTCTGTCATATCGATTTATAATGTAAACCAATTCTATAAGTTACAAGAATATTTAAAACAGAAACACTTATATAAGATTGGTATAGAGTGGCATATGGTGGATGGAAGAGACTGGTTAAAGTGTTTTAACTTACCTCTTGAAGTTAAATATCGTATTCTCTCTAATCTAAAAAATAAAATAGACGATTATACTTATAGGATGGTTGAAAATGAAATGATGAAAAAACCAGGAAATTTCAATTCATTCTTAGAGATAGATAATAAGCTTAATAACATTAGAAGTGAACACTGGATGGATCATAATCCAGAATTGTATGATATGCTGAAAGAATATATCAAGGAGTCATAATGCATTTTTATAGGAAATATTTCCCTCTCATTGCTAGTGCATATTCAGCTGCAATGTTTGTTTATTTCACATTCATGTCTAATAGCATGTTTGATACTTTTACATATGGTAATATGGTGTTGATGTCATTTTGGGCTGCTTATTGTTGGGTTACAATTTACAGTCAAGATACAATTATTGAGAAGTTGACTAGTACTATGAATAGTGTTGCTGCTTCATTAGCACTTCTCGCAGAACAAGAAGAGGAAGAGGAAGAAGAGGAAGAAAAGAAAGTGTAATGTCTTATAATGGTATAGTATTTCTAACAGATCCAGGAGCTTCAGGAGATTTTTTAGTTAATTTTACAGATGTGTGTTCGTATACTTTAGACACTGTGACACAAAGATCATTTAGATCTGGTTGGACTCTAACTAAAAATAAAATTTATTCATCATCTAATAGGTGGTCTAATGGATATAGAGGAGAGTTAGAAAAATTTGTTCCTATAGCAGATGAAAATATAAGAGATAAATTTTCTGCAAACAAATGGGAAAATATATCTTTAGAAGATATAAATCTTGAAACTTATTTTAAATATTTTAAAAAAGATACCAGTAGATCATTGATAAACACACATACTACATATATTAATGATCATATTAATCGTAAAGACATTTTTGATAAATTCTTCACTATATTAAAATTGTTTAATAAACACAATATAAAATTATACTACATTGATTATAAGTTAGAATTAACATCTCTCTATACATTGTATGTTAAATCAAATACTATGTATAAATCAAATGTTGATTTAACAAATATAAAAGAAAATTTTGAAAAAACAGAAAAATCGATTTTAAAATCTGACAGATTATTAAATCATAAAATTATACTAGATGAATTAAATAAACAAAAAATAAATTTTGAGATTATAGATCTTGATAATCTTCTATTCAATAGAGATTTTGATGGTCTATATGCTCAATTGAGTAAATCATGGAAACTTGTTCAAAAGCTCTCCGATGAAAATAAAAAAATAACTAATGAACTATGGGATGATAGGATCAGTCATCTTAAAAAATTAGGTTGGTGGTAATTACTTCTTCTCTTCTCTCTTCTCAGTTTCTTTCTTTGCAGCATCTAAAAACTTATAAACTGCATTCATATTTTTCTGACACTCTGTATTTTTAGAATGTAATTCAACTAATAATTTAGCAACCTGTGCATCTGTAAGTGTTTCTGGATTTGGAAAGCGGCGAACATTCTGGCAATAGAACATAGTTCTTTCTGGCATTACAACCTGCATCTCAGTCTTTGTGAGAACCTGAGGAGGTTTAGATGCACATCCAGCTAGCGTGATAGCAACAAGAGAGGCAAATAACAACTTCATTTTGGTGCATCCTTTAGTTTGTTTACAGTCTTCTTAAGTACATCGGAAGCTGGTCTATCTACAGTATCTTTTGATTCGATATCAGCAGTGATAACATCCATCTTGCCCTTGAACTCTTTCTTATCAGCAGCATTAGCCTCTTCAACTTCTTTTTGTTTCTTGGCTATATCTTCAAGCTGTTGTCTAAGACGTTCTTGGTCTCTTTGATTTTGTTCGATCTGCTTCTGGTTATATTCATACAGGGCTTCGCGTTCAATATCCTTGCGCCACTTGTAATAGAGACCGCTAAGGACACCGAAGCCAATTATACCGGCAGCTATATATAAGGTAAGCTTGTTCATTTTTAGTTCCTTTCACCCATACCCTCTATTTATAGGAGTGACATCATGAAGCTTGAGATTGTTAGAGTAAATGAAGACGGATCTGCTGATGCTACTGTAGAATTTGGACCAGGAGAGCTAGAAGCTTTTGCTCGTATCGGTATCATTGCTTCTCTTGAAGCAGCAATTAAATCAGAGAAAGCAAAAGCTCCTAATCTTGATTGGCCACCGATCGAAGATGAAACCATACAGGATGAACCATGAAAGTAAATATTGGACCTTATAAAGGATGGACAGGACCTTATCAGATAGCTGATAAGATCTTCTTTTGGCTAGATCAACATGGTATTTACGATGATGATGATCCTCGTTTAAAACGTTGGGACTATAAAGCTCATGATAAACTCGGCAATTGGCTAGCCAGCACATGGGTATCTGACTTTTGCAATTGGTTTGATAACAAAAAGAAACGTAAAGTAAAAATCCATATTGATCCATATGATACATGGTCAATGGATCACACACTTGCTCTTATAATTCATCCATTACTTGTTCAACTCAAAGAAAAGAATCACGGTTATTTTTCTGTTGACGAAGAAGATACACCTATTGAAGCTGGTGTAAAAGATGAATATGGCAGTGATTCGAAAGCAGAAGAACGTTATAACTGGGTCATGGATGAGTTGATCTGGACTTTTGATCAACTTATTAATACCGAACGTGACATTGATCTCTTCTATTCAGAAGAAAATGGTTGGGACTTGGAAGCAAGTAACAAATATAATGATCGTATTAGAAATGGATTACGTCTTTTTGGCAAATACTATAGAGGACTCTGGGACTGATGAATACTATGGAAGAAATTGAAGAATCAATCTTAAAAGAAGCAAACACATTGTGTTGCGCTATGGGTGATGTTAATAATAATTTTGGTCTAATGTTGCGAGGTGGTGAAAAACTTAAAGAACATGGATTAACACCAATTTATTACTTTCACATGGACACTATGTCACTGTCAGTTGAAGCAAAAGAAACAAGAAATGCACACTAACCATTGACATTTTTAAGTGAATGAATATATATAGAATTGTGGATGCCTAATGGATCCATTATTATAATACTCGCTTAATAGGAGAAAACACATGACAAACTGGCCTACATATAAATTCGACCACTCTTTTGCTGATCTCGAAAAGTTTGGTAAGTTCTTCGTTGGTGCTGATAAAGTTGCACAACGCATGGCAGAAACTGTAGAACACATTTCTAAGACTGCTGGTGCTGCATTCCCTCCATTCAATCTCAAGAAGACAGACGATAACGTCTATGTAGTTGAGCTTGCTGTTGCAGGGTTTGGTAAGCAAGATATCGAACTTACACTCGAAGATAACAAGCTTGTTGTCAAGGGTCAAACAACTGTCGAAACTCTCACAGAAGACGGCATTGATGTTCAATACCTTCACAAGGGAATTGCTGATCGTGCATTCACTCGTACATTCTCACTAGCTGATAATGTTGTCGTTAATAATGCTGCTATGGTCAATGGCATCCTTAAGATCTGGTTGGAACATATCATTCCAGAAGATAAGAAGCCAAAGAAGATTGATATCACAGATACAGAAGCTTCAAAGAAGTCAAAGAAAGAACTTCTTGTAGAAGACAAGTAATTATATCATGACATAATGTGACATGTGGCTGGTGGCAAAAGCAACTGGCCACATTTTCATTTAATACGAACTAAAGAAAGACTACACAAATGTTAAATATACTAGAAGCTGCTGCCAAATGGGCAAGTAACTATTCACTATACGTGTCAACAATTTCACAGTTAAATTCACTTACAGATCATGAGTTAAAAAGTCTTGGTCTTAGTAGAGAAGAGATCTTGTTTGAAGCTGCCAAGCACTTTGCAAGGTCATGAACATGTTTAAGTTCATTTACGAACTAATATTAGAGATTAAAGATTTGCAAGATCAGTGGCATACTAAAACTGGAGCGTTCTTAAATCATAAATAAGCCATGATGAATCCCTATATTATGATCTGATTACGATATAGGAGATTAAAATGGCTTTAGTAACATTTGAACAGTTGAATGAGTTTTTTGAAGACACTGACGAAGACATCGTTCAAGCATTCGTAGATTCATTAAATGAAGTAATGGAATTCTATGAGATCAATAATCCAAGAAGAATATCAATGTTCTTAGCACAAGTAGGCCATGAATCTGGTGGCCTACGCGCTAGGAAGGAGAACTTAAACTACAGGGCGGAGACACTCGTAAAAGTGTTCCCGAAGTATTTTCGTGGTAAGAACCCAAACGAGTATGCCAAGAATCCAGAGAAGATTGCTAACCTCGTCTACGCAAGTAGAATGGGCAACGGTCCTCCTGAGTCTGGTGATGGTTACCGCTACTGCGGTCGTGGTCTTATTCAATTAACAGGCAAAAGCAACTATCAAGCATTCGCTTCTGATATGAACATGGAGTTACAAGAAGCAGCTACATGGTTAGAAACGGAAGAGGGTGCAGCATGGTCTGCAGGTTGGTTCTGGGATTCACGTGAACTCAATCAATGGGCAGATAAGGATGATATCCTAACTGTAACTAAAAAAATCAACGGTGGAACAATAGGTCTTGAAGACCGTAAGCATCATTATGAAGCAGCCTTAGAAATCTTTGGAGGTTAATGATGCCTAAATTCGGTACACTAGACGACGAACCAGTAGCACCAAAGCCTGCGATGGATCAGCTACCACCCGCAACAAAGGGTGCAGCTGCATCTATACAAACTAGTTATGTTGATACTGGTCCATCAAGACCAAGCGCAACACCACAAGTTTCAGAGGCAGCACAACTTGCAGCCATTGAATTAGAAAGAGAAAAATGGAAAGCGGAAAACGCTAAGCAAGAAGAACCGTGGATGAAATCAATGTGGAGACCAGCTATGGGCTGGCTTTACATGATCATGTGTTTCTGTGACTTCGTTGCTTTTCCAATCATCGCGATGTTCATGCCACAATTCTTAAAAGGCATGACATACATCCCGTGGAAGTCAATCACACTTGATAATGGTGGATTGATTCACATGGCATTCGGTGCCATCCTTGGTGTTGCTGCTTGGACACGTGGACAAGAGAAGATAGCTGGTAAACAGTAATTTACTTCTGATCTAAAATATGTTATAATATGCCTATAATTGACAGTCTTGAGGTAGCATTTAATGTCACGTTTCTATACAAACTTCTATGCACGTGGTAACAAGATTTATCTACGTGGATATCAAAACGGTAAACGCATTAGTGAAGAGGTAGACTATCAACCCTACCTCTTCATCCCTTCTGATAAGGGCGAATATTTAACTCTCGACAACAAGAAAGTTGGCAAGATCAACTTTAGTTCTATGCGAGAAGCGCGTGACTTCGTCAAGCAATATGGCGACGTATCTAACTTCAAGTTCTATGGTCTAACTAACTACCCATACGTATTCATCAATGATGAGTATCCCGGTCAGATCGACTACGATCCTGAACTAGTTTCAGTAGTGACTATCGATATCGAGGTAGCTAGCGATGACGGCTTTCCGGATATCAAGCAAGCATCTAAACCAATCACTGCTATCTCTCTTCGTAAGAATGGTCGTAGCATCGTGTTTGGTTGTGGTTACTATAAGCCAAAGTCTGATGATGTTTCATATGTCCTTTGTAAAGATGAGAAAGATCTGCTTGCTAAGTTTATCCTTGCATGGAATCATCCTGACTGGACACCAGATGTATTGACTGGTTGGAACGTAGAGTTCTTTGACGTACCGTATATCGTTAACCGTATCATCGGCCAGCTTGGCGAGAAAGAAGCCAAGAAGCTTTCGCCGTGGAAGTTCCTCGACGAGAAAGAGATCATCGTTCGAGACCAGAAGAACCAAGCATTCGTTCCTGCTGGTGTAACTATCCTTGACTACATGCATCTCTATAAGAAGTTTTCATTTACTAACCAAGAATCGTATCGTCTAGACCATATCGCTAACATCGTCCTTGGTGAACGTAAGCTCGATTACTCTGAATATGATAGTCTCTTGGATCTTTACAAGAAAGACTACGAGAAGTTCATCGACTATAACATTCACGACTGTGTGCTCGTAGACCGTCTTGAAGATAAGCTTGGTTTTATTAAGCAGGTGTTTGCGCTTGCATATGATGCCAAAGTCAACTATATGGATACACTAACTACAGTTCGACCGTGGGATGTTATCATCCACAACTACCTGTTGGATCAGAAGATCGTCATCCCGCAGCAAAAGATCGAAGATAACTACGACACTCTCGTTGGTGGCTATGTTAAAGACCCGCAGGTAGGTATGCATAAATGGGTTGTATCTTTCGACTTGAACTCTCTTTATCCACACCTTATCATGCAATATAATATCTCACCAGAAACCTTTGTTGGTCGTACACAATTTCCTTCAATCGATTATTTGCTAGAAGGTAATTGGGAATATCGTGATGGCATGGTAGCTTATGCAGCCAATGGTTGTATGTACCGTAAAGACACACAAGGATTCTTGCCTCAACTCATGGAGAAGATGTACAATGATCGTGTTATCTACAAAGACAAGATGCTTGAAGCCAAGAAAAGATTCAAAGAAACGAAAAGCAAAGATGACGAAAAACTTGCATCGCGTTATCACAATCTCCAGCTTGCCAAAAAGATCCAGCTCAACTCGGCATATGGTGCGTTGGGTAACCAATACTTCAGGTGGTTCAACTTTAATCACGCGGAGGCAATCACAACTTCTGGTCAGCTATCGATCCGTTGGATCGAACAGAAGATTAATGCATACTTCAACAAGATGCTCAAGACGGATAATAAAGACTATGTGATTGCATCTGATACTGACTCGGTGTATGTCAACATGGGTCCTCTCGTTGAGAAGTTGGAAATGACAGATGATCACGAGGTAGTTAGAGCGCTTGATGCATTCTGTGAACAGAAGATACAGCCTTATATCAATAAGTCGTATCAAGACCTTGCTGACATGATGAATGCATATCAACAGAAGATGCAGATGAAGCGAGAGAACATCGCTAATAAAGGTATCTGGAAAGCAAAGAAGATGTACATCCTCAACGTATGGAATAGCGAGGGTGTGCAGTATGAAAAGCCAGAACTTAAGATCATGGGTATCGAAGCAGTTCGTTCATCTACACCCGCATCTTGCCGTGAGAACATTAAGAAAACACTAGAACTCATCATGAATACTGATCAGAAAACTGTCCTTAACTTCATTGAAGATTTTAGAGATAGGTTCTATAACATGGAGTTCGAAGAAGTAGCATTTCCTCGTAGTGTTAAGATGATTTACTTTCGTAAGAATGATGGTGGTAGTACATTCCCTCTTCACTACAAGCTTGATCAGAAATCTCTGCCGATCCAAGTTAGAGCATCTCTCCTCTACAATAAAGTAATTAAAGATGCAGGTCTCGAGAAGAAGCATCAGCCAATTGCTAATGGTGATAAGATCAAGTTTGCATATCTTATTACTCCTAATCCTATCACAAGACAAGAAAACGTCATAGCTACAAATTCTGCTATGCCTAAACAACTTGAGATTAATAAATACATTGACTATGATAAGCAATTTGATAGAGCTTTCCTTGATCCGATCAAGTCTATACTTGATGTACTACACTGGAAAGTAAATAATAAGAAGATATCTACGTTAGAGGATTGGTTCGCATGAAATTAAATGATGACGATTTTGGCTTTAGTCTTGTATCTGAGTCAGAACTAAAAGCCCACGAAGAACAACTAAAAAAAGTAGTAGAACAACAATCTAAAGCAGTAGAACAAAAGACTGCTGAAGCTCAAGATAAGTTACACGGACTAAGAGATATGATCATGCCTTTACTACAAAACTTATCAAAAGATCCTAATAAAGAATATATCCTCTGGCCCGATCGATCTGCAAGGATCCAAGCTTTCATAAAGAAAATTAATACTTACGTAGACGGATGATAAACTATCTGGCACTCGCAGTAGCCTTAGCTCTATCGGGTGTCTCTGGCTACTATTCAATCATAGGTCTCACGACCATATTTGCGTCAGCGTTCTGGCCAGTTGTAGTGATGGGATCTGTATTAGAAGTTGGTAAACTAGTAACAGCATCATGGTTGTATAGAAACTGGAGGCAAACACCGTTTCTAATTAAAACATATTTAAGTACAGCTGTTTTTATATTGATGTTTATTACAAGCATGGGTATATTTGGTTTCTTATCTAAAGCACATATTGACCAGACAGTTAATTTAAATACTGGCACTGCTGATCAAATACAAATATTAAACTCTAAGATTGGATTTGAAAAACAAAGCATAGATGACTTAGACAAACAGATACAACAAATTGATGCTGCATTAAATAAGATGACTGATCGTGGACAAGCAGCAACAGCACTCAAAGCTGCTGACCAGCAGAGAAAGACGAGAGAATCACTCGTCAAAAGGAAAGACGATCATGTCAAAAATATATCCACATATACAGAACAAAGAATTAGACTTGAATCTGATATCAAAAAACTCGAAGCAGAAGTTGGACCACTCAAATACATTTCTGAGCTCATATATGAAGTACAGTCTGTTGATAACCTTGAAAGAAGTGTTAGGATGGTCATTCTTCTTCTTGTTTTTGTTTTTGATCCTCTCGCTATCGTACTCTTAATAGCAGCAAATATTGGTATAACTAATCAAAAACGGTTTACAAAAGAGCAAAATATTGGTATATTAGAAATTGATGATAAAGTACTTGACAAATAGGAGTCGTTATGTCACTTAAAGATAAGCTTATTAAGAATTCTACGATTGATCTTACATCTACTCTACTTGACAGTAAAGTCTTTGCAAAGAAGGATATGATCCCTACTCCTGTACCCATGATCAACGTTGCGTTGTCTGGCTCAGTTGATGGTGGTATCACACCCGGCCTTACAATGCTTGCTGGACCATCTAAGCACTTTAAGACTGGCTTTGCTCTTTTAATGGCATCATCCTTTCTAAGGAAGTACAAAGATGGCATTGTTCTTTTTTACGATTCTGAGTTCGGCACTCCTCAGTCCTATTTTAGTACCTTTAATATTCCTTTTGAGTCTGTTGTGCATACTCCTATCACCGACATCGAAGAATTGAAGTTTGATATTATGGCTCAGATGAAAGAGCTTGATCGCAATGATCATGTCATGATTATCATCGACTCTATTGGTAACCTTGCTTCTAAGAAAGAAGTTGAGGATGCACTTGATGGTAAGTCAGTTGCTGACATGTCTCGTGCTAAACAACTTAAGTCACTCTTCCGTATGATTACACCACATCTTTCTCTTAAAGATATTCCTATGATAGTGATCAACCATACATATAAGGAGATCGGTCTCTATCCTAAGGATATCGTTGGCGGTGGTACTGGATCTTACTATGGATCAGATAATATCTGGATCCTTGGTCGTCAACAGGAAAAAGATGCGGATGGTATCTCTGGCTACCATTTCGTAATCAACGTGGAGAAGTCCCGTTATGTTAAAGAAAAGTCTAAGATCCCTATCACGGTCAGTTATGATGGAGGTATTAATAGGTGGTCTGGCCTATTGGATGTTGCTATTGATGGTGGCTACATTGTTAAGCCTAAAGCTGGTTGGTATGCTACCGTAGATAAAGAAACAGGCGAAGTCAGACAGCCTTCAATGCGTGCTGGCGACATTGTAGATAATAAAGAATTTTGGACCAAGATGTTCCAGGATACAGATTTTGCTGATTATATCAAAAATACTTATAAGATGGCAGTTGGTTCAATCATGGAGGTTGATGATGAAGACGCTGCATGAGTACAAGGGTGTTGATGAATATTCCAATCGTAGTGCACGCGTAGTGCATGATGGAAACGATTATGGTGTAATCTATAAGATTAATGATATTGAAGAACACCGTGTATTTCCAGATCGATCTATGCATTATGTCGAAGATGCTGCAGAGAATTGGGTAATTGGTGTTTTTAGTCTAAAAGATCTTCAAATTAGCTACTAAGGAAAACGAATGGCTATTGAACAACTAATCTTTGGTAATCTTCTAACAAACGAAGATTACGGTAGAAAAGTTATACCTTTTTTGAAAGAAGAATACTTTCAAGATTATTCTGATAAATTAGCATTTAATCTTGTTGATGAGTATGTTAAGAAGTACAACACATTCCCAACTAAAGAAGCACTAATCATCGATCTATCAAACAAAGATGGTATCAATGAAGAAGTATTTAAGAAGACTCGTGATAAGATCTCGGAGCTAAAACCGGATGAGAAGACTGAAATCCAATGGTTACTTGACCAAACAGAAAAGTTCTGTCAAGAAAAAGCGGTCTACAACGCGATCATGGCCTCCATTCAAATATTGGATGATAAGAGTGGGAAAGCCTCTAAAGGGGCCATTCCACAGATCTTATCAGATGCACTTGCAGTATCTTTTGATACGCATATTGGGCATGACTTCCTTGAAGACTCGGATGCACGTTATGAGTTTTACCACAAGAAAGAAAGTCGAATCCCGTTCGACTTGCACTACTTCAATGAAATTACTGGCGGCGGATTACCAAACAAGACACTAAACATTGCTCTTGCTGGTACTGGTGTTGGTAAGTCATTGTTTATGTGTCATTGTGCTGCATCTAACTTGACTAAGGGATATAACGTCCTTTACATCACGATGGAAATGGCAGAAGAACGCATCGCTGAACGTATTGATTCTAACCTTCTTGATATCCCTCTCGATCAGCTCGAGATCATACCACTACAATCTTATAAGGGTAAGATCGAGAAGCTTATGTCTAAGACTACAGGCAAGTTGATTGTTAAAGAATATCCAACAGCCTGTGCTGGATCTGCAAACTTCAGGCATCTTCTTAATGAATTGAAGATCAAGAAGAACTTTAAACCAGATATCATCTATATTGATTATCTAAACATCTGCATGTCTTCGAGGATGAAGTATGGAGCCAACGTCAATTCTTATACCTATATCAAAGCAATCGCAGAAGAGTTACGAGGACTTGCCGTGGAGTTCAATGTACCTATCGTCAGTGCGACTCAAACAACTCGAGGTGGATATTCGAGCAGCGACTTGGGATTGGAAGATACATCAGAATCCTTTGGACTCCCGGCCACAGCTGATTTTATGTTTGGACTCCAAACAAACGAAGAAATGGAATCACGAAATCAAATCTTGGTTAAGCAACTCAAGAATCGCTATAATGATCCAGGGTCTAATCGTAGGTTTTTCCTTGGCATTGATCGCAGTAAAATGCGGCTTTATGACGTAGAACAATCAGCACAGGAAGATCTTTTGGATGGTCCAAAGAATAAGTCTGTGTTTGACAATTCCAAGTTTGGTTCGGAAGATACAGAAAGAAATCTTCCAAAGCCAAAGTTTAACTTTAGTAAAGAAGCATTTGTGGGGTTTAAATAATGAACTATAAGATTAAGATGAATGAAAATGGTGTTGGAGTCGTAGAAACTGCTACGAACCAGATTATTCGTAACTATGACGGGTTGGAACCAGCAAGAAAACTTCTTCGTCATCTAAACTTAGGCGGCGCTTTTGATGGTTGGACGCCATCATTTATGCTAAAAAAAATTAATATCCCTCAGGAAAAACTGCTGCCTGAAGTATAAATAATAACAGTTCCGCTTCAATAGAGCGGCAATGCAACACGTTTGTGTCTGCAGCACAAGTGGCAAGCTGATAAATCAGGATTGGAATTGACGGGATAAATGGTGGGGTTCCACCCGTCCATGTTGCACATTGGGGCGAGTCGAAAGGCTCGCCCTTTTCACTTTATAAATATCTATAAAAAATAAGGTGAAGTAATGGCAAGTAAAAATATAGAAGTATTAAAAAATCTTATACAAGAGAAGTTTAAAAATGACGCTGTAGTATTACTACAGAAGAATGATATCTATGTTAAGTCAAAGAATAGAGAAGATACAAAGAAAGAAGTTGAGAAGCTTTTAGGAAGCAGTAAAGTTGACTTCACGAGTGTCTTTAAAAGGAGTAAATCTGGATCAATAGATGTCTTAACAGTTCCTGATTTTAAAACAGATATCATCTTTAAACCTATCATTGCTAAAGGTCAGGGCGGTATAGCTTTCGAATCAGAGATAGAAAAAGATCTCAATAATTATTTTGCTGGTGCTGATATGACAGATATCAAACATCCAGATGTTATTAATGAATTGCAGAAAAAGTTAGACTTAACTCAAAGTAATGCGTACAGTGCAACGAGAGAAGGTTATAAGAATCAAAAAAGAGAAGTTGTGTTCACTGGAACCCGTTTAGATATTAGCAAGTCTGATGGAAAAACACTAACAGACGTAACTATACAAAAAAATGGCAAAGATTTACATTTTCTTTCTCTTAAGATGTCGCAAACATATTATGTTCTAAATGCTGCATTAGAAAAGTATTTTTTAAATAAAAATACACAGGTTGATATAAACGAGTTTTTTGGTTTCGAAGGTTTAAAGATGGTTGGATTTGGTGAAGGATATGCATGCCAAACACAAACACCAAATTATGCAACAGTTGCTAAAAACTTAGCAGATGTACTAGAACAGGCTATAGGTACAAATGTAGTCTTCGTTCATAAAAAAAGAACTGGTGATGTATTAGTTAAAGATATAGGCGGCAGCAATCAAGTAACCGTAAATAATTTAAGTGAATCTTCTTATTCTTATCCGGAACTTGGAAAAAGAAAAGGTGGATCTATAAAAGTTTCAGCTAACATTAATGGCGCAAAGTATAAAGTCGACTTTCAATTTAGAGGCACGACTGCTACTGACACAGGCGCTAAGTATCTAAGAGTCTTGTTAGAAAGACTATAAATATAATAAAACAGGATTTAAAATGGTATTATCTTTCAACATATTCTTGACAGAAGAAACAGATGAATCTGGTTCTGGTAAGAAACTAAAACATCTCACACACCTTGAAGACATGCCAATACATGGTGGTCATGAAGGTGTATCTGCAGCTGGTGAGATGCTGGATAATGCGCATAAAGCTTTGCTTGGTAAAAAGACAGACACACATATCTCAACTAAATATGATGGTGCACCATCTATTGTTTTTGGTTATCATCCAAAGAATGGTCGTTTCTTTGTTGCATCTAAGTCTGCTTTCAATAAGAATCCTAAAATAAATTACACTGATAAAGACATCGATGATAATCATGGTCATGCACCCGGATTAGCAGAGAAGCTAAAACATGCTTTGCAACATCTCCCTAAGATAGCACCTAAAAATGGTGTATATCAAGGTGATGTCATGCACTCTGGAAAAAAAGATGTGACTAGTGATAAAGGTCAATTTCATTTCCAGCCAAACACAGTAAAGTATTCAGTAGATCGTGATACTCATCATGGTCAGGCAATCAGACATGCAAAGTTTGGTTTAGTAGTACATACAAAGTACAAGGGTAAACAACTAGAGGATATGGAAGCTACACCTCATGTTGATCGTGAAAACTTCTCCCATCACCCTGATGTACATAATATTGATCCAGCAGTTAAGTTTGATTCTTCTAAGTACACTCCAGATAAACAAAAAGAATTCATGAATCATATGGAGAATGCTAAGAAGACTTATTCAAAAATGAAGCCAGAAGCTTTTGATGCTATTAAGGGTCACGAGGCAGATTTAGAAGGCCATGTTAACGACATGGTTCGTAAAGATGGAAAGCCTTCGCATGAAGGCTACATGGATCATCTTACTGCTAAACATCAAAAAGAGATTGATAAACTAAAGTCAGATGCTGGTAAAGAAAAAAAGAGGCAGGCTCTCGCAAAAAAACTTCAACATGTTCAAGATAATAAAGAACATATTAATAAAGTATTAGAGCTTCATCATCATCTTCAAAAAGCAAAAGATACATTAACTAGTGTCATGTCACAACACTCTGACTTTGAACACAGTATAGCTGGTCAAAAGACTGGACCAGAAGGATTCGTCGCACATAATAAAGGTAGCATGGCAAAGTTCGTGAACCGTTCTGAGTTCTCGAAGATGAACTTGCTTGGTTATGGTGCCATAGCCGGAAAGAAGAAAGATGAAGAAGTTTAAAGATTTTATAGTAGAAGAAGATCAACCAAAACCGAAGAAACCTGTCGTGTTTTCTTTTGGTCGTATGAACCCTCCTACAACTGGACATGAAGTATTAGTTAATAAAGTTCATGAACTTGCTGATAAACATAAAGCACACCATGAAGTAGTGCTATCTGCTACGCATGATAATGATAAGAACCCACTGACACCAGAACAAAAATTGATGCATGCTAAGAGGTTCTTTCCAAATACTAATATTAAAGCTGCATCTAAAGCTGAACCTACACTCATACACCATGCGCAGCGTTTAAACAAAGCAGGTCATGATCATCTTATCATGGTAGCAGGTGAAGACAGAGTACAAGAATATAAAGATCTTCTTCATCGTTATAATGGTAAACCTAATAAGTCTGGTCAGATACCATTTAGTTTTCATAAGATCGATGTCGTATCTGCTGGTGCAAGAGATCCTGATGCAGAGGGTACTGAAGGCATGTCTGCTTCTAAGATGAGAGAGCATGCTCGTTCTAATAAATTTAAAGAGTTTAAAAAGGGAATACCTTCTCATGTAAGTCAAGAACATGCTAAAGAGTTATTCAATCATGTCAAAGATTCACTAAAGAAGCCTCAAGCAGATTAATTTATAAATACTAATAAATTAAAAGTTAGGAGCTTAATATGGCTAGAAAATTAAGAGAAATCCTTGAAGGCGTAAAAGAACCAACAGGCAATCTTAAAAATGCATGTTGGAAAGGCTATACGGCCGTTGGCATGAAGATGAAAAATGGTCGTAAAGTTCCTAATTGTGTTCCAGTAAAAGAAGAAGAAATCCAAGAGTGTAATGGAAACTGTTCTTGTGGGTGTAACAATGTAGGTGAAGATTCTAAGGGTCATAAGAGTCCATCTGGTGGATTAACACAAAAGGGTAGAGACTATTATAATAGAACAACAGGCAGTAACTTAAAAGCTCCTGTTACTACTAAACCTTCTAAATTAAAGAAGGGAAGTAAAGCAGCCAATCGTCGTAAATCTTTCTGTGCGCGCATGGGTGGTATGAAGAAGAGATTAACATCAGCTAAAACAGCTAATGATCCAGATTCAAGAATCAACAAAGCGTTGAGAAAGTGGAATTGCTAAATGGCACAATTTAGAAAAGATACTCATCAGTATCTAGGTGATGGAAAAACTATATTTGAAGTAGTCATGCTTTCCGATCAATATGGAAACTTGGTTGGACCAGCAAATCCTTCTGGTGTTGCTGTTGATGCGTTTGGTCGTTCTAGAGTATCAATGCCATTAACTTTATTTGATTCTTCACATCGTTATAAAGACAATGGTTTATGGTCTACATCTAATACTTCCGGAACTACATATTCTTTTAATGCAAATGCCGGTTTAATTCAATTAAATCTTGGAACTACTGCTGATCAAGAAATTATTAGAGAGACAACGAAAGTATTTTCTTATCAACCCGGCAAATCTTTACAAATTTTAAATACTGTTGTTATGTCTGCGCCTAAAGCAAATCTTCGTCAGCGTGTTGGTTATTTTGGTGCAAATAATGGTGTTTATCTTGAAGCTAATGGAACCAATATTGCATGGGTAGAGCGTTCATGGTCAAATGGTTCATTGGTTGAAACAAGAGCAGAACAAGCTAATTGGAATATCGATACACTTTTAGGTAGTGTTGAATCTAGTCCATCACAAAAAACTTTGGACATGTCAAAAGCACAGATCGTATTTCACGATGTTGAGTGGCTAGGTCTTGGAACAGTTAGATGTGGTTTTGTAATTGATGGTCAGTTAATTCATTGCCACTCATTCCATCATGCCAATTATATTGATTCTACATATATGACAACTGCTTCTCTTCCTTTACGTTATGAAATTAAAAATACCGGAACGACTGCAAGCAATTCTACAATGAAGCAAGTTTGTTCTACTGTTATTAGTGAGGGTGGATATGAACTACGCGGTGATCAAAGATCTATCGGTACGCCTGTTCAAACACCCAAAACATTAACAACTGCAGGAACGTATTATCCTATCGTTTCTATACGACTTAAATCTGATCATCTAGATGGGATTGCTATCTTAACAGCTTTGTCTATTTTAGGACTTAACTCAAATCCATGTAGTGTTGCTTGGAGAGTCTATAGAGGGACAACCCTAACATCTCCGTCTTGGACACCGGGTGAAGCCGATAGTTCTGTTGAGTATGATACAGCAGCCACTGGTTTAAGTGGTGGTCAGGTACTAGCGCAAGGATATATTGGTATCACTAACCAAGCTTCACAAACAATTGACATTCTTAAAGAAGCGTTGTTTAAGTTCCAGTTGCAAAGAAATAGTTTAACAGGTATTCCAGAGCCAATAACAATCGCTGTGGCAGCTTCTGTTAACACAGTCAGTTGTCTTGCTTCAATGGACTGGGAAGAAATTTCAAGATAAATATAATATAACTCAAATATAATGAAGGAGTAATAAAATGGATAATATCATTTGGTTCGGATTAATTGCAATTGCTGGTTTTGCTCTTTGGTACTATGTTTGGCCAAAGGCCGACGTAAACAAGGATGGTAAGGTAGATTCTGCTGATGCTGCTGCAGCAGTAACTAAAGTTGCTGATGTAAATCAAGATGGCAAGGTTGATACTGCTGATGCTGTTGAAGTCGTGAAGAAGACAACAAGAAAGACAAAAGCTGTAGCTACTAAGGTTGCTGCAAAAGTAAAAAAGCCAAGGGTAACAAAGAATGGATGAGTTAGAACAAGCTTTAAAAGAAGCACAAGCTGATACTTTTGCTTTCTATTTAAAAGCTCATTATTTTCATTGGAATGTTGAGGGAGTAGACTTCTCTCAACATCATTCTTTTTTAAAAGATCTTTATGAAGAAGTCTTTGCAGCTGTAGATAATATAGCCGAAGGCATTCGTACACTTGACATATATGTTCCTGGTTCATTCTCAAGATTCAAAGAACTAACATCTATTCAAGATGAGACAACTATACCTAGTGCTGTATCAATGATGACTAGACTAAAAGATGACAATGAAAAAGTCTTAGATTCATTAAATAAAGCTTATGAACTAGCTGAAGAAGCTAAAAAGTTTGGTATTTCAAATATTATTCAAGCTCGTATTGAAGCACATGAGAAGCATGGTTGGATGCTTCGTTCAATCATAAAGGCATAAAAATGGCAGACTATAGAACTTTAGAAAATAAGATTAGAGATATAGTCGCTAGACCTTGGACTAAAGATCCAAAAACAGTTCATCATAAACAACAACAGATTCAAAAGAAAATTATCGATGAGGAACCAGACATGTTAAACAATAAAGCAATTGGAATCCCTGATTCCGTTATCGAAGCTGCAAAATCAATTGCTAAAGGCAAGACTGAAGTTGATGTAAATCCACAGTACAAGCCTGATATTAAAGATCCAGATGATGATGACGATAAAAAAGTTAAAAAAGAAGAGCTAAAAGGCAAACAGCATAAGATCGATAAGAACAAGAATGGTAAGATCGATGCTCATGATTTCAAACTCCTTCGCAAAGAAGATGTAGAACTTGATGAAGCAGACTCTTATTCTATTAGAAATACAGAATCTGATACTGATAAAATCTATCATATTTCAAAATATCCAATTACTTCTAATCATTCGATATACAAGAAAATTAAAGCTAAAGATCCTAAAGCTCAAATTCATAAAAATGGACAACCAGTAAAAGAAGAAGTAGAGCAGATTGATGAGAAAGAAGTAATCTTCACTGGTTCTCCACAGCATACTGCAAAGAAAGCTGCAGAGCACAAGAAGATGGGTTATAAAGTTGTCAGCATGAAGAAACACACAAGCGGCAGTTTTGGTGATAACTCAGAGAAGCACACATATAAGATGGCAAAAGAAGAAGTAGAGCAGGTTGACGAGATCTCTGATACGACTCTTAAGAGCTATCGTACAAAAGCTATGCAGCATAGAATGGGCCATGAGCCAGGTGATTCTGCAGAAGTGAAAGCTGATAGAAACAGAAAGACAAGAAATCGCAGTCAAGGTGTTCGCACTTCTTATAACAAGATAATTGGAAGATATGTTAAAGTTGGTGGCAGCGGTAAGCAAACTTATGAAGAAGTAAGTATTTCTGATGAAGAACAAGCCAAACTCGATGCTATTGCTGCTACATTTGCAGAAGATGCAGTCCAGTCAGCGCAAAAATCTGCACAGCAGAAGATGAAAGCTGCTTCTATTACAGCAAAAGCAACTGTTCAGGCAGATAAGATCAAAGATCAAGCTCGTAAGCAAGCACAGAACAATTCATATGAGCCAGAAGGTGATATGGTAGAAAGTAATCTTGCTGCACAGATCAGAGATGCTAAGCCATCCGTTACTGGTCATATTGAAGTAAGCGTCGGTGATAAGAAAGTAAAGATCCCACATAGAAAGGCTCAAGGGTTTTTAGATAGTTATCATTCAAAGAGAACACCTGCTGAAAAAGATGATCATGAAAAAGCTTTTAGAAAAGAGATTGGTGGTTAATGCCTCTAATAATAGCTAACCAGCAGCAAGCTTCTAACGAGCAACAGGAAGAAATTCCTGTTGCACCTGTAAATAAACCTTTGCGTGAACGTGCTGTCGTCCAAAGAAGAAATCCTTCTGATCCAGTCCTTATTGTTAATGGTAAAGAAAAGAAGATTGGTAAGAAGTCACAATATCTCTTAGACATGATGATTATAGAAGAATAATAAATAATAAAAACATTTTAGGAGGATATCTAAATGTCACAATGGAAAAACGACGATAGCGCAGCAAACTCAGTTCTTTGGGGCGTTAGCGGTTATAAAGTAGTAGCAAACGCTGCAAATAGAAATGCATTTTTTGGCAACACAACTGCTGATGCTCTAATCACAGGCATCACTGTTGGCCAGTATGGTGTTGATACATCAGAAATTAGAGCAACTCGCCAGAACGGTGAAAATCGTGCAGCTCATGCAGGCTGGGTAAACAGAATTGAAGGTTCTGGTGGTCGTGCAGGTCGTATCCAGCACGAAGTTCTTGTAGCTATGGGTTCAATGTCTGGAGACGCAGAAGATGCTGCATTCCCAGACTATGCAATCACAATTACTACACAGCCACTTGGAAATACAGCTAACACATCTGCTGCTGGAATGGCAACGTTTAGAGTTGTTGCTGCATCAGTTCCTGCAGGTGCAACACTTGCTTATCAGTGGACATATGCAAATGGCGATTCGCTCGGCGCCGGCGCCAACGTTGGTGTAACAACTGCAGCAAACTTAGTTGTAAACTCAGGTGTTGTAACAACAAATACAAGTTTCAAGGTTACAGTTTCTGCAACAGGTGCAGACAACAAGGTATCTTCAAACGCAGTATTGACAATCACAACTTAATAACGGTTTAACATGACAGATAATGCCAAGAAGACTTCAGAGTTAGCTACGACAAATAATGCCGTAGCAAATGATAGAATCATTATATTGAAAGACCCCGATGGGACTCCTTCAACAAAAACTATTAAAGTCTCTAATCTTCTTGGCAATTCTTCTGCCAATATTGTTATACAGACAACAACACCTGCAAATAGTACCTCTCTTACAGTAAAGGCCGGTACTTTATTTTTTGATAATACGTACTTGTATGTAGCTACATCTAATAATAATATAAAGAGAGTTGCATTAAGTACATTTTAAATTAGATGATAATGAATATTGAAAAAATAACTGATGATAATTTCTTTGTATTTTGTGCCAGGCATTATGATAAACAATGTCATAGTACTGAAGAATTTATAGAAGATTTGCAAAGAATAAAGTATATTAAAAAGTTAGTAACTAGGTATGAAGAGACCGGTGAATTAAAAGAAAGATTGATCTTAAATCATTTAATTATATTATCTAATGTTTTTGGTCCTGAGATTGCATGTAAGATAATATTCTTAAAGATGAGAGAGCAACTAAAGTGTTTAAAACCTTTTATGATATTATTAAATATATTACCTAGTAGATTATATAATGTAGGTGAAGAAAAAATAATTAATACAGATGTTGTCCCAATGGATAATAAGATTGTAGAAGCATTAAGGAAGATCTGATGATAAACGAGATTTCTGCAGAATTAGTTGGTAAAGTAAATAAAGCTCGTGCGCTTGAAGGTAAGCCATCGAAGACTGCTGCAGCTCAGAAGACTCTCGATAAAGCTGTCAAGAAAGCTTGGTTAAAATCATCAGTAGGAAAGATTAAAGAAGATTCGCCAGTTCCAGCAAATGTTACTGGTCCAAGTGTTCCCGGTACAGGTGATGATCCTGCTACATGGGTCAAAGGAAAGAAAAAGCTTAGAGCTATTCTAACTCGTAAAGAATTAGAAAAGTGATAGAAGAAAAAAGGCTCGATAGGATAGAGCAAACATTAGAAAAACTAGCAGATGTACAGATAGATCTCACTAAGATGCTGGCTGTGCATGAACAAAGAATTCAAAGCTCAGAGAAACACGTGTCATCTATCGAAGATATACTTGAAAGACGTCGCGAAGAATCAGATATCAAATTGAAAGATGTGTATGATACGATGAGAAGTGAAGATAAGAATATCATAACAGAAATACATAAACTTAGAGAAGAATCTACAAAACAACACGAGATACTAACTAACAAGATTACTTCACTCGAGAAGTATATCTGGATGTACATCGGTGGATTCACCGTAATTACATTTGTTATCACACATAGTGATAAAATCCTACGTATCTTAAAATAAGCATTTACTTAGCTTCTTAAATTAGTTATAATCTTATCCATGCACACTGATAATGGATAATGTAATGCAAGCTACGTATTGGCTAGATCAAAAATATATCAATCTAATTGCTTTCAGACTTGAAAGGTTTAAACATAGAAACAACGGATACAATTTCCGGTGTCCACTGTGTGGTGACTCTGTTCGTAGTAGATCAAAGAGTCGTGGCTGGATCTATCAAGAGTCTGGTAAGTATAAGTTTCACTGTTTCAACTGTAATGCTCATTCTGATTTTCCTATCTTTCTTAAGAAGATAGATGCTCAGCTTTTCTCTGAGTATAAGATGGAATGTCTCTCAAATAATAAAACACCTGAACAAGTAGAACTTGAAACGTTTGTAGATAAGATGAAGAAGCCTATCTTTACAAAGATGGGTCCACTTAAAGGCTTAAAGAAAGTATCTCAACTTTCTCCAGATCATAGAATTAAAAAGTTTGTTGAGAGTCGTAAGATACCTAACCCGTTTCATGCTATACTTTTTTCATGTCCTAACTTTAAAAACTTTACTAACAACTTAATTCCTAATAAGTTTGATGAAGATTCTTTAGCGCGAGATGAGACAAGACTCCTCATACCTTTTATAGATACTAATAAGAACGTTCATGCTTATCAGGGTAGAGCATTAGGCAATTCAAACGTTAAGTACATCACTATCATCCTTGATGATTCAGTACCAAAAGTCTATGGTCTTGAGCGTGCTAAGTTTGATAAAGATGTATACGTATTTGAAGGTCCAATTGATAGTATGTTTGTTAATAATTCAATTGCTACGGCTGGTGGTGACTTAGTATCTGCTCTTCGTACTTTTGATAAAGATAAACTAGTTATCGTCTATGACAATGAACCACGCTCTAAGGAGACTGTTAAGAAGATAGATAAGGCTATCATGCAGGGTTATAGAGTATGTATATGGCCTGAAAACTTAGAACATAAAGATATTAACGATATGATCCTTGCAGGCATGTCATCTGAATTTATTGAGTATATAATAAAACAGAATACACATCGTGATTTGGCAGCTAAACTAGCTTTGCAACGTTGGAGTAAAATATAATGCTAAATAAAGCTGAGATGGAAGATATCTGGAATAACAAGCCAGTTGGTTATTTAAAAGACTTGTTAAAGAAAAATAAAAATACTTCTCTCTATAAAGTAACTATTCAACCATATGAACGAATGTTATATGATCTACATGAAGTAGAAGTTCGCGCTAAAAATAGAGATGATGCCATTGCTTTAGCTCAGCAACATGTTAAAAGGCTAAGTAATGATTATAAAATTGATGGATGGATTATTAAAGGAGCTACTAAAATATGAATACTGCTAAGATTATTGCCGTTACTCAGCCTACTATTTGTACCTCTGATGACCCCGAAGCACCATATATTACTGTTGATGAGTTCATTGCATACGTTGCTCGAGTGAGTAACCCATCAAATCAAAATAACACTTTGACTGCACCAAAGCTGTTGAAGTATCTTGCAAAGCATAAACATTGGTCGCCATTTGAGATGGTTGATGTAGTGATGGAGATCAATACAACTCGCGATATTGGACGCCAAGTTATTCGTCATCGTTCATTCTCGTTTCAAGAGTTCAGTCAGCGTTATGCTGATCCTACTAAAGATATGGGTTTCGTTACTCGTGAAGCTCGTTTGCAGGATGAAAAGAACCGTCAGAACAGCATTGACATGGATCAGAAAACAACTGTTGCTGAAAGATGGCGTGAAGTGCAGCAGAAGGCTATTGACGCTGCTCAAGAAGCTTACAACTGGGCATCATGGAATAATATCGCTAAGGAACAGGCTCGTGCCGTGCTTCCTGAGGGTCTTACTATGTCGCGCATGTACATGAAGGGTTCTCTTCGTAGCTGGATTCATTACTGTCAAGTTCGTATGGACCCTTCGACTCAGAAGGAACATCGTGAACTTGCTACTGATGCTTGGTATCAAATTACAGAAGTGTTTCCGTCGTTGAAGGATGCTCTTGATCTTGGAGATAAGTGATGCCATTTTATTTGAAGAAGCCTATTCCCATTGAAGCTAGACAAATAACACTAGAAAGTATTGATGATCTTATTGAATGGTCTAATGCTTCAGTGTCGCGAAGACCTGATGGCACAGCATCCGGTATGATGGTATGGACTCTTGAAGGTACTATGACTGGAAAGATGGGTGACTATCTTTGCAAAGGAATTAGAGGTGAGTTTTATTTTTGTGATAGAGAAATATTTCAAGAGTCGTATGTTGAAGTAGAAGTATCGGAGCGATAATGCAAGAACAACTCTTGACAGCCATTGACTATAATGAAAAGTCTGGCTATAATATGATGATTGTATGGGATCTCGGTCGTAGATGCAACTACGACTGTACCTATTGTACACTATACATGCATAATTCATGGTCAGCTCATGCAGAGATGGAAGAACTTAAGAAGACCATGAAGCATATTGACGAATACTATTCAATCTATAAATCATTTCATAAGATTGATATGGCATGTACTATTAGCTTCACTGGTGGTGAGCCGACTGTTAATCCAAATTTCTTTAAGTTTGTAGAATGGATTAGAGACACTTATCCTAAGAAGTATCGTCTTAGCATGACGACTAATGCTACTTGGCCAACAGATACTAGTGAGAAGATCCTTAAACTCTTCAACATGATTACTGTTAGCTACCATACTGAAGCACACCCAACATTGAAAGAAAAAGTTGTAAAGAATATCCTTCATCTACAGGATATTGGTCAACGTTTTAAAGTAAATGTCATGATGCATGCCAATGATCAATACTTTAATGAGTGTGTTGATCTTATGGAGAATGTTCTTACACCACGTAAGATTAATTTTATTCCTAGAATTATTGGTGAAAGACTAGAAGAACAAAAGAAAGATGAAGTAGATCTTAAGAAGCAGAAAGTAATTACAAGAAGTAAAGTGCATGCCTATACACATGATCAGGCTGCATACATTACAATGTACTGGAATAAGAAAAACTTAGAACTTACTGAACATGCTTTCTCTAATATCAAAGTTAGTGGTCTAAGTGTAGAAGATTCAGTGAATGGTTTCTTTGATAGACTAATTGGTTCTAAAGAAGTCGAAGTAGAATCTGTAGAAGAATTTTTGTCTAAAGAACCGGTTGAAGTACAAAAGCAAATTAAAAAGATTGAAATTAAACAACAGCAAGTTGCTGATATTTCAATGAAAGGTAAAAAGAAAGAAGAAGTTCCTGCAGTATTGATTGAACAGGGTGAACATTCAAAAAAAACATATACTCTTATCGATAATGTTAATAAACCTGCAAAGCAAAGTATCGAAGCAGCCAACTTTGATTTTCAAGAAAAACTTGATAAGATAAGAGAGTCACGCAAGAACTTTGAAGATCCACTCAACATTGTTAAATCCGTGGATACTCTAAAGAAATCTAAGTTTGAAGAAGGTAAAGTAGTCGGCCGTTCTATTGGTAGGATGTGTTGTGGTGGCAGAGACTTGTCTTGTCAAACAGTTCATTCTGAAAAAGACCAGTGGGATGAAATCAAGTTTGCTAAGAACACAAACTTTAAGGGCTGGAAGTGTATGATTAATTGGTTCTTCTTGCATATTGAGCAAGAGAAGGATATTGTCTTCCATCATCAGACATGTAGGACAAGCCTTAATAGTGTTGAGGAACCTATCGGTAAAGTTAGTGAGTTCTCAAAGATCATATCAAAATTAAAAGATCATCTTTATGGTAACATGGAGATCCCCTACATAACATGCCCACATGACCTTTGTGGTTGTGGTATGTGTGTTCCAAAGGCAAAAGATGAAGAGACTGCTAAGATGCTTTTCCATAAGTACGTAAAATCTTCAGTTGAACCTATTATGGAACCAGCATTAATAGGTGATCCTGAGCTACAGCAACATATGAAAGAGATGAGGGATTATAAATAAACCAGTAACAGGAGTAAAACATGAAGAAGATAGCATTACTAGTGTGCTTATTTTCTTCTGCTTCTTATGCAAGTGAAGTGAGCTTTGGGTTTAAAAACCCATCTTTTTCTGGCGTCGGCTATTCGTCTCATGTCTTAACTATTGATAACCTTGAACAAACAAGGAAGCAGAAGATTATAGAAGACAAGAAGACGGATGCAGCTAAAGCTGCAGCTGATGCTAAGAACACAAACTTAGCTAAATTCTTGAATAATCTAGAGAGTAGAATCTATGCAACGATATCACAAAATATCGCTGCTGAATTATTTAAAGAAGGCGGAGCATCTTCAGGATCTTTTGATATCGGTGGAAATAACTTACAGTGGACGTCTGACGGTAGTACTATAACATTAAGAATTACAGATCCCGGTGGTAGTGTTACGCAAGTGGTAGTACCATACGGGAGCTTAGCATGGTAAGATATGCATTTTTAATGGTCTGTGCTTTGGCTTTGGCTGGATGTACAGGCAGTAAGATAACATCTAGTAAAGATTTAGAGAATCAAGTAGATAAAGCAGAAATAATTACTGCTAAAAGATTCAATGAGCTCATAAATATACCAGCCGTAAATGGCGACCCTATACCAGTGGCAGTGTATAAATTCTCTGATATGAGTGGACAAAGAAAACCAACCAGCAATTATGCTAGTTTAAGTTCTGCTGTCACACAAGGTGGAGAAGTCATACTAATAAAAGCTTTACAGGATGCTTCAAAAGGTAAGTTCTTTAAACCTATCGAGAGAGTAAGTCTTGATAATCTTGTTAAAGAAAGACAACTTATTAGAAGTCAACGTGAAGTATATGAAAAAGAACAAGCCAAACCCTTAACACCACTTATAGTAGCTGGTATAATGATAGAGGGTGGTATAGTTGGTTATGATAGTAATATTGCAACTGGTGGTATTGGTGCACGTTATCTTGGCCTTGGAGCACAGCAAGAATATCGTAAAGACGAAGTAACTATTATGTTGAGATTAATATCAATTAGCACAGGTGAGATATTAATTTCTAGCGGTGTGACAAAGACTATCTATAGCACTGGTGTAAGTGCTAATGTATTTAAGTTTGTTGATGCTGGAACAAGATCAGTAGAGTTAGAAGCAGGTACTTCTATAAATGAACCTACAACTTATGCTGTAAGGATAGCTATAGAAGCAGCAGTAGTTGACATGATAAAACAAGGTTCTCAAAAGAAGTTATGGAAGTATAAAGAGACAACTAAAAAGGAAAACAAAAAATGAAAACAATCACAAGAATGATGATGTTTATATCATTCTTGGTCATGTCAGGTTATGTAAATGCGGCAAACTTAATTTATATGGATCAGATCGGCGATGGTTCTACTATAAACATCACACAGTCTGGTTCTGGAAACGCAATTGGAACACCTAGTGTTAAATCAACATTTAATGGTGATAATAACACTGTAAATATTGAGCAGATTGGCAATAATAACGTAACGAATATGGCGGTTATGGGAGATGGTGCGACTATATCATCTGTCATTACTGGCAGTTCTAATATACTAAATTTAGAGTGTGGTGCTAATGGAGGTTCTTGTGGACCATCAACAATCACTAATTCTGTAACTGGTGATGGTAACTCACTAACACAGAGTACAAACTCTCTAACTAATACTACAGTAAACATACAATCAGATAATAACCAAGTTAATATGACAAATACTTCATCTGCTGTAGCTGGTACAAAGAATCTTGTTGATATCGTTGGTGGTAGTGGTAATATAGTTGATGTTGTTCAGGCAGGAACTGCAGGAACTACTGGTCATGAAGTAGATTTATCAATAAATGGTGCATTAAACACCGTTGACTTTAGACAGGGTGGAGCAATTGATTCAAAGATCGTTACAACTATTACCGGTTCTAGCAACGCTGTTACTATTAAGTCCAACCACAACTAATGCTTCAGTTGGACAAGTAACAGAACAAACTGGACCTACAGAGATAAAGAGGCAATCTGAGGTTATTCCTAGTGCATTGCAATTTGGTGTCGAGATGCAAGATGTCATCACAACAGCAAATTCAAAAGCTGGAATAACCTTTAAAGATGATACTAGAGTCCAGATAACTGAACATAGTAAATTAGTCATTGATAACTTCGTTTATGATGGTGATAAGAAAACAGGAAAACTTGGTATCAAGATGGCGCTTGGTACTATTAAATATGCATCAGGTCAAATAGCTAAGAATGATCCACAACAAGTTGTAGTTACTACACCAACTGCTACTATAGGTGTCAGAGGTACAGACTTTTCAAGTACGGTCGATGAACTTGGAAGATCACAAATAATACTATTACCATCTTGTCCCGAAGGTTGGAAAGATATACAAAGAGATTGTGTTATCGGTAAGATCTTAGTATCATCTGTCATGGGTACAGTATTACTAACAAAACCATTTGAAACTACGACTGTTGATACTAGCTTTTCAAGGCCGACAGCTTCTGCAATATTAAACTTAGATTTGAATCAAGTTAATAATTTAATCATTGTAACACCACCTAAAATTGTAGAACAAACTGAAAGAACTATTGAAAGAAGAGGATATAATTTCTTAGATGAAGACTTTCTTAAGAAAGATTATTTAAAATATACTGAATTAGATAAAGATTTTTTAAAAGAGTTTAATAAGCTAAACAGAGATTTTCTTAGTGCTGATTATCTTTATAACTTCTTAGATGTGGCTTCGTCACAATTATTATCAGATGAACTCAGTGAGTTTAATTCTCTACTGCCTAAATTTAATCCAACCAGTGGTCTTAAGTTTTTTGTTGAAAATGAAATGCTAACATTGTATAGAGAAACAGTAAATAGCTACGCCGAGCTAACTATGTCTCAATATAAAGCTGGTACTCTTAAGATAACTCAAGAGGGTTTAGAGGTTAAACAAATAATAAACAATACTGGAACAACCATAATTACCATAAAGCAATCAGAATGAAAACACTATTAGCACTTCTATTCATGACATCAACTGCATTTTCACAGACACTACCATCACCTGTTATGAATACTGCTACAGTAAACTTAACAGGGAACTTTAATAATGTCATTATTAATCAATCTGGTATTGGCTTTCACACTGCTATTATTAATAGTACTGGTGATAACGTCCCCATCAATATCACACAATCCGGCAATACCAATAAGTCTATATCGCTTGATATTCATTGTACTAGTAATTGCGCAACTAATCCTTATATTATCAATCAATATTGAACATGGAAATATTAGGAAAGCTTTTAACCAGCGTTTGGGCAGTTGTTATCTCAGCGATAATGCTATTGGTCGTATATGTGTACAACCCTAGTCCAGTACAGGTACTTCAACTAAAGACTTTTGATTATCTAATAAATTCTATCGAAGAGAAAAAATCAGAAGAATTAGTAATAGTTGATTTTGGTGAGAAGTCAGTAAAACAATTTGGCCAGTGGCCGTTTGATAGAAGAGATATAGCTAAGACTGTTAATAAATTAAAAGAGAACGGCGCAGCACTTATAGTTATGCCTATACTTTTCTCAGAAAAAGATAGAGCTGGAGGCGACAATGAACTTACAAAATCTCTGGATGGTGTCGTCATCGCTCAGACACCTACTACTCAAGATATACCGCCAGACGCTGTACGTCGTGGGTTTGCTGCTATCGGGCCTGTTAACCCTACTGAGTATGTCTTTCGTTGGAGGGGCGGCCTACGTCCTTTACGTGAGCATGCCGAAGTGGCCGGAGGTGTTGGAGTGGTCGCCACCATTGGTGAGGTGGACGGTGTGGTTCGTCGTATCCCTCTACTTGTCAATATTGCTGGGAGTCTTTATCCTTCTATTCCTTTGGAAACGATTCGAGTGGCTGCTGGAGATCCTAGCTATCAAATTAAAACAAGTGAGATTGGACCAGAATTCGTCCGTGTACCTGCATTCGCGCCGATACAGACTGATGAAAGAGGAAGAATCTGGACGACATGGAACACAAAGTTCGAAAGAATAGAAGCTACCGAGATCGATAAGCGTGTCGATGGAAAGATAGTGATATTAGGCATTTCAATTGAGGGTGTCGGTGGTATAATAGCTACACCAGTAGGTGAGAAGTGGGCGCATGATGTACAGGCAAGTGCTCTGCAAACTATCATTGACGGTTCTTCGATATCGCGTCCAGGATATAGTAACTTAATAGAAAAACTAATACTGATATCAGTATTATTATCGCTACTTTTTCTAGTGCCGAGAACATCTGTTAAGTGGACCGTTCCTGTTTATATAGTGATCGTATCTTCTTGTGTTGCTTTTTCTGTCTATATGTTTAAAGAGCATTCACAGTTATGGGATACAAGTTATTTACTTTTTGCTTCTACGATGACTTTTGGTCATCTTGTATTCAATAATTTTGCAAGAGAGTTTAGACTAAAACAACAAATCAAGAAACAGTTTGGAACTTATCTATCTCCAGCTCTGGTAGAGAAGCTTCAAAAGAACCCGGAGTTACTACAACTTGGTGGAGATACTCGAGAATTATCAATCATGTTTACTGATGTTCGTGGCTTTACTACTATTAGTGAGCATTACGGAAGCGACGTTCAGGGTTTAACTAAAATCATGAACCGTTATATGACGGCCATGACTGCTAAGATACTTGAGAATAATGGAACACTAGACAAATATATTGGCGATGCACAGATGGCATTTTGGAATGCACCACTCGATGATGCAGATCATGCCAAACACGCTGTTAAGACAGCACTGGAGATGTTAGATGATTTGGCCAGATTCAACGACGAAATCTCTGTTGAAGGCGTACCACCTTTCGGCATGGGGCTCGGTATTAATACTGGCTCCGTTGTTGTTGGTAACATGGGCAGTAGTCAGCGTTTTGATTATACATGCCTTGGTGACTCAGTAAACCTTGCTTCAAGATTAGAGGGTCAATCAAAACCATATCATGTTAAACTTGTAATTGGTCAGAGAACATATGAACTAGTAAAAGATGAATATCTATGCTTAGAACTTGATTGTTTAGCAGTTAAAGGCAAATCACAGGGTGTCAATATATACACTATTGTACCAAAGACTGGAATCAATAGAGCTTATTCAAAAACACATGCTGACTTTGTTAAATTTTATAGAGAGCAGAACTGGGTTTCATTGGAAAATTATTATAAGACTCTTAGATCTGCGTTTAACGGAGAAATGACTGAGTATTATGATATGATGATGGAAAGAGTAGAGGAATTTAAGAAAAATCCTCTACCCTCTGATTGGGATGGTGTTTATCGTGCAACTTCTAAGTAATTTACTTTACTTTTGTGGGTTTTGTGTTTGGATCACTTTCGGGCTCTTTTTGTGGTATAGATTTGGACCCGATTTGTTCCTCAACAATAAACTCATGAGCTTGCTTTGTTAGTTCATCATGGTCCATCTTACGAAGTTGTAAGACTATATTAACTTTCTGATTCAAGCGAATAAGGTCATTATCAAGCATGCGAATACGATCAATCAAAGCAATCAAAACTTTATTAGCTTCTGATAACACAGGTTTAACTTCCTGCGTTGCCCATGTCCATACATAGAATATCATATAACCCATACCTGCAGCTGCAACGATAGGGAAACCATACTTTGAGATTAATTGAGCAATATCACCCATTTTTTAATCCTTGTGTGTTTTCATATGAGAATGAAGAGCATTTGAAGAATACTTTAAACCACAAATTTCACATGGAATTTTAGGATATTGCTTACCTTTTTGCCCAATACTCATATTAATTTTTCCTTTTTCAGATTTTGGTTTTCTGAATGCTTTTTTAGTTTCTTCACTATATTTTACCATAGAGCGTGATATGGAATTTTTCAAAACTCTAGGATCATACTTATCAAGACCTTTGTTCCAAACTTTTCGACCTTTGGCGGCTTTAGAAATGTTATTTTTATGCTCTTCAGAAAATGGACCTATAGGAATCCCTTTGAAAGCTTCAGAAATAGCTTTTTTAGTTTCTTCAGTATGCGCGCATCCTTTGAAAAAACTAGGTATTGGTTCCGATATATATTCTGACATGTCAAAATCGACAATACATTCAGACAAACCGAGAGCTTTACCAATTGAATCTTTTACTTTCATGCTGTATCTCCTTAATAGATATAGAGTAGGTGGGATGGCAGTCCGTGACCTACAATGTATTTATAAATTAATCGCGTCTAGCATCGTTTTTGCCGTCCGCACGGGCGATACGGTCAATGTCAGGTTTAACACCCATGGCGTTGGAGACGAGAGTGTCGATTCTTATGACGTCGTGGTTCATCGTCTTAACTCTGTTATCCAAAGCAGTAATGATTCCACTGAGACCTTGCACGCTGCTCATGACACCGGCGAGGATAAATTTAATAGTTAGAAAAATAAAGTATCCCATAGCGCAGGCGGCAGCAATTGGAAAGCCGACGTCTGCAATTAATTTAAACCATGTATCCATGATTTTCCTCCTTTACTGACAGGAATATTTATAGTGGTGTACAACGCAATCAATATATAGTAATATTAAAAGAACAAAAGAGGTATTGAATGATGTCGCAAATACTTGTAACTAAGCGTAATGGTAATAAAGAACCACTTGATCTCAACAAGTTTCATAAAGTTGTATCGTGGGCATGTGAAGGTCTAAATGGTGTGTCTGAGTCTGAAGTAGAGATCAAATCACACATCCAATTTTATAATGGCATTAAAACAAGCGACATTCAAGAGACTCTTATCAAGGCTGCTGCAGATCTAATTAGTGAAGAATTTCCATCATATCAATATGTAGCAGGAAGACTCATTAATTATCATCTAAGAAAGCAGGTCTATGGCGATTACAACATCCCTCATCTTCGCGATCATATTCGTAGCGTTATTGATGCTGGATATTACGACAAAGATATTAAAGAATGGTATTCTCCTGCTGATCTTGATTATCTTAATTCTGTACTTATTCACGAACGAGATTTTTCTATCGCTTATGTTGGCATGGAGCAGTTCAGGGGTAAGTATTTAATTAAGAATCGCTCCACTGGCTACATCTATGAAACGCCGCAGATGGCGTATATGCTTATAGCTATGGTCTTATTTAGAAACTATCCATCAGAAACAAGACTTAAATGGGTAAAGGAACTATATGATGCAACAAGCACTTTTGAGATTTCGTTGCCGACTCCTATTATGGCGGGTCTCCGTAGTCCTCAAAAGCAGTTTAGCTCGTGTGTACTTATCGAGACTGATGACTCATTGGATTCAATCAATGCCACATCTTCTTCAATCGTTAAGTACGTCTCTCAAAAAGCTGGTATTGGTATTGGTGCTGGTAATATTCGTGCTCTCGGCTCTCCCATTCGCCGTGGTGACGCTACTCACACTGGTGTTATCCCCTTCTACAAGCTTTTTCAAGCGGCGGTTAAGAGTTGCTCTCAGGGAGGTGTACGAGGTGGTGCGGCAACACTTTATTATCCTATCTGGCACTTGGAAGTAGAAGATCTTCTTGTTCTTAAGAATAACAAGGGTACAGAAGATAATCGTATTAGAGGATTAGATTATGGTGTCCAATTTAATAAAGTTATGTACGAGCGACTCCTTTCTGGTGGGAACATTACTCTGTTTAGCCCTAACGATGTCCCTGACTTATATAATGCATACTTCACCAATACTGAACAATTCAGGGTATTGTACGAAAAGTATGAACGTTCTACCAAAATCAGAAAGAAACAAATACCCGCTGTTGATTTGTTCTCTGCATTCATGCAGGAACGTAAGGATACAGGACGTATCTATCTTATGAATGTTGATCACGCAAATGATCATGGTGCTTTTATTAAAGAAGTTGCACCAATTAAACAATCAAATCTTTGTTGTGAAATCGATCTTCCTACAAAGCCACTGACCGATATTAATGATCCTAATGGAGAAATCTCACTATGTACATTAGCTGCTATCAATTGGGGAAAGATTCGTGATCCTTCTGATTTTGAACGTCCTTGTACTCTTGCTGTGCGTGCATTGGATGAGCTACTTGATTATCAAGACTATCCAGTACTCGCAGCAAGAAACTCGACAATGGCTCGTCGCCCTCTTGGGGTTGGAATTATCAATCTTGCTTACTGGCTCGCTCGCAACGATCTCAGTTATCAAAATATTGACTCATTAGGTTTACAAAAGCTTCATGAATATACTGAAGCATGGTCTTATTATCTAATTAAAGCATCAATTGATCTAGCAAAGGAGAAGGGCGCTTGCCCTAAATCAAATGAAACAAAATATGGACAAGGTATCTTCCCGATTGACACTTACAAGCGAGATGTTGACGAACTTGCTGCGGGGGTGTACACGTGCAGATGGGATGCACTACGTGAGGATGTACTTAAATCAGGCATCCGTAACTCCACGCTTATGGCTCTCATGCCATCCGAAACTTCAGCTCAAATTAGCAACGCTACTAACGGCATCGAGCCACCGCGCTCTCTCGTTTCAGTTAAGCAATCAAAAGATGGTGTATTGAAGCAAGTTGTACCAGAAGTTCGTAAACTCAAAAAGAAATATGACTTGCTCTGGGATCAAAAGTCACCAGAGGGTTATCTTAAAATCTGCGCCATCCTTCAAAAGTTCATCGATCAAGGTATCAGCGTTAACACCTCGTACAACCCACGATTTTATGAAGACGAAAAGATCCCAATGTCTGAGATGATTGGTCATCTTCTGATGTTTTATAAGTATGGTGGAAAACAACTATATTATTTTAATACTAATGATGGTGCTGGTGAATATGAAGAAAAGCCGCTGCCAGCTGGTGAAGTAAATGAAGAGGATTGTGAGTCATGCAAAATCTAATCTTTGAAGAAGGAAAGATCTACGTCGATAGAGAAGGTACAAAGTATGTCTTTATTGAACGTAGAGCCGGTGTAACTATCTTTAAAGCATATGATGGTGGTAAGAATCATGTTAAAAATTTAAATGGTCAATATAGATGGGATAATAAAGAAGATCCTCGTGATATTATAGGAGTTTATGATGAGTAATATTGTTAGGATTGATCCACCAATTCCAGTTATGACACCAAAAGGAAGAGCTGTTGCTCATTTCTTGATTGATAGTGGTATAGAAAATGATTTGCAATGGGTTTGTTTTCAAGATGATGATGGTGAATGCTGGACTTGGGAAAATGCTAATATCAGAGCAAGAGTAAATAAGACCGCTGGTAGAAAAAAGATAAGTGCTATAAAATATGATTGAACCAAACGAAACAAATTATCATTTATTCTTAAGTTATCATGGAATGTCTGTAGATGTAGCAACAAGTGTAGTTGCTACATTTGATAACACAGAAGCATACCATACAAATGGATCAGTAAGAGTATGGGTAGAAGCATCAAAATACGTAATAAAGGAAAGTTATAAAAATGGCTTACTCAGTCTTTGATTCAAACAATAAAAAAGATCATACACAAGTAAAGGCTTTTTTCGATGATGCACCCACTATTGCAAGATATGATAGACAGAAGTATTCCTGGATCGAGAAGCTCACAGACAAACAATTGGGTTTCTTTTGGAGACCTGAAGAAGTGGATATCTATAAAGATGCAAAAGATTTTAAAGATCTAACGCCACATGAGCAACATATTTTTACATCCAATCTCAAACGTCAGATTCTCCTTGACTCCGTCCAAGGACGAGCGCCTATTATTGCGTTTGGACCGATATGCTCATTACCGGAACTCGAAACGTGGATTACAACCTGGACATTCTCAGAAACAATCCACTCCCGCAGTTATACTCACATTATCAGAAACATCTATCCAAATCCATCGAAAGTCTTTGATGAAATAATGGATATTAAAGAAATCGTCGATTGCGCCGGCGATATTAGTAAGTACTATGATGAATTAATCTGGATGAATAATTTATCTCCACGAGCGCGCGATAATGTATTTGATGAACCAACTAACTATGGTCATAAAAAAGCTCTTTGGCTTGCTTTGATGTCTGTAAATATTCTTGAAGGAGTTCGCTTCTATGTCTCGTTTGCATGTTCGTGGGCGTTTGCTGAAGTCAAAAAAATGGAGGGCAATGCTAAGATCATCAAGTTTATCGCACGTGACGAAAACTTACACCTTGCTGGAACCCAACAACTCCTCAAGGCTTTACAGAAAGAAGATGAAGACTTCGCTAAGATTGCAGAAGAAACCAAAGATGAATCCATTAAGTTGTTTGTTGCCGCGGTTGAACAAGAAAAAGCGTGGGCATCTTTTCTATTTAAAGACGGTTCGATGGTTGGCCTCAACGAAGCATTGCTGGGTGAATATATAGAGTGGATAGCAAATAAAAGAATGACTGCTGTTGGTTTACCTACACCATATAAGGGTGGAAGTAATCCGCTTCCGTGGACACAGAAATGGATCTCTGGTTCTGAGGTGCAAGTAGCTCCACAGGAAACCGAAATTACTTCTTATATCAATGGCGGTGTGAAGAAAGATATTAATAACGATACATTTAAAGGATTTAGTCTATGAGCTGTGGTGAAGATTGTACTTGTAAAGGAACTAAAGATGTGCATGATACCGATTACTACAGAAACATGCTCGAGCATTATCGCAAGGGGTTTAAAGACGGCGTGGAATTTGCAAGAAGCAATCCTTATCTATCAGCTCCAGTTGTACCGAATGATGGGCTTACCCAAGATATGACTGGTTGCAGAGTTTGTGGAATGAATTTTGGAACAGGGGTTTGGGGTTATGTTTGTAATAATCCAAAATGCCCAACGCGAGTAACTTGTTAATTAAAGGAGAAAGAATTGAGTGATAAGGAAATAGTTTGTACAAATTGTGAAGCAGAATTTCAAGTAGTGCATGATGAAGTAGATTCACCAGAATTTTGTCCGTTTTGCGGTGACAAGATGAGGTATGATGATTCTAGTCTTGATGAAGACTTAGATTTGGAAAATTGGGAAGAAGATGTGTGATAAATAGAGGGAAAGGTATCCCTCTATGTCTTATGAAAATCCGTGGTATTATAATAACGAAATAGTAGAATCAGATAAAATAGAAGAGTTCTACGGTTTCGTTTACCGAATCACAAATACTCTCAATAATAAGCAGTATATCGGCAAGAAGTTTTTCTGGTCAATGAAGACACGCGTGATCAAGAAAAAGAAAAAGCGTTATAAATCTGAATCTGACTGGAAAAAATATTATGGTTCCAATAAAGATTTGGTGTACGATGTTGAAAATTGTGGTATTATAAATTTTAGGAGAGAAATTCTTCGCTTATGCAAGACCAAGGGTGAATGCGGATACTTTGAAGCTAAGTATCAGTTCGCAGAGGAAGTCTTAGAAAAAGAAGATTATTACAACTCTTGGATCATGTGTAAGATACATAAAAAACACGTGAAGGTAAAATAGCTCAAAATTTTCCGGAAATATTTTTTTCAGATTATGGGTTGACATTTTTTCACAGTTTTATACTATATAGATATACAGTTAATGCCCACGTAGCCCAACAGGCAGAGGCAAGAGACTTAAAATCTCTCAAGTGTCAGTTCGAACCTGACCGTGGGTACCAATCTAACTAGGAGTATATGATGGCGCATCCGCATAAGAATAGACCTCGAAAAGGTCGTCGCAAGATCGGTAGCAAGAAGCGCAAGGCTCGTCGCTTGAAGGGCAAGCGTAAGGGCAAGAAGTAAATACTAATAATGCGGGTATGGCATAATGGTGGTGCATCAGCCTTCCAAGCTGACTAGGACCGGTTCGATTCCGGCTACCCGCTCCATTGAAATAGGAGTTATCGTGTCACGTGAATTTAATCTCGATGAAGTTATTCAATACATCAACAATTCTTCGCCTACCACCTCCGTCTATATTGGAGCAGATAGTGAACGCTACCGTGGTAGGGATGACAAATGGTATGCTGACTACACAGTTGCTATTGTTGTACACATGGATTCATCTAGAGGCTGTCGTGTCTTCGGAAAAGTAGATACAGAACGTGACTACGATAAGCGTCATGATAGACCAGCTGTTCGTCTGATGAACGAAGTATATCGTGCATCTCAGATGTATATTGATCTATTAGAAGCAATCGGTGATCGTCATTGTGAAGTTCATCTTGATATTAATCCTGATGAAATGCACGGATCTTCTTGTGTTATTCAGCAAGCAACTGGCTATATTCGTGGTATGTGTGGCTTTGCACCTAAAGTAAAGCCTGAAGCTTTTGCCGCATCATATGCGGCAGATCGTCTAAAAGAAATCATCGCTGCTTAAGGAGAAAACAATGCAACCATCTATTTCAGAAGTCAGAAGTCAACTCATCTATGATGAGGGTCTACGTAACTTCATGCTTAGTGTCTATAACTATATGACGTTTGCTCTTGCTGTCAGTGGTCTTGTATCGCTTGGTATTAGCATGAGTCCAGATCTTCTTAAGTTGATTTGGGGTACAAGCTTTAAGTGGATTGCTATCTTCTCACCACTTTTAATGAGTCTTGCTTTTGCTTTCATGGTCCAGAACATGAGTGCTTATACTGCTCGTGTCTTCTTGGTAGCATTCGCTGCCGTCATGGGTCTTAGCATGAGTTCAATCTTCTTGATCTTTAAGCTTGGAAGTATTGCTCAGGTATTCTTCATTACTGCTGCTACTTTTGGTGCTACGTCGTTGTATGGTTATACAACCAAGCGAGATCTGACCGGCCTTGGTAGCTTCCTAATGATGGGCGTGATTGGTCTTGTTATTGCTGGTCTAATCAATGTATTCCTGCAGAGTTCAATGATGTCATTGATTATTAGTTGTATCTCTGTAATTGTATTTGTTGGTCTTACTGCTTATGATACACAGAACCTCAAGAATACATACGATGAACTTGATGAAAGTGAAAGAGATAAGGCAGGTGCTATCGGTGCTTTTAATCTCTACATTAACTTCATCAACATCTTCATGGCTCTCATGAATATCTTGGGTGAGAAGAAAGAATAAAGGAATTGCGCGAGTAGCTTAAAGGTGAAGCCGGCCGCTCATAACGGTCTGAGTGTAGGTTCGAGTCCTACCTCGCGCACCATTCTATTTAAGGAAAATAAGTGAAACAAAATTTATGGAATAAACAACTTAATATTAGTGAACCAGCTTGCTTGCAAAAATGGGAATGGTCTACAATATATCTTATGCAACAAAATTCAAGCAGTTGTCATAGAGTAGATAAAGAACCTTTTGATATAAAAACTTTTAATTTTCACAATACTCCAGGTGTATTAGAAGCACGAACAAAAATGCTCAATGGTATTTGGCCAGGTAAAGGATGCGAATACTGTAAAGATCTTGAAGATGCTGGTGGTTTAAGTGATCGTCAGCATGTTAATAATAGTGATAAGCTTTCATATTTAACACCTAAAGAATTAAAACAAGATAATACTAGTATTAATGTAACTCCATCAACATTAGAAGTTTATTTTTCAAATCTATGTAATCAAGCTTGTTTATATTGTTATCCAAGATATAGTTCTAAGATAGAATCAGAATATAAAAGATTTAATCCACAAAACAATGAATTAGAATTTATCAATAAACAAAAAAAGAATTATCAACAAGCTAAAAATAATTTTTGGCTATGGATGCAGGATAATTGTATTAACCTAAAAAGATATAGAATCTTAGGTGGTGAACCTTTTTATCAAGATGAAATATGGGAAAATATAAATTTCTTTAAAAATAATCCATGTCCTGAATTGGATATTCAAATATTCACAAATTTTAATGTAGATACTCAACGTGTTAGAACTATATTACAGGCATTCAAAGATCTTATAGATAACAAACATATAAAAAGTTTAAGATTAATACTTAGTATTGATGCGTGGAGTCCAGCTGGTGAATATGTTAGAAGTGGATTAAATAATAAACTTTGGAAACAAAACTTTGATATGCTTGATACAGAGTTTATTAAAGATTTTTCTGTTTTATTGCACTCGACTTTATGCAATTTAAATATAAAAACAACAATGCATCTTACTAGACTATTCAATGAATCTAATCTATCAAAATTAAGTTCTAATTTTCATGATTTTGCTTTGGCTGGAGGTCATGAACATCTATACATTGGTAATTTTCCAACTGGTTTTTTTGATGATGATTTTGACTCACTTATTAATGAAGTACAAGATTCTTATAACTCAAAAGAACAACTAACTGGTTTTAAAAATTTAGCTAATTCTAAACCATATAGACCAGATTTAATTTATAAACTTAAAGACTATTTAGATAGCAATGATATTAAAAGAAATACTAATTGGAAACAAACATTTCCTTGGTTAGAAAGTTTTAATCCAGAAGATTATAAAGAATGAAAAAAATAATATTAATTACTACATTTAGTCTTCTTTGTGGATGCGGTACTACATCTAGTAGTGCCGCTCTTTTAGAAAAAACTGATGTTATAAATAAAAAGTACCTCGTGAATGCTACGTGGTATAAAGCGGGTCGTAAGACTGCTAATGGGGAAAAGTTTGATCCTCATGGTATGACTGCGGCTCATAAAAAGTTACCATTTAATACTATGGTAAGGGTAACAAACCCTAGTAATGGTAAGAGCATTTTGGTTAGGATTAATGATCGTGGCCCCTTTACAAAAGGAAGAGATTTAGATCTAGCTATGGGGGCTGCAAAGGCTATAGATATGAAGGGAACTTCCAAGTTAGTTATGGAGATCATGCCAAACCAATAACAAAAAGGAAAATGCATGAAAAAGATTATTTTAATTGTGTCACTGATGCTGGCACCATTTGCGTTAGCAAATCTTGCAGAAGCTAGGCCAAACAATGAAAATACTCAGGTCTCGCAGCAGGTAAAGAAAAAGAAGAAACAGGTTAAGAAAAAACCTGTAAAGAAAGTGCAACAAGCACAAGCACCAAGACCACAAACTGTTATCAATGATCTCGTGTTTGAAACTAGTGAAGAGACTTCTTCTCAGTACTGGGCTAGAGAGCGTGCAAGAGCAGAACAGCAAAGACAGCAACAACAAGTTGCTTCTTCTCTTGGTATTAAAAAGAACGAGAGTCTTCCAAAGAAAACAGCACTCGAAGTTCGTAAAGATTGTTTTTGGTTTATTTGCAAAGAAGAACATGTTGCAAAACCAGTCTATGCTGAAGCGAAGAAGTGGGAAGGCAAGAACGCCAAAAAGAATCGTGGCGAACTTAAAAACTTGATGGCTGCAGGTAACAATAATCAGCCTGTAGATCCTGTTAGAATTCCTTGGTGTGCAGGATTTGTGAATGCTATATTAGCACGTTCTGGTTATGAAACATCTGGAAGCTTAATGGCCCGTAGCTTCTTACACTACGGTGTGGTAACAAAAGAACCAGAGATTGGTGATATAGTTGTCACTAAAAGAGGAAGTAATCAAATGGCAGGCCATGTAGGTTTCTTTGAAGGCTACGAATGGTTTGAAGGTGTTAAATACATAAAAGTTTATGGTGGTAACACAGCAAAATCAGTGCAAGTTGGTTATTTTCCTGTGAATAAAATATTAGGATATCGTAAACCAGTAGTAGCGTGAGATACGTACTTATACAGCGATATAGCTATAATATAATATTAGACACAGAGAAAGATCAAATAGTTTTTTTATCTAAAGATCTTTGTCTGTGTCGAAAACAACTGGAGTTATATAATGCCACATGTGGATCTTCTAACAGTTGAAATAAATTGGCTTAGACAAATCTTAGAACATATAGATAGAGTTATTAAATCAGAGACAATGACTGACTCTGAAAAAGTTGTTGCTATTGCTTGGTTAGTTCATCAAACAAAGAGTGTAAGTCGCGATGAGTGATAAAGAAGATAAGATTACAAGTATTCCAAGTATAGAAGATCATCACTATCTATTGTTCAATAAAGATTTTGATCCTAGTTCATGCGGTGATGCAATGGAATTCATCATAGCAAGAAACTTGATGAGGAAAGATCGTCCTAAACATATTAAGATGATAATCAATTCACCGGGTGGCGAAGTTGGTTCAGCATTTGCACTTATCGACACTATCAAGGGATCTAAGATTCCAGTATTTACGTATGGTCTTGGTGAGATTGCTAGTTGTGGTCTTATGACATTCATTGCTGGCGAAAAGGGTCATAGATATGTTACAAGAAATACTGCCATTCTTTCACACCAGTATTCATGGGGTAGTTATGGTAAAGAACACGAGTTGATGGCTCGTGTCAAAGAATTTAATAATACACATGCTAGAATTGTTGAACACTATAAACGCTGTACTGGTTTAGATGAAAAATCAATCAAGAAATACCTTCTCCCGGCAGAAGATGTTTGGCTTACAGCAAAAGAAGCTGTAAAGTATGGCATAGCAGATGAGATAGTAGAGTTCTATTGATGTGGAGACTCTGGGCAAAATCGCTAGGAGAAAAAGCAAGTAATGATGATAAAGAAGCAGACTTAATTGCTATCATTAGGACTGCCATAGTACTATGCTATATCATAACTAATATTTTTATTGTAGCGGGAGTGATTAGACATTGGTGAAGTCTTTTGAATGGTGGATGGAGTGGACTGCTACAGCAATTTTAATGATTGGTGTGGCGCTGACTGCTTGGAACATATATCCTCTTAATATTTATTTTAGTTTAGCTGGTAACTTAGGCTGGCTTATAGTTGGTTACATGTGGAAAAAATGGTCTCTAATCATAATCCAACTTGTCGTGTCAGCACTTTATATAGCAGGCCTCATTATAAATACTTAAAACGAGGGTGCTATGAAACCATTTTATTCATATCTAGAAGAATTAAAGATAAGCCTTCAGTATCATGATGAGCTTAATCCTAAACTGTGGAACGGCAATAAGCTTAAGCCAGAAGTAAGAGCAAAACTGTTGAAGTTTGCTGATACGTGGGCAGACTATGCTAGTATCCCAAAGAATCTTATCCAAGATATCATCATGGTTGGTGGTAATGTAAATTATAATTACACCGAAAAGTCTGATATTGATGTTCATCTAATCATAGATAGAAATAAGCTTGGTGAAAGAAAACTAGTTGATGACTACCTGCAGAGTAAGAAAGTTTTATGGACACTAACACATGACGTTAAAGTCTATGGCTACTCGCTCGAACCATACGCACAAGATCCTGTAACATCCTATCCGAAAGGACAGGGTGTTTTTTCTTTGAAGAATAACAAGTGGGTAGTTCAACCTACAAAAGGTTCTTACAACTTTAATACAGATAAGAATCTTAAGAAAAAAGTTTCAGACTATATGCATCTTATAGATCATATGATTAAGAGTAAGATGGACGCAGAGGCATTTCAATCTCTTAAGGCAAAGATAAGAGACATGAGAGGAGCAGCCATTGCTAAGGGTGGTGAGTTCAGTCAAGAGAATCTTGTATTCAAAGAACTTCGTAACAGGGGTTACCTTGACAAGATGGATAAATATGAAAAGAGCTTGAAGGATAAAGAACTGTCATTATAAATGTTTGATTATATATTATGGTTGCTGTTTGGTACAGCATATGGATTTTTAATTGGTTTGATACCAGTCGCCGGTGCTAGCACTGCGCTAATTACCATTTACGGCTTTTTAGATTTCTTTAGAGCAGATCCATACACACTAGTAGTTTTCACGACAGCTATAGTTGTAGCAAGCACCATAGGTGATAGCTTTGCAAGTATTGTTCTCAATATACCCGGAGCATCCGGATCTGCAGCAACCATCGTTGATGGCTTTCCTTTGGCTAAAAAGGGTCAAGCGGCTCGTGCATTAAGTGCTGCTATTACTACATCAACTTTGAATGGTTTTATATTCGGAATCATCGCTCTTGTTTTTTTGCCGTTCTATTCTAAAGCAGTATTAGCTTTTGGTATTCCTGAACTATTATGTTTTCTGATATTAGCTTTCACTTGCGTTACATTTATAACAAGTGATAAGTGGGTGAGAGGAATATTTGGTCTATGTCTTGGTATATTTCTTGGAATGGTTGGTCAACATCCAACTACTAATGCAGCTAGATGGACATTAGATTGGGAATACATAAAAGCTGGTATTCAAATCATGCCGGTTCTCGCAGGAGTCTTAGCATTTCCTGAACTAATTGAAGCATATAGAACAGGATATAATGCTACGACTACAAAGATAGTTGATGCAAAGAATCAAACTATACAAGGAATAAAAGATACTTTCATACATTGGAAAGATAGCATTCGTGGAGGTGCTATCGGTGCATTTATTGGTGTATTGCCTGGTGTTGGTGGTGCAGTCGCAGACTGGGTAGCGTATAGCCAGACTGTAGCAATAAATAAAAATGAAAAGATACCGTTTGGTGAAGGTAATATCAAGGGTGTTATTGGTTGTGAGGGTGCTAATAACTCTCAGAAAGCAACTGGATATATACCAACAGTTTTGTTTGGTATACCAGCAGCACCATTTGAAGCTATCATCTTAAGTTTGTTTATCTTAGTTGGTATTGAACTAGGAACACCAAACTTATTAAAAGATATGACTTTCTTTAAAGCTCTGAACTATAGTTATATGGCTTCATTAGTTTTAACATTTGCTGTATCTATGGTCATGATTAAATATATCACTTATATATTTAAGATACCATTCTCTATATGGTTCTATGTTTTATCTGCGCTATTGGTGTGGAGCTGTGTGCAGTATACTGGTTATTGGGAAGACTATTTTATCTTAGCAGTCTTCATAGTTTTAGGTTTCTTATTAAAACACTTTAGTATAAGTAGAGCTGCATTTATTATTGGGTTTGTTTTATCAGATCAGATAGAAAAAATGTACTATCAATATACAACTTTATTTGATTGGTACACAGTCTTTACAAGACCAATATCATTGACTTTAATAATAGTATCTATTATGCTAGCAATCTATGGAATATTCTTTAACAAGACAAGGATAACATATACATGACAAATTATCAAGATTGGAATGGAAGTCGTTGGGAATATATGAAGAGTCAAAGTAAATGGCACTTTGATAATATGAGAGATCCTGAGCACGGTAAAGATAGCTATACATTTGTTGGTAACTTTCATTTTTATTTTAAAAATGTTATTGAAAAATATATTCCAGTTGCACAGGCAAGCACATGGGCAACTCGAAACAATTTTAATCCAAAGATTGCACAAGAAGGATTATATTCTGCTTCTGCAGAACAACAAGATTTGATCAGAGCAGGTGCTGATCCAAATCAAGAAATATTTTTAAGAGCTGCAGCAGATGATGAACCAGTATTTAAATACATTGCTGAATATCTTGGTATAGAAAATCCTGCTATCAAGTTTCATAACCAAAAGACTGGTCAGATGCTTCATCTACATATCGATAACTTTGCTGCTAGACCTGAAAGAGATAATAGTTTTAAAAATACCGAGATGGATGAGAACCCAGATATCATGCGTAGGTTTGCTATCATGCTAGATGACTGGAAGCCAGGACAAATATTTCAACTTGGTAATGCCATGTATTGGCAGTGGTTAGCAGGTGATTGCATCACATGGGAATGGAAAGATATTCCACATTGTACAGCAAACATGGGTTGGGATGATAGACCGATGTTGCAAATTACCGGTTACACAACTACAAAAACTAATGAACTATTAAATAAAGCTAGAGACTTGGGTCCATTTTATCATGTTATTTCACCTTTATCTTTTAAATGAAAAAACAGGTTCTATGCATAAAATTGACATAGAACCTGCAAATAATATTCTTGGTCAATCATGGGCAGCTTTACTTAAAGAAGCAATCTTAAGTAAAAATTGTTGGTTAGTTGAGACAGATAGGATATATCATCTCAATGACGAGTGGTCACCAGAAAATACTATAATAAAAATGAATGAGTGCATTGACGTAGTTAATTCATATGATAATATTATTAATTATAAATTGGATTTAAATCCTGATCAAGAAGCTATGAATTATCTTCATACATTTTTTGAGCAATTAAGAGGTAAAGATGAAAGTCCACCAGAGTGGTATATTAATTCTCCAAGAGAAGTAAAAGATGCTGTAACGTTGTTCAATGTATTGATTCATAGATACGAAGGATTCATTGCTAAAAGACACACAGCAAAAATTACTGTAAGCTATAAAAATAGACCTACTAGAGAAATGACTTTAGAAGAAAAGAAAGCTTTTTATCCTAGAGTAAAAGCAGGTGATGTATATTTAAAATATTGTCATAAAGGTAAAGATCTTTTTGATGTATTTAAAGATCAAGACGATTATGTTGGTGATGAAAATATTTTACCACAACATAAGATAAGTTCAGATTTTAATATAGTTTTAGATGATTTTATAGGTAAAAATACTGCAAAAAATTTATTCATGTGGTTAAGAGAAAAAAAAGATTATCTTAAATCTATTGATATAGATATAAATAATCTAGAAACAACAATAGGTAAAGGTGTTGTTGGTAAAGTTATTACTAATGATATTGAACAACTTAAAAAAGAATTATTTGGTATAACTAAAATTCATGTTATAACATACACGGAGTGAACTATGCATAGATTATTAGCGTTTTTCATGGCACTATTGTTTTCAACAACAGTTTATGCACAACAATCATATAGACTAATCGTTCCACAAGAACCGGGCGGTGGCACATCAGTTTGGGCAAACATCATTGCTCAACATCTTGAAAAGTTTATTGGTACTAAAGTTATTGTAGAACATATTCCGGGTGCTAATGATATTCCTGGATTCAATAGATTTCATAATGAGTTGCAGAAAGATCCATATGCAATCATGGTTGCACACGGTGGAAATGCTGAGAGTTTCTTGACAGATAAAGTCGACTATGATTATAAGCACTATGAACCAATTGGTCTTGTTAACTTAAATATTGTAGTAAGTCATAGCACTAAGTTTGATCCTTATAAAGAAAAAGTAAAGTTTGGTTCTACATCAGGTAGAAGACCAGATGTTATGGCAATTGTTATGATGATCTGTGGGCCACAACCAAACATGGATGCATACATCAAGTGTTATAATGATAAGATGATTTTTGTTAAGGGAATGAAACCAGCAGAGGCAAGACTTGCTGCTCTTCGTGGTGAACTTAATACAGTGCGTGAGACGTATTCATCTCATCTTAAGTTTATTAATCCAATGATCGAGAAAGGTGATTACAAGCTTTGGTTCTCTCATGGTGTTCTTGATCTTAAGACCGGTAAGATCGTAAAAGACAAAAACTACAATACCAATCACTTCGAAGATCTCTATAAAGAAAAGTGGGGAGTAGCACCATCAGGTGAATTCTATGATGCTTATGTTCTTGTAAAGAACTTTAGAGATGTTCTACAGAAGAGCCTATGGGTTGGTAAGTCAAATCCAAATGCAGAACATATTAGAGCATCAATTAAAAAGATGCTAGCTGATCCTGCTGCAAAGAAAGCTTTAGATGATGATAGTGGTGATTACGAATGGTTTATTGGTGATGATATGACTAAAGCATACGCTATCATTAAGAAGCAAATCAATGAAAAGAGTTTAAAGAATCTTGTAAAGTTTACACAAGATGGTATTAAATTAGAAAGCTTTTATAAAGAAGAGTTATTAAAATAGATGACATCTTATTGTAAGTTACAGTGTAAGCAAGTAGCTATAACACATATGTCAGGTCTTAATGGTGGCGTTGTTAAACCATGTTGTTCTTTTAGAAATGGAAAAGACGTAAATTGGAATAATAATAAGATACAAACTATTAATAGTTTTAATGAAGCATTAAATACAGATGAATGGAAAATCTTAAGAGAATCTATACAACCGGATAATTGCAATCATTGTGTAGAAGGCGAAAAACAAAATTCACATTCTCTTAGATTATTTTGGAATGAAATAATAGAAGACACAGATATTCAATTAGAAATACTACATATAAGTGTAGATAGTATATGCAATATGAGTTGCTTATCATGCAGTCCTGTACAAAGTTCTTCATGGAATAAAAAAACTAATTTAAAAGAACTAAGTGAAAATGGTTTTTCATTCAAAAGAAATAATGAATTAACTAGTTATGTAGATAATTTTAAAAGAGTTGCTGCTAATACAGATTACAGTAAATTAAAAATATTAAAGATGGGTGGTGGTGAACCATTTTATAGTGATAATGTTTTTTGGTTTCTAAATTTATTAGATTCAAAAATAGATATATCAAATGTAGAATTATGGCTTAATACTAATGCCAGTATTATACCTAAAGATAATATTTGGCAACTAATTAAAAAATTTAAAGCAGTTCATATTGATATGAGTATAGATGCTATTGGTGATTATCATGAATATGTTAGATATGGTAGTAAGTGGTCTGATATATTATCTTTTGTTAAATTTATAAAAGAAAATAAAACAGATAATATGTATCTAAGAACTCATAGTGTTTATAGTATATTAAACTTTAATGTATTTGAAGAAGTAGTAGATTTTTGTGAAAAACAAGAAATAACTTTTACATGCACAGTTTTACAATATCCAAAATATATGTCTATTTTAAATTTGCCTAAAAACTTTAGAGCTATGTATCAGATAAAAAAATATGATCTAATGTCTAAGATTAACAATGCTCTTAAATGCGATATTGAATATGAAACGAATGGATATCTTAAAAAATATTTAAGCTTAATGGAAAAAGAAAATAATAATAATCTTAAAGATTATAATTCTGAACTAGTTAAGATCATAGATAAATTTAATTTATGATCCTCTAAAGTATCTCATAAACTTTCTCGTTAAAGTTTTTTCTAAACGATATGCTTCTTTTTCCCAAGGAGCATTCCAATAAGATGCATCAATATGATCATATCCATATTCATTAATATGGATATCTCCCTTCCATCTAATTTTCTTAGAAGTATTATAGTCTCTTAGTTGACCTGTTGCGTATTGTTTAACATGGACAAGTTCATGTGCTAGTACACTAAGAGTCTGTTTAAAGGTTAGATCAGCATCTATCTCTATATCAAAATCCCTCGGCCTGTTAAGGTCGAGGGCGTCACATACACCGTAAAAATCTTCTTTCTTAAATAGATTCTTTTTGAATCTAACAGTTACATATACGTTACTTGATAGTCGATTAGACATCAAGCAGGATGCATAATAGTGTGCAGCTTTTCTTATGATCTTTCTCTGACACTTACTCGGCTTACCGTAGATTGTAACATCCATGATCGTCTCCCCTAGCCAAAGATTTTTAAGACTTTCTCTACGTAAAGATATTTATCTTTGACAAAAACTTGGGGTTCGGGCTGACCATCAACTGCTATGATAATAGCTATCTGAGGGATCTCGAGGTTACGAAGATCTTCTGCCATAATACTATAACATGTGGCTTGCAGAAAGTAGTCTTCGATCCATTCTTCTTTCTTTGGCTTAAGCGAAGTCTTAAAATCGACGATGCTTACAACACCATCGAACTCTGCAATGCAGTCTGTTCTGCCTGCTGTATTAAGTCTCTTAGAATAGAGTGGAGCTTCGATAGCATATATCAAACCAATCCTCTTATCAAGTACTGGTTTGATGCTCGAGAAAGTCATGACATTTGCAGGCATGACACCTTCTGGATAATACTCTTTATTGAGTAGATAGTCTTCACATATAGAATGGATAGCAGTACCGCGGTTACCAGCCTGTACTTTAATCTGTTCTGCTCTTTCTTGGCCAATGTTATTGATCCAATTCTGCAGATGAGTCTTATCTTTATGCTGACCTAATACCGTAGTAACAGATGGGTATTGACCACCATCTGGTGCGAAGTAATATCTTTTACCGTCGATGATACGAGCTTCAAAGTCTTCGAACTCTGTAAAAAAATGTTCGAAGACTTTGCCTCTATTATAAACTGGTCTTGTGGCGCTAAGCCGCGATTTGAAGTCTGTCTTTAACAACAATATATTCTTTCACTAGTGATGACCTAACGATGTCATCTATATCAAAATCAATGAAACTAAAAGCTTTCATGTTCTGTAAGATCTTCATGAAATCAATAAGACCCTTCTTATCTTTATCAAAAGTAAAGTCTGACTGTCTGAAGTCTCCACAGAAGATGATCCTGCAGTTTCTACCAATACGTGTGATGATAGAGTCTAACTCATGAAGAGTCATGTTAGCCACTTCATCAACAATAACAATACAATCATTGAGTGTGATGCCACGTACAAATGATGTACTAATGAATTCTACATAATCTTTTGTCTTAAGTACATCATAAGCATCACCCCTATTAAACAATTCTGAACAAATTGCATAATACGGTGCTTCGTACACTTTTGCTTTTTCTTTTTGATTACCAGGAAGGAAACCCATGTCGCGTGTTGGTACTACACTTCTAATAATATAGACTTTTTTATATCCACAATTACCATCAAACAATTCTTTAAGAGACAGATATAATGAGATGAAGCTCTTTCCTGTACCAGCAATTCCATGAAGCATGAGATTCTTTTTTGATGAGAATGCTTCAAATGTTTTTTGTTGGTTAGCTGTTAGAGGTTTTATCTCTCTGAGATTAAAATTAACTCTAAAGTTTGCTTCGTTGTTTACTCTTACTCCTTGTTCTCTTAATGCTCTTCTCTGTTTCTTGTTGAGTCTTGTTTGTTGTTGAGTCATTGTTTCTCTTATTGTTATGATTAGAATGTATTAACAGTAGACCTAGTCAATCCTTTCGAATGTTCTTTCTTCACATTTTTCAAAATATCTCTGAATGAACTATCTGGTTTCTTAAGACCAAGTCTAATACTATCTCCAATTGCAGGAGCTCCGTTTACGAGTTGAGTTACATTTTTATTCTCCTCCAAATAAACATCAAGAGCAGAGATGCTCATGAAATCTTCATACTCTTCACCGGTGTCATTGTTACGGAACTTATATGTCGGCATTACTTCCTCTCATAATAATGCTCTTCATCTTCAAAATCTTCTTCTTCAATTAGAGCATTAATATCTTTTGTTTTAAGAGCTCTCTCGAGTCTCTTAGTTTCTTTTTTATTTACTCTATTACGAGGGTTATCGTAATATTCATCATCTTCATCTTCATAAGAATAATCGTTCTTCTTGAACTTCTTAAACGTTGACTTGCTCATCGATTAGTCCTGGATATGCCTCTGTTACTAAAGCTGCGGTAATCCCCTTATATGGAAGCTTCTTATCTTTCATTGCTATGAGAAGCTCAGCATCTTTGGGGTCGACTGACTCAAGCATAGTTATAAAAAGAGATTCACGCTTGAGATTTGAAAGGCCTGGATGACCACCCTTAACAAATAAGTAAATCTTTCTTGCCTCAGAATATAACATTCCCTGACTTTCGATATGATCGCTAGGTCTATAGGGCGGCGCACCTTCTGGCAAATCAAATACGATATTCTTATCTAGAGTATGTTTAAGAATTGATCTTAGAGTAGGATTATCATATTGTCTAAATGTTTCCAACTTTTCTGATTTAGTTTTTGCTTTAGAAACCCTGTCTAAGATCTCTGAAATACTCAGTCTCATTAAAATTCTCCAATACTTTCCATAAGAGTTTTCAATCTATTTGTTATAAAGTAATTAAGCATCTTACTACGATCACGCTTATCTTGTTGTTCATACTGTTGCATGATTATTTCTTGCAAATTTTCTGGTGTATGTTTAAGATCAATCAAACGCTTGTTACGGATATAATTACGATATAGCGGATGATCAAACTTACCATCTAATCCGAACTCTAAGATTCCTTCGATCTTTTTAGCAGTCATTGGTTTTTGACGTGTACCGACAACAAAGCAATCATCGTTAGACAAAATATTAGGAACACCATCACCAGAGTCGCCTTTAAGAACATGTTCTTGAAGATAACGTTCAGGGTCATTGTGCTCTATAAACTTCTTACGAACTGGATCGTACTGACGAACGTTGGAATACACATGAAGCTGGATGAAATCTTTATCACCAGACAAGATTAAGATCTTCTCATCATTCTCCGATGAAACTACTTTACCATATGTATGTACAAGAGTAGCGATGATATCATCTGCCTCAGCAGAGACAACATCAATCACACGATAAGGAAAATAATCTTTAAGTTCTTGACGAATCTTGCCAAGACAATCAAAGATGCCTTTCCAATCGAGTTCTGATTTTTCTTGATTCTTTTTGCGATTAGCTTTATAGTAAGGAAACTCTACTTTACGCCAGTTATTTGTGTTATCACATGCGATGATGATTTCACCGTATTCACGTGAGAACCTTTGGTTGAAAGACCTAATAGCATTGAGAACCATATGGCGAACCATATTCTCTTCTAGCTGAGCGTTCGTGTGGTTGCCAAGCTGCATCATTAGGTTTGAGATCATTACTTGGTTAAGATCAATGATGATCATGATGTATATAGAGCTTAGCTCTTCTCCTGTTGAATTTCAAACATAGATGATATTACATCATGTCTAAGAATAAGTACACCGCTATCTCTATCTTCATTAAATAAATTCTCGGCAAGTGTTTGCATTGGGTGATCTATACCGTAGTGCTTAAGCATAATAGATCTTAAAGCTTCAACCAAGAAAGCGCCATCCTTTACATTATTAACTTCACCTGTTTCTTCATCATCAATAAAATCGAAACCAGCTGTAGCCATTTGATTGAAGATTATAGGCACCATCGTAGATAATACTTCTTGTATATGAAGGTGTTTAATATTATCTACTCTTTGTGTAACTTCTTCTTGATTTTTTGGTACTTCCCTAGTACTGCCGGGAAATTGTATAATATTATCACTATTCTTTAACTCTATTACATTTGCCATATGTTTTCCTTGAAAAGGATATCATTGGATATTTATATTTCAAGTAGTTCTATATACCCATGTAGGCTTAGGAAACTCTCTTGGTTCATCCAATAGGCTTCTAATAAGTGCTGCCCATTGGTGTTTACGTCCTTCCCAATTATAGAAACCGTTTATATAAGACTTCTGAAAATCAAGCTTATTCTGTACATTGTTGTCATCAATGCTCTTGATAGCATCAGAAAGGATCATATGAAATGTTCCAGCATGTGCTGATGGATTTTCATTCCACTGGTACATGTATGACCAGTTTGAAGCAGTCTCTGAAAGAGCAGCAAAATTAGGATGAACACATATCAAACCAGCGCTCATAGCTTCTAGCAAACAAAGACATGACGTCTCTGGCCAGATAGAAGGATAAGCAAAGATATGTGCAGACTTGAGAGCTTCTCTCAGTTCTTCATTGCTAACTGTGCCATGATAGTTAATCTTAGGATGTGACTTACAACGATCAAACAACTCTTTGAAAGGTTCATCTCTCTGTTCCCAACCATACAGTTTAAAAGAAGAATATACATCAAGCTCGATGTTATCAAACTCTTCACATAGCTTTTCAAATACAGGCACAAGGATCTGCAACCCACGATGTGGTGTAGGTGTATAGATCAATTTAATCTTATCTTTAGGCTTTTCATGTGGTTCAATTGGCATGATAGCATTTTGCATGACCACACACTTTGACCAAGGAATATTATAATGATTAATATATTGTTGCATCTGCCAGTTAGAGACGAACACAATCTTATGAAAACGATCGTGTCCGCCGTTCTTTAAATGCTCTGATTCAGGATCACCAGGAAGATCATGCTGCCAAAGAATCCTAACCTTTGTCTCATCTAAATCTCTTACACGAGACGGGATGATCTGACACTGTTCTAGTAGATCTTTATCAAGACTCTGATAAAGTCTTTCCATCATGAGTTCAGTGCCACCCTTGGCATTAACAGATAGTTCATTCACTTCCATAATATAGTCATCCTTTAATTAAGCTTGGCGTGTCAAGAAAGAGGGTCTAATTGACTTTGCTTTGAAGTATTGCTTTACGAGATCAATAACGATCTGATTATCGTATGGCTTACAAGAAAATACATCGAGGTACATTGCGTTGCCACCATCGAGATCATCAGGAACAAAATGAGCACAGATGTTTGAAGTCTCAATCAACTGTACAAGAGTGTAACCGGCTTTGTTTCCACTACCGAAGCTAACGATCTGTGGCTCACCATAAGCAACCATATCTATATCATTAACCAATTGCTTTGTAAATCTATAAATTGTATCGTAATCATTGATAGCGTGTGCATCAAGATCGGCGCAGTCTAATACGAGATGATAACCCCAATATGCCATGTCATTTGAACTCCTATAATTAGAAAAAAGAAAGCTCTTCTTTCGAAGAGCCTTGTTATTTATTCATATCCCTCGATGTACTGTGCACTTAGGATATTATCAAGACGAAATGATCTCCATCCGAGATCATTGATCGACCAAACTGGAAGAACATCAGGATTTTCCTTTCGATGTGTCTCAGCAGCTTCGAGATCTTCGTTCTTCATCTGCGGTGGCATATGATTAGGATTAAGGGTAGCACGCAATGTACGAAGTGAACCATCAACCTTTGTAAATGTAATATCAACAGCTCCTCGCTTGAGGAGCTTCACCATTTCTTCACGATCTGTAATCATTATTTTTCCTCGTTCAATAGCCTGCGCGGATCTTGTGATTCTTCAGTCAAGATTTTACTCAACTCAATATATCCACCGATGTGATATCCATCGATAACAACTACCGGAAAAGACCTAGCATTAGGAAACTTTTCCAGTATTTGTTCTCTGGTATAATCTACACCAAGTTTATATTCTGTAAACTGTTTATTTCTAGTAGTCAAAAGACTAGCAGCTGATACACAGTAAACGCAGTTATCTTTGCTATAAATTTCAATCAAGGTATTCCCTCCAATATTCCAAAACGTCAGCCCATATGGTAGGATCATATCCAGCCATGATCATGTCTTCTTCAACGAGGATTTCGAGTTCGCTCTTCATTATATATCTCCTAGAGGTTTCTACTTTAGCTTCTACCAGATATAGAATTTATAGAGAGGACGGTAGTTGGTATTGGGGCCACCGTCCTCTATAATTTTAGGCTACTTCTGCCATTTCGATTGCAGTCTCGAGAGCCTGAGTCTTGAGGTTGCGGTTAGTGCCGAACCAAGAAGAGGCAAGGCGCGTATCCTGATTACGACCCATGACATGATCAGTCATGAAGGTAACCGTATTGAAAGCCTGCCACCAAGTACCCTGAGCATACTCTGCACCGGGCTGCTGGTCGAGCAATTCAAGAGCGATGCCAGCATTCTTTGACATCTCTTTCTTGGTGTTCTCAGTAGCACCAGTCACAGGGAAGATACGCTTGAAGTAGTCGACGATGGTCTCGTCGTTGAACTTCTTGGAGCCAAGGAAGCCAGCCATTTCTTTGTACTGTGCAAGCTTGTCAGCAGCAATGCCAAGCATCAGCTTCACATTGTCCGGATCGAACTTGGTGCGATGCGAGATCTTTGCCATCCGCTCGACTGCAGAGTTAAGCGAAAGGGTCAGAGTGTTGTTGCACACCACACGAATTGGAGTGAAGCGCACGTCGGTGGAGAAGCCATACTTATGGAAATTCGAGAACAAGAGGTAGGACTCAACAACGTCACCCTTGAAGAGCTCGAAAGATTCCTTGACTTTGGCCAAACCCCACACGATCTGGCCATCGCGAAGAGAGCCAGCCGTATGCATCTCCATGTCACCAGAGAGGACGAAGTCATTGAAGAAGTCGAAAGCTTCTTGGTTCTGGACCTCGTTCCAGTCATCAGAGACGACGTCGATGATCTTGTCGTCAACGCTACGGACCAGCGCAGAGCGGCCAACCGGAACTTTCTTGCCAGCAACCTCAGCGAAGGCCGGAACCTTCGTAACGGTCCAGTCAAGACCGGCTGCCTCTAGCATCTGGGCAGGGGTCAGGTCGGCAGGAACCTTAGTACCAAGGCCGTGCCAAGGGGTCTCACCAGCGTAGGCCATCTGAGCCTTGCCATTGAGCATCTCAATCATGTGTGCCATGCTATATACTCCTGTGTGATTGGTTAGTGTCTGTATTCAGCTTACTTTTTGATAATACCAAGTCCTCATCATTTGTAAACAGCCAAAATCACTTTTTTCGAAAAAAAATCGGTTTACTTTGCCGGTCTCTATGGTAGTATATACATATGGTCAATGAGGCAGCGAAAATACCAGTTGACATTTTTTCCTGCTTTGGTATAATAATCTTATAAGAGGTGATAATCATGGCTAAAGCATCACGTAGACCGGCACTCACATCGCGTACTAAGATCAAGAAGCCCAGGGTCACACGATCTGAGGCATACTTGGTTAATCTCAAGTACATGGGCGAAGAGCCTGAATTCAAGGGGTTGCTGACCGACAGCCAGCTTGGTAAAGCGCTTAACTGGTATAATGCTATGACCAGTGTCAGCGAATGTAAAGAGTACACGCGTGATTATCTTAAGTCAGTCAAGCGTGATATCGAAGCCAAGCAGATCATGAAAGTCTCTGATCAAACTTTTCCGTCTACTATAGGATCTCTCTCGCGACTCATGTCTCGTGGTTGTAAGTTGTCAGATAGCAGCATGTCTTTCTTTGAGTCTAAGCTCAAGGAATCTCTTTCGCGTATTGTTGAGACTGATAAACCTGAAGTCGCTGTTGAAAAAGTCTCTATTCAAGATCGTATGAAAGAACGTACAAACGATATCATCGGCGACATTGAAGAGATCATTGACTCTGGTACTGAGTTTTCTCTCTATGAACATCTCCAGAAAAACCAGATACCAGCTATGTATGCTTCCAAGATTGTTGAACATTATCGTCCTTGGCTCGAAGAGCTATGCGAAGCTCATGAGGGTAAGTGCGACCAGCTTAAAGAAGCATACAAGCATCTCACCAAGAAACAACTTGAAGCACGCGTGCTGTTCATCAATTCGTTGATCGAAGATGCTGAGCGTTATGGCGATGTCACCAAGAAGCTGCGAGCGCCTCGCAAACCGCGAGCTGTCTCTGCTGAGAAGAAGCTTAAGAACTTTATCTACATGAAAGAAAGCAATGAGTACAAGATTGCTTCTATCTCTCCGGATAAAGTGATTGGCGCTCAGGAACTTTGGACTTTCAATACGAAGTATAAGTTGCTTACAGTGTTCCGCGCACGTGGACATGCTGGTCTTGATGTTAAGCGTACCACTATCATTGGTTACGATGAGTCTACCACGATGACTAAGCGGTGTGGTCGTAAACCAGAATATTTTGTTGACAAAGTTCTCAATGGTGGTAAGCTTGTTCTAAGAAAGATTATGGATGAAGCTAAGGGAGATGCACCTCTGGCTGCTCGTATTAATGAACACACGATCCTTTTGAAGGTGGTATCATGAAGATCATCAATGAATGTAGCATGTTTACTCATGCACAACTAGAACTTATCGAAAAGAAATACAACGGTAAGTTTGTGTTTGAGAGTTGTCTTAAAAATAAGAAAGGCGACTGGTGTAATTTTCCTGTCTCTATCTTTTATACAGAAGAACCACATCCAGAAGGCTCGAACTATTTTGCTATCTGGTTCGACGATATCGGTCATGTCATGATCTCTAATGGTATTAGTGCTACTGAACCATTCTATGGTATCATCGTAGATGATACTGCATATTACTCCCGTTATCGTCATGACTATAAAGACTACGGTGATTTCTTTGTAGATGGTGGACGTGACTACTCACGCTTCGGTGGATCGCGTTTTAAAGATATTAAAAGTTGTACATTAAAAGTAGAAAAAGACAAATTAACTGTTTACAACATTAGACAGTAGTGGTATAAATAACTATGCTGAGGTCGTTGAGGCGTTCAGAATAAACGTTTCGGACGCGGGGGCAGTACCCGCCGCCTCCACCATAAACACAGGATACTACAATGATTTGGCTTGTTTGGAATTGGTTTACAAATGCACCATACTATGGTGATCTTGCTAGACATCGCAAGCACACTTCTTTGTATGAAGATCTTTGTATGTAATGTGTTTATGTTGGGGGCGAAATAGGATCGACGTGCGTAGTAAAAGTACGAAGAGACCAAAAGCAACGTATAGATGCAAACGATAATGCACCTTTCGCTATGGCAGTAGCTGCCTAAGCATGAGCTCGGTGGGGAGCTTGGAAACAGAATCCCCACCACAGTTTATTGGTCACTTAGCTCAGCAGGATAGAGCAACAGCCTTCTAAGCTGTGGGTCGATGGTTCGAATCCATCAGTGATCGCCATTACAAAGTTGGGAGTTGAATATGGGTAGATATAACCATTGGTTTTGGAATAGCAATTTTCTTGATTGGATTGGTCATAAGACGACACAGTTCAACTCTTGGCTTTGGCGTAAGCAATATAACAATCATTAAAGTTTATGGGGGTGGGTGTTGGTACACGGGAGGGCCTTATAATCCCTTTAGCGCCCGATTAGCGTTCTTGACTCGGTTCGAATCCGGGCACCCCTACCAATTTAGAAAGTAATCAATGAAAGATCTTATTTTTAATGTGAACTATGTGCAAGAGATCGAGAACTTAGTGAGAGATAAAAACATAGAGTATATCGATGCGATCGTGCACTACTGTGAGAAGTCAGGACTAGAGATTGAGTTCTTGGCTAGCATTATTAAGAAAGATCCAGTGATGAAATCAAAGCTTCAATACGAAGCAGAGAATCTTAATTTCATGAAGAAGAGTGCAAGACTTCCAATTTAAATGGATACAGATCGTAAGATGACTGCTTTTGATTGTTATAAAGAGTATGTGGCTTTAAAGAACCACTTTACTCAGAAGAGTTATGACTACATAAAATATAATGGTAAGACTAGTGTTAGAGCAGATTCATTTAACACTCGTAAAGATAGGATCTTCTTCGAAAAATTAGCTAAGCATAAAGATCCTAAGGGTTTCTTGATCGCTAATTTCGTTGAAGATCAAAAAGTATGGATTAAAGACCTAGCATATAATGAAGTCGCTCAGACTAGATACAATGATTGGATCAAGAGGATCGAGTCACTGTCTTATATGTTTAAGTCAGAACTATCAAAGCTCAAAGAAAACTTTGATGAAAACTTCTTGGTAGAAGAGTATGATCATCCACATCTTCTAAAACTTTACCTTCGAAAAGAGATTTCAATAGAGACACTTGTCATCTTAGTTGAAGTGACTGGTTGTTTCAAACATTGGAATAAGAAACTTAAAGACGATCCTATCTGGGATCAGGTTTCTTTTAAGATCAAGAAGTATAGAGCTTTCTTGAACTTTGATACAGCTAAAATAAAATCTATTATAGTTGACAAATTTAGCTGATGAGAATATAAATAGATGTGCAGCTGTTGCTGTTACACACTGTTATACAACGCAATACAACGCTTATATGGAGAAATACAATGGTAGACTTTTCACAACTTAAGAAAGCATCTTCGCAGTCACTCGATAAACTTACTGCTGAACTTAATAAGCTTTCAAATCCCCAAGAACAGAAGAAGGGTGATGATCGTTTCTGGTCACCTTCAGTAGATAAAGCTGGTAACGGTTACGCAGTAATTCGTTTCCTTCCTGCACCAGCGGGGGAAGATATTCCGTTCGTTCGTCTCTTTGATCATGGCTTTAAGGGACCATCGGGTAAATGGTACATCGAAAACTCTCTTACTTCAATCGGACAGAAAGATCCTGTTAGCGAGTACAATAGCTATCTGTGGAATCTGTCATCAGATGATAATTCAGAGTCTCGTAAGCAAGCTCGTGCACAGAAGCGCCGCCTTCATTATATCTCTAACATCTATGTTGTTAAGGATCCTGCTAATCCTGAAAATGAAGGAAAGGTATTCTTGTTTAAGTATGGCAAGAAGATCTTTGATAAGCTCAACGATCTAATGAATCCTCAGTTTCCTGATGAAGCTCCTATCAACCCGTTTGATTTCTGGCAAGGAGCTAACTTCAACTTGAAGATTCGTAATGTTGAAGGCTATCGCAACTATGATAAGTCAGAGTTCAGCGCAACTTCTGCATTGCTTAGTGATGATGAAGAACTTGAAAAGTTGTGGAAGAAAGAGTATACTCTTCAGACTTTCCTTGCTCCTGAAAACTTCAAGAGTTATGATGATTTGAAGACTAAGCTCAACACAGTCCTTGATGTTGCTGCTGCGACTTCTCGTAAAGCTGAAGAAGAAGATGTGCCGTGGGCTCGTACTTCAGTTGCTCCTCAATTTAAATCTTCACCTTCTCCTAAGATTGAAGAAAGTGAAGAAGAGGAAGATGAGATGGAATTCTTCAAGAAGCTTAAGGCTTAAACTTAAAGGGGGCGAAAGCCCCCTTCTTTTTTATGCAACCATAGATCCGCCAGCTGCTCTTCTATTCATACTCATGCTGTTACTGCCTGTACTCTCAACAAGAGATCCAGCAATTCCAGAAGCCAGTTGTTCAGCAAACCCGCCTTGTGGTACAGCTGACATTGCACCACCCTCAGCATTTCCACCACCATTCGGTACTGTATGACCAGCTTTTTCACCAGCTCCACCAGCAACAACAATCGGTGGCTGCGCTGAACTTTTTGATAGTTCGACATCTGTTGATCGTCTATTAAGATCTGCTCCAGTCTCTACTGGTGTTGTTGCAGGTCTAGCAGTATTTTCTGCTGGTGGACATGGAGCTCCACCGCCACCACCTGCTGGAGAAGCTGCAGCCATAGAACCACCACCTCCTGCACCACCACCGCTAGCACCTTCTGAAGGCATACCACTTCCACCACCGCCACCGCCTGCTCCTCCGGCAGGACTAGGTGCAGCAGTTGCACCACCACCCTCAGCACCTGCAGGTGCTGCATCTTTTTGGCCACCAGCTCCTGCTGCTGCCATTGCATCTGGGCTACCACCACCCTTGTATTCCCAATGCCACGGTTCGAATGGTTTTTGAAGTGGTCCTTTAAATCCAAACTTAGATGCGTTTTGGACCATCCACTTATAACCAGGGCTGTTTTGATTGCTACCAAAACTCATATCAAATGCAAGTCCCCAACCATGATTTGACTTGCCTGGAGTAGCAGCTAGATTTGGCTTTCTTCTCTTAACATCAACCTGCGCAGCATAAGATCTATAAGAGTCTGTTATGCCAAGATCTACTTTATCTTTTGCTGCAGCTGCTCTCATTGCTTTAAATGCATCAGCTGCTACTGGTTGAGCTTTATGACTTCCTACACCAACAGGTGCAAGAGATGATGGTGGCAACATACCGTTTTGACCTGACTTATCACCAGCAGCAAGACCAGCTCCCTCAGTTGCTGGTCCAGTTGGTCCTGATCCTGGAGGAGCAAGTGCTGGTGGTCCTTCTGTAGCTCCAGGAGCGCCTCCAGCTCCGCCAGCAGGACCGGCACCTCCAGTACCTCCAGCACCGCCAGCCGATCCGCCAGCACCGCCTCCGGCTTGAGGAGCTCCTGGTGGCATAAAGCCTTCCATTGTACTACCTGGCGCAGAACCCGGAGCTGCAGGACCACCAGCACCACCAGCACTTGGTGATGGGGCGGATGTAGCACCACCACCTTCAGCTCCGGGTGCAGCAGATCCAGCAGCGCCACCGGCTGCTCCTAAATCTTTTTGTTCTTTATACTTCTTAAACTTTGCTTCTCTATCTGAGAGCCCGTTGAAACCACCATTAATAAGTCTTGTTACTAATCTTGTATTTTCAAAGTCTCTTACTTTTGTCTTTACACGTGTATTCCAGTAAGCTATAGCAAGTTTTGCTGCTATATCTGGTTGAGAAGCCAAGTCTGGATTATTCTCTAAGTCTACACCAATCTGTTGACCAAACGATCTATAGTTAGCACGACCAGTTAGTTGTACATACCCTCTACCTCTAAACTTATAACCATCACCTGGCTGTGTGTTACCTAAGTCTTTTCTTCCTTCATATCTTTTTTGTGTAGACGTTGGTCCCCAAATTTCTTGAAGATACTTGAAGTTACCACTTTCGTGCGCCATCTGTGCCATGAACTGAGCTAACTCAGTATCTTTTATACCAGCAGTTTTTGCAGCACTTAATAATGATTGTTCAGAACCACTTCTAGGTGTAGCACCTTTATCACCACCGGCAGAAGGTGTAACAGCACTTGGAGGACCAGCCTGTGTCGCTCCACCAGCTACAGAAGGAGTAGTTGCACCGCCAGCCGCAGGAGGTGTTTCACTGCTGCCACCTGCTGGAGCAGGTGTTGATGGTGTTGCAGAGTCACCGCCAGCAGCAGGAGCAGGTGTCGATGGCATTTCTGCTGCTCCGGTCTGAGGTTCACCAGACATAGATTTTTTCATCTCTTCGGCTGCAGATTTTTCAAACTCTAGATTTGATGCATCTGGCGTACCGCCATATAATCTTATGAATGCTTCTACTAATTCTGGACCAGAGCCACTGGTTTGCCCGCCACGAGCTTTAGCAACTTGACCAAAAGCCCATGTTCTAAGTTTCGAGATCTCTATATCTCTGTTATCTTTAATACCAGCAGCAGATACCGCTGCTCTTAAACCTTCCATAAAACTATTAAAGTCTTTAATTTTACCAGATTTAACTGCAGCTATAAGATGTTCTCTTGGATCTTTAGAACTGATAGCAGCGTCTCTCATTACGACTTCTGCTTCTCTAAAATCTGCACCAGTATCATATCTTTCTTCTGGAAGCGGATTAGTTTTCTGATCAATAGCAGATTGCGCCATTGCAGCATCTTTAATATCAACAAATGTCTGTTGAACAGTATCAATTTTTCTGCCATCTTTAAGCGAAATGATGTTGCCTCTTATACCAACAACATCATTTTGCGTTAGATTAAATTTCTTTAGAAGCTCAGTTGGTGAAAGCTTCTTTTCTGGTATTGGTTTATCTGCAAATTGCTGTCTCTCAGCTTCTGGACCTTGTATGACTTGTGATCTAGCACCACCAGTTTTAAGAGTCTGATCAAATTTTTCTGCTTCTTCTGGTTTTTCTTTTCTAGATCTAGCAGCATTATATGCAAGATAACCAAGACCACCGACAGCAGTTGCACCTAATACATAAGGATTTGCCATCATAGCTAAACGACCTGCACCCATTGCAAGTCTTCCAGCAGAACCTAAAAAGCTACCTGCTCTTGAAGCTAAACCTGCTCCTCTTGCAGCCCCTCCTGCACCTCTAGGCGCAGGTCGACCTCTAGCTCCTCTACCTCTACGATTAATATCAATATCAATATTTGGTCCACCACCATTATCTGGTGGACCGTCATCTTGAGTTGGCACATATGATTGAGAAGTATCACCACTAAAAGCAGAAGCTTTTCTATCCATCATCATTCTATTAAGCATATTTTCCATTCTCTCTTGTGAGAATAGAATATCTTCTAGCTTTTGATCTATAGCTCTAAGACTGCCTTTCATACTTCTAAGCATATTAGCATTATTTGCATTGCTATTTTTTATATCTGTTAATTGTTTAGAGGTTTTTTCTGTAGCCGAATCTGATTTAGATTTGGTAGCATTACTTTCTTTTTTATCACCTCTATTCATCGTAGCTATCTTACCGAGAGGTCCAAACTTCTCAGCAATAGCTTCTTTACCAGCGGCTTTGGCCATCTGACCGATACTAGGACCGGTCTTACCTTTTATTTTATCGCTTGCTCTTTGTCCTAATATACCAAACTTATCACCAATAGCTTCAGCAACAGAAGCTCTTGCCATTCCTCTGACTCTTTGACCGGTAGATAAGTTGGCTTCTGAATTATCCCAATTTCTGGCATTTCTAGTACTTTCCATGCGACTAGCACGAGATTCTACTTGTCTCTGTCTTTCTGGAGTACGCTGCTTTTTATCTGCCATTTTTCTTCGCTTTTTGTTCGTCTTCTAATCTTTTAAGATATTCATTTAGAAGTGTAACATAGATATCACGTTCGAATGGTATAATATTTTCAACTTCTTCTATCGAATATTTATGATGCTGAGCCAAGCTAAATATTGTCTTATAGTAATTCTCAAGTGTATTATGGCTCAGCGAAACGTAAAAAAATCGTTTAACGTAGAGAGCACAATCTTCCTGTCATTACCAAGAGAGTTCTTATAATTTATTTCATATCTCACTGATGGAACATTATTAAAGAAGTCTTTAATGCTATCATAGACTTTAACCGGAAGGCTTTCTAAAAACTCATTAAGTTCTTTATCAGTAGCATTTTTGATATCGTGTATTTCGTCTCCAACAAATATCTTTTCAATACATGATTTAATCACATAATCTACAAGCTCGTTTAAATTGTCAGATTTTAAAAGCATTTCTTTATCATCATACATCTTTGCAGAAGGATGTCTTAATTGTATATTAATCTTATCATCAACCTTGATCATGTTTGATACAGATTCTGGAAATACAACTTCAACTTTATCTAGATCTACAACAAAATCATAGATCTTTTCATCTTCATTATCAACATATGAAACATTGCTAGAGTTGCTGATAGAAAATGCTCTTATCTTTAAGAAGACATATTCAAGATCAAAGATAGTAAAATCATTAACGTTTGCATTAGGTGTTACTATGCAATTATTTACTACTTGTTTGATAGCCGTAAAGATATCGATATCTTCTTTACTTTCTTTAGCAAAGAGAAGTATCTTTTCTTCTTTAACTAGCATTGGTCTAAGACGAATCTTCTTCTTAGTAGATGGAATAGTCACGTCAATAGTTGGGTGTGTAAGCTTAGGTAACATTATATTTCTCCATTATTAAACTATTATCCAAATTGGCCTGATAACCAATATTCTAATTCCCAAAAACTTAGTTTTAAATTAACGCTTTCAGGTGCACCATTCTTAAAGAACGATGGTACACCAGAAGCAGTGTAGTTTACTGAGACATCTGTACATACACAAGGTTTAAATTTATAAAGATAATCAGTTCCAACAAATGATATATTAAATACTTTTGGAAATGTGAAATAAGTTCCACTAAATGCTATACCTGGTGCTGACCAATTATTTATTTGATTAATCATTTTTTTTAATTCATCAGATTCTGTCTGTGATTTAGGTGCAAGTTTCCAATTCATTTCATGTTTTTTATATGAAGGACCTTTAAGCATGATAACTTGAAAATTGTTTTTAGCCATACCAAATATTTGACCAGCAGCCCCAGCTACATTAGAACCACCCGTCATTTTACTAAGAGCATTTCCAAAAGCAGAAGCAACAGCACCAGCACCTATGCCTGCTGCCATCGCACCAACATTTTTTTCAGTTGCTTCATCACTCTTTAAAGCTCCTGCTCCAGCAACCGCAGCTGCACCAAGATCACCAAGAGTATCAGGTGAATATTCAATATGATTAGCATCAGTTATTCCTGCAGGAATAGGTAATACTATTTGTCCTAATGTAGTCGTTTTTGATACTTCAAATGCATTAAGTCTTTCGAAAGAACCAACACCTATACTTACAAAAAATCTAGGTTCATCTTCTAAAAAGTTATATCTTTGTGGTGAACCGGTTGCTTCTTTTTGTTTTTTACTAATATCATCTACTGGTGTTGTAGATGATACACCAACAGCCGGTGTAGCTACACCCGGCGCTTCTGTTTTTTGTGTTGAATTAGACTGATTAGTCTGTAAATTAGATGCCATCTTTTTTCCTATAAATACTCATATGTTACATCAAGGCTACTTCAAACCAAAAAATCCTCAAAAATATAAAGGCGACCCGACTAATATTATTTATAGGTCAGGGTGGGAACTTAAATTCATGCTTTATGTAGATTCTCATCCAGAAATATTAGAATGGGGAAGTGAAGAGTTTTCAATACCATATAGATCACCGATAGATGGTAGAATACATCGCTATTTTCCAGATTTTTATATCAAGAAAAAAGTTAAAGATGGAAAATCACAAACTCTGGTTGTCGAGATTAAGCCTCTTAAACAAACTGTAGAACCAGAAAAGCAAAATAAGAAGACAAAGAGATATATTAATGAAGTCATGACTTGGGGAATAAATAGCTCTAAGTGGAAAGCTGCTCATGAGTTCTGTAAAGAACGTAATTGGCAGTTTCTTATTTTAACAGAAAAAGAGTTGAACATAAAATACTAATGGCATATATTTTTCAAAAATTATCCAAACAGGCAGGTAAAGCAAACATCTCTCAGAAAGATGTAGCAGATGCTCGCGAGTGGTTCAGGACAGAAGCAGGTAATATAAAGAAAGTAAACACAAATAAACTGATGCAGACTGCTTTCGATAGTCCACAGATGAGTCCAGCGTCTATTGGTCAGATGTTTATGTTTTTTTATGATCCAAAAACAAAAGATAGTTTGCCATACTATGATAGATTTCCATTAATATTTCCTATTAACTTTTATAAAGATGGATTCTTAGGAATTAATCTTCATTATATACCACCATATACAAGAGCCAAGTTAATGGACTCTTTGTATTCTACTATAAATAATAAGAAATATGATAATACAACTAAACTTAAGATTAGCTATGAACTCTTAAATGCTGCTGGTAGATTTAAAGAATTTAAACCTTGTATAAAGAGATATTTGTTCAGTCATGTTGTATCAAACTTTCAGTATGTAAGTCCTGAAGATTGGGACAAAGCAATAATGCTACCAACAGAAAGATTTGTTGGTAAGTCAAAAGATAAAGTTTGGGCAGACTCAATGAGTAAGATCTAATGTCATTTAATGTACAAAACTTCGTATCAAGAATAAATGAAGCTGGCGGCTTAGTTCAGAACAACAAGTTTCGTTTAACTATAACACCACCTACTATTTTAAGTAGTAGTCAAAAATATAACGAAGACACTAAAGCAAGTATAACAAGCGGTGCTAGGACTTTAGAATATTTTTGTGCAAGTGCATCTATCCCTGGTGTTAATTTAAATACACATGAAATTAGAAGATATGGTTATGGTCCTATGGAAAAGAGACCATACTCCGTATCATTTGCTGATGCCACATTTAACATTTATTTTGATGCAAAAAGAAAAAATTACGATTTCTTTCAAACATGGGTAAGTAGTATTATGGACTATGATGTCAATAATAGTACTAATAGTAAATTTTTACTAGAATACAAGTCTGAATACAGATCAACTATTGATTTAGAAGTATTTGATAATTCAGGTTTTATAGTCGCTCATTATGTTATGGATGAAGCTTTCCCAATATCTATTGGTGATATACCATTAAACTGGGGAGATACAAATAGCATCATAAAAATACCAGTTACATTTACATTCTTCACTTGGAGAAATGAAAGCGTTCAAAATTCTTCTAGATTTGAAGAAGTATCTTCGAGAGTACCAAATATATTTGGTGAAGTAGTAAAACAAACACAGGTTATTCCAGCTACAGGCAGTGTATTGAATGGTGATTCTAACGCTGTACAAAATTTTGGAGATTACTGAGTAATGGAAACATATTTTACTAAATTCCCAAATACTGTGTACAATGATACATCTTGTACAGATATAACAAAAAGAGTTTCTATCTCTCAAAAAATCTTGAGAAGAAAAAATCTGTTTTATCTATATGAGATTGAAAATGATTTAAGACCAGATCAAGTTTCAAATTATTATTATAATGATCCTGCATATGAATGGCTAATATACTTACAAAATGAAATCATAGATCCATACTATGGATGGTATATCTCTGAAAATGATTTTAATAATATGATAGTAGATACATATGGATCATATGAAAAAGCTTTACAAAAAATAAAATATTATCAACTTAATTGGTTTGGCGAACTTTCAGATATATCTGTATCTTTTTATAATAATAATTTACCGGATGTTTTAAAAAAATATTATGTACCAGACTATGGAGCTGGTGTTAAAATCGTTTCTTATAAACTCAGGGAAGAAGATTGGATAGTTAATACGAATAAAATAATGAAATTAAATTTAAGTTCATTTATAACTTCAAATGTAAATGGCAACTCATTTACAACCAGTGAGATTGTAAATATCAAACAGAACTATGCAACATCTGAAACTACAGCTAATGCAGAAGTCGTTGTTGCTAATAGCACGGTAGTAACTATTAAAAATGTAGAAGGCAGTATAGCTAATAATTTTTACGTGGTACAACCTTCAACAAATACTATAGCTCAATATACTAACAGCGAAGTCATATCACAAAACATACCAAGTGATGAAACGATATATTGGACTGCAATCTCTTGTTACGAATATGAAAGAAGAAAAAATGAAGCAAATAAGACTATTAGATTGCTTGATTCAAACTTTGCATTAGAAGCCGCTGAAAACTTAAGAGTAAAGTTATTGGATTAACAACATGAGTATGCCAACACCTGGTGAAGTTACCATAAGACAATTATCTGTAAATGGTACAGACTTATCACCTTACGTCTATGAACTATCGATTTATGAAAGTCTTTTTAAACCCTTTAGAGCTGCTGAAGTTACCATTACTGATACAAATAACGTAATGAAAAACTTAGAAATAAAAGGAAATGAAGACGTAGAGATGAGTATTGAATGTGCTGGTGAAATATACACAGGAAAGTTTAAAGTATTATCACCAGAAAATGGTAACTCTTCTCAGAATATGAGAGTGCAAGGTGTAAAATTAAATCTAGTTAGTGAGATTTTTTTAAAGAATAAAACTACTACTGTACAGAAATCATTTAAAAATATAACCGGTTCTGATGCTGTAAAAAAGATATTTGATGAACTTGGTGTTAAAGGTAACCTTGATGCATCTAGCAGTAAAGGTATGATAGGTGAGAATGAGCCTTATATAGTTTCTAACTTAAATCCATTTGAAGCAATACATGGTATAAGAACTAGAATAACCGGTGACAAATATAAGACTGGAGCTTATTGTTTTTTTGAAGACAAAGAAGGAAACTATATCTTTAAACAATTAGAAGAGTTGTTTGATAACATGTCACCAGTAGCAAAGTTTACACATAAGTCTACGCAAGGTGGAAATATAAAAGACATGGAAGGTCAGAGTTATAATATAATTGGTTTTCAAGAAAAAACATCTTTTAGTCCTGGCGGCAGGTTTGATATTGGTGATGTCATGAACTCTAGAAAATCTGCACAGGTTAGCACCTATAGTACTTCAGAATCTAAGTTTAATAAAGGCCAAGTAAAAGATCCTGCTGAAGGAAAAAAAGGTGGTGAGTTTAAAGTTAATGATAATTATGGCAGTAGTGGTAAACCAAGATCTACAACTGTTATACCACATGATAAGAGATTAGAAAAAAACTCAGTACAAGCAGAGAAGAGTGCAGAAGAACAAAGATATGTTCAAGAAGTAAAAAATGGTCCTCAATGTACTATACAAGTGTTGATGGACTCAGGTATAAAGTGCACAGTTGGTAAAGCTGTCTCAGCAGATATATCACAACCTATAGGTGATATGACTAATGCGCAATCCGGAAATCCTATTGGTGGTGATATGCTAGTAATAAACTTAAGACACCACATAAAGATGTATAATGCTAAACCTAAAGCTACTACTATATTAGAGTTAGCTAAGGGTGGGTATAACAAAGGAACTTAATTAATGAATTTTTTCTGGGCAGAAATAGTTGATGTTGAGAATGATGATGAAAAATCTGGTCGTGCTAAGATTAGAATCATGGGTGATCAGACTGAGCTTAAAGACAGCGAATTAAGATATGCTCGTCCACTATTTCCAGTAACTAGTGCTTCTAAAGATGGAGCTGGTGCAACTCCAGCTTATCAAAAAGGTACACGTGTTCTTGGTATGTTTATTGATAACGATAAACAGATACCATATATTTTAGCTACTGCGCCAAGCGCTGGTAAACATGGCAGTTTAAGTCAAGAGAGTAGAGATATCCCATCTGGTATATCTAAAGATCCTGGAAAATTTAATATTAAGACAGAAGATCTAAGATATATTGTATCTGCTACAGGAGAAAGAAAACTTGATACTAAAGGACTAACTTCTTTTGCTAAGAAAGAAGCAAATGGTCCATCTAAGTTTGGTGATCTAAAAACACTTGGAACACAAGTGCCTACTGGTGCAAATGCTATAGATCAAATAAAAAAAGTTGATCCATCAAATGCAGCCGGAACACTCGGTGCTGGAGCTCTTAGCATGATGAAGGGTTTGCAGAATTCACCTGCAGGCAAAGCTTTGAATATGGTAGGTGCTGCAGCGTTTCAACAAGTTTTAAAACAAGTAACACAAAATAAAAAAGAAGATAATAATAATAATTTACTATTGCAACTAATCGCTCTGCTGGAATTAGTTAATCAAGTTATTAAAACAATCGATTCGATAAACCCCAAAGATGCGGCGACATATAGATCTAATTCTAGTAAGATCATAAAATCTACTGAGACATTAAAGAATCAAATACTATATACACAACAATGTAATTTGATAGTAGATCTCGGCACTAAGATCGCAGATACTGGTTCAAGCAAATTGCCATCTCACGTTGATTTAATTAAAACAAATAGCATAAAACTAAGAGAATCAATATCTGCACAGATACAAAGTTTAAAGAAGGTATAATATGGCTATTCAGAGAGACGATGAAAGATTACCAGAAACTACTTTTAATGCAAAGTATTCTAAAGTAAATGTAACAGAATCACCTGGTGGACATAGAATCACTATGGATGATACTGATGGTGCAAAAAGATATAGAGTTGAACACCCGTCTGGAACTTATACAGAGATATCAGATGATGGTAAATCAGTAGAAGTATGTGTTGGTAATAAACAAAACTATTTAAAAGGTGGTCTAACACTAACAATTCAAGAAAATGGCGATATAAAGATAGGTGGTCATGCAAGATTAAGTGTTGGAGCAGGAGCACATGTTGAGATTGGTGGAGATGCATCTATCGCAGTCGGTGGTGATGCTCTGGTTCATGCTCATGGCAATTTAAAGATGGCAGGAGAAGACGTCTATATTGGAGCTCGTGGAAATATGGATCTCAATTGTTCTGGTAACTTTAATCTTCTTGTTGGTGGTAGTACAAACATTGCTTCCGATGGTAACATGACACAGACAGCTCCAAGGATTGATCTGAACTAATGGCACACTTATTCGTCATATTAAAAGATGGTATTCTTTTTGAATACGATAAATATGAAGATATACCTGATTCTTTTGATAATGTAATAAAATTTATACCAGAAGTACCTGATGGTCCTCATACACATGAACAACACAATGAGATTGATAAGTGGAATCATAGATTACAAGAACTAATGAAGAGAGAAACAAAGTAATGCCAGCAGTAACTAGACAAGGCGATGCAGATGTTGCACACTGTTCCGGCATGGTAAGGAGTGGTTGTTCTGGTGATGTGTTTGTTAATGGTATTGGTGTAAGTAGACAAGGTGATAATAATACATCACATCTTCTTCCGAGTGATGATCCTTGTCCTTCACATAGTGCGCCAATAACTACTGGTTCTACAAAAGTGTTTATTAATGGTAAAGGTTGTGGTAGAGTTGGAGATGGAATTTCAGGCTGTACATCTGTAGCAGCTGGCTCAGGAAACGTATTCGCAGGATAATTAAATGGCACGTTCAGACAGATACACCGGTTTATCAGATAAACCAATATTCTATGCAGACTTTACAAATAATCTAGATTTGAATCCTTTAACTGGGTATCTGGCCAAAACTACTAACGAGAACGCAGTTAAGAATTCAGTTAAAAACTTAGTACTAACAGGTAATGGTGAAAGATTTTTTAATTCAACTATTGGTTCTAAGATGGCTACATTATTATTTGAGCCAATAGATCCAGTTACAGCAGAATTAGTAAGAACAACTATTGAAGAATCTATTGAGAACCATGAACCAAGAGCCAGACTTGTTAACATTGATGTTCAACCTAACGCCGAAAATAATGCTTACTATGTAAAAGTCGTATTTAAAATCATAAATATACCTGAAGAGATAACATTAAATTTAATTTTAAATAGAGTAAGATAATGGCAAACAGCTCATTAAACCTAGTAGGTTTAGATTTTAATACATTAAAAAATGACTTTAAAAACTTCTTAAGATCACAAGATACTTTTAAAGATTATGATTTCGAAGGTTCTAATATTTCGGTATTAATGGACCTACTTGCTTATAACTCTTATAAGAATGCTTTTTATCTTAATATGGCTGTGTCAGAAGCTTTCTTAGATTCTTCCCAGCTTGAAGCTTCTGTGCTTTCACATGCTAAAGAATTGAATTATGTTCCTAGATCTGCTAGATCTTCAAGATGTAAAATACGAGTTGATTTTCAAGCTTCTGGAGATACACAGCCGTACTTAATTGAGAAGGGTTCTTCATTCACATCTATCATTAAAAATGATTCTGTTATCTTTACTATTCCAGAAAGTATTACGGTTTCTTCTCCTAATACATCTTTTAATTTCGAAACATATGTGTATGAAGGTATCTATTTAAAAGAATCTTTTATAGTAGATTATAATCAAGAAAATCAAAGATTTATAGCTACAAATAAAAATATCGATACAGAAAGTTTGACAGTTACTGTATATGAAGATGGCAATGATGTAGGAGAAAACTACTCATTAGCTTCAACACTTTTAGGATTAAGCAATACATCTAAAGTGTTTTTCTTACAGGCTAGTGATCTAGGAAATTACGAAGTAATATTTGGTGATGGTATTATTGGTAAAAAGCCAAAAGATAGATCTACTATCATATTAGACTATAGAGTTTCTAGAGGAATTATAGGCAATGGAGCTAAAGATTTAAGTATAAACTTTGATCCAACTGGTGGAGATTTATTAGAAACTCCGAGTTTAACTGTATTAGAAGAATCTATTGGTGGATTAGAAAGAGAATCAATTAATTCAGTTAAGTACTATGCTCCTAGGCACTTTCAAATACAAGAAAGAGCTGTAACACCTTCTGATTATGAGATCATATTAAAGACACAGTTTCCGGAAATCAATACTTTATCTGTTTATGGTGGCGAAGAAGTTGATCCTCCTAGATTTGGTAAAGTATTCATAGCTATCGATGTTTCTGATGTAGAAGGTATACCGGAAAATAGAAAGAACGAGTATTATTCTTTCATAAAAAGAAGATCACCACTGTCAATTGATCCGATCATAATCGAACCTATATTCACATATATTTCTGTCACAAGTAAAGTCAGATACAATATCAATATATCTAAAGCTACACCTGAAAGATTAAAATCACTAGTAACTCAATCTATTACAAATTATAATACTGAATATTTAAATGATTTTAATACTACACTTAGATATAGTAAATTTAATTCTTCTATAGATAGTTCTGATACAAGTATTGTTAGTAACTTAACAGAGTTACAGATCTATAAAAAGATTAAATTACAGCTGGGTGTAGGACAAAACTATGATATTAATTTCAACGTTCCTTTAATTAATGATCTTCCGGAATTACCAGATCAATATCTAGCAACAGATAGACACACTATAACTAGTTCAGTATTTACATTCAACGGTATTGAATGTTTAATAGAAGATAATAGCAGTGGAATATTAAAAATAGTTCAACTAATAGGCGATGTGCATAAAAAAATAATTGATATTGGTACAGTTAATTATGATACTGGAACTCTTAAACTAATTAATTTTATACCAGATGCATTCCAGGGAAATGACTTCAAAATATATGCAAAACCAAAAGACAATGATATTAGTGTTGGTAAAAACACTATATTAACAATTGAATCTTCCGAGATTAAAGTAAGTATCGAGCCGGTTAGAGTATAATGGAAGTTGTACAAAAAAAGATTTCAAACTTCATAGAAAGTCAATTTCCTTCTATCTATAGAGAAGAAGGACCAGTTTTTATTGAGTTTGTTAAACAATATTATAGATGGTTAGAACAAGAAAACTCTTTAAAACATTCAAGAAATTTTTTCGAGTATAAAGATCTTGATGAAACTACAGATCAATTCTTAGTTTATTTTAAAGAGAAATATTTAAAAAATATTCAATTCGAAACAACTACTAATACTAGACAACTCTTGAAGCATACACTAGATCTTTATAGATCTAAGGGTACCGAAAGAGCTATAGACTTAATGTTTAAACTAGTTTTCGGTGTTCCTGCTGAGATATATTATCCAGCTGAAGATGTATTTTCATTATCTTCTGGTGTTTGGAAAAAACAAAAATATTTAGAATTAAACTGCAGTCCACATAATTATAAGTTAACCGGAAAAACAATCACAGGTCAGACTAGCAAAGCTACTGCATATGTAGATGCAATAGTCAGAAAACGTATTAAAAATGTATTGGTAGATATAGCTTATATTTCTTCATTAAATGGCAATTTTATAACAGATGAAGCAGTCAATACTGCAGAAAATATATTTGATAGTGAAAAAAAACCTCATATTATAGGTTCATTAAATGAAGTTTTAGTTAGCACATATGGTGTTGGCGCCGGATACAATATTGGTGATATAGTAAATCTTGAATCTACCTTTGGAGCTGGTGCTAAAGCTAGAGTAAGTAATATTGCTAGTACTATTGGAACTGTAAATTTTGAACTAATAAATGGTGGATATGCGTATACAGCAAATGCAGAAGTATTAGTATCAGATAAAGTGTTAACATTAAGTAATGTTGTAACTTCAAATATAAGTACCAATAATTATTTCGAAATATTTAATAGTGTTGTACAACCATTAGCTAATATAAATTTCTTAAACTGTACAGGTGTATTTACATCTGGAGATTATATCTACACATATCACCCAAATAATGCAGTAAGGGGTGAAGGAAAAGTTATATCGTCTTCTACAAATACAGCTACAAATGGTCAAATATTCATTATTAAATATTCTGGCAACTTACAAGCAAATGCATTCTATACAACAGGAAATGCTGTATCTGCTAATCAATCAGTATCAAATGGTTATGCAGATAGAACAGCAACCGGAAATGTGATTGGTACTTCAAGTAATTTAATACTATACACTGTTAATAGCAATAATGTTTTTGTTGCTAACAATATTGTGTATCAGGTTGATCCTGGCTCTAACACTGTCATAGCTAATGGTACAATAATAAAATATGTAACTACCGTTGGTTCTAATGGCATATTAACAGTATCTGACAGTCATGGTGTATTTAGAAGAACATTGCCACTTTATAGTAATAACTTAATTGCTAACATTGATTCTGTTGAAATAAAAATTGGCATAATAGATCCAGCTTTTTCTTTCTCTAGCTATAGCAATAATTATTTCTATTCAAACACAGAAAATTATAATACTACTGCTGTAGTAAAAAGTATTAGTACCGGAAGCGGAGCTTCTTTTAGCATATCAAATGATTTAATCTATACAGAATATGTTGATATAAACACAAATTATATTTCAAGTGTATCATCTAATGCTCTTAGTGGTGTTTATAACTTTACTGCTTTACCGACAGCAAATTTAACTACAGTAATTGCGAATGCATTAACTTATACAAATAATCAGATTGGTAAAATAAACGCTCTTAGAGCAATTAATCCAGGATCTAATTATAGTGCTCCGCCTTTCGTACTTGTATATGAACCAAAAACATATCGTTATTTAAAACAAGATGCTATACTAAACATAGCAAACGTTACTTCCAGCTACGCAGTTGGAGAAGTTGTAACTCAAGATAATAATAGTTCCAGAGGCATAGTAAAATTTGCAAATACTACAACGTTGATTTTAGAAAGATTGAGATTTAAAGACACAAATAATTTTACTATTACAACGAATAGTTCAACTAGAATATATGGTGAAACAGGTGGTTCATTTGCGAATGTTACAAACGTTCAAATACAATTTACTTCAGATTACTTAGGATTTAATGCAGTCATTAACGATGAAACACAGACTTCAATAGGTGCAATAAGTGAGTTACAGATACTAGACTCCGGATATGGTTATAAAAAATTAGAATCCGTTACCATCACATCAACAAATAATGATTCTATTGCTACTGGAACTGCTGTGTTAAAAACACATGGAGAAGCTAGTGGATTTTATAAACAAAATGATGGGTTCTTGAGTGATACTAAGAAGCTGTTTGATGGTTTATATTATCAAGATTATTCATATGAAATACAGTCTTCTGTAAAACTTAATAAATATGAAGAGATGCTAAAACAGGTCCTTCACTTGGCCGGAACAAAGTATTTTGCAAGATTCATTTATTCTGATGTATTAAATGCACAAATTAATATATTAGATACAGATATAACGGTAGAATGATGGCAACTAAATTAGTAACTATACATAATAAACACCATGTTGCAACTCAATTTATAGAGTCTGTTTCTGAGACAACTAATACTGCATATTATGTATTTGTTGGTGATCAATATGATAGAGCAGAAATTAGAGACATATCTACTAGTGACAGAGATGTTATATTTGATACTTATCAAAACATGATAATGGGAAAACGTGTTACACCTAACGACGTAAAGTTAGCTATTAGAAATATACCATATGTTTCTAATACAAAATATGCAATGTATGATGATACAGATACATTATTGTATACAAAAGATTATTATGCCATAGTTAATGCTTCTTCTTATTATCACGTATATAAATGTTTAGATAATAATGGAAACACATATTCTACTATTACTCCTGATATATCACATATTTCTGGAGCAAATACTGACGTGTATGAAACATCCGATGGTTATCGTTGGAAATACATGTATTCTGTATCTGCAGCAGATAAAAACAAATTTTCAAATCAAGATTATTTTCCAATAGTAGCAAATACATCTGTAATTAATTACGCAGTAGCCGGCTCTATCAATATCATCAATATTATTGATCCTGGAAAAAGATATGATAATTATACAGAAGGAACTTTTATTGGCAGTCAAATTAAAGTAAATGGTAATTCTACTTTATATGAAATTTCTAATAATTCATTAAGTCTATCTAATGGATTTTATACAGATTGTTTAATCTATATTTCAGGTGGAACTGGATTAGGTCAGTTTAAAAAAATAACTAACTATTTCACGAATTCTAATGGAAATTATATAGAATTAGAATCTGCATTTACTATTTCACCTACAAATGGTTCCGAATATGAAATATATCCAAGCATTAAAATAACTAGTTCTAAAACAGAAACAGTAAATGCTGTAGCAAGAGCTTTAATAAACAGCAGCTCAAGTAATAGTGTATATAGAATTGAGATGCTCGATCAGGGTGTTGGATATACCTATCATACTGCTGTTATAGAAGCTAATTCAATAGTAAAAGCTGCTAATGGATTTGTTGAAGCAAATGTTAGACCAATATATTCACCTCCAGGTGGTCACGGTTCAAGCCCAGAAAATGAATTATATAGCACATCAGCAATAATAAGTGTTGAATTTTCAAATAATGAAAGCAATACAATACTAACTTCAAATAAGTTTAATCAAGTAGGTCTATTAAGAGATCCTCTGTTCAATAACGTTAAACTAAATTTTGATACAATTACTGGATCTTTGACGTCAGGAGAAAAGATAGTAAAAATAGAACCAGTTAGAATTAATATAAATGCTATTTCTAATTCATCAACTGCTAATATTATATGTAGCACAGCTGACTTTGAGAATCAAGTAAATGTCGGTGATAAACTACTTTTAATGAAGTCAGATTCTTCTGACTACTCTCTTGTAACAGTCAATTCAATTGTTAATTCTTCACAGATAACGTTAACATCAAATAGTAATTTTACTTCTAATAACGCTTGGATATACATACCGAATATTACTTCAAATGCATACATATCAGATATCATTCAAGCTAACTCGGTGTTATTATCAAACACTCAAGGTATATTTGCTACTGGCGATGTGGTCATAGGTGAACAGTCCGGAGCTCATGCAAATATTAGTACTATTACTATTAGCGATGTATCTAAAGGATTTAATACATTTATACAACTTAATAAGTTTATTGGAAATGTAGTTTCTGGTACTTTTAGCGAAAATGAAATAATATATCAAACTAACACGACCGTTGCAAAAGCTGCTCTTCATTCCACTATAAATACAGTTAGTAATGGTGTGATACTTTATGTTTCAAATACTACTGGCAATTTTCAATTTGGTAATGTTGGTAATGTATCTTATACGGTAATTGGTTCAAATAGCACTGCTATAGCTCATGTATCCAATTCTTATATTGGAGAACTAGTATATGGATCTGGCGAGATTTTATATTTGAATAATATTGAAGCGGTTGAAAGAAGCAATACACAAAAAGAAACGTTTAAAATAATTTTTGAATTCTAAGGGGTTTAAATGGCTATCGAAAAAGATCTCAACGTATCTCCATATTTCGATGATTATGATGAGACAAAGAACTTTCATCGAGTTTTGTTCAAGCCTGGTGTTTCTGTCCAGGTTAGAGAACTCAACCAAATGCAAGCCATACTACAATCACAGATCGAAAGATTTGGGAATAATATCTTCAAGCGCGGTACTATTATAGATGGATGTAACTTTAGCTATACTAATACTATTAAATATGTAAAGATTCTTGATACTGATATTGATAATAATCCCGTATCAGTAGACTACTTGAATCAAAGTTTCAGAGTAAAAAATGCTAACAACGTTGTAGCTAGAATCATTAACGTATCAGATGGTTATGAGAGTACAGATCCGGATCTAAAGACACTTTATCTTACATATATTAATGCTGGTGCTTCCGGAAATGAATATAGTTTTTCTTCAGATCAAGAACTAACAGTATATTCAAAAGATTATAATTTAGGTTCTATTATTATTAACAATGGTGGTATATCATTTTCTAACTCAGATAGTGTTATCATCACATCTGCTATAGTTGTAAATACATCTACCGGTACATTTACTAATGGCCAATATATAATCGACCAAACTACTGGCGCTAACGTAGAGATTATTGAAGCTGATAATACAACGCTGGCTTCTTCAGGTTATGTCATATTAAAAATAAAGCCGAGAGATGTTGTTCTAGCGAACTCATCTGCTACATCTAATAGTTGGACTATAGCAGCAAATTCAGAAATAAGAAACACAGGAAATACAGCTGTTGGTACAGTCGTAGGAAAGATTGGTTCTGGAGCTTCTGCAGTTCTAAAAACAACAGCTGCCGGTAAGATTAATACTATAGATGTAGTACAAAGAGGTATAAACTATAGCATAGCACCAAATATTAGAGTAAGATCTATAGACAACAGCGGCGGTTTGGCTGTACTAGATTTGGAAGCTAGAAACTTTGTTCAAAAAATTAAAGTCGCTTCTGGAGCGTCTGCTACGGGTAATAGCTATCAATTTGGTGTAGGCGAAGGTATCATATATCAAAAAGGTCACTTTATTAAAGTGTATCCTCAAAATATCATAGTATCAAAATATAATAATACACCGAATAATATTTCGGTAGTTTTTGAAACAAAAGAAGATATTATTAATTCTAACATCGATACTAGTTTACTTGATAACGCTCTTGGTACTCAAAACGAAACTGCTCCCGGCGCAGACAGATTAAAGCTTACTGCCAACTTAGTATTATCTAATACAGATATAGCAGAATCAAATGCAGAAGCTTATATACTTACTAGCTTCTCTGATGGTTCGCCATATAAACAAAATCAATTTACTGCTTATAACGTCATAAACGATGAGATGGCAGAAAGAACCAGAGATGCCAGCGGCAATTATGTTTTAGACCAGTTCAATGTCACTACGAGATCACCAGCAAATAGTTCTTTTGAAGGAAATACTATTTCAGTTGTTGTAGATCCTGGTAGAGGTTATATAAACGGTTATAGAGTAGTTACTGATGCAAACTATGTTCAGGATATCAAAAAAGGTACTGATACAGTTGTAACAAATACTTTTAGTATCAGCTTAGGTTATCAAAATTACATTAGAATATCAGATGTTGCTGGCTTATTCCAATTTAATACTGGTGATCAGTTAGAACTCTATGATACAGCAAGAGACTATGTTTCTAATTCATCGTTGGCTCTAGCAGAAACAATCGCTCCAGCAGGAACCAAAATTGGTTATGCTAGAATGAGATCAATGACCTTAGAAAATGGTGTGCCTGGCACAAGTTCTGCAATCTATAGATTATATCTTTTTGATATTGATATGGATTCTGGTAAAAACTTTAAAGATGTTAAGAGCGTTTATTATAATGGCGCTGCTGCTGATGGCATTGCTGATATAGTGTTAGATCTAGATCCAACAACAGCTGTAGACATAGCAAATATTAAGGGTAGAGGTAGATTAATATTTGATACTACAAGATACCTTAAAAATGCTAATAATATTAAATATATCTATAGAACCATAGTATCAAACGCTTCTCTTAATTCTACTTCAGGAAGTATTACACTTTCATTATCATCAACACCAGATGAGTTTTTCCCATATTCATCTAATGCTACATTAAGTGATGAACAACTTAGAGAACTTTATGTAGCTCCTGCTCAAGAAGGCATGATCGCCAATGTAGCAATCACTGGTAATGCAGCAGCTACAACTACTTCAGCAAATCTTGTTGGCACCGGTACTTCTTTTATTACAGACCTCAGAATCGGTGATTATGTTTATGTCTATGCAAATAGCACAGCATATGATAAAAAACTAGTAATTAATGTTGTAAATAATACTTTTATTCAATTAAATTCAAACTTATCATTTACTCAAGCTAATTCAAAAATCAAGAGATATTTTCCTAGATATATCTCTATTCCGTTTGGTGATAGAGATGGTTATTCTGCAAACGTAGATGCTAATAATAATATTCTAACTATTAATATGGGTCTCGCTATCCAATCACCAGGTAATTCTAACATGATAGTTGGCTATAATGTTAGAAGAGATGGTGCAGCTCAAGGAACTAAGACTGCTGATAGAAACTTATTTGTCAAACTTGCTATGGCAAATAATGAAGCAAATAACACTGGTCCTTGGCATCTCGGTGTATCAGACATTTTTAGACTTAGAAAAGTTTATCTAGGAACAAACAGTTCAGTTAATACAAGTAGTACTGATGTTACTGATTATTTCTATGTAGATCATAATCAAACAGCAGATTATTATGATCAGGGTTATCTGTATGTTAAGCCTGATATCTCGTTTAGACCAAACACTACCAACTGGCTGTTAGTACAGGTTGATAGATTTAATACGTCAACAAACGGTTATTATACACCTGTGTCTTATTTGACAGCAAATGCTGCGCAGATAGCAAATGTTGATTCAAAAGCATTAAGTGCATTAACAACACAGATAAACACTCTTGAAGTTCCAGAATTAAAAACTGATGTAGGTATCTACTATGATCTATTGACAACATTTGACTTTAGACCAGCAGTCATATCTTCTGCAACACTAACAACAAACTCGGAAGCTGCAACTGTAAATCCACCAAGTAACACTACTCTTAATATTGGTTCTTCTGAAAAGAAATTTCCATATCCAGGAACAGTATTAACTGGCACTATTGAGTATTATGTTGGAAGAACAGACGTTGTAACAGTTAATAAAAATAATACGATTACAATTAAGACTGGTACAAACGGTGAAAAAGCAGATAAAAAGAGATCAGGTACTAATAGAGACAGTATAGATATTTCCCTATTAAGTATTCCTGCTTATCCAACTATTGCACAAAATCCATCTGCTAATGTACAAACAATTTTAGATAAAAAAATTGTAAGTGAAAGATATCTTACAAGCAGAGTTAATAACAAAATAGTTAGAGATCTAATTAGTAATGGTGAGATTAAAGAATCTCAACCAAAAGCTTATAAAATGAAAGATATCGCACGTATAGATCAAAGAGTGCGTAACTTAGAATATGCTGTTTCATTGAGCTTAGCAGAAAGCCAACTCAAAAACAAAGTGATTCCAAGTTCAATATCTCCAGATATTAATAGATTTAAGTATGGTTTCTTTATTGATGATTTTACAAATAATAATCTTAGTGATACTAAGAACCCAGAATATACATCTTATCTAGATGCTGCTAATAGACAATTACATCCTCTTACAGAACTTTTGAATGTTAGCTTAGATACTGGTGATGTATATGATTTTCCATATACAGAAGTAGCTATAGTATCACAAAATATTGCTACAGAACCAGTAGTAATTGTACCTCAACCTCCACCTCCAAATGATGATGGAATAGTAGTAACACCTGATGGTGGCGGCGGAGGCGGCGACGTCATAGTCATTACTGAGGATGGTGATCCGGGAGATGATCCCGGAGATTATATAGATGGTGGCCTGACCGGTCTACCACTACCAACAGATGAACCTGATGGCGGTGGTCAAGTCACAACACCTGATGTAGATGATAATACTGATAGCTATCAGTGGGCTGATTCACCTCACGGCGATCCAGAAGATGGTGGTGTAGATACCGATGATGGTGAAGATGACGATGATGATGATGATGATGACGGCGATGAATAATACTAAATAGTATGTTAAGAAGAACGAGGAAATTATAAATGTCAAAAGCCTATATTAGTCAGTATAAAAACCCTTCAAAATTCAAGTTGAAAAATACAACTGTTGAAATACTGATTTATGGTTTAAAACCAAATACTGAACATAAGTTCTATGAAGAAGATGTTACTGACATAACACAACATACTTTACAGGTTAAAAAAAGCACTAATTATCAAGCTGTATATAATAATCATCTTAATAATAATAAGAGTCAGAATAAAGATTCATCTGGAAATGCTATTCCATATAATGCAGATCATATTAATAGAAAAATATTTTTTGATGATTATAATTTTAGTGATACTAATACTAGAAAAGATGATGTAATAACGATAGGTGAGATAGGTGATCCATTAGTTACAGATGAAAATGGTACTCTAGCATTTTATTTCTTCGTACCCGAAACGAATACTAGTCAAGAACTAAAAAAGACTAAATTAAAGTTCGATAACTTTGGTGCTTTTTTAAATAAAAAGTTTATAGTAAAAACTCCTGACGGTACAAGTAAAAAAACTTTAATTCTTGGAAGAAGTTTACTAAAAAACTATAATATTGATACTATTGATAATAACTCATTTTCAACTGTTGGAGAACCTGCTCCTACTTTTACTTTAGCTCAAACGTTTTTTATTGATCCTTCAGTAGTAAAAAACGCTACAGAAGTTAGTATTAGTAGTGTAGAATTATTTTTTAAAGAAAAACCAACTCCTAAAAGTGTTGGTGGCTTGAAAAGCCCAGGTGTAACTGTTTTATTGGTTCCATGTAAAAATAGATTACCGGTCATAAGCAGTCTCGGTTCTATGCCATCTGCAAGACTAGAATATGATCAAATAAATACAAGTACAGACGCGTCTGTTTCTACTAAGTTTGTATTTGCAGACACCATTCCTACTAAAACAAATACAGAATATGCTATAGTTGTAAGATATGATGGTAACACACCTGAGTATAAACTATATACAGCAAAAGAAAATGAATGGTTACTAGGTACTAAAACTCTATCTAGTGGTGTAAACGGTCAATATATTGGTAATTATTTTACTTATTCTGCTTATACTAGTAATTGGATATCATCAGCAAATATAGATTTAAAATTTAATATTAATGCTGCCAGATATGCTTATGAAGGTACTGCTATTTCAAATGTTACTGCTCTAGAAGTTAGAAATAAATCTTATGAATTCATGCATTTTAATGAATTGAACTCGACTACAAATTTCTATGGTAATGAAAAAGTTTTTCAGGTAAAATCAAACTTATCAGGAACACTCTCTGTAAGTAATAGTTCTACTACTGTAACCGGCAATGGAACTACTTTTGATACGACATTTTTACAGGGTTCAGATTCAGAATATATTGCTATTAATAATGGAGCAAACGTCGAACTAAGGGAAGTAGTAGGTGTAACATCTAACACGATACTAACTATCGATAGACCTACTTCATTTACAAATACGACAAGTACTTTTTATAAGACACCTGTTGCTTGGGTTCATTCACTTAAAAATTCATATTTAGACGGTGGTAGAGCTAAACTATTAATGCTTTATTATTCACAGGCAAACAGCGATCTATACTTTACTAATAACTCTACTATAGTTGGCGATCAATCCGGCGCTTCAGTTTCAAACGTTAATATAGTAGATTTTAAAGTAAACAGAATGGTTGCTGCTATTGATACTATTGCTCCTGCACAAGCTACATTTGATGCAGAAGCAAAGTTTAATTATACTCTAGCGACAAACGGAGATGTCATAGTTGATGCTACTCCTTTCACGCAACCTATTAGAATGTTCAACGAATACTTCTATAAAAAAGAAGACGCTATCGTCGTGCCATCTAGATCTCGTGAAATAGTAACTATTAATACATCTCCAATATATGCGTATGAACAGAGTAACGCAGTAGCTATTACTATAACACCATCATTTAACAATGATTTTGTTGCACCAAAAATGCAGAGTAATCTAGCTAACATCGTGTTGTATCGTTATGTTATTAATGACGATGATACAAATGAAAATACAAAATATGGTAATGCTTTTAGTAAACATATAACTACAAGAATTAATCTTGATCCACAAGTATCTGGTGAAGATTTATTAGTTTACATTACTGGTTACAGACCACAGGGTACAAACTTTAGAGTTTATGCAAAACTTTATAACAATAAAGATAAAGATGCGTATGACGATAAAGATTGGAGTTTGTTAGAGTTTAAGTCTTCAGCAAGTAAATTATTTTCTTCTACTACATCTGATTTGATTGAATTTACTTATGGACTTCCGCAATATCCAAACACAACATTTACTTCAAATGGTGTTGTAACTACTACAATAAACCAAACAAATGTTATTGGTGTAGATACAACGTTTACTACAAATTTTGCTAATAATGACTTAGTTAAAATATATCCAGCGTTATTCCCAAATACTTATGAAATAGCAGTAGTATCAAATGTAGTTAATAATACTTTAATAACTCTACAAACAGAGATATCAAATGTAAGTGTTGCTGGATCTGGTCTTAAAATAGATAAGTTAGGTTATAAGTATCAGGCTTTCAATAATAAAGCAAATGATAACGTTGCTAGATATTATAGTTCTAGCATGACAGAATTTGATAAGTTTGATACATTTGCTCTTAAGATAGTATTCTTATCAAATGATCAATACATTACACCGTTTATAAGTAACATGCGAGCTGTGGCAACATCTACATGACAACACAAGAAGAAGATGTAAAAAAAGATAAGAAAAAACGAAAAAAAATGTTTCGGAAAAAGTATACTAAAACATCTGCTACAGGTATGTTTAAAGATAAGAAGACCGGATTCATAATAAATAGAAATAAAAATGAATTATTGTTAACGAAAGCGGCAGTACAAAATGCTAAAAAACAAATTGAAGCTGCTGAAAAAGTGAAAAATCTAGAGAATCAAATAGAAGAACTAAAAAACATTTTAATTAAAGTCGTAGAACGGAATTAATTTATGTCTAAAACACTTTCATCTATCAATACAGCATCTGACACATTCCAGAACTGGGTTGATAGAACGAATGCTATCATTACACTTATAGACACTGAAGTAGTTACTGCTAATGCGGCTGGAGCTCTAACTTCTGGTAATGGTTTCGTAAATGGCCACTTTGGAGCAAACACCCTTGTTGCTACAAATATTAAAGGCGGCAACGTTACTACAAATAGTGTTATAACTTTTCAAACAAATACTGCATTTAGTGCAAACGTTTTAATTAGTCAACAGCTAGCTGTAACTAACTCTGTCGCTTTTTCTAATACGCTTGTAGTAACGGGCAATACTACTTTTTCTAATACTCTAGCAGTAACAGGTAATACTACAGTTTCTAACACTCTAGTAGTAAATGGAAGTGTAACGTTCGCAAATACACTAGCAGTAACAGGTAACACAGCTCTTTCTAACACGTTGGCAGTAACAGGCAATACTACACTTTCTAATACGCTTGTAGTAATTGGTAACACAACTCTTTCTAATACTTTAGCAGTAACAGGTAATGCTACATTTAGTTCTAACGTTTCAATTAGCCAACAGCTAGCTGTAACTAATTCTGTTTCTTTTTCTAATACTTTAACAGTTGTTGGACTTGCTAATGCTTCTGGCGGTCTCAATACAACTACAGCAAATGCTACTACAGGCATTAATGTTGGTGCTAATGTTAATATAACAACTTCTCAGATAAATGTGGGTAACTCTTCTGTAAATGTAGTAGTTAATTCATCAATGATAGTTCTGAACAGCAGTAATGTTGTTACAGTTTCTACTTTAGCTTCTTCTTTAGGATCTTTTGTTAATTCAAATACTATTACTTTTACTGGAACTTCTTCACAAGTAATGGATAGTGTAACATTATCTTCTACTAGATCAGCCGAATATCTAATATCAGCGAATAATAATACAGCAAATGCATATCAAGTTAGTAAAATATTAGTCATACATGACGGCACAACGGCGTATGTGACTGAATACGGAACAATGTTTACTAATACTTCGGTTATTGGAATATCTGCTGGAGCAAATGCTACTCATATGTTTATTAATTGTACTCCTGTTTCGACAAACACAACTGTTAAGTTTACTCGATTTGCACTGGGTGTATAAAAATGGCAACTAAAGCAAACTTAGTAATAGACCAAGGAACAACTTATACAACTGATCTAAACTTGACTGATGAAAATGGTGATCCTCTAATTCTTTCTGGTTATACTGCAAATTCACAGATTAGAAAACATTATACTTCATCAAACTCTGTAGTTTTTTCTACATCTATAAATGCAACTGCTGGAGTTATAACTCTCTCATTGACTGCAAATCAAACAGCAAATATGGTTGGTGGAAGATATGTATATGATGTTGAATTAACAGATGCTTCAAATTCTATATCAAGAATAGTTGAAGGTATAGTTACAGTCACACCACAGGTTACTAGATAATGGTTAATATAGTAGTTTCTGCAAAGAAGTCTATAAGAGTGTCAGCTAATGTAACAGGAGAAGTCATTCAATCTTCTACTCCAGTTACATTAAAAAATACAACTCAAATTAGTACTAATGCTGGAAGATTAGATCAATTAGCCGATGTTTTAGAACCAGAAACACCACAGGATGGTTCTACTTTAGTATACAATGCAAATACAGATACATATGAGGTTAAAAAAGTGAATTTGAGTGAAGTAGAAGGCACTCTAGAAGGTGGAACGTTCTAGAATATAAATAATTAAAAAAAATAGAGGGACCACTAATGGCAAACCAAATTCAAATTAAAAGAAGTACTACTACAGCAACACCAACTTCTCTTGCTAATGGTGAATTAGCTTGGTCATCTAATGGTGATGTACTCTTCATCGGTGCAAATGGTGTTGTAGAACCAATCTCAGGCAAAAGATATCCTGGTACTCTTACTGCTAACCAAGCGCTAGTTGCAAACGCTACTTCTGGCATAGATAAGATTATCGTAGCAAACCTTGTTCCTACTGCTGTATATGCAAATGGTGCATCTGGAACTGCCGGTCAAATCCTTACTTCTAACTCATCAGGCGGTGTTTATTGGTCAGCTCCCGCGGCAACTACTTCTGGCGCCAATACTCAGGTACAGTTCAATGATGATGGTGCCCTTGCCGGTGATGCTGACTTTACTTTTAATAAAACAACAAATACACTTACAGTAACAAATATTGCTGGTAATGGTGCTTCTGTTACCTCTGTTAATGCTGTAACTGTTGGTGGAAATACTGCCTCTGATTTAAATACATATGCAGACAATAAAGCTGCAAATGCTTATTCAAATGCAATGTCAGATACACTATCAAGAAATGGTAGTTATAGTGGAAATAATACATTTGCTGGTACAAATACCGTAATCTCATCAAATCTATTTGTTACAGGCACTATTAATAGATCACCAACAATTACTCTTGGCGGTGACCTTTCTGGTTCTATAACACTTACAGATCTTACTGGTGGTACACTTACTGCAACTATTGCTGCTGACTCTGTAGCTCTTGGTACAGATACAACAGGTAACTATGTTGCCTCTATTACAGCTGGTGCTGGTATTTCTGGTTCATCTTCTTCAGAAGGTGGAGCAGCTACTATTGCTGTAGTTGCAAACAACGGTATAGTTTCTAACTCTTCTGGTGTGTTTGTAAACAGTCAAGACGGTCTTACAACAAACTCTACAGGTGTGTTCGTTAAGGGCGGTACCGGTGTTACAGTAAATGCTACCGGTGTTCATATTGGTCAAGCAGTAGGTACTTCAGATAACGTAACATTTAATGATATTACTATCAACGGAAATACAATTATTGGTAGTAACAGCAGTGATGTTGTTTCTGTTAATGGTAGAATTAATACAGCACTAGTTCCAGCAGCTAACGTTACATATGATCTTGGTTCAACAACAATGAGATGGAAAGATCTTTATCTTTCTGGCTCAACACTCGTTCTTGGTAACGTTACTCTTTCTGATGCAACTGGAACACTATCAACAAATAATGCTTCTATTAGTGAAAATCTAACAGTATCTGGTAACGCAGTATTAGGTAGTAACTCATCAGATATCGTTTCTATTAATGGAGCAGTTAATACTGCTATTACGCCAAGTGCTAACGTAACATATGATCTTGGCACAAATACATCTCGTTGGAGAGAAATTCACGCTGCTAACGTTCACTCAGTAGATGGTTATTTCGATGGGAACCTTCAAGTTTCTGGCAACCTTGTAGTTCTCGGTGAAGCATTAACAGTTAACGTTGCAACTCTTGCTGTTGAAGACTCTCTCATCCAGCTTGCAACAAATAATACATCAACAGACCTTCTTGATATTGGTTTTTATGGAAACTATCAGGTAGCTGGTGGTGCTCATGAACATACAGGTTTATTCAGAGATGCTTCTGATGATGGCATTTTCAAAATATTCTATGGTCTTCAAGATTCTCCAACAACATCTGTTGATATAGCTGGTACAGGATATACACAAGGCACATTACAGGCTTATCTTAAGTCAAATGGATTAATATCAAATGCAACACATGTTGCTATTACTGCTAACTCAACAGTAAACGTAGCAATTACAGCAAATACATTATCATTAGCTACTGCACTTGCAGCTACAGATGGTGGTACTGGATTTGATACATATAATAGTGGTGACTTACTAGTAGCGAATACCGGTAATACTCTATCAAAGCTCTCGCTTGGATCTGATGGTTATGTTCTTCAGTCAAACGGTTCAGCTCTTGTCTATGGCGTACTAGATGGTGGATCATTCTAAATTGAAGGATTTATATAATGATTAATGATGAAAATAAAGAACAATATGCTCTTGCTTATATACAGAAGCAAGAGCACTATATCACAGAGCTGATAAGAAAAAATATAGATTTAGATATCAAAGTTAGTATTCTTAACAACTCTGTGATAGCACTTAATAATTCTTTAAATGAATCAGAATTAAAATTTGAAGAATCACAGAAAAATGTAGGTATTTCAAATGATATTATGGGTCAGGCTACTAATTCTATAGAAAGTTTAACTATTAAAAATAAAGAATTATCTGATAGAATTGATCAATTAACTAAAACAATTAGTAATCTGCAAAATGAATGTGATAAATTAAAATCAGATGCTGGATCTTTAACATCACAGAAAGATCAAGCTAAAAATCAATTAAATGATGCTGAACGTACTATTGAAAATCATAAAAGAGAATTAGAAAGACAGACACAAGAACTTCAATCTTTGTATAAAGAAAATGAAGATCTTAAGGCAAATATAAATATAAAAAAACCTTCTAAAAAGAAGGATGATAATTTTTAATCCAGTATATACTGGTGAATAAAGAGGCCATATGGCAAATACAACTATTCAGCTTAAGCGCTCATCTGTAGCGGGAAAAACACCTAATACAGTTACACTCAGCACAGGTGAGCTGGCTATTAATCTTACCGATAAAAAATTATATTCTTCAGATGGTACAAATATATTTGAACCTGCAGGTAACGTTACAAATATCAACATTACCGGAGGAATAAAAGCTAATGGTTCTTTTGGCACTGCTGGACAAATTTTAACAAGTAATGGTACTGCTACTTATTGGTCAACTGTTTCAGGTGGTGGCGGTTTTACAAATGGTCAATCCATATCCGTAAACAATTTTGTAATTACTGGTGCGTTTACTGCTAATAGTTCTAATGGCACATCAGGTCAAGTATTAACAAGTAATGGTACTGCTACCTATTGGGCATCAACAATTGCTCCAAGAGTAAATACAGCAACTTCCACTGCAACTCTTGCGTGGAATAGTGATAATTATGAACAGTATCAACTTACTGCTTTGGCAGAAAATTGCACAATATCTGCAGATTCTGCTACACCAGTAAATGGAAGAAAAATCATTTTTAGATTTGAAGATAATGGTACAGCAAGATCTTTAACTTGGACTAATGGCGTATCAAATTCGTTTAGAGTTATAGGAACTACTCTTCCAACTACAACTGTGGCAAACAAAACAGCATATGTAGGCGCTATATATAATTCCACAGATAGTCGTTGGGATGTTATAGCTGTAGCACAAGAAGCATAAAGGAGAATATTATGGAAATGATTAAAATTGATTTTACAAAGACAAGCGAAGATGGTGTGTATTCTTTTTCTGATGCCTTGCATTTACCAATCAATCATTCATATACAGATGAAGAAATTGAAGCAATGAAGCAAGCTAGATTTGACAGATGGTTAGATATGATTTTAAATCCTCCTGAACCTGTGGTGGAAGAACCCGTTATTCAAGAATCTTCTTCAGAGTAATTATAATGGCAAATAGATATTGGGTCGGCGGTACCGGCAACTGGAGTGATACTGCTCGGTGGTCAGCGACATCTGGTGGCGCGGGCGGCGCATCTGTGCCTGGCACGAACGATGCTGCAATCTTTAACGCCTCATCTGGAACAGGCGTTGCCACCTTAGACAGCAGCGTCACAATTCAAACGCTAACAATGACCGGCTATACAGGGACTCTTGCGTTTGGAACCAACACAATTTCACTTAATAGCACTGGCACAGTTTTCACTGGAGGAACGGGTGTCACCGTAACTGGTACACCTGTTATCAATATCACAAACAATACAGCAACAGCTACGACAGTAGCCGCCACTGCGGTAAGTGAAGCAAATAGCATCAGTTTCAATTTCACCGCTGGGACTTACGCGCTAACGCTTACGGGCAACGTGCGGTCTCTTAATTTTACGGGATTTGCAGGAACACTTTCAAATGCTGCCAGAACTATTTACGGGAACCTAACGGTTTCCTCCGGCATGACACTAACTGGTGGAACAAACACTCAAACTTTTGCAAAAACAGGTGGAACCCAAAACATAACTGTTGCATCTTTAAAAGTATTAGATTTTCCAATTACGTTTGCGGGAACAGCGACTTATTCTTTGAATAGTGCTGTAACTATTGGTACAACTGCTGCTGATAGAAATGTTACATTAACAACAGGAACGTTAGAAGTAAATTCGTTCAGCTTTGATATCTATGGTACATTTATTTCTTCGGGTACAGGTGTTAGAAGAATTCAAAGGTCTGGTAATGGTATCATAACCGTAAGACCTGTATCAGCTGCAACATTTTGGAATACCTCTACGGTAACTAACTTAACAACTGATGGAAATGTTTTAGTTGTTGTATTTGGTACTAACAATATATCGCAAACTATTTCAGCTGGTCAATTATCTGAAGCTAATGCTATTAGATTTTCTATTTCATCTCTCAATGGAACTACATCATTTACAGCTGGAGATACAGTAAAAAGTTTAGGTTTGTCTAACAGCGCCTATACACTATCAAACGTTGCAATTACAATTTATGGTGATGTGGCAATTAATGGTACAATACCAACACTTGCCGCTGGTGCAAACGCATGGACGTTTGCAGGCTCTGGCACTCAAACTATTACTACTAATGGCAAAACATTAGATTTTCCTATCACGTTTAGTGGTACTGGAACCTACAGTTTAGGAAGTGCTTTGTCTGTTGGAACCTCTACATCTAGAACAGTTACATTAACTTCTGGTACATTAGAATTAAATTCATATACGTTTACATTATTTGGTATATTTTCTTCTTCGGGTACAGGTGTTAGAAAAATACAAAGGTCTAGCGTAGGCGGCAAAATTGTATTATCGTTGAATACTCTTGCCACAGTTTGGAATACCGCTACGGTAACTAACTTAACAACTGATGGAAATGTTCTTGTCCAGTTAACAGGTGGTGGTGCAGTAACCAAAACAATTTCTGCAGGTGCTTTAACAGAAGCAAATTCTATAAGTTTTCAATTATCTACAACAGCTGGAACAGTTGCTTTTACAACATCTGATACTATAAAAGATCTTACTATTGATAACAATAGTTTTAGCATATCCACTAATATAGTTATTACAATTTACGGAAATTTAACTATAGCTGGTACTAGCCCTACACTAACGGCTGGTGTAAACAATTGGACGTTTGCAGCAACATCTTCAAAAACAATTACAACTAATGGCAAAACGCTCGATTTTCCAATTGTATTTAATGGTGTAGGAGGTTCTTGGACACTTCAAAGTGCTTTAACTACTTCTTCTAGTGTGACTCTGACAAACGGCACATTTAGTGCGGCCACGTATAATGTTACTATTCCAGTCTTCAGCTCAAACGTAACTAACACTAGAACACTCAATTTAGGAACTGGTACCTGGACTATATCTAGCTCTGGTTTATCGTGGAATATAAATGGTACTAATTTAACTCTAAATGCTAGCTCATCTACAATTTTACTTACTAATACCGGAACCACGACTTTCAGTGGTGGGAGCAAAACTTACTACAATGTCTCGTTTACAGGATCTGCAGGAAATGGTCACCTATCTGTAAATGGAAGCAACACTTTTAATAATTTAACTTTACAAAATGCTTGTGATTTAATACTACAATCAACAACTACTAATACATTTGCTTCTCTTACGACTAGTGGAGCTACTCGCTCGTCTACTAATACTATTAGAGCAAGCACTGTTGGATCTCGTGCAAATATTGTTTACACAGGAGCAACTCGTATTGTTGTTCCATATGCAGCTGTTAGAGATATTTCTGCAAACGTTCCAAATATATGGTATATGGTAAACGGTTCAGTTGATAATGGCAACAACAACAATATAATGTTTGCAAATCCTATTCTTTATTGGATAGGTGGTAGTGGCACTTGGAATGCTTCCTCTAATGCTAATTGGTCAAATACTTCGGGTGGAAGTGTTAGTTCTTATATTCCAGATCAATATACAGATGTTATATTTGATGCAAACTCAGATTCAGGCGCAGGCTTTGCAGTTACAGTAAGCACCGGAGCAGTATGTCACTCAATGACAGCCTCTGGTTTAGATAATAATATGACACTTAGTGGCAGTTCAACTTTAACCGTTTATGGTAGCTTGTCTTTACCTTCAACCAATTTTACACAGAGTTATACAGGTACTCTAACTTTTGCTGGCGGTGAGCTTGGGTTAACTATTACAACAAATAGTAATGTATTTTCTGCAATTACATTCAATGGTCCACTAGGTGAGTGGACTCTCCAGGATGCATTAACAACAACTGGTACTGCTATTCTTACTTTTGGAACTCTAGCTCTAGGAGCATTTACTTTTACTTGTAATAAATTTGACTCCAATAACTCTAATACTAGAGCAATAAATTTTGGTACTGGTAGGATAGTACTCACATCATCGTCTGCAGAAATTGTATGGGATACTACCACTAATAACGGTTTAATTATCTCTGGTAGTCTTCTTGTACAACTAACTGGTGGAGGAGCTACAACTAAAACTATATCTGCTGGCCCAGCAGTATCAAACAGATCATATAATTTTCAACTATCAACAACTTCAGGCACTGTAACATTTACTTCAGGTAACGGTGTAAAAAATCTTATAATTGACAACAATTCCTTTACACTATCAAACGTTGCAATTACAATTTACGGTGATTTAACAATTGCTGGTACTACACCAACACTTACTGCAGGTACAAATATTTGGACATTTGCTGGTACGGCTGGAACACAAACAATAACTACAAATGGTATGACTCTTGACTTTCCAATTACGTTTAGTGGTACTGGTACTTATTCTCTAGGAAGTGCTTTGTCTGTTGGTGCATCAGCAATTCGAACTGTTACATTTACAACAGGAACGTTAGAATTAAATTCATATAATTTTACTATCTTTGGAGTATTTTCTGGTTCAGGAACTGGCACAAGAAGAATTCAAATGTCTGGCTCCGGTGGTAAGTTTGTTATTTCGCGAAATACATTGGGCACGGTTTGGACTACAACTGTTGTAACCAATTTATCGACAGATGGAAATATTTTGGTTCAGATAACTGGTACTACTGCCGGGCAGCAAATAGGGGCGGGAGCACTTTCAGAAGCAGATGCTGTAAGTTTTCAATTAAGTTTAACTTCAGGATCTGTTGCATTTACAACATCTAATACAATTAAAAATCTTACTATTGATAACAGTGCATTTACACTATCAAACGTAGCTATTATTATCTACGGAAACCTTACTGTTAACGGTACTTCTCCAACATTGACTGCTGGTGTTAATGCTTGGACATTCGCTACTACAGGCACTCAAACAATTACAACTAATGGCAAGACGCTTGATTTTCCCATCACTTTCAATGGCATAGGCGGCACTTGCAGACTGCTCAGTGCCTTGACCTTGGGATCAACACGCACACTTACCCACACCAACGGTACGTTGGACCTCAACGGTTTTACACTGACCACTGGCACGTCCTACACGACTGCCGCAGGTACCAAGAACCTGACGTTCAATGGTGGCACTTTAACATGTCCCAGCTCAGGCGCGACCTCCTTCAATAATGCTGCACCAACTGGTTTCACCACCACTGCGGGTACTGGTACGGGCACCATTAACATGACGTCGGCAAGCGCCAAGACCTTTGTGGGCGGTGGGTCAACTTACAACTGCACACTTAATAATGGGGGTGCGGGTGCGCTTACCATTACCGATAGCAACACGTTCATCACGCTTGCCAACAGCGTCCAACCTACCACGTTCAGTTTCACGGCTGGCACCACCACAACTCTGACCAACTGGAACATCAACGGGACCGCAGGCAATTTGGTGACTATTCAAAGTGGCACAGCGGCTTCTCACACGCTGTCCAAGGCAAGCGGCACTGTTAACGCCAATTATCTTTCCATCAGCTACTCTAACGCAACTGGAGGAGCAACTTGGTATGCTGGAGCAGCTTCTACAGATGGCGGAAATAACAGTGGTTGGATATTTGCAAATGCTCCTGTGATTGGATATAGTTGGGGTTGGATTATTGGGTAATTTTATAAATAGATTCACAACGGAGTATCATTATGGAACAGATTTATACAGCTATTCAAGCCGCCGCCGATCAGGACGCAAACTCATTTCGCGACGCTATCGGAGCCGCGCTTGCAGCTAAGATCGAAGACGCGCTTGAGCTGAAGAAGGTTGAAATCGCTTCAAATATGTTTAACCCACAGCAGGACGAAGAGCTCGCAGCCGAGCAGGAGATTGAGACAGATGAAGACATTCAGACAACTGCGTGAAGCTCTGGCTAAGGAAGAAAATCCTGAGGCAAAAGCTCTGCGTCCTCGCGCACAGGGCGAACAAGATTTTTACGATGCACATACGCGCAACGTAACAGATTATCCAGTATCCAGCAAGGGCGGAGAAACTAAACTAGCTGATCATCAGCCAAACAATGGTGATCGCGGACCTATCAAGCAAGGTACTTCAGACCTTAAAGATCAGTCTGGTTTCAAGGGTAGCAAGACTCCGCTCACTCGCGCTGACAAGACACAAGGCGACATGAAGCCACTAAAGACATCTCCTTCATCTGTTCAAGCCCCATCATTTGGTGAATCAGTTTTCATCAATGCTCCAGTCATCAGTGAGTCGGATGAAGACGTGATGGAATTTGAACTTATGAACGGCGACGTTATCGAAATCAACGCCGACATCTACAATTCTATTCACGAAGTGTTCCATAGATTGACCACAGGTAATCAAGCCGTATTCAAAGCAGCTGTTAACGAGAGCGTCGATTCATTCGAGCGCATCCTCGATTTCGTTGCTGACATAATGAGCGAGGATGAGTAATGGCCGCTGAAGGAATTGTAAATAAACACGTCAAGGGCGGTTGGTTCATCGCTAAGTTTAATGCAAGTGGTTTCATTAAAAGAAATCATCCAACGCCTACAATTGGTGCTAACTCTGCGGGTGAAAACGTTACTCGCATGAACATCGTTTCTGCTGAGTGGTCGTGTGGTAACAACGTGTATTGGCAAGTTCAGCGCGGCGCAAACACAATCCTACTGTTAACAGACGGTCAGCATGTCATGGATATGTCAGACTCGCGCCTTATCGACAATGGTGATGCGGAAGCAACATCAAATGTAGTAGTAACAAAAGTTGGTTCTGGCCCTGCTACACTTATTCTTAAGTTGCATAAGACAACATCAATCAGTGGAGGCTCGCAATACTAATGAAACTCATCTGCGAAGTCAATGAAGACTTAAAAATCATCACAGAATCTAATGAAGCAGGTGAAAAGCAGTTCTTCCTTGAAGGTATCCTCATGCAGGGTAATCTTAAGAACAAGAACGGACGTATCTATCCAACACAAACTCTAGCCAACGAAGTTGCACGTTACAATCGTGAGTTCGTTGAGCAGAATCGCGCTTATGGTGAGCTTGGACATCCACAAGGACCAACCATCAATCTCGAGCGCGTATCACACATGATCAAGTCTCTGCGCCAAGAAGGTGATAACTTCATCGGCAAAGCAAAGATCATGGATACTCCATACGGAAATATCGTAAAGAATCTTATGAAGGAAGGTGCCAAACTGGGCTTTTCTTCTCGCGGTATGGGATCACTCGTTAAGAAGGGTGATATCATGGAAGTCCAGAATGACTTCCATCTCGCTACCGCTGCGGATATCGTTGCTGATCCATCGGCTCCACAAGCTCTTGCTAACGGAATCATGGAAGGTAAGGAATGGGTTTGGGATAACGGCATCCTTGTAGAAAAGGATGTGGCTCAAATTAAGAATGATATTAATGAGGGATACGGC
>Ga0315902_10000062_pt1 | contig 167791 bp, 132 predicted proteins | sample LakEriMetagenome_9_FD_203523 | JGI IMG/M metagenome (GOLD analysis project Ga0315902, IMG submission 203523) | Freshwater fungal communities from buoy surface, Lake Erie, Ohio, United States - Buoy 12 MA117 | ecosystem: Environmental > Aquatic > Freshwater > Lake > Lake biofilm | place: USA... | reverse complement strand
GTTACCACTGTCGGATACTGGGCGGTAACATTACCCAGACCAGGACTTTCACCCGGCTGATTAAACGCCATCGAAGGCGCACTAGCAGGCACACTCCGCTGTGCCGTCAGCCAGGGTTCGATGTGCACTTCAATAAATACTGCGGACGGCACATGGAATGTGTCTGCTACTATGAGCCTTCGCAACTGGCAATCGGTGGGCAATCGTCGATGGCAGTGACTAAAGCTAGCCCGGAGGCTTCCAGTTCAGGAAGATTTAGCGGCAGCATGCGGCCAGCGCAAAGGCCGTTGCGTAGAATCCAGGAGCGTGGCCGGATCAGTTCAGTGTCGACAATGCCACCATCGCTGCGTTCGACGGTGATGGAAAGCTTGGCCCAGGTGGCTTGGTCGGGCTCAGGTTGCGGGTCGACCTCGAAGCGGTCTAGTTAGACTTCGATTATGGATTGGCCGATCGAATCTGAATTCGTTTCTCTTTTGCCTTCTTGTCGAACAGATTGCCATAGCGTTTCACGATGTCAAAGTCATTTTCCCAAGGAACCGACTCCAACCAATCCGATAGATGCCCAGCTAATTGATCAACGTCTGGGCATGAACAGAATATGCGATACTCGCCGTCTTCAAATTCAGCAACTTCGACACTCCCCCAGTATCGTTCCTTAAGCGAACTGACTTTCAGAGTCGAACGCAACGACTGCTCAATGTCTGATGCCAGTCGTCTCTCGTTTGGGCTAGGCTTTGGCTTCCTTAGTCGCAACCTCAAGATCAGTGATTCACCGACCAACTTGGCCGCCTTGTTATTCTTTCGGCGTTTGGCTTCTTCCATCCGCCAATCCGTCCCCTCTGGTAACGGCCACACAGGAATAAAACTGAACCCGTTGAGACAAGATGATTCTACTCGCTCTTTGAAGACATCCGTCACAAGCTCTATGTTAGGATTCTCAGGGACTCTGAATATAGTTGTGTCGATAAGGTTTGTAGTATTGAAAGAGAAATAGTCGATTGATATCGCAGTTCTTTCCGGGCTCGTTCGCCTGAGAATTGACTTCCGCAAGTCTAACGCGTTTCGTATCGTTTTTAGATTGAATGCGAAATACTCGCCTTTGATTGTCCGCAACGGCAGCAATTCCCCATTACTTGCAAGAATATCTCCAAGTGCTTCAACAGCACGTTTGCTGAAAACAGGCGTTGCTAGCTCCAGACATGGATAATCATTAAACGAGTTTACTGGACCGTCTACTGGTTGGGGCTTCCAATTTGCGGCCAAATTCCTAGGTTTCCATTTGATCGAGTCTGCATTGATCGGATGGAAATCGTCGACGGGATCTTCAAGTCCTAGTGTGGACTTCGCCTTCGCTCCATAAATAAAGCCATTGAATCGAGGATCGACTAAATTGGGCTCCAGTATGTATACATTAATTAATTTTTTCATTTAATGTAAATTCCTGATTCAATAAGCTCCCAGAGTTTATCGATTCCTTCAATAAGATCGTCTCGGTTTGCTCGCCCCTTCATTATTTTTACTACATCGTTGAGGAAAGCTCTCGTATGCGTTCCGGCATGACCAGCCCTTGACCAAAAACCATTTGCAATATCATCCATTAGCCCGGCTTTCTCCATAGCTTTCTGGATTTTCCTCAGCTCTCGTGGAGCCCACCAGAACCCTGATTTAGGGATAATGTGAGCGGCCTGCCATCCAGGACCAGGGTGCCCGAACGCCTTTATCATAGCCTCACGTAGGTACGAATTATGCACCAGCAGGCCCAGCTCGCCGACTTGGTAGACGTGCTCGCCGTGGACTTCAATATTGTAGACGGGCTGAGTGACTCTCGAAAGCGTAACCGACAAAACGACCGCAAGGCCATCGAGCCCTTGCAAGGTCTCACCGTCGGCTAGCTCAGCTAGTGGCACCCATGATTGCCGGTCCACCGACCAGACGGGGTGAATCGTCGTCCCGGTGATGGTCTCGACAGAGCCATCGGCACCGAGCACATCCACGCTGGCTACGACGTCGACTTCGCGGGTGAAAAACCGTGCGGTCATGGCCTAAGTCGGTGCCAGGTGCCCCAAATCGGTGCCGGGCACCCGGAGCGGCGCCAGGTCGGATGCTAGCAAACAGGCTGCCCCAAATCGGTGCCAGGCACCCGGTGCGGCGCCAGGTCGGATGCTAGCAAACAAGCTGCCCCAAATCGGTGCCGGGCACCCGGAGCGGCGCCAGGTCGGATGCTAGCAAACAGGCTGCCCCAAATCGGTGCCAGGCACCCGGTGCCGCGCCAGGTCGGATGCTAGCAAACAGGCAGCCCAAATCGGTGCCAAGCACCCGGTGCTGCGTCAGTCCCTGCAAGCTCGAAATGGCAAAAGTATTGGAGCGGAGGAAGTCTCTGTAATCCATCCGTTACCCTGGGATATTCGCATCAGTGCCGCAGGATACTCGGTCGTTGTCGATGCTACCGGAACAGAAGTCTTACTCGCCTTTGGGGATGATCCGCAAACGAGTAGAGCGGTTGCGGAGTTTGTGGTTCGCTCGCTATTAAGTTACTCCCGCCCGTAACTTCCCGTCTGCGTTAGAAGGGTTCGAAAATTCGATTCAAATTGGCAGACGTGCTCACCGTAGACTTCGATAATGGACGCTGATGAAAGCTAATTGGTTTCCAACTAGTTTTGCCGGTATCAAGACCGACTGACTGTAAGCGGAAAAGCACGCTGCTTTCCACTCTCTGAAATGTACTTTCCAGCCTCCAAGCGGTTCGCCGAGTTTTCGAAGGCGTTTCTGCAGAATGTTTTGCAATACCGGAACCCTTCTAACATCCAGCATTGGAACAGCTACTGACAATCGCCCGGAACTTGCGGACGCTCTCATTCGATCACGTTCACTGCCCGGCGGTTTCAAGATGCTTATACGCGACGTTGTTTCCCAACGAGGGATAGCGATCTCTCGCCGCATGAAAAACAGCATGGCGAACTCGATCGACTTCGCGTGAGAACGAATCGAAAGAACACTCTCCAATCGCTTCAACGTAGCTTGCTTCAATACTAACTATGTCGTTCGATCGTCTAAATCGAATCGTTGAATTCGATTCTGTAAATTCGAATGTCGCTTCTGTTGAAATCGATGATCTGAGTTCATCTCGAATCAGCCGAAGCGATTCAGCCCAATCAAGAAGCGGAATCCATCCCCAGTCGGTGTTTGCATTTCCGTTTCCGAACTCCAGGACGATATCTCCGAGTATGATGCTGTAGCGCAAGTCTAATTCATCCATCGAATCAAGTGATTCAAGATCAATGGTCTCTTCCCATTCTGGCGAGATACTAAAATCAAGATGAATCATAAGTACCTCAGAATGGGAATGCTGTAATGACCGTTCCGTCGGGACGCAGCACTACATGTAATTTTGTTGCAATCTTACCCGCGATGTCTGTTCCAATCTGCCTGCCGAAATCCAATTCGAATATCGTACCTGCTCGACCATTAGTGTTCGCCCTCGATGCGCCGCGACGTACAGTAGCGTTGACCATGTCAAGCAAGTTCTTACCAGTCGTACCGTCTAATAACTTGCCTGCAGCCCTTGCACCACTTGTTGCCCAATGTCTTGCGATAATATGGTCGAGGTCTTTTTGAAGGAGCTTGGGTTTTAACGTGAGTCCCCTAATTGGGACTTTGAATGCTTGCCCCCCCTTCACATTATGCACCACCAATCCCAGCTCGCCGACTTGGTAGACGTGCTCGCCGTGGACTTCAATATTGTAGACCGGCTGGGAGACTCGCGAAAGCGTAACCGACAAGACCAGGCCGGAGGCTTTAGGCGGGAGGCTAGAGGGAAAACCCAATCCGAAAGACTCAGTATCGCAGCATAGCCCCTCGCCAGCGGCTAGCTCAGCCAGTGGCACCCATTCCTGGCGATCAGGTATTCAAAAGCCGCTGAATCTCCTCACGTACTCCAGCAATCAGATAAATGTCTCCATTCTCCGCCAATTTAAGCAGCCCACGGAGCGAGGTCGCTTCTCGTGCATAGTCTTCGAGAACGCGGAAAACGCCACTCATTCGAGCGATTCGTTCATTATCATTCAAAACAGACGTCAAATCAAAAATATCATCAAAGTCTTTTGGTAATCGACGAAAGGCAGTGGGTATGGCATTTTGCACCTGTAAATTACGATCAAATCTGCGCCCAAACGCGTCCTGGACATAAATTTGTATGTTTACATAAAATTGTTTGGCGTGGCTCGACTTCTGTAGATCGATCGACACAATGCATTCATCGGTTTCTTTAATGCTATGAACCCAACCCCCTTTGACAGCGAGCCATCTGTTCTTGACAGCAATCGAGTCGAAGATGCTTTTGAATCTGTTTACGCCCATCTTCTTTCCCTAATAAGTGTCCACAATAATTTTCCAATTAATATTCGGAAATAGCTTTTTCAACTCCTCAGCATAACCGCTGGCTTGTCTAAATCCCTTTGCAATAGCATTTGTGTTATTCGGCTTAAGCTCATAAATAATTCCGTTTTCAATATCTAAGAAATCTATTTTCTTTCTGGTTCCTTTTATGACATACTCTTTAAATGTGTGTGTTCCATCTGCCAATCCTGCTTTATACATGCGGTGCATCTTTTGTCCCAACGCAGCCGCGGCGTTATTACCTGATGTAGACGAGCACGCATTATGCACCAGCACGCCCAGCTCGCCGACTTGGTAGACGTGCTCGCCGTGGACTTCGATATTGTAGACCGGCTGGGTGACTCGCGAAAGGGAGACGCTCAAAACGACCGCAAGTCCATCAAGTCCTTGCAAGATCTCACCTTGGGCTAGCTCAGCCAGTGGCACCCATTCCTGGCGATCGACTGACCACACAGGGTGGATTGTCGTTCCGGTGATAGTCTCGATAGAGCCATCGGCACCTAACACAAGGTAGCAGGCACACTGCGCTGTGCCGCCAGCCAGGGTTCGATGTGCACTTCAATAAATCCAGCGGACGGCACATGGAATGTGCCTGCTACTATGAGCCTTCGCCACCGGCAATCGGTGGGCAGTCGTCGATGGCAGTGACTAACGCTAACCCGGAGACTTCGAGCTCAGGTAGATTGAATGGTAGCATTCGGCCTGCGCAGATGCCGTTACGTAGAATCCACGAGCGTGGCCGAATGATTTCGGCTTCGACAATGCCGCCGTCGCTTCCCTCTGCGGTGATCGACAGCTTGACCCAAGTGGCTTGATCAGGCTCAGATGTCAGCGTTTTTCAGCGGTTTAAGAAATCAAACCGCTAATGGACGCTGATGAACGCTAATGGACAATCACATGGTCTACTTTCAACTCTCTCAAATCTACTCTCTAGCCGCGAACACGCAACTGATTGATCTTCCCGATACCCGCTTTTTGGCGTAGAATAATGTCGGATTTCCGACCTTCACTTCATCGAGGATGCCCGTGGTAACCACAGTCGATGCACCACTGCAATGGGTCGAAACCGTTGCTACACTCAAACTGCCAGACCAAGCTGACCGGCACCTGCAGTATTTGATGGATCGTAACAACGAGGGAAAACTAACCGATCAAGAGCGAGCGGATTTGGCCGCGTTGGCAGAGCTGAGTGAACGTCTCTCACTTGTGCGTGCAGAGGCGCTTCATCTATTGGGTCGTAAACCGTAGAGAGAACTCATTGTGGCAGGCGATGTGAATACTGCCAGATGCATCAGTCCCTCCAAGGTGCCACCTTTCACCTCGAGCATATCATTCCGCGTATTTTGGGCGGATCGAGCGAACTGGGCAACTTAGCTTTAGCATGTCCCAGTTGCAATTTGCATAAGGCAGACCGGACTTCGGGGTCTAATCCTTCAAACGGTGAAGTGATTCCATTTTTTAATCCACGACAGGATGATTGGGATACCCACTTTGATTGGGATGACGTTACGTTGATCGCAAAAGCTGAAATCGGTCGAGTAACCATCCAGGCCCTAGATCTCAATCATGAGCGTCGCATCAGGATTCGGCGAGCTGAGCAACTCTTCGGTCTATTCCCGCCAGATCGTAACAGCGAATAAGCCAGCACTCTACGCCTTGTTCTGTCATCAGGCTTTTTGGTCGAACTGTTACCCATAATCGCTCCCAAAGGCAAACAGAACTGCTACGGCCATCGCCACAGAGACGCAGTGTTTCACCTAGGTCAGGAAACGACCGCACGGCAACTCGGCATCCCGCGCTCGACGATTCACGGTTGTAATAAGGCTCGAACTAAACGAGCTTGTTTCAGACGGCTCGATCAAACGAATAATTGCGCAAGTAGATATCCTGCAATCGAACAGCATGATCGAAGCGTGGTGGCGTCAGTTTAAGCACCAGTGGTTATTTCTCAATGAGATCGATAGTGCGAGATGCAAAGTCAAGGATACCAAGCCAGCGATGGTGACGATGGGAAGCAACACCAGCTAACCCAGCAGCGTCGGTGTTTCGAGTCCAACAAAAGCGATGACCGAGGGCTCGCCCCGATGGTTCGATTCTACTTTCGACTCTCTACAATCTACTTTCTGGCCGCCCAGCGGCCTGCCGAGTTCTCGAACGCTTTTTTTCAGAATGTTCTACAGCGCCGGAGGGTTGCTATCGCAGACAGTTCGAACCCGTTTTCACCGGGGGCTCCGAGTGAAAACTCTGTGTTAATTCTGGAGCCCGTCAAAAACAAAGAGTCAGAGAGTTCGAGACCGATTTACTCCACGTTGATTGCTTGCCCATCACTGATGTGGCCAAGCCTGGCAAGAGTGTCCGGTTCAATATCATTCGATATCGATTGAACAGAGCCGTCGCATCGTACAAACACCGTGATCCCCGGGTGAGATCCGCCGAAAGGCGGGTGTCCTTGCCATTGAACTGCGTCGGTACCTAGCTTCACGCCAACGAAGTCTCCTCGGTCGCTGTACATCCAGCCAGTGAAACGTATGTTGTCGTGGCCAAAGCCAGTCAGATAGGGTTGGTCGTCGTAGTCTAAGATAGATCCTCGAGTGTGCCATTTGTCATTGCATTTTTCCCAGAGCAATATCGTATTGGATAGTCCATCGGTGACATCTTGGCTCTTTCTGGAAAATCTTCTGCGTGCAATTCCCCTCTCTATCTCGTGGGGCCATTGAAAATCTGGAGACTCTGCCTCTTGAAGAGTTTCTGGACCCGGATAGCCCGATGCATGCAATGACGTTCCACCGCTAAGCGCATAATCTGGGCGGAAACATGGCCCCACAACCCCAAAAACCATTCGAGCCTCACTCAACATAACACCCTTTGTAACTTTTGACGGACAACGAAATGCCTGTATGGGAATCTTTGCTTGCTCTCTGAAGAGTTCAACTCTACCCATTCGAAGATCGTTTGTATTCGGCGTTCGTGAGTAAAACGCCTGTTGCTCCAGGTAGGGCAAAATAGGATAAATCCATCCACCAGGTTGAGCAGTCCCTGATCGATCGGACAAAGTGTACCAATAAAAACCCCAACCACCTGAAGGATAGGCCTTACGTACACTCTCGTGAGCGTTTAATGCCGCCCCGATTTGGAGAATATTGTTCTTACAGGAGGCTAATCTCGATGCTTCGCGAGCAGCTTGGATTGCCGGAAGCCCAACTGCGGCCAAGATTCCCAAAATTGCTAACGCGACCATGACTTCGACCATCGTCATCCCGTTCCTCTTCGTGATACTAAAACCTTGACTTCCAGACAAAGACCGCAAACTGCGAGCGATTGCGTAGACCAGTAATAGTACGAAAAAACCAACCAATGGTATCAAAAAGGCAATCGGTATGTAGAATCGCTGCTGCTTGATACCATGCTCTTCCAGGGTGAAAGCAACATCCTTGGGATTCACATCGGATTCCCATGTGTCGAAGACGATCTCCTTGTTTAAGCCCCATGGTTCAGTTGACCTATTGCGCATCTCCCTCCGAACCGATCGCAATCTATTATCTTCCCAAAGAAAAATCGACCGTGTCGTAACGGTTGGAGATATATTTATAAACTCGATCATATGCCCACTTTGATTGAATGATACAATGAGTCGCTCTCCGTTGGCATCCGGGCCAATTGCAAGAGAAGTACCACCCATCGGCTTTGAGATTTCAATAGAGCGTTTATTCTCAAAGACTATTTTCTTAATCAAATCCGCTAATTCGACTTTTGCGAAAAACCCGGAATCAATATGCAACAACCTCGAGTATATACTGGCTCCTCCAGCAGATGCCGTTTTGTAAGACTCGTACTTATGGTTTGGAAGCTTTCCTTGGCTGTATAAACCAATACGATTGGAACCATCTTCTATGCCTATCGCGCAATGCAACGTACCATTTTTCACCATGTAAACATTTTTTTCGCTGGACGAGTAATCATAAATAAAACAAAGATCATCATCGTCTCTTTTGTATTCGAAGTTGCTGTTTCTTGTAGTTTCGGTATTGTCTCGATCGAAATACGTTCCGGTCGCATGAACGGTTTTCGGTTGGCGTTCTATAAAACCCAAAATCCTATCGATGTCGTCGCGGGATTCTTTGGCTTGAATCACGAAAAACCATGCGAGTACACTAAACATTCTTAAATATCCAAAAATAAGAGGAACGCGATTGGTTGGTGGGGTAGACAAATGCCACGTATATCTAACCCTTCAATAACTATCGCCGATCTAGCATATTGTAGCGCTTCTCCGTCTCTCTGTATTTTCAATCCTTGAACACCTTTCAAATCAATTGATGGAATCTCGCAGGATCTTCTCCATCTTGCGGCCTTTTGCCAACTCGTCAACGAGTTTGTCCAAGTATCGAACCTTCTGGGTCAAAGGGTTTTCGATGTCCTCAACTCGATAACCGCAAATAGTTCCTGTGATCAGACCCGCATTCGGGTTGAGTGTGGCTTTTGCAAAGAACTCCTCAAACGTGAGGGTATCGTCCTTGATCAACTTCTCGAGGTCCTTAGCCTTAAAGCCAGTCAGCCAGCAGATGACTTCGTGTAGCTCCTCTTTGGTTCTTCCCTTGCTCTCGACCTTCTTCACGTAGTGAGGATAGACCGAAGCAAAGGTTAACTCGGCGATTCGCTGGTCTTGGTTCTTGGTCGTTTTCATCGGGATTCCTTTGAAATGCGCGGTCTACTCAAATCCTTTAAAACGGATCGAGTCGGAGAACAAAATAGGGTTCTTCAGGAATTGTTGTGGGTTCACTGAATGGTAGCGGAAGTGCGCAAGCACTCCGGTGAGTGATCGAATGTCTGCGGTTTCGCAATGTTTTATCACCGGACGGCTCGCGCCGTTCCGCTTTTATTCGCCTGTGGAGCCCCCTTTAACCAGAATAACTCCCGAAGAACCCAAAATAGGGAAGCTTCAATTCTACTGGATCGGCCAAGCCAATTCGATGCGATCTTGCTGACGCAAAACAATCGCTTTGAGCTGAGTTGGCTTCGGATGCCTTGTTAGTAGATCACCAATCAAACGGCTTTCGTCGATCGGACCAGAAACACCTTCGATTGATAGAATCACATCCCCCTTGCGAAAGCCCGCTTTTTTCGCCGCCGCATGCTCTCCGTACTCACCTACGGCATGCACCAACAAACCTAGATCGCTAGGCTGGATCTTCAACTCCCGACGCTTGTCCTCTTCGAGCGATTTTAGAACCATGCCCCCTGAGGCCATCGCTCGCATCTGCCAAGTTCCCACGCGCGAGGCTATGTCACTGTTGCTTCTCCACCCCTCAGGCAACTCGACTTGCAAATCGATCTGCTTGTTTTCCCGTTGAACGGTCCAAACCGATTTCTGCAGATCCTTGCTCCGATGCAGAGCCCAAGCGATATCGGCAAGCGACGAGATAGGTGCTCCTTCGATCGCCACGATATCATCCCCTTTTTTTAAACCTGCAATCATTCCTATACTGCCTGATTGAACATCGCGAATCTTTGTTCCAAGCTCCTGATGGATCTTCAAACCGATCGTGATCGGATCAGGCATGGGATAAATGAGGTCCTGAGGGATGATCTCCCCTCGCTTGCGATACCAAGCTCGATAGGCATCACCGATTTGGTGGCAATGGACACAACTCTGCACAACGTTCCCCTCCCAGTTCAGTTCGCGACTGTACTTGCCTGCCAAACCCGGAATCTCGATCGGTAATTTGAACGGAGTAGGCCCACCCTGCTTTGGGTCGACTTTATTCTCCATGGTCTCCCAGTTTTTGAAGATTCCGTGTGCCTTGTGAAGCGCGCTTTGCAAGCTCTTGGTCGATGTCTCAGACTCATCGAGTTGATGCTGCCAAGATCCGTATCTTGCAATGAGCTTGCCATCGGGATGAAAGACCAGTGCTGAAAAGGATAAGTCGTAGTCAAACTGGAACCTGGAAAGGTCGATTGCATTGGCATTGATGAGCCTTAGGCAAACAAAATCATCGAGTTGATTCTGGAGTTCCTTTGCGTGAAGGACACTCTCGTCGATCCCCGTACAAGCTTTGCACGGGACACATCGCAGGACGATCAAAAGGGGTTTTCCAAGTTTTTTTGCCGCTGAAAAACCCGCATCGATGTCGTTATAGAGCCATCGGGCATCGAGGGCGAGATTTTTTTTGTCGTCCCGAACGGCTTGCTCCCGCCGGTTCTTTTCATCCGAGAAAGCCGGAGCGACGAAGCAAAACGCCAGAAAAACTGATACAATCCGGATTGCTGATACCATTTTCCCTAACCCCCCTAAATGATGGATTCCTATCCTCCTGGACTTGCAACGCCCTGTACGAAGGAACCATAATGTAATGATGTTTCGTTGGGAGGTGGACTCGTCTGCCAACGAGCCTAACCCTCCTTCCTGGGTTCCCGCCTTTTTATCCCTCAAACACGGAATCTTGCCATGCTCAATTTTTTTGGCGATTCGCATCGGATGTGCAGTGGGCTTTCACGTCGAAGTTTTCTTTCGGCAGGCTCGCTGTGTTTTGGGTTCGGTGGCTTCTCCCTGGCCGACTTGCTTCGGGCTGAGGATCAAGCCGGTAAACGGAATTCTCATAAAGGTCTAATCAATATCTTTTTGGGCGGCGGGCCGCCTCATCAAGATATGTGGGAAATAAAAACCGAAGCACCCTCGGAGATTCGAGGCGAGTTCAGTCCTATCGCGACCAACGTGCCGGGTATTCAGATATGCGAAGTCTTTCCGCAACTCGCGCAGAGGATGGACAAGTCGGTCGTGATTCGCTCGGTAGTCGGTTGCAAAGACCGACACGAATCGCACCAATGCATGAGCGGCTGGTTCCCCGATGATCTGAAAGCCCTCGGTGGTCGCCCCTCGATTGGATCGGCAGTTGCCAAACTCCAAGGCTCGGTCGATCCGGCAGTTCCCCCTTTTGTAGGCTTGGCTGCCAAAACGCAGCATGGACCATGGTCGAACTCCGGCGAATCGGGATTTTTGGGAGCCGCATACTCGGCATTCAAACCCGACGGGCCGGGCATGGAGAATATGAAACTCCAATCCATCGGGCTTGATCGCCTCAGAGATCGTCGCCGGCTTCTCACAAGCATCGACACCATGCGTCGCGATATCGATAACTCGGGGATCATGGCAGGTATGGATGCGTTCGAACAACGAGCTTTGGACGTTTTGACCAGCAGCAAACTTCTTGATGCTTTAGATCTAAGCAAAGAAGACCCCAAAACTGTCGAGCGTTACGGGGACGGGAAACCTTACAAATACCAATATGACGGTGCCCCAACGTGCAATGACCATCTCCTGATCGCAAGACGATTGATCGAGGCCGGTGTTCGTGTGGTAAGCTTGAGCTACGGGCGTTGGGACTCCCACGGTGCCAACTTTGACCTTGTACGCGACCACGGAGGAAAACTCGATCAGTGCCTTAGCGCCTTGATGGACGATCTTTCGGCTCGCGGAATGCTCGATGATGTGACAGTCATCGTTTGGGGCGAATTTGGTCGGACACCCAAAATCAACAATGGGGCCGGACGAGATCACTGGGCACAAGTCAGTAGTGCTTGGATGGCCGGTGGTGGCATGCGAACAGGGCAAGCCATCGGGGCGACCAATCGCCTCGGTGAATACGCCAAGGAAAGGCCGGTTCATATGCAGGAGATTATCTCCACACTTTACCACAATCTAGGAATCAGTACGTCGACGACCACCATCGTTGATCCTACGGGTCGCCCTCAGTTTTTGGTCGATCACGAACCTATCCGCGAGCTGGTCTAGAGGCTGACGTGAATAATATGGTCCAAGTCCCAACGCACAGGCAACCGAACCATTGGCTGGGACTGTACACCAGCGGATTGCATCTTTGCTGGTTTGTCGCCCTGCTAATTTTATTTTGCAACGTGCAAGTCGCTTTGTGCCAGGATCCAAAGCCCTTGGTTTTCGACACCGCCGAGATCACTCTTCGAGGAGCCGATGCTAGGGCTCAATTGCTTGTTCATAGCCCTGCGACAGCCCAAGGAGCGACTCTAGATCTGACTCGAGATGTTCGCTTCGAGGTTTCCCAGCCGGGCCTGATCGCAATTGATCCCCTGGGATTGATTTCGCCACTGGCAACTGGTTCTCTAACCGTTACGGCAACTGCCGAAGGTTATGCGCCTGCCCAGATTCCCATCAAGGTTGAGCTCTCGGGCGCAGAGGAGCCAGTCAATTTTTCCAATCAAATCGTTCCGATCTTCACGAAGTTCGGGTGCAACGGAGGCGGCTGTCACGGCAAGCTCGCTGGACAAAACGGATTTCGATTGTCGCTACTGGGTTCTGAACCTTTGGAAGATTACGAACATCTCGTGCGCGAATCACGCGGTCGAAGGTTGTTTCCCGCAGCACCTGACACGAGTTTGCTTTTGACGAAGTCCGTCGGCACTGTTCCACACGGTGGCGGTCAGCGAATGGAACTCGATAGTCATGAATACCGCTTGCTCCGACGATGGATCTCGCAGGCGATGCCCTATGGCGATCCGAATGGTCGCAAAGTCATGTCGATTTCGGTGCTACCCTCAGCGCGTCAAATGGCTCGAAACACGCAGCAACAACTTAGTGTCATCGCTACCTACAGCGATGGATCAACCGAAGACGTCACACGCACGGTTCAGTATGAATCGAACAACCTCGACATGGCCGAGGTCAGCGTCGGCGGCTTGGTCAGCGTGCGCGACTACGCTGGCGAAGTTTCGATCATGGCAAGATATCTCGGCCAAGTGACCGTATTTCGAGCAAGTGTTCCACTCGGGACATTGACTCAATCGCTTCCAATCGCGCGCGGGCCGATCGACGAAGCGGTCTTTAGCAAATTGAAAACACTCGGTATTCCACCGTCGGGGCTTTGCGATGACGCGACGTTTCTCCGCCGCGTGACTCTTGATATCGCAGGTCGTTTGCCGACGGTCGAAGAGGTGGAAGCCTTCCGGGCCTTATCCGTAGCAACTGGTGATAACCCAGATGCCATCCAGCAAAGGCGAGCCGAAGTGGTCAATCGTTTGCTCGATTCGGCCGACTATGCATCGAATTTTGCATCGAAGTGGTCTGCGATCCTGCGAAATAACCGAACGAGCGAGGAAACCCGCTACGGTGCTTATGCGTTCCATGATTGGCTCCGCCAAGGGTTCTTCGAGAACAAGCCCATGAACGTAATGGTTCGCGAGCTTTTGACTGCCACCGGAGATGCCGAAAGCAACCCGGCGGTGATTTGGTTCCGACAAGTCAATAACACAGAATCTCGGACTGAGGACATTGCACAGCTTTTCATGGGCCAACGTCTGCAGTGTGCTCGATGCCACCATCACCCCTATGAAAAGTGGGCCCAGCAAGACTACTACCAAATGGCCGCTTTCTTCTCGACGGTGGATCGACGCGAAGGTGCACTTCCGAATGAACCGCGATTTGTAAGTCGGGTTGGAGCCGCGACGGCCAGCCATCCTAAAACAGGCCAAGCGTTGCCCGCCACTGGTCTTGATGCTGCAAAAGCGGAACTTGCAAATTACGAAGATCCCCGCGGTGCTCTAGCTCACTGGATGACTTCGCCTACCAACCCATTCTTTGCAAAGTCGATTGCCAACCGCTATTGGAAGCATTTTTTGGGTAAAGGTCTCGTCGAGCCCGAAGACGACATGCGGATTACCAATCCCCCCTCGAATCCTGAGTTGCTCGATGCGCTAGCCAGGCAACTTGTCGATTCCGGATACGACCTAAAGCATTTGATTCGATCGATTTGTAGTTCCACAACATACCAACTGAGTTCCTCGGCGAATGATCTGAACATTCGTGATACCAACTGCTATTCGAGGTTCTACCCCAAGCGTCTTCCTGCTGAGCTATTGCTCGATTGCATCGATACGGTTACCGGTAGTTCGACTGGATTTGACGGAATGCCCGCTGGAACCCGAGCGATGGAATTACCCGACACGTCCTTTGCATCCTACTTCCTAACGGTGTTTGGCAGGCCTGACTCGTCGACGGCTTGCGAATGCGAACGGACAAACTCGTCGACTCTGGCTCAAAGTCTCCATTTGCTGAACTCCAAGGAGATGCAGAGTAAACTTGCATCAGACACCGGTCGAGCGGCTCAGTGGGCCAGTTCTACCGTGGTCGATGCAAGCTTGAGCCCGGCGGAAAATATTCGCAAGACCGCACCGGATCGGATCCGAGAGCTGTATCTTCGGGGACTAGGGCGGGTCCCGTCGGATTCCGAACAGAGCATTGCCATCGAGTATTTGATGCAGCGGGCCGATCGGCTCAAGGAAGCTTATGAAGACCTGGTTTGGGGTGTCGTGAACAGTAAAGAGTTTCTTTTCAATCACTAAGTCGACGCTGACCCATGAGATCGCATTGTAGTATGAACCCAGCGCTATGCTGCTTGCTGGTCTTGGGATTGTTCTGCGGGGCGGTTCGAAGCGAATCGCCAATCGTCGCTCTCGAAGCGGTGTTTCCCCCAGTACTTTCGACTGCGAGTCCCAACGCTTTTCGAGTGACGGCAGGCAGGTTCAATCAAGACATCGAGTCGCTCGTGTTTTCTGATCCGCGAATCACTGCCGTCCTCGATGCGGCTCCGAACCTGCCTCTAGATGACGTAGCCCAAAAGAACTTCGGCCACTTTAGCGTCACTGTCGATCCGGCCACTCCTCCCGGCTATTACGAAGTCTGGGCCGTCGGGCGTTACGGCATATCGAACCCACGCATCATTGCAGTTTTAAACAGCCCTGTCGAAGTCTTGCCAGGGAGCATCGATCCGAAGAACCCTCCCGAGGTGAAGCCAGGTGTATGTTACGTGGGAACCACCAAGAGGAGCGATAAGGTCGTTGTAAAGACCAAGAAGACCGATCATTGGCCGAGATGTTTGCTTGCTGGTCAGGTGTTTGATTCATCAACCATTCCCGCGATGACCGTGACCGACAGCAAGGCGTTTACCATTAGTCAACTGAGAGCCCAAGGTAAAACGCCTGTGCTTTTCGAAAAGCCAGTTTCGGTGCCAAGTGAACCGATCGAGGATGTGTATTTGAGGATCTACGACTTTCTATTTCGAGCCTCGGAATCCACCGTCTTTGCTTTGGTCATCGATCCACCCGAGAACCATCCCCTCTTGAGCATCGCCGGTTGGAAGGCACCCTACAAATTGTTCTCCGATTCAATTGCTCCTTGGCCGGCGGTCGATCTTGCTGGCATTCCAGCTAATGGAACGTATCCTGCACCACCCTGGCAGACGACCATCGAATTGAGTTCGGTAAAGCCAACGCACGAGATCGAATTTCCAGTTACCGAGGGCGCTCTCTATGAAGTCGAGGCATTTTCAAGCTCAGATTTATCCGATATTCGAATTGTCGCCGATCGCATAGCACCTCCTCCGACGACCGAACAGGTCGCTGAGATCCAAACAGCGCTGAATGCACCGGCCGGTACGGCGATCGATCCAGCGATGGAGCAACGGATCAAGGATTATCGGGCCCGAGTGAGCATGGTTGGTCGCGAAGTCATCACCGTGGCCGAGGATGGGGCGGGAGCTGGCACCAAAGCGGTGCGCATGACATCACTGGATCCGATCTTCACCATCCCTGCAGGACCTGCAGGCAGGAATGTGCGATTGACCATAAGCGATCTACAGCTTGCTGCGTCGAGCAAATTCAAATCTCCTGTCACCCTGCGTGTCGGACCGCCGCAACCGCGATTCCATGCCGTTGGTCATTGGGTACCCGATACGAACAATCCAGCCCAAGCCAAAACCACAGGCGTCGGACTCACCAAGGGTGGGCAGTGTGCCATGCAAGTGAGTGTTCGCAGGGCTGGTGGTTTTGCTGGACCGATCCAAGTGACCTGTGAAGGACTACCTCCAGGCGTTTCGGTTTATCCAGCGGTGATTGCACCGGGACAAACAGAAACCCAACTGATTTTTTATGCCGAAGAGAATGCGGCCAATTGGGTCGGTATGATCAATCCTGTTGCGAAAGGGACTTGGACCGATCCAAGCAATGTGGCTCAGGACATTTCTGTGCCGATTCGAGCAAGTACGATCGCGCTTTCGGCATCTGGCGATCGGGGGTTACCTCAAGCTCGTTTGTCGAGCCAATGGCCATTGAAAGTGGTCGATCAAGACATAGCACCGATTCAGATTAAAGCTGGGGATGGTCCTGCTTGGGTGCTCGAGATTCCCTTGGGAGGTAGCGCAAAAATACCGATCAAAGCGGTGCGTCGGCCCGGCGGAGAGCAGAAAGGGGTGATGCGGCCTCAGAATGTGCCTGGCAAAGTGACGCTTGCTGAGTTTGAGTTACCTCCCAATGCCGCAGAGGCAACTCCGGAGATCAAAGTCGCTGCCGATGCGACACCAGGCGAGTACACGGTTTGGTTTCAAACCGAAATCGTTCTCAAGCAGTCTTTGCACCCTGAATCGCATGCGCGATTGTTAGCGTATCGCGATCGGATCGCAGCGAAACTTGCCGATCCGAATTGGACTGGGGATCGTCCAGCAGCAGAGAAGATCATCGCAGAAACGAATCCAAAAATAGAAGCGTTGGCCAAGGAGATCGCACCGAGGGATTTCCCTTCGTTTGTGTCCACGGCTCCGCTGAGGTTGCGAATCGTTCCAGCACCGGAAGCACCGAAATAGTTCACCGAATACCCTGATGCCGATAGGCCTTAACCTGTTTGATCCATCTATGAAAACCAACACCAAATTCCAACTTGCGATTTTGCTCGCTGGGTTGCTCTTGGGCAACTCTTTTGTGCATGCTCAAGCACCCGCAGAAACCAAGGACTACGCAAACCATGTTTTGCCGATCCTCAGAGCCAATTGCCTTGCTTGCCACAACACTCAAAAGGCCGAAGGGGGATTGAATCTTGAGTCCTTTGACAAACTTTCTAAGGGTGGCGACAGCGGTGCATCGTTTGTGTCCGGCAAGGGAGCAGAAAGCGAACTGGTCAAGCGAGTGCGAGCGACCGACGAATCGGTCATGCCCCCGGACAAGAATGCCGTGGGTGCCAAGCGGCTCACACCAGATGAAGCCAACCTGATTCAAGCTTGGATCGATGCCGGAGCCCCGGCGGGGGTGCTCAAGCCCGCAACCGCAGCACAGTGGAAGCAGGTTCCAGATACCGTCAGGCCCATGTATGCGATGGCCGCAAGTCCCGATGGACAATGGGTTGCTACCGGGCGAGCGAATCAAACGATCGTCTACCGCTGGCCATCGCTAGACGGTGCAGCCGATGTCGCGTTCTTGGTCGATCCGTCCACGCAGACGCAGTTACAAACACAGCTCCCCGTTGCTCACTTGGACATGGTTCAGTCGGTTGCCATCAGTCCAGATGCAGCGAGAATTGCAACCGGAGGTTTCCGAGATATCAAGATTTGGAAAAGGAACACAGCAGTTGCAGAGGACGGCATAGGTGCGCTGTTGAAGGGTGCCCATTCTGTTTCGATCGCTGGCAATGGATTGTCGATTGCCAAGGCGACCCGAACCCCTACTCTTGAGATCGTTCGTGCCGATAAGGGTTCGGTATCCCACGGACTTGAATGCCCAAGCGTTGTTTCGTCGATGGCTTGGAGCAACGATGGAACCAAGCTGTGGGTTGTTGGCGAGGACTCGGCTGCTTATCAGTTCACGATCGAACCCAATGAAACAGGTACAGCCGTTGCCATCAAACCGACGTTTGTCGGAAAGGTCGAGCAGCCATTGAAGGGGTTGGTCAGCAACGATGCGCAGTCTTTCGTAGGAATCACCCCTGAGAAGAAGACTCATTGGTGGAGCTTAACCGCCGGGACAGCAGAGGTTCCAGCGGCATTGAACAAGACCGATCGTTTAGGAGATGTTGGGGATGTGATCGGACTGTCTCGGTATGAAGAGGGGGGCGTAGCCAGAGTTTTGGTGGCCACCGGAGATGGCAATGTTCGAGTTGTCCAAGGAACCGATGGAGCCGTTCTGCGAACCGTTGGTCATGGAGCTCCGATCCAGCATGTGATCGCTGCGGGAGACTCGAGCAAATTTGCAACGATCGGAGCTGACGGTTTGATCAAGGCTTGGAAGGCCGCAGATGGTGCGATGCTATGGGAGCAAAAGGTCGACGCATTGAATCAACGCAAAATCGATCTAGCTGAGTTGGCTTTGGCTAGGCACAAGTCCAAGGTGGACCGTGCGACGGCCAAGGTTCCTGAGCTTGAAAAGGCCAAACAGGCCGAGATGGAGGCGCACGGTAAGTTGCAGACCTCGAGGACTCAGATCATGGAAGAGTTGGGCAAAAAGCAAACGGAACTCGATGCCCAGACGAAGGCAGTTGCAGATAGCGAAGCAGCGATGGCGGCGGCCAAGGCTGCTGTTGAAGAAGCCATGAAGAAAATGGAGGCCGCTACCAAGGATGTCGAAGCTAAGAAGCAAACCCAAAACACAGCCATGAAAGCCAAGATGGATGTGGAAGCAAAACTTGTAACGATGGACAAAACCATCGCAACTGCAGCCCAAGCCATCGAGAAGGCCGCAACGAGCCTGGCTCAGTTTCAGATGAATCTCGAGCAAGAGAAACAAAAGACAGCTCAGTTCGAGCAAGGTCTCATGCAGGTGCAAGCCGGAGCGGTTCCGTTGCCCGTTGTTAAAGGTACGTTCACTGCAGATCATCGCAGCATCGTGACAACTCGTAATGATGGATCGATTTCCATCATTCGCGGAGACAAAGGGCTTCAGCAAACCGTCTTGGCAGGCGGCGCTGCGAACATCAACAGTCTGATTGCAACAGGGACCGGATTCCTATGTCAAACCGTCGACGATGGACGAGCTTTGGTTTGGGACTGGGGAAATCGATGGGTGCTTGAGAGAACTATCGGCAACGCCAATGAGTCTCCTTTTAGCGATCGGATCACGGCGATGGATTGGAGCCAAGACGGCCAGCATTTGATTGTAGGAAGTGGGGCTCCGAGTCGTTTCGGCGAGTTGAAGATGGTACGCGTTGCAGATGGTGGGGTGGCCAAGGACTGGGGACAAGTTCATAGCGATTCCATATTGGTAGCCAAACTTTCGCCCGATGGACTGACGGTTGCGACGGGTGCTGCGGATAAGCTTTTGCGACTTCATCGCGTTGATGCCGATGTGCCACCTAGGACGCTAGAAGGACACACGCACCATGTGCTTGGGGTCACTTGGCATGACGACAGCCATTGGATCGCCAGCGCCTCGGCTGACAATACGATCAAGATCTGGGATGTTGAGAGCGGATCGGCGACACGAACCATTCCAGGTTTTGGCAAAGAAGTTACCGCATTGGCTTTCGTGGGGCGAAGCAATCAAGTCGTATCTTCTTCGGCGGATAAGCAGATTAGGGTACACGATGCAAGCAACGGAGGCCAGGTTCGAGTGATTGGAGGGCCAGGCGAAGCGGTTTACTGCTCCGTCGTGGCAGGCAAAGTTCCTATGGCTTTTGCGGGTGGACAAGACGGTGTCTTGTGGATCTGGCAAATCGACAACGGCCAAGTCTTGCAGCAGTTGAAGTAGACGGATCAGACAGATCGGACGGGGAATCGCCAGATGCTCGGGGTCCAGAAGTGGCTGTTCCAAGAATCCTTGGTGGCAACTTCGCGGACCCGAAGTTCTTTGGAATCAATTTCGATATAGAAGAATGCTTGGTTGCCACCACTGAAGTGGCTGGAGTTATCGATATTCAAAAGCGGGATCCCTTGATCTACTTTTCGCTGCGTACCGTTCCAATGCTGAATGTTTCGCACGTGCGTGTGTCCGTACATAATGGCTAGAACATTGTATTTTCGGATCGCCTCATAGTAGGCGGCCACATCGCACGGGTTCCACTCCATGCCAAGATTCGCAGCATCGGATCCGTCGCATGCTTTGCTATATCTTGCAACATCCACATGATGGGTGATCAACACGGGTTTGGACAAATCCGAGGCGTGTTGTTGTAAATCCCCGATCAGAAAATCGAGGCTGTCCATTGGATTGTAACGTCTTCTCTGGTCGATCGAGCGATCTTGGCCGACAACGATTCCGAGATTGATGCAATGGACGAAGCCCCAATCCCAGGAGTAATGCAAACCGTTGGCTGACCGAGACACGCCCTGCCTTGCCTTGGAGCGTGCGATAAGGCCATCGATAGCAAGTCCATCGCCGCCGGGGCTATCGTGATTTCCATGGACTTCATAAACCGGGTATTTGAGTCGTCCTTCGGTTCCTGTGAGTCCAAAGTCCTCGACATAGCCGTCCCACTCGCGACGCTGCATGGACTCTTGGGTTTTGCCACGCTTGTCGCCTGTGTCGATGATATCACCCGCATGGATGACCCCTCGGATTGGTCCCACCGTGCCGCCTCCAGACTCACCGGGAATGCTTGTTCCAGGGAGTTTGTTGAGTGTGTCGATCAGTCCATGGCAATTTAGAATCGAGGAGTCCATCAACTCTGTCGTCGACTTCTCGTTGGCAAAATAGTGCGTGTCACCGATCGCAAAGAACTGCACGGTTTCGCTCGAACTCGCACCATCGCTGGATGAACCTTGTGCAGCGATAGCGGAACTTCCGGCGAGTGCATAGCCGGCACCGAGGGCAACACTGGTCGAGAGGAATTGTCGGCGGTTGGAGGTTAAGTTCATCGAAGGAGTCATGGAGAGTCGGGGGGTTTTACTTGTTGCCTTGGGATCGCGATCAGAGCGCACAGGAGTCCGAGTCCGAGTACCAGAGCAGCAAGAAAGAAGGGGGCTCCTTGTAGATTCATACCACCCTTGGGCTCGATCGTACTCTTAAATACGCTTGTAAAGAGAATCGGGCCTATCATGCCTGCGATCCCATTGAGAGAACTATTTGCACCCGAGAGTTGACCTTGGGTGGATGGATCGATCTTTTTGGACATCAGTCCTTGAATGGCGGCGCTGAAAAAGCCCAAGGTGCAAAAGATAATCGTTGATGCCATGAACATCGTGTCGTTCTTTGCAAGTCCTGCAAGTCCGTAAGCAGTAAAGCCCAGCATGCCGCCAATGAGTCCAATGAAAACCATCGTTCGTTCGCCGAGTATGCGCATCATGGGACGAATCAATGCTCCTTGGACGATCACGTTGAGTATTCCAACGATCGCAAGCGTTTGACCGACCTGACCAGGAGTCCACTGAAACCGCCAATCGGTATATAAGACAAAGACGCTACTGAAAACCGTGTGGGCCAAATAATAGGTGAACAAACTGAAGGCCATGGGCAAAAGCCCAGGAGAGGATCGTAGCAAGTTCAAGGAGCCCATTGGGTTTGCTCGTGACCAGCGAAATGGCTTGCGTATCTCTTTGGGAAGCGACTCGGGAAGAACAAAGTAACCGTAACATGCATTTGCGAAGGTCAAAGCAGCCGATACCCAAAAAGGCAATCGCAGACTGATATCTCCAAGGTAACCGCCCATGGCTGGTCCAAGGACAAATCCGATTCCAAAAACTGCACCATACAGGCCGTAAGCCGCCGAGCGTTTGTCGGGTGGGGTGACATCGGCGATGTAGGCGCTGGCCGTCGAAAAACTCGCGGCGGTAATGCCCGTTAGAATGCGACCGATGAAGAGCCATGTCAGGTTCGGTGCAAGGGCTAGGATGATGTAATCGATCCCTAATCCGAAAGCCGAAAGAAGTAAAACGGGTCTTCGTCCAAAACGATCCGAGAGCGCCCCCATTAAGGGTGAGGAGAAGAACTGCATGAAGGCCCAAACGGCTCCAAACCAACCGACATAATTTGCCGCGTTGCTGGAATCGTCACCCGCGAGTTCTTTGATCAATTTTGCCGTGATGGGAATAACAAGTCCCAGCGAGAGCACATCTAAAAGAACGGTGATGAGAATGAAAGCGAGCCCGGCTTTTGTCGCCGTCTGACCAAGCACAGGACGCAAGGGAGGAACCTCAAAGTGGTAAATCGAATATCGGCCTAGACCGTCGTATAAATTCCGTGCCGTATTCTAGTCGATCCAGGGGGATTCAAAAGAGCCGAAGAGAATCTCGGAAATTATGTTTCTTCTGCAGAACCGGCCTGTTTGCTTTTCGCGAGTTGATTTTCGATCTTTCGGATCGCTTTTCGCATTTCAGGTAGCTTGTTCATCGCAGCATAGACCTGAGCTTGTTGGTAGATCGGTCCTGCGGGGCTACCGAGCAACACCTGATCGGGCTTGATATCGCTAGTGACACCCGATTGGGCGGCGATCTGCGTCCGATCTCCGATATGAATGTGATCCTTGACTCCTACTTGCCCTGCCAAGACAACATAGTCGCCAGTACTACTGCTGCCAGCGATTCCCACATGGGAGCAGATCAAATTATGCTTACCGATCGTGCAGTTATGAGCGATCTGGACAAGATTATCGATTTTGGTCCCCATGCCTATGCGTGTGACACCATAGGTTCCACGATCGATGGCAGAGTTGGCACCGACTTCAACATCGTCTTCGATCTCGACCCAACCGAGTTGGGCTGTGGGCATATGTCTGCCTTGGACCAGTTTGTACCCAAAGCCATGTGCACCGATGACCGTGTTGGCATGCAAGGTGACGCGATCACCGAGGATTGTGCCTGGATAGAGAACGACTCCTGGGAAGAGTTGGCAATCACGACCAATTTTGCAGCCAGGCATGAGTGTGACTCCTCGATGCAGATGGCATCCGGCTCCCACGGAGCAATCGGCATCGATCGACACGCCAGCATCGATGAATGTTTCGCGATCCACTTTTGCCGTCGGATGGATCATGGCGCTAGGATGGATTCCATGGGGGCGTTCAACGACCGCCGATGGCTTAAACCTCTTGCAAATCGTCGCAAAGGCCTCGTGAGGATTGCTAACGACGATTTGTGGAATAGGCAAACCAGGGAGTGGTTTGGGGGTGACAACTGCTGCGGCTTGGGACCCCGCTAATTTATCTGCGTGCTTGATATCGTCGACGAGCGTGATGCACCCTGGTCTAGCTTGGGACAAAGGGAGTGCACCAAAGAGAACCATCGTGCCATCGGAGGGCTCGATCCCAACCAATTCTCCGTGAACCTGCTGCGCTAATTCCGCTAGTGCAATCCCTGACATGCTCAGACTCCCTTCGTTGCCGTTAGGTATCCACAAACCCGTCGCCCCTCTTGTCAACTTGGGCGATGGGCTACCAACTCCCTTGAGTGTACGCTGCCTAGCTTGCGTAAATCAACACCGATTGGTGTAGTCATGGCAAGGGAAACTTGTTAGTTTCAAGGCGGTGTAAAGCCAGTGGTGGAAAACTGCCAGCGAACTACTCCATTGAGCCCCAAAAACACCCACAAACCCGTTTTTGTTTTTTGAAGAATTGAATTTCGGAGCCGATGTTTCGAGCGATCCCTAAAGCAGCGATCTTGAGCATGGTAGGGCCAATGGCCTTGCTGTTGGCCGGTTACTTGGGTTGGCGTTTTTATGGAGCCAAGGCCCTTGATACGACTTACTATGCGCTCAAAAAGGAAAACATCCATCTAAGCGATCGGCCACCGTGGCTAAAAAGCGATATCGTAGCCGAAGTTTTCGAGCAAAGAGAGCTTGGCCGCATGAGTCTTCTTGATGATCTGACATCCACCGTGATAGCCAGAGAGTTTGATGCACACCCTTGGATCAAGAAGACGCATCGGGTCCATCGCATGGCAGGTGGTCAGATCATGATCAGTGCCGAATTTCGACAACCTGTCGCGATGGTCCACTGCGATGCCGATCTGGATAGCACCTCGGGCGGAATCGGACAAGAAAGTTTTCTGCCTGTCGACAGCGAAGGCATCCTCTTGCCGACAAAGGATTTCTCCCAAGAGGACATTCCTAATTACATGCTCATCTATGCTCAGGATATTCGAGCTTCGGACTACCCTCGCGTTGGGATGATGATGGCAGATCCGCAAATCTCCGAAGCGATCCTTTTGTGTCGATTTCTTGGTCCCCTGAGGTCGCAGGGACTCTCCAAGCTCTCGAGTGTGTATGTTTATCCAAACAGTTCGGGTGGCAAGTCTCGTTGGAAATTGGAGATTACCACCAAGGGTGGGCCAAGAATCATGTGGGGTAGCGCACCGACGCATGAATCCAACAACGAACCGACCGCCAACGTCAAACTCAAACGCCTTGCTGAACTCATCGGAGACACTACCCAATGGGCTCAATCCGAAGTCGACCTGACCGTCATTCGCTAAGATTACAAGTAAAAACTAGGTCGCCGTAAAGACATCGTTTGCAAGCGTCCCGGTGCTGTCGGCGAAGTTGGCTTGCTCGATCTTCATCGAGTGCAAGATGCTCAAGAACAAGTTGCTCATGCGGTTTTCGCCCTGTCGCCAGTAGGTACCATGTTTGAGCCCCATGTTGCGACCACCGGCGACCAAGGTCGGTAGATTCTTAGGCCAGTGCGTGGTGCTCGCTCCGCTTCCGTACAGGACGATCGTATTGTCCAACACACTTCCTTGTCGGTCTTGATACTCATTGAGCCGTCCAAAAAAGTAGGCCAACTGTTCACTTAAGAAACGGTCGTACTTCGCAAACATCAATTGCCCATCCTTGTCCCCCGCATGCGACAAATTATGGTGGGTTCGCGAGAGCCCAAGCTTCAGCGGGAATGTGTCGCTTATACCCATCCCATCTTCGCGGTTGAGCATGAACGCTACCGATCGAGTGATGTCGGCATCGAAAGCCAATGCGATCAAGTCGAACATGTTGCGGTAGTACTCCGCAGGTTCGCCTTCGGGCGAAGCGTCGAGATTCAAGTGACTGTAATCTTGCTGTTTCAGCGGTATATCGATCCATTTCTCGGATGCGATCAATCGCGATTCGATCTCGCTCAGGGATGCCAAATACTGATCCATCCGATCGCGATCGGAACGACCTAGTTGCTGGTTGAACGAGTTGGCACTCTCAAGGACTGCATCGACAAGTTTCATTTTCGACTTCAAGCGTTGTCGCTGGGTCTCCAGCGAGGAACGATCAACTCGGAACAGTCGATCGAAGACCCTTCGCGGATGGCTTTCGGCTGGTACCGGTCGACCTTGAACATCATAGGAGATGGTCCCTGTTCGAGATAGAAATCCCACCCCGGCATCGATCGACAGCACAAGCGATGGTTGTCGGCAATGCTGTTTGGTGTGCTGCGCGATAACCTGATCTAGGCCTACAGAGTTGAAGGTGCCTGGTTTTGGATTGTGCAACGGTGCACCCGTCAGCCACATGTCCGAGCAGACGTGTGGATCCGCCTTGGTTCCATTCTCATGATACAATCCGCCGAAGAAGCTGACGTGGTCTGTGTAAGGTAACAATGGCTCCGTGGACTTACCGAACTCAAACTTGCCGTCGACTTCTTTGGTAGGAAACCAACTCCATTGGTCGATGCCATGCTCGGGCTTTGGCAACGACATCCCGTTGGCAGTGTAGAGTGCGCAGAATCTTCGAGGGGTACTTTCGACCACTTCGCTTCCCATGGCTTCGAGCACCGGCAGAGCCAATGCGGTTCCGGCAAGTCCTTGGAGGACGGCCCTTCGATCTAGACGCGGGGTTGTTACCATGGTTTTGTTGTGGGTTTGTTGTTGAAAATCGGGCTTTATTTCTTGTCGAAAAGATCGCTATGGATGATCCATCGGACAATATCGGCGACTCGATAACCGGAATCTTTGAGTTGGCCAATGTTTTCTTTCAGCCAAAGCGTTTCATTGTACGTCAGTTGGCGTCCACATGCATAGGTCGCCAAATGCTTGGCAAGGCTCAAGGCGATCTGGTCCTGCCGGTTTTGAGCAAGATAAGCCCGGAAGGCATGGAAATCTTGTAGTTTGACTCCATTCGAAAGGGTCGTGGCGCTGTCGAAAGTGCCACCGGTCCGAGCCTTGCCCGAGGCGTCGAAATGCTCAAAGGGTAGTCCCCAAGGATCGATTCCTGAGTGGCACTGAGCGCAGCCTCGTACGTCCCTGTGCCTTTGGAGTTTTTCTCGAAGGCTTAATGTCGTAAGGTCTTCGAGTTTCGGGACATTGGGTGGCGGATCTTCAGGTGGCTCGGCAATGATCTTGCGGGCAAACCATGCTCCTCGCTTGACCGGGTTGGCTTCTCTCCCATCGGATAGCCCGCTGAGTTGGGCCGCTTGGGTTAGCATCCCACCAAGCGATTTATCGCTATGCCGTATCGGTAGAAAATCAAATCCGGATTCGGTTTTGTCGGCAAGGCCGTAGTAGTTTGCGACAACCTCATTGGCTAAAAGATAGTCCGAAGCGATGATGTCCGACACGGAAGAATTGGATTTGAGAAGATGCTTAAAAAACTCGATCGGTTCGCGCCGAAGGTGCTTACGCGCATCACGCGTCAAGTTCGGAAATCGCTTTGCATCGATCTCAACCACATCGAATTTATCGAGACTCATCCATTCCGAAACAAACTGCTGCACAAACGCATCGGACTTGGGATCGTTTAACAATCGATCGATTTGGGCATCGATGCTATCTCGCAATTTGCTCTTCTCTGCCAGCGACAGTAGCTCACGATCGGGGGGGGCATTCCATAAAAAATAAGACAACTTCGATGCGAGTTCCCACTCATCGAGTGGCTCTGGTTCTGGCCCGAGGCTTTTTTCGGTGATGTACAGAAACTGCGGGGATGTCAGAGTCACAAGCAAGGTTTCACGGATGCTCTTGGAGAGTGAATTGCCCGAAGCTAACTCGGAATCGAAGACCACCATGAGCTCTTGCTTCTCACCCTCGCTCAAGGGTCGGCGAAACGCCCTGGTCGCAAATTGCCCGATGATGCGCCTCGCATAATCCCGATCGCTTTCGGTCTCGAACCGCTCGGTAAAGATTTCCCGATGCGATTCGGGAGGCCACTGCTGGATGAAAGGGCCTTCGAATTCCACGCGATGGATCAAGAGCCTTGGGCTCTCGCGGCCATCGGTATACTCATTCCGTACTCCAATTTCGCGAATGCCGGCCAAGTAGTTCACATTGTCGGGCTCGACGTCCGGGGTCGGATAGTTGGCGATGTCCCCTTCGAACACATACACGTTGGGTTGATTGTCTTTTACCACCCGTGGTTGACCGACTTGGGTAAGCGTACTGCCACAGTCCCGGCGCAGGCCGATGTGAACACCGAGTTTCGGACTCCTTGATTCATAACGGGAAAATCGATCATGCCATTGTTGTGCCAACGGGTTGGGAGAATTGTCCAATCTGTATAACTCGATGCGATCGATTGGAACTGGACCAGGGTAATCTAAGTCGACTTTCCAGGTCCCGTTCGTGAAGCGAGCAATTCCAAAATTCGGTTGCGTCAGGAGCGAGGTCGCCTGAATGAGTTCAGAGTTCTCCTGACTCGACATGCTTAAACGTAGATCGTGGTTTTCTTTTGGAAACTCCGGTGGACTTGCAAAGGACTTGCCCGGCTCGACCAGGGCGAGTACTTCTGCATGATCCAAGGCTCGGTTATAAATTCGAACCTCATCGATCAGACCATCGAAGCCCTGAGCATTCTCAATTCGCCCGATATGCAATCGGGATTGCGGGTTACTCAGATCCGCAGGTTGAATCGCTCCTACGGCGACTTGGTAACCATTGACCAGCAGTTCAGTTTTTTGTGGGGCTCGACGAACCACCGCGCAGACGTGTTGCCAAGTGTCCTTCTTGAGGATCCCCGGTGGGCTTTGAACCGTTCCATTATGCTGCCGATTCGAGTTGGCTGTTTCCATTCGCAGGATGCCGCGCGCATCGGGCATGTCGAGTAACCAACCGTGGGTGTAACCATACCCTCCCAAACATACGATGCCGCCCTGGGCTAATTTCTTGGGATGGATCCATGCGCTGATTGTGAAATCACCCGCACCGACACCGATCGTGGCTGGCTGCGAAACAGCAAGTGCATCAGGTTCGCCAGAAGTCGATAAAGCCTTATCAAAGGGAGACTCAACCCAGTGCGCTTTACCGGCGAGTTGCAATGGCTGCTGGCCAGGCGGTGGAATCGAATCTGGATTCATCGTCCAGTGACCGAGCAAACCTTGCCCGAGCTTGGACGAGTCGGCGTCTACGACAGTGCTTTGGGGCTGTTGATGATGGACGACGACTTGGTAGATGCCGTCTTGAGGAATGACCATCTCTTTCATGCCGCCTGGGGTACCCTCTTTTTTGTCCCAAGCTACACTTGCCGACGGCTCGGTGTTGGGGATCCATGCATTTGCGTTGGGTTCGATCAGCATCAGATCGTTGGCTTTCGAAGCCGTAACGCGAACTTGGAATTTGCCACGTTCGGGTAATTCGCGCAGGGACAACTTAAAGTTCGCTTGGGGCCCGTAGGTGCTCGATTCTCCGAATATCTCAGGGCTGGGGATGGCCGATCGGAGAGCAAGTCCATTGGGTAACAGTTCATAAGCTTTCCCCTTTGGATAGCCTTCATTGCCTCGCATGCACGCGAAGACGGCGTGATGGATCCCCTCGAAATCACGCCAAGCTCGGACGGTGTCGTTGCCTTGATAACCTTCTATAAAACGAAATTTTCGCTGAAGACGAAACCGTTCGAAAGGGAACGGCTTGGCAAGGTCCGGTTCGGTGACGATGAAGTCCGAATTTGCAAGCAGATGATTGTTGGCACCGAGGATCAGTTGCTCGCTCGATGGATTCGGATGGATCGATTTCCCGAGATCCATACGAAAGAACTCGATGGATGGTGGAACGTTTGGGTCAACGAGTGCTGAATCCAAGGCTTCGTCGGCAATTTTGAAATAGGTTTCGAGTTGCAATGGGTTGATCGCAAGCGTATTTGCTTGATTCGTAAAACCGTCGCGGGACAGAGCATCCGGTGGGAGTGTTTCGGTCAGGTTGCGATCGATTCCCAAGAGGGTTTTCAGGGTTCGATCATATTGCGGGACGGTTAGTCGACGCATCGAGCCATTTCGAGGCGTAGGCCGGGTTTGGGCTGCATGGAGTGCCTCGGTTAGCCATTGAGTAAAGACGAGTCGCTGCTCTGGGGTTGGTTGTGGTTGGTCTTCGGGGGGCATTTTGCCCTCGCTGACCTGATCGAGGATGGCTTGCCAGAGCCGAATGCTCGAATCGGGCAGCGAGTCGTCGAGGTTGTCGACGCGTATCCCCGATTCGCGATTCTCTTCGTTGTGACAACTGGTGCAATTCCGCTCGATCCAAGGTGCGATTTGCTTCTGAAACGTGTCGCTTAGCTGTTCTTGGGTGGACTGAGCTTGTGCGGCCCAAGGGATCAGGAAAATGCTAAGAAGAATTAGTCCAACGAGTTTGTTTGTAAGCGGGCAGAGTTTATGGAACAGGGATCGGTTGTTCATTCGGACTGTAGGTAGGAGGGGGTGGGGGCAGGAGGGAGCGATTATGGGGGTCGTGCTGCTTGCACGGACAGGTTATCGCTTCGCCTTGGGTAAATTCTACTAGAAATCTCTTGGATTTGCTCAAGCCTCTGAAAAGTGAGCCATATTCGAGCATGAATAAGTATTCCGCGTTCAGTTGCTCAGGTGCAGAGATGGCAAGACGATTCGCACAAATTGGATTGATACTGGCAGTTCCAATGCTTAGTGGCTGCGGCATGTGTCGAAGCATCGAGCAGTGGAAGTGTGACAATTGGGGGATGTGTCATTTCGCCCCGAACCGTCCGGGAGTCTATGCGCCGATGTCAGTTCAGCCAACGTACGGCGCTCCAATGGGTTATGGAACTTCCGTAGCTCCACAACCCGGATCGATGGCACCTGCTGCGATGGCACCTGCTGCGATGTCGCCTATGGCAGGATCGCCGGTACCTTCTGGGGTTACGATCGGCAATCCAAGCAATCCCGGCTGCAAAGACTGCAACCGCTAATCGCGCCTTTCTTCAGAGTAGAGCGGGGCTCTGACCCGCAAGCCGTTGCCAGTATAGCCACCGCCAGGCTTGGACACTCGGCCTACGCTTTGAGTAAATCTGCAATTAGACCGGCGAACCTCAACGATAACAATCCTTCCTGATACCAAGCCCTATCCCGGTCACTTCAGAACTTGGCCAACCTGGGACGTCTTTATCAGTTATCCGGGGAAATCGTCGCAGCGGTATTTTTTTGGCGAGGTTGGGCAAACGTGGCGGAACACGGTCTTTTCTGCCAACGAAACCCTTGGCATTACCATCGGTAACACCGAACCGACCCTCGAACTTGGACCTGTCTTTTCCAGCGGTTGAGGCGTCCAATCCCTCATGCGGTTTGACACCCCGATGCCATCCAATAGAATAAGGGAGTGGTTCGGGTAAGTAGCAACGCGACCCAACCCGAATTCCCCTTAGTCATTCACCCCCTGGGGTACCGCTTATGTTTGGTATTTCAACGACAGAGCTCATGATACTCTTGGCAGTTGTAGCGCTGTTATTTGGCAGTGCTCGACTCCCCTCGCTGATGAGGAATTTGGGCCGTAGTGCTATCGAGTTCAAAAAGGGTATGCGAGACGACGATTCGGAGTCGCCGTCGGAAACAACCAAATCGTCTTAGTCTCGATGATCTTTTGAGGTGATGCATGTTTGGAGGCATAGGCACCACGGAGATGGTCGCTTTCGGCGTTTTGGCCCTGATGCTCTTCGGTTCAAAACTCCCCGAAGTCGCGCGCAATCTGGGCGGCACTTACCGAGGTCTCAAACGCAACGTCGACGATTTCAAACGGGAGTTCCAAGCCGTCGAGACGTATGAGCCTCCTAAGCATCATGCAAAAGTCCAGAGCGATGAACCTCAAATCGTTGAGTCGTCTGCGCCCAAGTTCGAAATCCCGAAGGACGAAGACTCCTAAGGAGCATCGATCTACTGATTGGTAATTTATCTCGAACTGGCTTTTTGAAGCGTTTCGACGACTCGGACCAGCCCAGCGAGCTGCATCTGATCAAGCCCGCTCATCAATGGTAGCAATGGTCCAACGTTGGATATTCCAGATATCCGTACCGCTTCGTGCAAGACACGAATGGGTGAGATCGAGTTTCGTTGGTCCTCAAGCGATTCAAAGATCTGGCGGATCGCCTCGGCTCTGTGCCAATCACCGGCCTGGATCGCTTTGAGCATCAAGGTCGATAAATCAGGCCGAACACAAACGCAACCGCTGGTGAACCCGCCCATCTTAAAGTCCCTCATGTGACAGATTGCAGGCTGCTCACCCATCCCACTGACAAACAACTCCGACGGGATCCTCTCGAGTAACTCCTTCAAATAAGGATCATTGCTTGGATCAGGCAGAACCACCGCGTACTTGATCCAACTGACGCAACCGGCTTTGACTAAACGCTCGACGGCATCGGGTGGCAACCATCGGTCGAACTTCAAGTACAACACAACGGGTTTGCCCATCCGATCAACAGCCAGCCGGATTCCTCGTTCGATGCCACCAACATCGGTGATGTCTTTTTGGGGTAGCACCATGAAAGTATCGACGGGCAAATCTGCAGCGATCGCAGCTTGATCCATCATCATCCCAAAGGATGAACCGATCGAAGGGATCACCCAAGAGTCTGGGCCTGCCAGTTCAACCACTTGATGGACGACTTGAGCGTACTCGGAGGGTCGGATGTGATAGAACAGAGCATTCCCGCCGTAGAGAAATGTACGGATTCCGCCCGATTTCAGATGATCGATGAGTTTCCGATTTTCAGTCTCGCAGACCGTGTAGTCGCTTGTTCGTGCCAAGGGTGGAACGGCGATAACGCTGCTTTGTATTCTTTGGCTGTAATCGATCTGTTTCATGAGTCGAGGGTTCTTTAGAGGCTTTGTCCGGTAATTTGCTCAAGCGCAGCAAGATATCTATGACGTGTCTGATCGACAATTTTTTCCGGGAGCATCGGCGGAGGACTGTTCTTATCCCAAGCCGTTTGATCCAAGAATTCGCGCAGGAATTGTTTGTCAAAGGAAGGTTGCGGTCGACCTGGCTGCCACTGTGATGCTGGCCAAAAGCGAGAGCTATCAGGTGTAAGAACTTCGTCGATAAGAATCAATCGACCGTCGAACCAGCCCCATTCGAGTTTCGTGTCCGCCACGATAATACCTCGTTGCTTTGCAATCGATGCCCCTTTCTTGTACACATCAAGTGACCGTTCCTTGAGTTCTTCAGCCACCTGAGTTCCCAAATCCGCGACCATCCTCTCAAAGGATACGTTCTCATCATGTCCAGTTTCGGCTTTGGTCGCCGGAGTGAACAAGGGGCTCTCTAGGGGATCGCATTGCCTGAGTCCTTGAGGCAGTTGGAGACCACATATCGATTGGGTCTTTTGATAGTCTCTCCAACCACTTCCCTCGATGTACCCGCGGATGACGCATTCGAAGGGAACCACTTGTGCCTTTCTCGTAACGATCGAACGCCCCTGCAATTCCCCCTTAGGATCCAAAGCGATGATTTCCTCTGGGAGTCGATCATCCAGAACATGATGCTCGACACCGAGTGTTCGAAACCAGAAAAGGCTCAATTGATTGAGGATTCGACCTTTGTCGGGAATACCGTTTGGCATCACCCAGTCAAAGGCGCTGATGCGATCGGTGCTGACGATCAGAAGGCGATCCCCTAGATCGTAGACATCTCGGACTTTTCCCTGACGCTTGGGAAACGGTAGGTTGGTTTGGAGCAGAGCCGGTTGCATGCAGTCGATTACAGGATGGATTGTGGGAAATTGGTGGGATAGGCTAGCTACCCAAATCTGCGAAATGATTGTACTGTATTGCATCAAGATTGTCTGAGTACTACCGATTCACGGATCCCTTTTCCTCGATCGATCGACGACGATGCCACTAGAGCGACTGATCTCCGCAAGACAACTAACCGTTGAGGTTCTTCATGATGTTTTTCAGAGGGCTCGCAAGATGCGTTCGATCTGCCAAAACAGCGGCAGAACCACTCTGCTAGCCGACAAAATGATCGGCCTTGTTTTTCTCGAGCCAAGCTCACGTACACTGCTGAGCTTTCAGTCAGCCGCACAGCGTCTCGGGGCTGGGATCGTGTTTATCCAGGGGGTCGGCTCGACCTCATTCGAGAAAGGCGAGTCTCTCTCGGATGCGATCAAAGTCGTTAGCGGATATTGCGACTTAATCGTGGCGAGACTCCCCAAGTCTGGTGATGCACAGATCGCTTCGGATGCCTCAAGCGTCCCCTTTATCAATGCAGGAGACGGAGGAAATGAACATCCTACGCAGTCGCTGGTTGATACCTTTACGATCATGGAAGAGTTAGGGACCCTGTCGAACCTTGAATACACCTTTGGTTTTGATCCTTTGCAGTCCCGAAGTATCCACTCGTTATGCATGGTTCTGTCCCAATTTGAAAACGTCGGATTCGACTTTGTTTCGCCACCCGAACTAGAAGCCCCGGGATGGCTCGTCGAGCAATGCCAAAGTCGCAATGTTCGTGTTAGTCAGTCCAATTCACTTGCGACTCTCAAGAATCCGGATGTGATTTACCTAAATCGACTTCAAGAGGAACGGTTTCCCGATCGCTCGCTGTTCGAAAAATACAGGTACGAATACCGGTTGACCCCTGAACAAATTCCCGCTTCGACGCGGCTTATTCTCGATCCCTTACCACGTGTAGACGAAATCGCATTGTCCGTAGATGAACTGCCAATCGCGGGTTATTTTCGCCAAGCCCAAAACGGAGTTTACATTCGCATGGCGCTATTATCGATGCTCTTGGGAAGAGCGCTGTAGGCTCAGCTAAACTCTTCGCCTTGGGTGATTTGCCCGAGTTCTTGTTTGCGAGCGCATTCGATGCATGTCGTCGCATAGGGAACTGCTTGGAGTCGAGCTAATGGAATCGGCTTTTCGCAGATTTCGCAATCCCCGTAGACGCTATCCTTGAACCTGGACAAGGCTTCTTCGATCTGGGTGAGTTCACGGCTTTCGACTTCAACCAATTGACTACTGATCTCGTCTTGGGCAGTGTCCATGGCTGCGTCCATGACATCGCCACCCTCCTGAGACAAGGTCTGCAACATGCTGATATCCCCGTCGAGCGCCCTGCGTAGTGCTTCCCTTCGAAGCAGGAGAACTTCTTTGAGCTTGATCAGAGCCTCTTTACGAGTTGTCATTGAACAGCCTTTCTACGAGAAAAAACGGGACATCACGGACGGTTGATATTCCCAGGATCTTGCCGTACGCACCAAAACCCGTGGGTTGATACGCAAAGCAAGTCGTATAGTTCGCGCCCGGTACTGGTTTCTTGAAAAAAACCGACAGGATTTCCAGATCTGAAATCGACGCAACCCTTTGTTTTTATGTAATTTACGGCATCCCTAGGGTCATCAGTCGGACAAGACACTGCAAAAGTAAGGGGTTTTTCGAATGGATCGGCGCACTGTTTCTAAATTAGAACAAGAGATACTCGAAGCGATTTTCAAGATCGTTATCAGAATGGGGCTCAAAAAACTCCCCCTTCTACCAAGCCATCAAACCGTTCATTTGATGGCAAAGGCCGCTGTGGCTGTCTACGAGGCAGCGGTTGAAAATAGTCAACCCAGAGAATCTTCGCAGGATGCACAGCAAAATTAGGTAGCATTTCCTCTCTTATCCTTGCATCCGATTCTCGATGGTGTCCGATAAAAAGTTGTCTCCTCTCGATCCCCGAATGCTTTCGTGCAACGATTGGTCTCATTGTATGACTTTGTACCGAAATCCCTGTAGAGTTCCAATCAAAGTCAAAGGGATTCGGAATCAGATCAAGCAACCCATGACACGTCGGCTAATCAGCGCGAGTATCGGTTTTGGTTTTTTTGTGGCCATCCCGATGCTCAATGGTGCAGAGCCGCCTTCCGGATCACCAATTCAATCGAGCCGCAAGAACCCGATGCGTAGCTCGGTCGATTCGGTTGCAAAGATCCCAGCAAACAACCTTCGTGAAGGTTCTAAGCCCGCTACCGCATGGCGATCCGAACTCCTGGCCGTGGATGAACAACTCGAAGCATACGTTGCGACTTTGAAGCTCGTCGGTTGCCTGCAATCCAATCCAACCCACGGAGTGAGTTATTCGTGGATAGCCCAAGCTCTTGAAGATGGGATGGATGCACCAGCCTCGGTTGCTATCGGAGAAAATAGTTCCGATGAGCCTCCCAAGTTCAATCCAGGGACCAGCTTTGCTTCCGATGAATCGTCTAAATCTGAGCCAGCCGAGTCCGAGGCTTCTGCGTCGTCTGAAGAGCACGCCGATCGGGCAAATAAGGTTCCAAAGAAACGCGATTTGAAGTCGTCTGAAGAGGATATGCGGGACTATCTCGCTCAAGAATTCGAACCAACGGAAATCCCTCAAACCGATCGATCCTTGCAGGGGGTCGATGCCGAAAAAGCCCAAAAACCGAACCTCTATGGCGAGTCTCGATTTGGCCAAATCGAATCGCAAGAAGAAGAGCAAAACCAAACCAAGAGCTTCTTTGGTTCTCCCTCGCAACAAGCCCGTTTGGATCGAGTGCAACTGGCGATTGATTTCTACATGCAGAATCCTGAGTCGACAGCAGCTCGCTCGCCATGGGCTGTGATGCACGCTCTGCTTGCTTTCGGAAGCGATTACGAAATGATCGGACCGAATAATAATCGAGTCAATGCGATCGGTTGGATGTGCCACAACGGCCTATGCAAGACTCAGCGAATATTCACTCCACGCGGAAATAGCTTCGTTCCAAACGTCGGAGGAGGAGTCCAAGGCCACCAAGGTCAATTCCTAGCCATCCTGGCACAATGCCAAGTCCCCCCGGACTATCCGATCCAAATCGGCGATCAGAAATTCACCGTCGAGGATTTGGTCCTTTATGAAATGGCTACATGCCGCGAGAAATCCGAGCTTACCTTCAAACTCATCGGACTCTCCTACTACCTTGACTCCGACAAGCAATGGCGTTCAAACGACGGTAAGGTTTGGAGTATTCAAAAGCTCATCCAAGAAGAGCTTGCACAACCTGTCGTTGGATCCGCTTGCGGTGGTACCCATCGACTCATGGGTTACTCGTTTGCGATCAAGCAAAGAGTGCTCCAAGGCCAGTCACTCCAAGGTCAATACCTTCGCGCCGCCAAGTTCATCAACGAATTCATCGATTACACGTGGCAATTGCAAAACCCCGATGGTAGTTTCAGCACCAACTGGTTTGAAGGCAGAGGCAATGAGCCGAACGTTGAGCGCAAGGTGCAAACGACCGGTCATATGCTCGAGTGGTTGCTCTTTACCGTCAGCGATACCGATGTTCGATCGCGGCGAGTCGAGAAGGCGATCGATTTTCTCTTGGCAAATATTTACGACAATCGACACTTGAAATGGCCGATCGGTCCGCGCGGACATGCCGAACGAGCCTTGGCTCTTTACCATAAACGGCTCAGCGAAATACTTGCTGAGCCGCAGGATGAATCCAACCCCGCCGAGAACTCGAACATCGCCGGTACAACCAGCCGAAGTGCCGATGCCGTAGTTGCCCAGCCTCAGTCGCCCCTCCCACAAGGTGCCGGTTCTCGTACCGGATCGCCTATTCAGGGCAATGGAATGCCAAGGACCAATAGTGCACAGCGGATCATCCGTCCAGCTCGACCACGACGCTAGGTCGCTTTGAACCCATCTAGTCAGCGATGACTTGTGAGATCTGTCGTTGCAAATCTCGCGTCGATGCTGCAATCAGTGCACCTTCCAACGCTCGCTGATCGTCTCCCTTTGTATCCGTGACGACTCCTTGCGCCTCTCTGACAAGCAGCACCCCGGCGGCGATATCCCAAAGCTTGAGTGTCCCACCCCAATATCCATCCAATCGTCCACAGGCGACATAGCACAAATTTAAAGCCGCTGAACCCAAGCGACGAAGGCCTTGGGTGGCAAGCAACATCCGGTTTACATTTCGAATCTCGATAGAACCTTCTTTGAGATTTGGAGATAGACCAGCAGCCACCAAGGATTGCGATAACTCAGACTGCGCGCTGGTACGAATCGATCGATCATTGAGCAACGCCCCGTGGCCCTTGACCGCGCTAAACATCTCATTCGCCTCGGGGTCATAAATCATACCCAGTACCGGTTGTCGCTCGTAGGTCAGTGCGATACTCACGGCGTATTGAGGGAAACCGTGAGCGTAATTGGTCGTTCCATCCAACGGGTCGACGACCCAACAATAGGCAGAATTCTGGAGTCCGATCTTTTGTGATTCTAAGATCCCCACGGCCCCCTCTTCGCCTAGAAAGCCGTGATCGGGATAGGCTTTGCCCAAGCATTCGCAGATGGCGATTTGCGCTGCAAAGTCCGCATCGGTCACAAGATCCTTACCACTCTTGGTGTGTACGGTCGCCGAGCCCCTCATCGACAAGAGAATTTCACCAGCTCGGCTGGCCGCCAGCTTGGCCGTCGACATCGCACTTTGCAAATCTAGATCCAACGCAACGCTCCCGGTTTGCTTAACTCCAATTACATGGGGGAATTGTGATCCAAGATCCCTCGGATCGTAAGCCCCCGAAGTACCGATCCAGTTAAAAAAGGGTTATTCAGGAATTATTGTGGCTAGGAGTGTATGCTACTGATTTTTATCGTACTCGTACTCAATGAAATGGTACTCGTACTCGTACTCGTACTCGTACTCGAAGCGGTCTAGTTTAGCGATTCACCCAAGTAGTCTGCAAATTACTGTGAACCGCTTCGATCAACCATCGGCATCGCAGAGGTCCAAACAGCCATCGAGTACGAGTACCGTTGCACTGAGTACCGCTTCGCTGAGTACGAGTACGAAGAAATCCGATGCGATGCACGACTTTTCACCCACAATAATTCCTGAAGAACTTAAAAAAGCCTTTCCTTGGCTCAGATATCAACGAATAACGACCACGCATTGGCGGGTCCCCGCATCGACGCAAACCGTCGTTTGTATTATAGTTTTAGGTTCAGATGTGTGTCTTGTCCCTTCGATGGCTAACAAGTTACATATTCTAAAGTGACCTAAAATTAATTATTCGCTAAACCGATTTTCGTCTTATGGGCTGGAAAGTTTCAGAAAACAAAGCGACCAACAAGCACGCGACGCACGAGCTGGTCGTTCTTACTCAGCCGAGTCTTAGGATCCAAGTCGATATGGGTGATACCAAATACGATTGGGAAATCCAACCCATGGAGGACTCGGTCGGGCAAGGCACCCCGGCCCCGGCACTAGGCGAGGCCTACAGTCGCCTCGACGACTTCATCGTGAGCTTCCCCCAGCGTTATCCCTGGCCCTTTAGCTACCAACTCGACGTGCGTGTGCAACCAGACTACAAGGATCTCTTGGTTGCAGAGTTGTGGCTCAGCGTTCAAACCTCGATGCTCGAATGCAACCCGCAACTGAGTCTGGTTCCCAACGAACCCAAAGCTCCATGGACTTGTCACCCACAGTTTATCTGCTCGGCAGATCGACGATTGGCTCTGGCCGTCCACCCTCTGGACATCGCCGATAGCAAACTCCATGCGAGTCGCTCGGGCTCCGTCGAACGCATGGATCTTTTCGGTCAGTTCATGGAAAAAGGAGTCATCCGTCGCGGTCGACTCTTGCTTGTCGCGAGCAACACTTCTATTTCGGAAAAACGGATGAAGGATTTGTGCACCATCTTCGCTGCAAGCAGCCTGCCTCTGACCGCTTGAGACATTGACGCTCAATCGTAACCATCTTGATTTACACCCTTTTCTTTACTCCATAGACGGAGCTGATTGTTTTGAAAGCGCGCACCAGCAATAAAACGGACACGAAAGCAACCAGTGAATCGATCAACTGGTACGACCATCCCGAGTGGTACGAAGCCGGGTTCTTGAAGGAGACACCTACAGAGGCCCGGTTCCTCGAAGATGTCTTTCGAAAGTACGTGCCGTTTCCCGTAGAGCGAGTTCTCGAAGCCGGTTGCGGATCCGGAAGACTCGTGCGTGAGATGGCTCGACGCGGATACGCTGTGACAGGGATGGATCTAAGCCAACCGTCGCTCGATTACTGCGCTCGCAGACTCAAGGAGATGGGTGTCCGTGCCGTCTTGTCCAAACAAGACATGACCGACTTTCACTTCGAGCAACCCTTCGATGCCGCATTCAATGCCATCAACACCTTTCGACATCTCGAAACAGAATCGTCGGCAGTCAATCACCTCAAGTGCGTCGCCAAGCACCTGCGTCCTGGCGGTGTCTTCGTCCTCTCGCTTCACATTATTCCTAATGATGGTGAACTCTGGGGTACCGAGAGTTGGTCGGTCAAAACCCCCCAATACAACATCCGGTACTCGCTGACGGTCCAAGAAGTCGATATGGACAAACGAATCGAGCAATTGAAAATGACCATGAAGGTCTCGATCGATGGTCAGGAAAAAAAGCTAACCGACTTACTGCGATTGAGGCTATACAACGTCGATCAGCTCAAAGCGCTCTTGGAAAAGGTCAAGTCGCTGGAATTGGTGGGTGTTTATGATTTTTGGTTCGATATCAGCGATCCGTGCCGATTGACCAAGAAATCCTGCGATGTGGTCCTCATCCTCAAAAAGAAAAGTTAATTCGCGTAGGTCCCCTATCGACCCGTCCCATGCTGGAGAATAGACTCACAGAAGTTCTCCAGCAAAAAGCACATCTTGGCTACTCGTACTCGAAGCCCCTGAGTCCCAATGCCTATTTTGGAGTACGAGTCATAGAAAAGCCAGCAGCCTGTAGTCTTACCCATAACCATTCCTAAAGAACCCTCGAAGCTAAACAGCAAGTGCAGTATGAGCCGCAAAGACAAGATTCTCGCGATGCTCGCCGACGAGCCTAATGATCCGTTTCTCAAGTACTCCTTGGCCCTTGAACTTCGAAAAGAAGAGAGTTGCGACGAAAGTATCGCAATCCTTAAGGAACTGGCTTACGATCCTGCCGTGAAGTACGTAGCTGCTTTTTTCATGGCGGCCCAGCAACTGGCCGAACTCGGTCGTATCGAAGATGCACGCGGATTCCTGCGCGATGGCATCGAAGAAGCCCGCACTCAAAACAATCTTCACGCCGCAGCCGAGATGAGTGAGTTGCTCAAAGAACTCGGTAAATGATTGACTGACAAAAAACGTCTCTTGGCGTATTTTTGACATACCAATCGCGCCGCTTTGTTGAGAACGATCCATGATGTGTCGGCCCTCCGGGCCTGAAGGCAACTTGTGGTAGTGATGCGGGTACCGTGTACGATAGTCATCGCAAAAAAAGTAATAGTAGACCTTCCTGTCACAATAATTCCTGAAGAACCATTTTATTCGCTGAAGCCACCATTTGCCTGATAACAAATGGCGTAAAATGAAAAGCGAAACGGCGCAAGCCGTTCAGTGATGAAGCATTTCGGAATCGCAAACAACTAAAACTAACCGTAATGCTTGAGCGTTACTGCATTACCAGTCATTCAATGCCATGCGGTGTAAAGCCGGATGGCGGCCCCCGAAGTTTTACCCTCGCTTATTCCTAAAGAGACTGAAAAATGATTCGAAGCTCGGCCGTAGTTTCTCTTCTCCTTGCTTCGATAACCTGTTGCAGCGGATTTGCACAGGAAAGCGGTAAGGAGTTCCAAACGATCAAATTATGGAACGACAAAGCACCAGGGGAAACCAAGGAGTATCCTGCCGAAGGAGATACGTCTAAGCCCGGAGATCGCGGTGTTGCCGATCGTGCGGTCGTGCGTATAGGAAACGTCACACAACCCGATCTTCGTATCTACAGCCCTGCACCTGACAAAGCCACCGGAGCTTGTGTGCTGGTCTGCCCAGGGGGTGGCTACAACATCCTGGCCTACGACCTTGAAGGTACCGAGGTATGCCAGTGGCTCAATTCGATCGGAGTGACCGCAGCACTGCTGAAATACCGAGTCCCAAGACGCGAGGGGAAACCACCCTATGAAGCCCCGTTGCAAGATGCCCAACGAGCTTTGAATTTGCTTCGCTCAAAAGCAACGGAACTGAAGATCGATCCAAAGCGACTTGGATGCTTGGGATTCTCCGCCGGTGGAAACCTCTGCACCATGCTCACGACTCGTTTCTCCACCCTGAGCTATCCGAAAGCCGATGCCGCTGATGAACTGGTTCCCCGGCCTGACTTTACCCTACTGATCTATCCTGCCTACCTGATCGACAAGGACAATAAGCAGCAATTGGCAAGCGATGTTGTATTCACCAAGGATACCCCGCCGATGTTCTTAACCATGGCTCAAGACGATGGACTCGGTTGCGAAAATGTTTTGATTCCAGCGTTGAAGCTCAATGAGCTCAAGGTTCCTTTCAGCCTCCATCTGTATCCAACAGGTGGCCATGGCTATGGACTTCGAAACACGGGTAGCCTTTCGGGCACATGGCCAGATCGAGCGGCAGATTGGATGAAGCTACAAGGTTTCTTGGAAACAAAAAAATAGGACTCACCGACGATGGTTCATCGCACACCTGATCGAAGTCGAATAAGTGCTTTGGGTTGCCAAGGTTTTCTCCAATTGAACCGCCGCGATGCTCTGCGAGTCGGTAGCCTCGGTGCCTTAAGCCTGAGCTTAAGCGACCTGTTTCGCTTGAGAGCCTCTGCCGATGACGGCCAAACGACTGCCTATTCGGCCCAGTCGGCGAAAGGACAATTGCCCGAGAGGATCAAAAGCATTATTCAACTGAATCTCGGTGGCGGTTTCCCTCAGCATGAATCCTTCGACCCAAAACCCGAAGCACCCTTGGAGTACCGAGGACCCTTTGGAGTCGTCAAAACCAGCAACGGGGATATCTTCAGCGACAACTTTCCAAAGACGGCTCAGATCGCAAAGAAACTCACAGTCATCCGAACGATCGTCGGCAAAGTCCCTGATCACGGGCTAGCCACCTACCATTTATCGACGGGCTACACACCGACGGCGGTGATCGACTACCCCTCGATGGGCGCGATCATCTCGCATGAACTAGGCCCGCGAGGGATCCTTCCTCCCTACATCGCTGTCCCCAAACGCAATGCCTTCGCAGGCAACACGGGCTTTCTACCCAGTAGCTTCGGTGCCTTCGAAATCGGTGACGATCCTGCCAAAGGCAAAAATTTTAAAGTACGGGATTTTTCGCTTCCACAAGGTATTTCGCTCGAACGGTTCAATCGTCGTAACGCCGCCCGCGAATTGATCGAGAAGCGAATCCGAGCCATGGAAGCCGAACCCACTACCTTGGATACCATGGACGGTTTCTACAAAAAGGCTTACGCGGTTTTGACGTCACCGGAAGCCCAACGCGCATTTTCCTTCGAAGGCGAATCCGACGAGACCTTTGAACTCTACGGGGCCCAAGTCACCGGCAAGGTGGTCGCACCCGATAACAAGTACCATCCCAAGGGGCTCGCCGAACGACTCATCATCGCCCGAAGGCTTGTCGAGGCCGGTACGCGACTCGTGACAATCGACTATGGAGCTTGGGATTGTCACGTGGATGTCAAGAAATGCTGCGACGACTACATGCGACCCTTGGACTACGCGATCTCAGGGCTCGTGACCGACCTGGATCGACGAGGCCTCTTGGACTCGACCCTGTTTTGGGTCACCAGCGAATTTGGTCGCACCCCCAAGATCAATAAAGATTCAGGACGAGATCACCACGCACGCTGCTACTCGATGCTCTTGGCCGGTGGTGGATTCCAGCAAGGTCTCATCTACGGAGCCAGCGATTCGGTCGCCAATGAACCCTCGCGCGATGGTGTGCCACTGGAAGATCTTCTCTATACGATCTACCACGGTCTGGGGATCGATGCCGACAAGGAACTCGTTGCTTTCGGTACCCGACCGATCGAAATCATCAAAGATGGAAAACTCGTCTCGGCTCTCTTGGTCTAAATACCCCATGCCCACTGCAACCAAGCGAATACTATTGGCAATCAGCTCGATTCTGATGCTCACGTTGCTGGCTGATCCTGCTTCTTGCGCCGGCGAGATGCTTCGCGATGTCGAATGGGTAAGGCCTCGTATCGGTCAACGCGGAACCAAGGTTGAGGTTGTTATCCAAGGTAAGTTCCTTGCGGATCCCAAAGAGATTGTCTTCTATAAATCCGGCATACGAGCCCTGTCGCTTGAGACGATCCAACCCCTCGAGCACCCAATTGGACTTGCTCATGGTGGACGGATCGAGGAGCAAGTCAAGGCGATTCTTGAGATCGACTCGGATTGCCAACCCGGGGAACATCCATTCCGATTGCGAACCGCAACGGGGCTCTCGCTACTTGCAACCTTTCATGTCTCGCCATTTCCTGTCATCATTGAAACCACTGCATCGAACGATACCATCGCAACGGCTCAATCCGTGCCGATTAATTCCACCGTCATCGCGACGGTCGATACCGACATGTATCAGGTGAATGTGACGCCTGGTTCACGATTTTCCGCCGAAGTCGATTGCGTTCGGATTGCTGATCACCATTACGGTGATTCCGAATTCGACCTAGCTTTGAGAGTCCTCGACGCGACAGGCCGCGAGCTTGCGTCGAACGATGAAAACGCCTTGCATGTCCAAGACCCCTTGGTGAGTTTCCTCGTGCCCGAGAATCTCCCTGATGGCAAGGTCTATATCGAAGTCCGTCAATCGGTTCACTCGCCTCGCGATATCCCTTATGCCATCCATTTGGGTGATTTCCAACGCCCGATGGCGATCTACCCCGCTGGTGGTAAACAAGGTGAATTGTTGCAAGCCAGCCTGCTGGGTGATCCAACCGGGGCAATCGAGGTAGCTATCCCGCTGCCAACGGACAGTTCCTCGATCGAGTGGTTCGGAGACGCACCTTCTGGGATGACCGTTCGATCCTGCGGTTTTGGAAACGTCCTTGAAAACACTTTTGCAGATGTCACACCGGTCGAGCAGTTACCCATCGCTTTGAACGGACTCATCGAATCCTCCGGAGATACGGACCGATTCCAAGTCCGGGTAGCTAAGGGGGATCGCTATCGAGTCCGTCTGTACGCATCATCGCTTGGATTTCCCATCGATCCAGCGATCCGCATTCTGCCAGTGGATGCCCAAGGTAACTTGCAGGCCCCCGAAGTTGACGTCGACGACGCCGACGCTCGGACACTCAACGACCGAGATCTCTTTGGCACTTCGATTCGTTCAGGAGGAGGCGTCAAGGATGTGCTTGATCCCTCAGTGATTTGGGAACCAAAACTCGATGGTGAGTACATCATCGAAATCCGTGACACAAACAATGCAGGCGGCGAAACCTCGGTTTATCGTGTCGAGATCGAGGTCCCGCCGAATTCGGTGCATCCGGTTTTAAGCAGCAGGTTCTTTGATTGGGTCGAAGGCTCGCGAGGAACAGGGCTGGCAGTACCTCAAGGAAACCGATGGACCGTTCTGGTCAGTCTACCCAAAGGTCAAGGTTCCAATCACACCGGACCCTACGAACTCCTTGCCAACGGGTTGCCCGAAGGAGTTCAAATGATTTGCCCGCAGGTTCCAGCACAAGCCGGCGTTTGGCCAGTGCAATTGGTCGCCACTGCCGATGCCTTGCCAAAGTCCAAGATCTTCGATCTTCAGGCGAGTTCAAACGATCCAGCGATCAAGCTTGTAACGGGCTGTCAGCAAGCAGTCCCCTTTATCAATCATTCAGGAGGTGATGCCTGGCGTATCCTTCGAGTCGATCGCTTTGCGATGGCGGTTACTGAGCCAGCACCCTTCTCGATCGAACTGGTGCAACCGACCGTCTCGCTCGTACGAGGGGGCGAATTATTTATTACAGTGAACCTAGTGCGAAAAGAGGGTTTCGACGAGCCGATCGAATTCCAAGCCGATTTTGGACCGGCAGGAGTAAACTTACCACCCAAAGACGTCATCGAAGCGGGTAAGTCTCAAGCTGTGTTGCGAATCGCTGCATCGAAGAATGCAGCGATCGGCCAAGGTTGGCTCTATGTCATCGCAAGCACCATGGGAGGTAGCGATTACCTAGGACCAGGACGCATACGGGTCTCATCGCAGTTAGTAAAAATCGATGTTGCCGAGCCTTTTGTTGAATTGGCCAGCGAACCGACCAGCATCCGTCGCGGGGCCAAGGGAAATGTCGTCTTCAGCGTTCAATCCAAGAGTCCCTTTGATGGGCAAGCGACGGTCCATCTGTTGGGACTGCCCAAAGGTTTGCACCTCGCAGGTCCACTGCCAATGATCACCAAGGATGCAAAGGAAATCGCATTTCAAATCGAGGCGACCGATGAAGCGTTGCTGGGACCCGTCGCAGGACTTGAATGCGAGCTGATCGTCCAGGTAGCTGGTCAGGAGATTCGACAACGAGCAGGAAACGCAACAATTCGGATAGACCCAAGACTATGAAAACGCGACTCACCGGGTGGTTGACAACGATCTTCCTCGTATGCATTCAATGCTGCATCGTCTTTGGCCAAAGCAATCAGCCGACTGGTCAGCCGCAGACTCCGAGCTTTCGCCGGGATGTGATGCCGGTCTTCTTTCGCGCCGGTTGCAACTCGGGAACTTGCCATGGTTCGGCGCGGGGCAAAGATGGTTTCATGCTCTCGCTCTTTGGCTACGATCCTGCTGGCGACTATCGGCGTACCGTTGAAGAGATGCCTGGACGTAGAATCAACGTCTCGGTTCCCCAAGAGAGCTTGTTGCTGTTGAAAGCCACTGCGAGTGTTCCTCACACAGGCGGCAAGTTGTTCGACCGCGATAGTCGGCTTTATCAAACGCTCTTGGAGTGGATCGAAGCCGGGGCGCCTGATGATTCGGGTGCGGTTCCCGAAGTGATCGGAGTGACACTCTCCAAAACATCGCTCGTGTTCGAGGAACCAAACGGTAAGTCTGCGTTGCAGATCACAGCGAATTACTCCGATGGAACCACCAGAGATGTTACATCGCTAAGCCGTTTCTTCTCGAACAATCCAAGCGTAGCTCAAATCGACGCCCAAGGACTCGTCACGGGCCAGGGGTTCGGGGATACGAACGTCTTTGGTCGCTATAGCCGCTTTACCGTCGGTGCCGAAGTTATCGTTTTGCCACCGGCACAAGGGTTTGTCTGGTCCGAACCACCAGAAAACAATTTCATCGATCGCTTGGTGTTCGAACGGTTACAGAAACTCAGGATCGCTCCGTCTGAGTTGTGCGACGACGAAACTTTCCTTCGGCGAGTCACGCTCGATCTAGTTGGAAGGCCTCCGACGCCCCAAGAGTACGATGCTTTTATGACGGATGAATCGCCCAACAAACGTTCGAGCAAGATCGATGCATTGATCGCAACGGATGACTTTGCAGACTACCAAGCGGCCATGTGGGCCGAGCAATTGCGAGTCATCGGTGGAAACTATTCCACGGGTGCCACGGTGATCAAAGCGGCCGATCGATTCGCCAACTGGATTCGAGATCAGTTGCGAAAAGATCGACCTCTAAATGAGTTCGTTTCCGAGATGACTGCAGCCTCGGGGCCCAATATCGCCAACGGACCGGTCAACCTCTATACGATGCTCGTCCATAAACCGCAGGTCGATCCCAAGATGCTCGCAGCGGACTTTTCGCAAGTGTTCTTAGGCGTCCAAATACAATGCGCCGAATGCCATAACCACCCCTTCGATCGCTGGACCATGGACGACTACTATGGTTTCGTCAGCTTTTTCACCGGCGTTCGCCGTAAGCCCGGGGTAGAAGCCCGCGAGAAGAGAATCTTCTGGGATGTCAAATCGAATCCGGCAACCAATCCCGTCGATGGCCAACCAAGACCCGCAAAGACCTTGGGAGCAATCGATCCAGTTGGGGTACAAGGCGACCCGCGAGGGGAGCTGGCGAAATGGTTGGCCTCACCCGAGAATGATATTTTTGCGAAAAATATGGCCAACCGAATATGGGCCCATTTCCTCGGTCGTGGGGTCGTGGAGCCCGTCGACGATATGCGAGTAAGCAATCCACCGACCAATGCTCCTTTGCTCGATGGTCTTTCACAGCGACTTGTCGACGTCCGATTCGATCTCCGGAGTTTCGTACGAGACATTTGCAATTCGAGAGTCTATCAGTTGGCTACAAGCCCCACTGCATCCAACGCAAAAGATACAAGGCAATTTTCGCATGCGAAACTTCGTCGACTCAGGGCCGACGTGCTGCTCGATTCGATCGTTGCCGTGACAGGTGTTCCAAGAAGTCTCCCAGGATGGCCGGCTGGGACCAAGGCGGTCAATTACTATCCGCGTGTTTCTGGGGACACCGAAGGCCCCCACCCTGGTGATCCGTTCTTCGAAACCTTTGGGCGTTCGAGCCGAGGGACAGTATGCGCCTGTGAAACCAAACGAGATCCGACCCTTTCGCAAACGATGCATTTGGTCGTCGGCGATACGATACGTGATCGACTCAGTTCTCCGGGGTTCTTCAAGGCACTCTTGGACTCTCAGGTCGAGCCGGAGCAAATCATTGAAAGCTTGTTCGTCAGAGCGTTATCAAGAAAACCGACGGCCGAAGAACGCGTCGACCTGATGGCCTTCGTTTCCGGAAACGAAAAGAGCCAAGAGGTCTACGAAGATATCTTCTGGGCACTCATGAATTCCACCGAATTTCTCTTCAATCATTGATTTGCCATGCCCATGAAATCAATTCCTGCTTTGAAGTTGCTAATTGTCGCACTGTCGATTTCAACATCGGCAAGCGCTCAAGAAAAAGCGGTCAATTATGATGACCAAGTTGCATCAATCCTTAAGTCCAAGTGTGGAACTTGTCATGGCGACGGCAAGCAAGAATCTGGACTGAGTGTTACCAGTTACGCGGGGATCATCAAAGGGAGTGGGAGCGGTCCAGTGATCGCTGCAGGGCAATCGGCGACAAGCCGCTTGGTCGAAGTCATCAGTACCGACGATGAGAATCTGCGAATGCCCCCCGAAGGAGATCGCCTAACGGAGGCTCAGATTGCGATCATCAAGAAATGGATTGATTCAGGACTTCGTGAAAATGCCGGTAGCTCAGCCGCTCAGCGCCGAACTCTCGGTTTTAAGCCGATGGCGATAGCAGCTTCAACTGCCGCTGTTCCTGTGCCAAACGATTTACCATCATTGAGCAAACCGCCCGTCAAAAGAGCTTATCCGATCGTCGCGCTAGCTAGTAGCTCGCAAGCTCCTGTGGTGGCAAGCTCCAACTATCAAGCGATCGACTTGATCGATCCTTCGAACGGACGGGCGTTTGGATCGGTTTTGTTCGACGAAGGTGAGCCTTTGGTGTTGAAGTTTAGTCCAAGTGGAAGAATCCTGATGGCCGGCGGTGGCAAGCCGGTTCAGAGTGGATCGGTGGTTCTTTTCGATGCATCGACCGGCAAGCGTTTGGCAAGTGTTGCTGATGAGTCTGATGCGATCATGGCTGCGGACATCTCACCAGACGAAAGGTCTATCGCTATCGGTTGCACAAGCAGGTTGGTAAAAATTTACTCCACCGAAGACGGCCGCCTTTTGACCACGATCGATAAGCATACCGATTGGATCACTACGGTCACTTATTCGCCAGACGGTAAATACCTTGCGACTGCAGATCGCATTGGAAACATCTATCTATGGGATGGTAAATCGGGAGGTGCGTTGCTGGCCTTTTCGGCTCACAAGAAGTCCGTTCGCAGCTTGGCTTGGCGATCCGATAGTTTGATGGTGGCATCCTGTGGTGAGGATGGTTTGATTGTTTGGTGGGATATCAAAGATGGTTGGCCCGTGATTCAAAAACCCGCTGCACATACCGGTGGAGTCCTCGACGTCTGTTTTGGATCCAAGGGGGAGCTAGCCAGCAGTGGTCGCGATGGAATCGTCCGGGTTTGGGGACCCGATGGCAGCCAGACCAAAGCCCTCTCGCTAGACTCTGCAAGCTTCTTGAATCCAAATCAGCAAGTAAGCGGACGGGTTGTGGCAACCAAGCCACTGTTATTGCGCATCGTCATTCCAGGTGATAGTGAGTCGGTCATCGCAGGTGATAGTTTAGGACGCTTGCATCGCTGGGCCTTGGATCGGTAGCCCGCGTAGCGGACTCGCTGGAGACATCCGCCTCTTCGGATTCTTGAGGGCTAACGCTGAACCTTCTGAGCCCTTGCCCAAAATTGTTCATCCATCTGAACACAGAAGCTCGACAAAAGCTCCTTCATCGCTTGAACCTTGCGATCGAAAACTGGATCCTTTCTGGTCTTGTCCTCGACATGCCTGGGTTCCACGATCAAGTTGGCAAAAACTTCCGCCTTGTCCTCCTCCACTCCCGTCGTGGAGTAATGGTTCAAAAACCCGGGGAATTTATCGGTCAGCACCGAGGTTTCCGAGAGACTCTGTGCGTTCCTGCCTCCATCTCCATACTTGAACTTGTCGGGATTCAAACGCCCCCAGCGATCGTCTTTGTAGAGCAATCCATCGTCCCGAAAATCGATGATATGAAAGAACTCGTGGTGGACAACCTTGCGCATGTACTTCTTGTTGTAGCTGCCGCGACTCACCTCAAGATAAAGCGTATCGTGCTCAAAGTCAGGTATCGCGTTCCTTCTTTGCCCCGCGAACGATAATTCGCTACACAAAACCACGCGTTTGAGCCCAGAACGCTTAACAAGCTCCTTGGGGTATAAGGCGAACTCCGATAGAAAAATTTCACCGTACGCCTTCATCTCCTCGTCGCTAGCTTTCTTGCCATCAATCGGACCATGCGTTGTTCGAACGGGAAACATAAGATCGTCCGTGATGACTTGAATGCCATAGGATTCCGCAATTGTTTGGAATTTCTCGCTGATGTCCGAGGCGCATGAGCTTTGTTTCTGCAAAGCTACGACGAGAATCAAAAGAAGTAGAACCTCGATGGCTTTGAATGCATCAAGCAATCGACGAAAATGGTCATTATGAATCAACATTGCAGCTCCAATGGCAAGGCGAAAGGTCTTTACCGAGCGTCGCCAAGCCTTTCCACTAAACGGCCGAGGTACTCAGAATAGCGATTCGGTAAGGAATCGTCCCATGATTTACCATCACGCTTAAAGGCATCTTTGATCAAGGATGCCTGCTGTTGATTGATCACTAGATCGCTAAGGGCGTTTAGGGCAAGGAGCCTAGCACCCCAAGGTGCATTGCCTTGCACTGGGATCTTGAGCAACACATCCAGTGCCTGTATTCGAGTTTCCGATCGATCCGTATACCTTACCAGCGACTCAGCCACCACGGGCCTTACGTCCAAACTAGGGTCATTCAAAAGACCCTCTGCTAGCTCCCAAACCTGCCGATTGTTCCTGGCTTTTCCGCCCGACCTCAACGCGACGGCTCCCCAGTAGCGTTCGATCACCTGAGAACTCGCAAGCATCTCGGCTAGTATTTCTCCGTTATGGATCGCTTGACCGGATCTCCAAGCCGCATCGATCGCGATGGTCATGTCTTGTTTCACGTTCGAGTGAATCCAGTCCTCTGGAATCGCACCTGTATCACCAAGCTGATGCATCTTGAATTTGAGAGCCTCGGCCAACTTCAGCCGGGTGTCTTGAAAGCCTGCATCGTCCGCAAGGTTACGAACCTGATGGGGATCATTTTGGATATCGTACAACTCCTCGATGGCTTTCGGGCTCCAAAAAACCCGCTGCAGTTCATCTAATTCCATCGCCCAAAACTTACGCTCCCAAACCTGGGTTGTTGGGGTTTGAAACATGTAGTTTAGATAAGCACCCTGTGGTCGATCGGGCATGAAGTTGCGAATGTAGAGGTAGCGGTCGTCGCGAATCGCCCTAGAGCTGTCGATCCGCTCATCCATGCGATCGCGAAACCCGAAGTTGTAGCGGTTGGTCTGCTCCTCAGCTACGAAAAAAGATCGTCCGTGGATGCCCTCAGGAATGAGGATTTGGCATAAATCCAGAACTGTCGGTAGAAGATCCACGAATGCCACCAAGCGATCAGTTGTACCTCCCTCGCGGTACATCGAATCGAATCGCCCAGAGAACGCCTTGGGGATATGTACAATCATCGGCACATGCAAGCCGCTTTGGTACAACCATCGCTTGCCTCTGGGCAATCCGCATCCATGATCGCCGAAGAAAAACACGATGGTCGAGTCCGCTAATCCCGCATCTTGGAGTTCCTTGAGTTGGCGTCCTACAAAGGTATCCATCTCCGTAATGCGATCGTAGTACTGCGCCCAATCCAATCGAACCTCGGGATCATCAGGATGATAGGGGGGAATCGGAGCAAGCTTCGGATCATGCGTCGGCTTGTAGGGCCTTTTTCGGATCTGACCTTCATGGGTCACGGTGGTGTTGAAGACCGAGAAAAAAGGTTGACCCGCTTTGCGATTTCGCCAGTGAGCTTTGTTGCTCGAATCGTCCCACATCCCCTCGGACTTTGGGAAGTTGTAATCCTCTTTGTTGTTGTTCGAGCAGTAGTAGCCTGCTTGTCGAAGAATATTCGGAAGGGTGCTGGCACCCTTGGGCAAATCGACCGAAGAACGCATGTGCTGCGCCCCAAAGGACGTTGGATACAGTCCCGTAATAAGCGTTGTTCTGGCCGGTGCACAGACGGGTGCATTGGACCAGCATCGGGTGAATCGAAGCGATCTCTCTGCGAAACGATCTAAATTGGGTGTGGTCGCATAACCATCGCCATAGCATCCCAACTGTGGGCCGGTGTCTTCGCAAGTGATCCACAAAATATTCGGACGCTCAGCGGACTGACCAAAAACATCCAAGTAAGGGAAAGCCAGATTCCCGAGCAAACATATCCACGCCGAAAGAATCCAGAGTTTCCATGGCATGGCGAAGTTCCTTGCGCGTTAACTTTCCAAAGCAATCCGAAGCATACGTCGAAGTGGTTCGGCAGCCCCCCAGAGCAACTGATCCCCCACGGTGAATGCGGAGAGAAAACAACCCTTGCGCCCGGGCTCAAGATCGAGTTTACGCAAACGACCTACCGGACACACCATGGTTCCGGATACGGCCGCAGGACTCAGTTGTCGAATCGTTTGCTCTTTTTCGTTGGGGATTACCTTCGACCAAGGATTCGCTGAATCGATCATTTCGCTAAGTTCGTCTAGGGGGACGTCTTGCTTGAGGCAGATTGTAAGCGCTTGGCTATGGCATCGCATCGCACCGATGCGAACGCAAATGCCATCGACTGGAATGATCGAATCGCTCTTTCCGAGTATCTTGTTCGTCTCGGATTGTCCTTTCCATTCTTCTTTGCTCTGGCCGTTTCCAAGGTCTTTGTCGATCCAGGGGATCAGTCCGCCAGCTAAGGGTACGCCGAAGTTATCCGTTTGGAGTTGATCGCTTCGCATCATCGAGGTGACTTGAGCATCGATCTGAAGGATTGCCGAACTGGGACTCGCCGCCAGGCTAGCGACGGGGTTAGCTAGTTGCTGCATTTGCAAGAGCAGCTCTTTCATATTGGCTGCACCTGCTCCCGAGGCAGCTTGGTAGGTCATGCTCGTCATCCATTGCACTAGCCCTTCGCGAAAAAGACCATGGAGTGCCATGAGCATCAGCGAAACCGTGCAGTTGCCACCCGCGAAGGTCCTGATGCCTTTTGCGACTCCCTCCTGGATGACTTTCAAATTGACTGGGTCGAGAATGATGATCGTGTCATCCCGCATCCGCAAAGTCGATGCAGCATCGATCCAGTACCCATTCCACCCCAGACTGCGAAGCTTTTCGTACACAGCCGAGGTGTAGTCACCACCTTGGGCCGTGACAATTGCATCCATTTTCGCAAGCATTTGCAGGTCGTTTGCGTCTTGCAAAATCCCTGTCGCTCCAGCGATTTCCGGGGCCTGTCCCCCGGCATTGGACGTTGAGAAAAAGACAGGTTCAAAGAGGTCAAAGTCTCTTTCGGCTAGCATTCGATCCATTAAGACCGAGCCGACCATTCCCCGCCAACCAACAATTCCTACTTTTTTCACGGCAGTTCAGTAACTTCTATTCAGTGGCTAACTATCTCCATTTAGAGATAGCGATTGAAGACATTTTCGAGGAACTCTTGGCGACCGCTTTCGTTCTTGTCGGCCTCGCCCTTTTCGCAGATGTACTTATCGAGCGAATCAAAGTTCGCTTTGCCTGATTCGATCTCCTTGCCGATCCCGGAATCCCAACTGCGATATCGATTTTTGACAAAGTCATCAAAGAAGCCTTCTTTGCGTATATCAGCAGCGATACGAAGTCCTCTGGCGAATGCGTCCATTCCTCCGATATGGGCGTGGAAAAGATCGATCGGTTCGAAGCTTTCGCGTCGAACCTTAGCATCGAAATTCACGCCTCCGGTGGTGAATCCACCGTATTTGAGGATGATCAGCATGCACTGAGCGGTGAGATAGAAGTCGGTGGGGAACTGGTCGGTATCCCAACCCAGGAGTAGATCGCCCGTGTTTGCATCGATCGAACCGAGCATGCCTTGCAAACCTGCATAATCGAGTTCATGCATCATGGTATGGCCAGCGAGGGTGGCATGATTGGTTTCAAGGTTGAGCTTGAAGTAGGGTACCAAGTCATAGGCTCGCAAGAAGTTAATGCATGCGGCTGCATCGCTATCGTACTGATGCTTGGTCGGCTCCTTAGGTTTGGGCTCGATGAGAAATTGGCCTTTGAAACCGATCTTCTTCGCATAATCGACGGCTAAATTCATAAAACGTCCGAGATGATCGATCTCTCGCTTCATGTCCGTATTGAGTTGGGTCATGTAGCCTTCTCGTCCACCCCAGAAGACGTAATTTTCGCCTCCGAGTTCCTTGGTGACTTCCATCGCGGTTTTGACTTGCGAGGCTGCATAGGCGAAGACATCGGCGTTGCATGTGGTTGCTGCACCGTGCATGAAACGGGGGTTGCTGAACATGTTCGCTGTACCCCAGAGTAGTTTCACACCACTCTTGCTTTGATGGGCTTTGAGCGACTCGGCGACGCGCTGGAGATTCTTATGTGACTCTCGGATGTTCTTGCCTTCTGGAGCAACATCTCGGTCGTGGAATGCATAGTAAGGGACTTGAAGTTTCTCGAATATTTCAAAAGCGACTTCGACGCGTTTGAGCGCGTTATCGATCGAATCGGATCCGTCATCCCAAGGTCTTTCGGCGGTGGCAGGTCCAAAGGGATCGGCACCACCACCTCGCATCGTGTGCCAATAAACGATGCTAAAGCGCATGTGATCGCGCATCGACCGACCTTCGATCAACTCGTCGGGATTGTAGAACCGAAATGCAAGAGGGTTCCTCGACTCGGGGCCTTCGTACTGGATCTTTTGGATGTCCGGAAAATACTGCATGGTCGAAAAATGAGGGCTAGAGGATGGTCTCGGGTCGAAGGGGCACAAAACCTCGTTATTTTAGAGTTTCGCTAACATCGCGGGGAGTCCAGTTAGCCCCAAAAGCAATAAAAGCCATCGCGACTTTTTCGATCCAGCCAACCGACTTATCCGTGCTTATCCGTGGAGTGATTGAGGGATGATGTAGGAGGTAAAAAGATGGAAATTGATACAGTTTCGCGGATCAATCCCCACTTGTAGGCGTGAAATCTAGTAAACTGAGTGCTGGACGTCGGAACAGCCTCCCGACGCGAAACACCAAGGCTCTGGCCGAGCCCTTGGATGTGTTCCAAGAGAATCGTTAGATATGACGCAGATTACAGCCGATAAAGTCTTCGAATTGATCGAGAAGAGCAAACTCGTCGATCCAGATGCTTTTGCTGCGCACCGAGAGTCCTTAACCACGAAATCAGATCCTGCTTTGCTGGAGGATCCGATCGCGGTTTGTAAGTCCTTTGAAGACGCTGGACTCCTGACCCGCTGGCAATCCGAGAAGATACTCCAAGGCAAGTACAAAGGGTTCTTCCTCGGCAAGCACAAACTGCTCGGGCACATCGGAACCGGAGGTATGAGCAGTGTTTATCTTGGAGAGCACATGGTGCTCAAGCACCGGCGGGCCGTCAAGGTTCTGCCGAAGTCCAAGCTTGGAAAAACCTCCTATCTTGAACGCTTTCAAAGAGAAGCGAAAGCGATTGCATCTCTAAGCCATCCGAATATCGTTCGGGCTTACGACATCGACCACGAGAAAGATACCCATTACATCGTGATGGAGTATATCGAGGGTGTCGATCTGCAGATCCTGGTTAAAAAACACGGCCCATTGCCTTATGCACTGGTCGCTGACTATATCGCCCAAGCCGCACATGGACTTCAGCACGCCCATGATCAAGGTTTGATCCATCGAGACGTTAAGCCAGCGAACTTCCTGATCAATACCGATGGAGTCATCAAGGTACTCGACTTAGGCTTGGCCCTGTTCCAAGACCAAGACGATGCTTCGCTCACGATGGAGTACAACGACAAGGTTCTAGGCACTGCGGATTTTCTTGCCCCTGAGCAAGCACTCAATAGCCATACCGTTGATAATCGGGCGGACATCTATGGACTTGGTTGCACGATGTATTTCCTACTGACCGGCCACCCACCGTTTCCTGAAGGCAGCATATCGAGTCGGATCATCAAGCATCAAAACACCATGCCCGCCGACATACGAGTCGACCGACCAGACTGCCCGGGCGAACTCGACGGGATTTGCGTCAAGATGATGCAGAAGGATCCCAAATTTCGATACCAAGAATGCAACCAGGTTGCCAAAGCTCTGGAAACTTGGCTCGCGAAGTACAAAGCGGAGAATCCCGATGTCGCGATCAAACCATCGCGTGGCATGACCTTGGACGACCTACTCGAAGATGCCAAAAGCAAAGGGAATTACCTCTCAGAGACCGTCAACAATCAACTCGAAGATACGAAGATTGAAAGCACCAAGCGTTCCGGACAAGCTGGAATGGCTCTCTCAAGCTCAGATAGCGGTGTGCTTCGAGCGATCGTCAAAAGTGACTCGTCAGCAGTCGATAGCCAAATTGATTTGATCCATGATTCGAGCCAGCCAAACAAACCAAAGTCCCGATCCCAGGCGATCCAAGAAGCATCGGAGCGATCAGCGGCCAGTTCTAGTTCTACACCGCTGATTGAACCTGCCGAAAGCAAAGCTAAATCTTCAACGAAATTAGCCAGTCCTTCGTCCGTCGGCCCCAAGAGCAACGCGACTGGAGTTCAACTCAGCAAGACGCAAACGGCTTCTGCCAAGTCACCGACCAATTCTGCGAATAAAGCGTCTTCGCCAGCGGCAAAGACCGCGAGCAAGCCTCAGGAGGAATCCGATGAGGACCAAGGGCTATCGCTCAAATCCATTTTGATCCTCGTCGGAGTGCTTGCAGCGATCGCCGTTGCAATCGCTGCTGTCGTCTTTCTTAAATCTTAAACTGGCTCTCGAATGCCTCCGGGTCGACTGCAGACAAAGCCAACGAGAACCGTTGTTGTCAAGATCGGCGGAGCGTCACTGTTTTCGTCTGGGATCGAGTTTGATCGACTGGTGTGTTACGTTGAGAATCTAAAAGCAGATCAATCCCGTCGTTATTTTATTATCCTAGGTGGTGGAGATACTGTCGAGTCGATGAGAGTCCTTCATCGAAACCACCCTCACTTGGATTCGTCCAAAATGCATTGGCGGTGCGTGGAATTGCTTCAAGTCACTTGCGATGTTGCTGTTGAATTGCTCGATTTGAAAAATCGCCTAACGACAACCGATCAACTCGACCACGCGATTAGCGATCCGACCGCTCGAAGCTATTTGGTCGATGTGTCGAGTTTTTATCAAAAGGACACCATTGGCTGGATACCATCGGAGTTAGCGCCCACAGAAAACTGGGATACAACATCGGACACCTTAGCCTGGTTGCTTGCGTTTCGAATCCAAGCGGACGAACTTCAATTGATCAAGAAACCCGATTGTCGGGACATCTACTCCATCGAGCAAGCGGTCTCCCTGGGGATCATTGACCCCCAATTTGCGATCCTTGCAAAAAATCAGCCGCAAAATTGGAAACTCGATTCATTTGTTGTCTATTATACCGATGGTTGGAAAACGAAACTTCTAGCCGTTGAACATCCACACCGGAAGCGAATCCTATGAGTTTGACCAGGTCATCACTTGCTTTATTCTTGTTCGCATGGACAGCATTCGTTCCCTTTCTAAGCTCTCGATTGGTCGGCCAAGAAAACCAGGCAACGAGTCTCCATCCAGCGATTCGTTCGTCAAGTTATGTTTATGAAACGGCCCCGTTTCCAAGCTGTCATGCTTCGACGATCGAAGACACCTCCGCTGGTCCGGTTGCTGCGTGGTTTGGTGGAACTCACGAAAAGCATCCCGATGTCGGTATCTGGGTCTCCGCTTTCCGGGATGGAAAATGGTCTGTGCCAGTTGAGGTTGCAAACGGAAAAGGTGCCGGTCCAGCAGGTTCGCAACTCCCCACTTGGAATCCTGTTCTGTTCCAGCCTAAGAAACTGCGAGACGGAAAACAACAACCGCTTTATCTGTTTTATAAACTCGGACCATCCCCCGAGACATGGTGGGGAATGGAGATCCATAGCTTCGACCAGGGGAAAACATGGTCCAAACCTATTCGGCTCGACGAGGGATTTTTAGGCCCTATCAAAAACAAACCAATCGAACTTGAAAACGGGGACTGGCTTTGCCCCACAAGCTCAGAAACCGAAGAAGAGCCCAGCAAGTGGCAAGTCTATTTCGAGCGATTTGGATACGAAGCAAGAAAATGGACCAAAACCCCATCGCTTAATGATGGCGTAGACATCCAAGCAATTCAGCCGACGATATTGAAGCTCGATTCCGGGCGTGTCAAAGCGATCGGTCGTTCTCGACAAAACAAGATTTTCGAAACACTGTCCGATGACAATGGTGAAACGTGGACACCTCTGAGCCTTGGTAGTCTCCCAAACAACAATTCAGGCCTCGATGCACTGACCCTTCAGGACGGAAGGCACCTGGTGGTTTACAATCATATCGGCGGAACTCCCGGACAATGGGGAGGTAAGCGGACTCCACTCAACGTCGCTTTGTCAAAGGATTCGTCGACCTGGACTCCGTCGGTTGTTCTCGAAAACACCCCCGGTGAATTCAGCTATCCAGCGGTTATCCAGTCGAGCGATGGTCTTGTTCACATCACCTACACTTGGAATCGCAAAAAGATCAAGCATGTCGTTTTGGATCCATCAAAGCTTTAGCCACCGTGAGTAATCGCTTGAGAATTCTAGTCACCGCATTCGAGCCGTACGACCAATGGAGCGAAAATTCTAGTTGGGAATCGCTCACGGAGATGCTCAGGGAATATGGGCTACCCGAGGGCGTCACGACCAGACGTTATCCCGTGGATCTTGAGAAGCTCAAGGAGCGGCTTTTCAAAGACCTTGAATACGGCTTCGACGCAGTGCTTCATTTGGGCCAATCCCCGGGTGCATCCGCCATCCATTTGGAGACCATCGCAGTTAATATCGCAGGGGTGACCCACAACGGTGGCAAACTCTGGGGACCGTTGATCGACGGAGCCCCGACCGCTTATCAAACCAGCATGCCATTGGATCAATTCCGAGAAGAATTGCTCAACGAGAGAATCCCAGCATCGATCACTTACCACGCCGGTACTTACCTTTGCAACGCTGTTTTCTATCTGACCCAGCATTGGCATGCATCGCGATACAAGCACTGCAAAGTGGGATTTGTACACTTCCCCTTATTCACCGAGCAGGTCGTCGATGTTCGTCGAGAGATACCGTCTTTGACGAAACTCGAAATGGCCAAAGCTATACGTATTATGTTGGGGGTACTGAGCAGTCAAGCTACCACACCTAACGATACCTTGATCGCTTCTCGTGCCCGAATCGTTTGATCTGGTTGGAATCGATCCGCTTGTTTGAGCAGACCCAATGCTTCCTTTTCGAGTTCGAGTACCATTTCATTGAGTACCAGTACGATATTCGCCACTAGCATGCATTCTTAGCTACTACAATTCCTGAAAAACCTACTTATGCCGCTATCCCCGATCGAAGAACTCTATCGCCAGTTTCAATCTGGCGAAATCTCCGAACTTGAACTAGGCAAGCGAATCTTGGCCCATTCGATTCCCTCCGACGGAAACCTTACCCCTGACTTGGATCGACTCACTCGAACGGGATATCCTGAGGTTGTTTATGGTCAGGGGAAATCGACCGAGTCGATTCAACGCGTCTCACGAAGACTCCTTGAGACGACACCGGAGATCCTTATAACAAGGATCTTACCCGAGCAAGTTCGTGTGTTGAGCGAAGCATTTCCATTTACGCGTTGGAACCACTTGGCAAGAACACTTCGCGTCAGCAATACAACCATGCCCTTGGATCCCGATCTAGTTCGTAGCCAATCGCAAGTTGCGGTGGTCACTGCTGGAACGACTGACGAGCCCGTGGCCTTGGAGGCTCGAGAGACATTGGCATGGATGCAGGTCGCGTCGATTTTGATCCAAGATGTTGGAGTGGCCGGCCCGTATCGACTCCTCTCACGCGTGCCTGACTTGCGACGTTGCGGAGTGCTTGTTTGTGTAGCGGGAATGGAGGCCGCATTGCCTAGCGCCTTGGCCGGCCATGTGGCTTGTCCGGTCATCGCAGTGCCAACGAGCGTTGGCTATGGCGCGAATCTAGGTGGAGTAGCAGCGTTGCTCAGCATGCTCAATAGTTGCGCAGCCAACGTCACGGTTGTAAACATCGACGCGGGTTTCAAAGGTGGCTATGTGGCCGGTTTGATCGCCAAAGGCGATCAGTCTTGCCGATAGATAACCGCATTATGCGTTGCTCGTCCGACAGCGATCAACTCAGGTCTTCCATCTCCATCAAGATCGGCACTGACCATATCCTCGACGGCGACTTGACCGGGTTCAATGAGGGTCCGTGCCCAAATTCCGTCTTTTTGCCGATCGTAGACCCTGACCCCACAACGGTGAGGGCTTACATCGTCGCGTACTCCGATAGCAAGTTCCTCTTCGGGATCGTCATCTAGGTTAAGTGTTACTACCGCGTGCCCCCATTTGAGTTGGTCGTCGATAACCTTTCGTGGCCACATACTCTGACCGGATTGTTGGGCCACTGGTTCCTCGTAGACGACAACTTGGTTGCCGTGCCATGGTTCGATGGTCGCTGCGAATCTTTGCTTAGCCGAGAGTTTACCCAAGCGGACTTCGCTGGATCCCTTGCCAGGAGCATCGGCTTCTAACCCCGAACCGATGCGTGCAATACTTACTTTGCTATTTTTGGTATCGTTGGAAAGCAGATGAACACCTTGGAAACTTGCGGTGACCAGATCCTCCCCTAACTCAGGTCGTTTGACCCGATCGAAGTTATGCATCACAAAAAGAGGAACTTCGATTGGGTGATTTACCCATGGATCCTTCCGAGGATCCTTACCGGGAACAAATGCCGAGAGGCGAACAGGAACATCTTCGAATTTCGGTGCAGTTGATTTTGGGCCTTTCAAAGGCGCAACGATCAATTCGGGTTTTCCGTCAGCATCCCAATCGACCCAATGCATTCGATGCACGGTTGGTTCGGGCTCAAGAATCGGATGATAGATCCACGTACTTCGTGGGTCTTGTGGAGATTCAATCCATCCGACAGCTCCGCCGCTTTGAGTGTTATTCGGTTGCCAATCAGTGCCGATGGCAAAGTCGATATCCCCGTCTCGGTCGATATCCAATGGTGCAAAGCAGACGTTGTCTGCGTAGTTTGAAGGGGTTTGATAAATCGTGTGAACTTTCCACGTTGGGTTTTCCAGCCACACGATCCGCTTGGAGTCTACGATCGCGATATCGAGTTTCCCGTCGCGACTAAGGTCGACGGCTCGAACGGCATAACCTACCCCGAGCTCGACGGGTAAAACCTCGGCACTCCATTTCCGATTAGCCACCGATTGCGCTTGGGCGACTGTGCAAAAAGTTAGGCAAACGCAGCAAAGTGGAACAATACAACTGAGGATCAAGGTGAGACATCGGAAGATCATGGTTTGGTAACTTTCATGAGAAAGCTTGGGTTTGCCGTTTCGAACCGATGTTTCTCAAGCTGATAAGTACCTTTGGAGATCTGGATCATCGATAGTTGGGGTTCGAGCCCAAGCTCGCGGATTATGTACTGCTGGAGTTCTGAAACATTCTCGATGCTCAGGATATTGACCACAAGAGTTCCATTGGATTGAAGACGTGGCCAACAAGCTTGAACAATCGATGTCACTGCACGGCCTGTCCCTCCGACGAAGATCGCATGCGGATCGGGAAGATTGTCCCATGCCTTGGGTGCCTCTCCCAGCACTCCAACAAGATTGTCGACTCCAAAAAGCTTGGCGTTCTCGATCATCAAACCGTAATCCTCGGCGTCCATTTCGATCGCATAAACCTTGCCTTGGTAAGCGATCTGCGCCGCTTCGATAGCCACCGATCCACTACCGGCTCCGATATCCCAAACGATTGAGTTGGGTCGGAGACTCAATTCGCTCAGGGCGATCGACCGGACTTCGCTCGTCGTCAGGAGTCCACGTTTTGGTCGGCTTTGTTTGAAAAACTCGTCGGGATTTCCAAAGAGCCTACGATTTTTTGTGAGCACTTGCTGATCCGGCGTTCCGTTATGCCTCAGCAGAAGGAGCACATTAAGTGGAGCGAATTTTTGCGAAACTAGATCTTTGAGCTCGCATTTGGTAACTCGCTCGTCGGGGGCACCGAGATTCTCACAAACATAGGCTGTAAAGTAGTAGATCCCTTTTGCGATCAAAAGTTCTGCGACGCGAGAAGGTGGAACTTCCTGAGATGTAAAAAGGCCCACTTTCTCGGCTATCCGTATCTTTTCTAAAATACGATCCAACGGTTGGCTAGCTACATTGGTTAGGTAGGCTTCGTCCCAACTCTCCTTTACGCGAGCGAACGCCAATTGCATGCTGCTGACGTGCGGGATGACCTGAAACGTTTCTTTGCCGAGCCGTTCGCAAAGGAATCTCGCGGTTCCGTAGAACAGCGGATCCCCGCTGGCTAGAACCACCGACCCTTCCGGAGCCGAGTCCAGATCGGTGGCGAGCCGTTCGAGGTCCAATCCCAGGGTCTGCTTTTCAACTTTTGCGTCTGCAAAACGCTCTAAAAGCGAAGCCGAACCGTAGACTTTCGAGGCTCGGGCGATAACCTCAGAGGCCTGTTGGCTAAGCCCTGGTGATCCATCATCGCCCACTCCGACAATTGTGATTTTGAACGGACTTGCCACGTCAGAACTCTTAACTTAGGAATCGGATTGCATGTTCATCATTCGATAACGCAAAAAGGCTTCTAGGAATCCTTGGATATCCCCACCGAGGACAGTATGGAAGTTACCCATTTGGAAGCCGGTACGAGCGTCTTTAACTCGTTGATCGGGGTGCAAAAAATAATTGCGGATTTGGGATCCAAAACCGGTGATCGATTTGCTTTGATATTTAGCCATCTGCTGGGCTTCACGCTTTTCCTCTTCGATCCGCGCTAATCGTGATCGAAGCATTTTCCAAGCCGCTGCACGGTTCTTGTGTTGGCTACGTTCGTTTTGGCACTGAACAGCGATCCCTGTTGGGATGTGGGTAAGCCGAATTGCCGAGCTAGTTTTATTGACGTGCTGTCCACCGGCACCTGACGCTCGGAAGACATCTTCACGAACATCCTTTTCAGCGATATCGATGTCGATCGAGTCGTCTATTTCAGGTGAAACATCGACTGCTGCGAAACTCGTTTGGCGTTTGCCTTCGGCGTTGTAGGGGCTAATGCGCACCAGACGATGAATCCCTTCCTCGCCTTTAAGGTAACCGTAAGCGGCTTCCCCACGCACAACAATCGTCGCTTGGGTGATGCCCGCCGTTTCATCGTCGGAACGATCAAGCAGTTCGACGCTATAGCCGTTTTGCTGAGCCCAAGCGGTGTACATTCCAAGGAGCATCTCTGCCCAATCATTCGCATCCAATCCTCCCTCACGTGCATTGACCGAAAGGATCGCACCGCAATCGTCATTCGGGCCGCTGAGAAGTGCCCGGATCTCGAGTTGCTCGGTGGCTAGCTCGAGTCTCAGCAGTTCGGAACTGATCTCTTCGCCGAGCGATGGATCCTCGTCTGCCATTTGCGCAAGCTCCTCTAAGTCCGAGCAACTGGCAACAACCTGCTTGAGCGGGTCGACGACCTTGCGTAGATTCTTCAATTCCAGGACGACCGACTGCGCTTTCTCCGGTGAGTCCCAGAAGGTCGGAGAGGCCATTTCGGCTTCGAGTTTATCGATCAGTAACGACTTGCCGTCGTAGTCAAAGCCCCCCTCGCAACGGCACCAGCCGCTTGCGGAGTTCATCGATTCGTACTTGCCATTGAGAATTCGTCATAGCTGAGGGCTCGTTGAACAAAAATGGACGATCAGTTCCAGTTCGGGCAAACTCGACGTACCCGACCCTAGGGATTCTACCAAAATTGGAATTTTTCACCAATGGCCGTTCCCAGTGCAACCTAAGGAGAAACGCTCGCACCGGAACCATCCATGGTATCATATCAAGGTACTTTGTTTGGTGCTCTCGTTGTGTTGGAATCCATGAATACCCACTGCCAAATCGTCAAACGTTCTAAAGGTATCTTGCTTCTGTTTACTTGGTTTATACTCCAGTTGGCACCCCAGAGCCTTGGCCAAGACTTCGAGTTTTTTGAGACGACGATACGTCCATCGCTCCATACGCACTGTTTGTCATGTCACCATCAAGGAAATAAGAGTGGTGGTCTGGCGCTCGATTCGCGGCAAGGATGGGAAGCCGGCGGGGACTCCGGTCCTGCTGTGAATCTCAAAGAACCAAGGGAGAGCTTGCTGATACGAGTGATCAAGCACTCCGAACCTGGGCTTGAAATGCCTGCCAAGGCGCCCAAGCTTTCTGATGCAACGATCGCGCAGTTTCTTCAGTGGATCGAAACCGGGGCGTTGGATCCGAGAGACAAACCCGAGCCCCTGGACAGCTTGCAATCGAAATCCTGGGAAGAGCTATTCCAAGAGCGTGCAACTTGGTGGTCTTTTCAACCGCTTGATGTTACTAGACAAGGGCAACAGACAACGACACAAGCGATCGACAGTTGGATCAACCATAAGTTACAAGAACATCAGATTGAGTCCAGTCAGAAGGCGGATCCTAATACGTTGCTTCGACGGTTGAGCTTTCAATTGAGGGGTTTACCGCCGAGCATCGAAGAGCTCGAAAAATACATACCGGAACTCAGTAGTCCGACCGATTCGACGAGGGCGTGGGAGCAAGTCGTCGACAAGATGCTCGATTCGCCTGAATTTGCAGAGCATTGGGCAAGGCATTGGATGGACATCGTTCGGTATGCCGAGACCCACGGATCAGAAGACGATGCCTACCTGCCATTTGCTTACCGGTACCGCGACTACCTGATACGTGCATTTCGTGAAGATGTGCTTATCGACAGACTCATCCAAGAGCATCTTGCTGGCGATTTGATCGCACCCCGTTGGAACGACACTTTGGGACTCAATGAATCTCTCATCGGCCTGTGTTTCTATCGGCTCGTAGAGTTCAACCAAACTCCCATCGATGTTAAGCGCGAAGAGATTGCCGTGATCGATAACCAAATCGATACGATCGGCAAAGCATTCCAGGGGCTTACGATTTCCTGTGCTCGCTGCCACGACCATAAATTCGATCCGATCTCCGATGAAGACTACTATTCGCTCTATGGGATACTTCGCAGCACAAGAACAGCCATGCGATGCATCGATGATCCAAAAGTACTTGCACAGCCAATCGAGGAACTGAAAGCGCTTCAGGCTAAGATCAATCCAATGTTGTTTGAAGAGTGGTTCAGGCAAACACAAGACTGGGAACAACAGATCCTACAAGCCAACGGTTGGCTTCAAGAGAAAGCCAACCAGGGCGTGATCAAGCCAGGGCAAAAGTGGGAAGATATCAAAGAAACGGTAGGCCAAGAGCATCCATGGAGGCGAACTATCGCCCGTTGGTTTTGCAAGCCGAGCGATTCGGCCATCGAACCCTGGATCGGATTGCTTGCCGAACCATCAAATTCCACAGCGCAAATACGCGATAAAACCCGTCTTCAAATCGAAGCGAATTCCAAGGCTTGGCTTGAGATCGCGCAAAGCACCAAGTTGCTTTTTGATCTTCGTCATGGCAGATTCGATGGCTGGCGGACTAGTGGAGCAGGGTTACCTGAAGGCCTTGTCCCTGCTGAGGGCCAATCTTCTGGCATTTTTTGGTCTGTGTTAGGGAACAAGAAATATCCACTGACTCGATTGCTCGAACCAGGATACCACAGCAACCTTTGGAGCGATCGGTCAGCAGGGAGCCTTCGGTCTCCCGATTTTATCATCGACAGCGATGCGATTTCTTTGCTCTGCCGGGGAACCGACAACGCGCGTGCTCGATTGGTGATCGAGAACTTTCAGGGTGACTCTTTGTTGTTCGACACACTCAATCCAAACCTTCGCAGCAATGCATTCCAATGGGTGACGATGCGGATTCGCCCTCAATGGAAAGGCCTTCGGGCTCATATTGAGCTTTTGACCCGCGATGCGAAACCTTATGTGGGAATTCTTAAGGACCCTAGCAGCCTTGATAATTCCGACGGGCGTTCGAGCTTTGGCTTGGCGATGGCAATCGCTCATGATGGGGGTTACAGACCTCCTGCTGCTCTAGTCGCACCCACGAATACCAGCGGCGATTTGGATATCCGATGGTTTGTCAACGTAACGCAGGAAGCTCTCAAACGCTTGGCCAGGGGTATTTGCAAGCAGGAGGATGTGCGATGGGTCAATGCTCTAATCGATGAGGAGCTTCTGGATTGGAATCGCAAGTTGCCTGGAGAGATCATTCAAGCCAATGCCCGTTACAAGGAAGTCGACGCAGGTATTCCGATCGCTCGCTGGGTGCCCGGAGTCGTCGAGGATCGCCTTGCTATTGACCAAGCTTGGTTACCCCGAGGAGATCATAAAAATCCTGGATCACTCGTGCCGCGGAGGTATTTGGCGGTCCTTGGATCCTCCGAAGACCTCTACAAAGAGCAAGATAGCGGGCGGCTTGCACTGGCTAGGGAAATCACCAGTCCATCGAATCCCTTGACAGCCCGAGTGTATGTCAATCGCCTCTGGGCTTGGCTCTTTGGAGAGGGGATTGTGCCGAGTGTCGATAACTTTGGAAGAATGGGCCAATTGCCGAGCCATCCTGAATTGCTCGATCGACTCGCAAGCGACTTTATCGAAGGCGGCTGGTCCAATAAGCGGTTGATACGCGCCATTGTGTTGTCGGAGAGTTGGCAAAGATCAAGTATGCCAACACCTTCGGCGATCGAGAAAGACCCAGGAAACCAATGGTTATCGCATGCGAATCTTCGACGCGCTGAGGCAGAATCGATCCGTGACAGTTTGCTTTTTGTCGCCGGCAATTTGAAACGTCCAGACGGCGGACTGGGGACTCGCAACCATTACAAATCCGTTTTGGAACCTAACAAGCAAGCACCTCCCGGGCCGATCGATGGAGATGCAAGACGTTCTATTTATCTTGAGGTTCGAAGGAACTTTCCAGACGAATTCTTAACTGCATTCGACTTTCCAAAACCGATCGCAACAGTGGGCAAACGGTATAGCACCAACGGTCCCATGCAGAGCTTAATGCTATTGAATGACCCGTTCGTAGTGCAGCAGGCCAGGATATGGAGCGAATCGGTGTCGACCAAGGAATCCGATCCGAGCAAGCGCATTGGGTTGATGCACATGAGCTTACTTGGTCGTCCGATGACGCAAACGCAAAAGGAAGCGGCATTGGAGTTACTTCAAGAGCTTACAGCCACGACATCCCAGCAAGATGCCTGGGCGGGACTTGCACATGCGATGCTGAACTTAAAAGAGGTTTGGTACATCAAGTGAATCCGGGGTTCTTCGGGTATTTTTGTGGATCATTGCTTTAATTTCTCGTACTCAGCAACGCGGCACTGGTACTCCTACTGGTACACGAAGCCCTGAGGCCGAGCGATTCTTTTCGAGTACGAGTACCATTTCATTGAGTAGTCATTACGAAAGCCTAGGGCCTGGACATGTTTTCACAAGTAAACCGTCGAAATTGGTTGAAGGAAGCCGCGATAGGACTCGGCTGGCTCTCGGGTGTAGCTCAGTTCTCACCCATAACAGCTTCCGAGGGATTGCACTTCCGAGCCAAAGCCAAGCGGGTCATTTTTTTGTTTATGGACGGTGGACCTTCGCAGGTCGATACTTGGGATCCCAAGCCCGAATTGACCAAGCGGAATGGTGAACCTTTCCCAGCCTCGATCGACGCGACGCAATTCGATCAAAACGGCAAGTGTCTTGGAAGTCCCTTTGAGTTCGCTCAGCATGGACAATCGGGGTTATGGATCAGCGAGCTGTTCCCGAATCTTGCGAAACAAGCGGACAAATTGTGTGTCATTCGATCGATGAAAAGTGACTTCGCCGAACACTCTCAGGCATGTATGTTTCTTCACACTGGATTTTCCGCCCAAGGAAGACCATCGATGGGAGCTTGGATCGGCTATGGAATAGGGAGTGAGAATCAGCAGTTACCAAGTTACGTGGTTATCCATGGAGGGCTGCTGCCGATTGGAGGACCGGAGAACTTCTCGAATGCGTTTTTGCCGGCGGCTTATCAAGCAACGATTTTTGACAGTTTCAGTGGTGGACCTTTGATGCGAAATATAGAGCCTGCGCGGAGCGCCGCACAGCAACGCGCGATGCTTGATTTTTTGACACGCGAGGATCAAGGATTCTTGAACAGTCAGATTGCAGGGACACCCGAGTTCCAGACGATTGAGTCTGCAAGCGAAAGCGACCTCAAAGCGTTTGCTATGCAGACCTCCATGCCTGAGCTAGCCGATTTTCGTGACGAGGACCAAGCGACTCTATCGCATTACGGAGTGGATTCAAGCGACCCTTTGGTCGCCCAGTATGCAAAAGAATGCTTGCTCGCTCGGCGATTGGTAGAACGAGGGGTGCGTTTTGTCGAGGTGACGTGCGTCAAAGGAATCCGCTTCATCGCTCCTTGGGATGATCATGAGAACCTGCAAGAAGGGCATCGAAAGAACGCTCGCGTTGTCGATCAACCCATTGCAGCACTCCTTGCGGATCTGGAAGCCCGTGGACTGCTTGATTCGACGCTTGTGGTTTGCGCCGGAGAGTTTGGAAGGACTCCTTTTGCTCAAGGAGGCCGAGGCAGAGATCACAATCCACAAGGCTTTAGCATTTGGCTTGCTGGCGGTGGATCGCGGGGGGGGTATAGCCACGGAAGCACAGACGAGTTCGGTTATCGGGCCGTAGAGAATGTCGTGTCGATCTACGATCTTCAAGCGACGATCTTGAAGCTCTTGGGTATCGATCATCAGCGGTTAACTTATCGCTGGGGTGGTAGAGATTTTCGATTGACCGATGTGCACGGAAATGTAGTACAAGCTTGCCTGGCGTGAATCAGGTTCAAAGCAAGGAGCCTAACCAGGCAATTTGAATTCAGGGTCTGCGATGGAACGGATCAGCTCCGAGAGATTCGAGTAGACCAGCAAGAGCGATTGCCAATGAGATTGAGAGATCGTCACCGTACCCCTAGATTCGCTCGATTGAATACCATCGACGACTTCTCCAATGCCTCCGTGGATGTATTCGAGAAGCTCGGCAAGTTGAGCACCTTGACTAGGACTCAATCGGTCTGGAACTGCCGGAGGAGAGATCGGGGTTTGTTGCTTGGAAACACCTGCGATAAGATGCTGATCTATTTCGAAGTCACCATCGCTAGGTGGATCAGCCCTACCTTTGTCGGCTAATAAATTCGTCTCGCTCAATCGCGCTCGGATCTGCTGATGATCGCCAAAGAGCAAGATACTTCGGCCCACTAGAATCAAGTCACCAAAGCGAAGTATTTTGAGTTGACAGGCCTGACCGTTGACCTTTGTGCCGTTGGTGCTTTCAAGATCAGTCAGAACCAAGTGCTGATTGTCCAATAGAATTTTACAGTGATAGCGGCTAATCCTCTCGTCATTTAGCTGGATCGTGTTTCCTTCCTCTCGACCGATCGAGATCGGTGGGGCTAGGTCGCCAAAGACTTTTCCTCGGTCAGCCCCTTGCACCACGCGAAGGGTCAATTTTGACATCTTCTAGCAACTCCAATTTCACAGCTAACAGGTACAAGCGTTCGCCGAACCACTCGACCATCCTAGTGTAGCACAAAAAAAAACGTTTTTTGGCTTGTGCAAGAAATCGGAGAAAGTCCCAGGAAAAGCTGATTTGGCGTCCAATTGGCTGATCAACGAGTTACTGCAAATCGTCTAGATTTGTCAATTCCGGAGCCGACCGTGCTTGGGCTGCAATGATCTCGGGCCGGCGAGTCTGGGTCTGAATTCCAGCGGCCGATAGTGTGGAGTCCAGTACATCCTGCGCCCGCGAAACGATTGAATCACGGGTGATGGTTCCGAGATTCAAGCTGCTGGGACTGCTGGTAACAGGTCCGTCATACCCCTTATCGGCAAGGATTTTTGCGAAACGAACGTTGTCGACCGTGCCATGAGTTCCTGCGATGAGTTTAAGCTCAGCGCTGGAATCCTTGATGTCGGGAACCTGCGAAAGATCAGCAATGTTTAGCCCCGCTATAAGCGGAGCATTCAAGCTCGATAGTTGCTCCCACGTTCCCTTGCCCACCGTCCAGTGAAAGGTGTCGATCAATAATCCGACCGATTTCGAATCGCAAGACTGCAACAAAGCCAAGGCCCCATTGACATCTTGAATGAATGGATACTGACGCTCTTTGCGGTCCTCTTCATAGGTTGAAAAGTACAGGCCAAGTATCACTTTGTTCTCGGCGAAAATACTTGCTAGACGATCCAACCGAGACTTGATCCATTCAAAGTACTGAGGAAACGGAGCTCGATTCGTCGCCGAGGGGATCCTCAAATAAGCAGCTCTAGCCTTGGCCATTCCTGAGACAGTTACGATAGCCTGTGTGTTACTAAGGGCTTGCTCGAAAACTGAATCGTCTGCATCCAAATCACATGGAACATCGAACCCGGTAACTCTCAATCCTGAGCTCATCAGGAATCGGGATGCCCGGTCAAAATCGGTTCTTGAGGCCCTGCGTTGCAAGTCGACCGCATCGATATCCAAGCCCTGAAAACCATAGGTCATCGCCAGTTCAATCAGGTCGCTTTGCCGTCCAGAGATTCCCAATGTTTGCGCATTCAAATTCTTGTACATGAAGATAACTCCTTGGCTTCTTGTTCAAACACCCCCCTATTTCAAGGGGCTTATCCCCAACCGATTGGGGGGGTTAGTATCCCACAAAAGGGGGGGATCCATCAAGTCGAAACTAGAGTTATCAGAAGAGTTGATGCGCAATGCGCACGCAGGATGCTCAAAGCAAAAGAGGTTCGGTGCAAGTGCTTGTTTACACTAGTTTGGACGACGTTGTCGGCCTCGTCCGCTTGATGCATGTTTTTGGTGATTCGCGACATTGGCTTCGACGACCACACCGATGATTTCGGTCCACGAAGGTATCTTTCCATGCCTTGGTCTTGAATCGGCAAGCTCGCTAGATCGGTCAATCGAATCGAAATCTTTTTCGGAGTCCGTTGAATCATCGAATCTATCCGAGGTCGCATTTTCGCTTGGCTGATGATCATCGCGCTTTCGGCCTCGCCTTTTCTTGCGGCGGGTGCGCTCGATGGATCGTGTGTCATCAGTGTCCGTTGCTGAGCCAGTACCGAAGCCGATCGGATCATCGGCCTCTGACGAATCATTGTCTGACACTAATCCAGCAGCAAAGCCGGAACCGCTAGTTCTTTTTGACAACTCTTTGGGAGCGATGTTCGCGGGTGTCTCTTTGTCGATCCTTGGCCGCCTTTGATTGCGGTCATCATCCCTACGATTTTCTCTTTTGGAGTCGTCTCTGGGAGTATCGCTATTTCTCAATTCTGAACGCAGGTTGTCCCTTCGTCGATCGTCGCGAGGTTGTTCGTTGCTTCTATCGCGATTCGAACGGGACTCGCGCGGTGGACGTAGGGATTGTACTTGCTCCTCGGGATTCTCCGAAGGCATCTGGTCTCTACCCCTTCTTGGAGAGCGTCTTGGCCCTCGTCGATCAGCCTCGACTTGATCCTCAGTTTCCCGCCTAGCGGATATCGCTTGCCGTTTCGAATTCGGCTCGCCAAAAGTACTTGTCAAACCGCTCGACGAGGAGTCTTCTGCAACTTGTTGATCTTCTTGTTTGGCCTGGGGATCATCGGTCGCAACATCCCACATGCTCTTTGTCTGCGGACGTTTGGCTTTGGAATTACCGATCGGCTCAGGCTTGGTCTCTGCTGGTTTGCGTGTTCTCGATGACTTTTGCAGACTGTCAGCAGCAGGCGTTTGCGGAGCGGATTGTTGTGGCTCGGTTTCTTGGCGTGGTTGCTCGGATGCGACCCCAAAGAGGCTCGCTAGAGCATCCCAAGAACTTTGCAACATCGACTTTTCGCGTGGTTGTTCGGCAGAAGGTGGTGGACTGAGTGACTCTTTGGGTTGGGTATCCGACTCGGGTGGAAAATCCGATGGGGCGGTTGTCGCCTCAGCAGGGGGAGCAACAAGGTCACTATTGGTTTTAGCAGCCGAATCGCTTTTGGTCGCTTTCTTCGAGCGTGGAGCGTAGTTGGGAGTACCCAATAAATCCGCCAACAGATTCCAGTGATCAGACATAAAACTCGTTGTTTCCGTTCGTTGCGCAAGGAAGTGAATGCCACTGAAAACGCTCTTTGCATTCCAACCCTTAGGATATCTCCATCGAGTGTTCGTGGCAACCGACTCGAAATCAGTCTCTGCTGGCATCCCCGTAATCGCAAAGCTTTCGAAACGAATTGCGAGGATTTGGTGAATTTCTTGATTAATCCACCTGTAAGCCTTGGATTGGACTAGACTTAGGAAGCTTTCGTCCGAAAATTCTGACTCTAGTTGGCGTTTAAGCAGGATGCAAAACAGGCTTGCCGGTTAGATCAGTTTCCTTTATCGAAAATAATTAGTTGAGATTCGACGGGTTGGAGTCTGGCATGGAAAGCAGATTTAAAGTTAACGACTGGGTCATTTGTACCCGCGAAAAGTATGGTCTCTCTCCAGGGAAAAGAGCCAAAAACATCACTCCAGCACCCCACGGCGATCTCTACTCTTACGAAGTGGACAAGTATTGGATCGTCAGGGAAATTTCTGAAACGGAATTGATCCTCGAGACGCGAACGGGCAAGCAACATGTTGTGCCCTTGACGGATCGGAGAATTCGGTTGGCAACGTGGTGGGAGCGCTGGCTATACAAAGGAAGATTTCCGTCCAAATCTACAAACGCCACGCGTGCGCCGAGTCCAAAGATTACTACGAGCAATCCGAGCCTTCCTCGAAGTGCTTAAACCCATACCCTAGTGGGACTTGACATTCTTGACGATTTCTAGTTAACTTTGGATCGAGATTTGCAGATTTGCAACAGATATTTGCATAATCGATCCCCTCTCTAGGGGGATGCCGGCATAGCTTCAATTGGCAGAGCACCGCATTCGTAATGCGGGGGTTGTGGGTTCGACTCCCACTGCCGGCTTACTATCCGTGGTGTCCTTACAAAGGAAAAAAAATTCATGGTCGCAACATCGTCGATAGACATTCGCGAAACAGTCTTGTCGAATCAATCCTTTGGACCCTCTGAGATAGAAAGGCTTGTGCGAGCCATCGAAGAGGATCTGACGCAGTTGCATTTATTCAAGGATGCCGTTCAGGAACTCCAGCAATCTCAAGGTCTCTCGCCGGCAACGAACGTTCGACTTGGGGTCTGCTTATTTCTTCTCGGAAGATTTGCCGAAGCTGAAGAAGCCCTGCGTCATGGTGATGGTGGGGCACTCGCACAGTACTACATGGGCAAAATCTGCTTCCAGACCGAACAGTACCATAGAGCTCTGGATTTCTACCAAGCGGCAGAGAAAGCAGGCTACACCGTCGAATGGTGCCAACTCTCCCGAGCCGAGGTGCTTCGCTATCTCGGACAGAAAGAAGAGGCTCTAAAGATCCTTGATAATATCTTTGGACCCGTCGAACAGCATCCCGAATACCCCTATCAAAGAGCCGCTACCTTAGCCTCAATCGGTGGTAATCTGCCCGAGGTCATCGCATTGTACAAGCGAGCGCTTCAAACGAACCCGAAGCATGGCGGTGCACTTTTTGGCCTCGCCCTCGAGTACGATCGACTTGGCGATGATCAACAGGCATTTAAGCTCTATCAGGACGGAGCAAGCTTGATTCCATCCCATATCGGTACGTTGCTGAACCTGGGACTGATGTACGAGGATCGCAACGACTACAACCGCGCCCAATCCTGCTATAACCGAGTCCTTGAAACCTGTCCGAACAATGAAACGGCCAAGATGTATCTCAAGGATGCGATTGCCGGTGGACCCGAATCGGTCGATGAGGAAACGCACAAGAAGAACGAGAAGACAGCCCAGCTTCTGAGCATCCCGGTTACCGATTTCGAACTCTCGGTAAGAGCCAGAAACTGCTTGCAAAAGATGGGGCTTAGAAATCTCGGCGATTTGTGCAGAACAACCGAGCAAACGCTTCTATCGAGCAAAAATTTTGGCGAAACATCCTTGGTCGAAATCAAGGAAATGCTTTCGAGCAAAGGGTTATCGCTCGGTCAATTCGCCCATGAGAAGAGAGAAGCCGAGCCACCATTGGATCTCTCGGGGATGACCCCGGATCAGCAGATGCTATTGGATCGGCCCATTTCCGAGCTAAATCTGTCGGTTCGTGCTCGAAAGTGCATGGTTCGCTTGCAACTCAACACCATCGGCGAGTTGATTCGCAAGACCGGTGACGACCTGCTTGAATGCAAGAACTTCGGTGTTACGAGCCTAACTGAAGTCCGAGAGAAGCTAACAGGATTGGGACTGAAACTCCGGGGTGATTGATCCCGCCTTTGGCGAACCACAAAAGTTTGGGCTGATGGCTAGCAATCAGCCCAGCTTCGTTCGTTGTAATATTATCCAAATCGGTTAAACTTGCGGTGGATGATAGCGAAACTTATCTGACCTAATCCTTCTTGCAATCTGTTCGTATGGGCATCCTTCGTTTTTCGATACCCGATCATGCCCAATACGATTCTAGATTTTGGGAGTCCGCTTACGTTTCTGGTGCTATCGAAGGTATTCCCAAGCCCTCTCGCAATGTCTTGGTCGATGGTGTTCTGAGTATCGACTATGAGTGCGAGGACACTTGCAGGTTATCAATTGCTTGGCCGACAAAGGACTACGGGCCAATTGTACTGTCGACGGCATCCCTCAAGAGCACGGCTGTACCGTACGTATTGGATCTGGAACTGGCCCGAGGCACGATCCACCGAATTCGTAGTCGGGCATTCGATTGGGAGCATGTGCGAGGTCTTCGTCTCCCTGCAGCGTACAACGATCTGATGGAACAAGCTCTCGAGAGTTTCGTTCAAGCCGTGGTCGAGCAGGGCGGGGGAAACGGATCTAGCAAATATTCGCAGTCCGCGATTGATAAGTCGATCGAGGCGTCTCGCTCACTTGCAAGGGCCTATACGACACAGATCCTTCAAGTCCGGACGACCCAAGAAGAGAAACTGCAAACACTCTTTGGCGTACAACTTCCGACAGTCCCAAACTGGACGCACTTTGCTCAAGATTTACGCCCTGCATGCAATGCCGTCAGCATCGATCTTGGGATCGACCGCATTCCTGCCGGCGCTAACCGATTGCCCGATGATGATCCAGTCTTTGAGCAACTCGAATGGGCCAAACAAAATGACTTAAAGGTCATCGGAGGGCCTTTGGTTTCGTTGCAGAAGGGCAAGTCTCCGGCGTTTGCCAATTCGACCACGAATTTCGACCAGCTTTGTCGTTTAATTTTCACTCGCGTCGGAAACATTGTGCAGCAGTGCCAGGGGCGCGTTCGTCTCTGGGATGCGAGTTCAAGTCTAAACATTAGCGAGCAGTACGAACTCGATGACCAACAGGCATTTCGATTAGCCTCGGGCATTATCAGTACGATTCGAAGTATCGACAAAAGCCCTATCGTATTTTGCATCAATCTACCCGCTGCCGAATACATGAAAAACGCGAATCACACCATTGATCCATTTCGATTTACCCGAAGCCTCATTCAAGTCCACGATAGAGATATCGCGGGGATCGGTTTGGACTTGAACCTCCATTACTGGCCCCATGGTACGCTGCCTCGCGATCTGATCGAGATCTCGGACATTATCGACCACTGGCAGTTTCTTGAAAAGTCATTGCTCATTAGGCTCACAGCACCGCTGTCGGTCGAAGACGACCATCTAGCTGAATTTAACGATTCGCTCGTATCGAATTGGCGTTACCCGGGGAGTCAGGTTAAAGCACAGGTGCTCGACGCCATGCAAGATACCGATCCAGACCTGTTTGGTACGCATATTGAGGAACACAGCGGAAATCAAACGACATCGCGTTCGAAAACCCTACCCCCCAATGGCCTGGAACTGATTCAAATGCTCCTATGCAAACCATCGGTTCATGGAATCATTTGGAGTCAAACAGATGATTCGACCGAGCATTTGTTTCCAAATAGTGGGCTCTATGGAACGGGTGCAACTCGCCGACCTTTGGTCGAATGTCTGCAGAGGATTCGACAGCAGTACATTATCTAGATTCTTGCTACTTCAGGTTATTTTCTGGGTCATTGCTTGTCGTACTCGCCCCTCTTGGGCTCTGCAGGCGAACCTTCGGGATTTGCAGCGAAGGTCTCGAGTGCATTGTATTCGGGATACGAGGGATTTTGAGAATCATTTCGATTACATCCATTACAAATTACAATCCGACAAAGCATGGATATTGGATGCGTCCTTCCGATTGGAAATATTCGACGATCCACAGGTACATCAAGATGGGACACTACTACAAATTGGGCGCAAATTTGCCCCGAACACATAAAAAACCTCGAACTTGAGTAACCACCGTAGGGTACGTGCAGCGGTCCTGGTTGCCATTCCAAGAACATGCAACTCACCCACCCCAACACTCATCTGGCCGACGCACAAAATCGAAGCTGAACCGCGGAACGTTGACTCCGTCTTTTTCGATCTCATTTCCGAGTAGCAATCCAGAATCTTGGCGAAGAGACCGATGACGGCGTGGTCAATGAGCAACCCGCCAAAAGATGTCCCCCAATCCACGAGTGGATCCCCCGACGAACAATCACGCGGGAACAGTTAAGCTTCTCGGCGTCGGTTGTGGTTTGAGCGAATAATCGCTGCACTTAACATGAAAAAATCTTCTCCCCGCCCGTAGGCAGGAAGAAGATTTAGGGGCAAGCAGATATGGGTCTTGTTTGATTCAATGGGAACTAGGGTCGCTTGAAGGCTAGCGATGCGGTGATTTCCACCTGATCGTTGATCTTGCCCTTGCCATACTCCATCCCAAACTTGGTACGATCCAACTTGAACTCGGTGGTCAACGTCGCAGCACCCTCCGAGATAACGGCCTTGCACGGAACCTTGATCTCGACGGTCTTACCAAGCATGGTCATCTTGCCGATGAGTTGTACGTTGTCCTCACTCGACGCTTCGATACCCGTGGTCTCGAAGGTGATCTTTGGGTGTTTCCGAACGTCGAAGAAATCTGGGTTCTTCAAATGCTCGGTTAGCTTTTGATCATCCGACCAAAGGCTATCGGTATCGATCTCCAATTTGAGAGATCCGTTGTTGGGATTCTCAAGATCAGCTTTAACGGTCGTCGTAAACTTCTTAAACCCACCCTTGTGCGCCCCATCGGGCTTCTTTCCTACGAAGTCAATCTTGGACTTCTCCGCATCCAACTTCCACTCCTCGGCGTAAGCAGGACATAGAGCAACTGCAACCGCCAAAAGCAATCCGCCTAAAAATCTCGTCATACCATCCTCCATTAAAACATCGTCTGAGTGACACAGATACTTGTCCGGTTTTCCACATGGAAAACTGCTATAGTATACCGAAACGATTATCCTTTGCTCCGCCCTATCCGGGTTTCCTTTGACAAAGCGTAAAAACAAGATGCTTGGTGGTTTGACAAGCAACTCTAACAGAATTCCGCTTCTAGCCTTACTTTGGCTGGCTTTAATCTCGACTCAACTGATCGCTCAACTTGCTGACTTGAGCACCGTCGAGGAATCGATGCGGGTTGGGGACTATGAAAAAGCCATCGAGCTAGCCCAACAGCAAGTGGACAAGAAAACCTGGAACGAAGCTTGGCCACGACTCCTTGCGACCAACCTAATGACAGTCGGGAAGTATTCAGATGCACTTACCGTCTACAAGGCTTCCCAGGAGCGATTCTCCGACAGCCTACGACTGAGGCTTCTTGGCCACAAAATTTTATTGGAAAATAATCTTACCCTCGAAGCCAAAACGGCTCTTGATGACCTGACTCTACAGATCCAACGTAGCCCCTGGAAGTTCTCCACCAAGTCGGAACTCGTCCCGCTCGGCGAATTCTTCTTGCTCCAAGGTGAAGAGCCCAAACAAGTCTTAAAGCTCTGCTATGACCAAGCCTTGAAATCCGACCCGAAAAATTTAGAAGCAATCAAGGCGATTGCTTCAATGGCCTTAGACAAATCGGATACTAAGGTTGCAGCCGAAGCGATTCAAAAGGGACTTAAGCTCACTCAAAACGATCCCGATCTTCTTGTTCTTGCAGCCGAAACTTGGAGCAATTCAGATCGAGCCAAGTCGCGTGAGTATCTGCAACAGGCCCTGGATATCAATCCTAAACATCTTCGAGCACTGCGCATGCTGGCCGAGTCATTGATGGACTCAGAGAGCTACACTCAAGCAATCGAGGTCCTTTCAAAAGCCCAGACCGTCAACCCGAATGATCCACAAATGTGGGCCCTACGCGCTGCGATCGCTCACCTGCAGGGCAATTATGCCGACGAAGGTAACTTTCGTAGCAAAGCACTATCGCTTAGAAAACTCAACCCCCAGGTCGATCACAAGATCGGCAAACATCTGTCGATGCACTATCGATTCGCCGAAGGGGCGCAATACCAACAACGAGCATTGGCGATGGATAAGGATTTCCGCAATGCAAAGACGCAGCTGGCTCAAGATCTCCTGAGACTCGGACGCGAACAAGAAGGTTGGGACATGGTTCAACAAGCCCGGCAAGCAGACCCCTACCATGTCACAACCTACAACCTTCAACTCCTCAAGGGAGAACTCGAAAAATACACGAGCATCGAAGTGCCTGGATTCATCATCCGTATGGACGCGACAGAGGCGAAGGTTTTTGGCGAGCAAGTCGCAGAGCTTCTTCAAGAGGCACGAAATGTTCTCGGAGAGAAGTACAAGTATCGAGCGCAGGAACCAATCATCGTCGAGTTGTTCGCCAAACAGAGAGACTTCGCCGTACGAACCTTTGGTCTACCAGGCGGAGAGGGATTCCTCGGCGTTTGCTTCGGAAACGTAATCACAGCCAACTCGCCATCGGCTTTGAACGTCGACCACAATTGGAAATCGGTTCTCTGGCATGAATATTGCCATGTCATCACACTGAATCTTACCGAGAATAAAATGCCTCGCTGGCTCTCTGAAGGCATCTCGGTTTACGAGGAGAAACTGCGACGATCCAATTGGGGCGAGCCTCCCAATCCACTCTATGTACATTGGCTTCGACAAGGCGAATTCGAGCCTCCGAGTCGCATGAGCCGAATGTTTCTTGCACCTAAATCGCCTCAGCATCTCCAGTATGCGTACTTCGTCGCATCGATTGTTGTTGAATTCTGGACCGAAGAATTTGGTCACGAAGGTCTCTTAAAACTGCTTGCCGATCTCAAAGATGGTTTGCCTATTACCGAGGCAATCGCTCGAAGAACCGGAAGTGTCGAAGGGCTCGATCAAGCGTTTGAAAAGCATGCAAAAGCCCTTGGGCAATCGATTGGCACTACACTTGAGTTTGAACCAATCCCCAAAGAAACGCCCTTGCAAGAGTGGCTCAAAGAGCATCCGGGTTCGTACCAGGCACAGCATACTCAACTCGATGAGCAGATACGCAAAATGGATTGGACCCAAAGCCTTCTACAAGCACAGCAACTCTATGAGGCCTGGCCGAATGATCCTTCCGCATCGAGCGCTCTGACGAAACTTGCTATGATCCATCGTCAGATGGGCAATACCTCTTCTGAGAAGGAAGCTCTTATCCAAGTGGTGAACTTGGATCCTCATACGACCGAGCCACTGAATCGTTTGATATCGATCGAGCAGGAGGTTGGGAACTGGGATGCAGTTGCGAGTTATTGCAGGTCGATGCTCGAAATCCAACCGATGAAGACTTCGATTTTGGAATTGCTTGCAAACGCCGGTCAAAATCTGAACCAGCCTCAGGAGGTCATCCGATCCTTACAAGCCCTCTCGAATCTCCAACCGGTCGATCCTGCGGATCTCGAATACCGGCTAGCGATCGCCTACGATCAAACGGGAAAAAACCAGGAATTGGCACTCCGTCATTGCCTGAAGGCACTTGAGGAATCGCCACGATTCGGCAAGGCTCTCGAACTGCTTATCCGGTTGCATGAGGCTTCGACGGACCGTTGAAGAAAAGCCTACTAGAAGTTATACTTGCGGGTACTTTACGGGCATTCTTCGCATGCTCGCCCCCCCTCTTTCCTACCTGAATCCTCTCGATTGGTGCGGAATATGAATCGCTTGTCTTACCAAGCCCTTGCTACGGTGTTGATCTGCCTTGGGAACCAATCTCTGCGGGCGGAAAATCCGATCAGCTACAACCGGGATATCCGGCCCATCCTTGCCGACAAGTGTTTCGCCTGCCATGGCTTCGATGAAAAGAAGCGAGAAGCAGGACTCAGGCTCGACACTGCCGAAGGTGCCACGTTCAAGCGGGATGGAAAAAGCGCGATCTCTCCAGGCGATCTTGCTGCTAGCCTTCTTTGGGAAAGAGTCCACGCCACGGATCCCGACGTGAAGATGCCTCCCCCGGATAGTCACAAGGAGCTCACAGCCGCCGAGATTGAACTTTTGGGACGATGGATCAAGGAAGGTGGACAATATCAAAAGCACTGGTCGTTCGAGCCGCCCATGGTTGCCGATGTGCCGCCCCAAACCGCTGGGGGAAAAAACTCCATTGATGCCTTTATCGGAAAATCCCTAGAAGCCAATCGATGGAAGCTTTCAGATCAGGCAAGTAAATCGACACTCATCCGCCGCGTGGCATTCACCCTCACGGGGCTGCCTCCAACGGTCGAAGAAATGGAAGCATACTTGTCCGATGAATCGGCCGATGCCTACGAAAAAATGGTCGATCGCTACTTGCAATCCAACCGATATGGCGAAGAGATGGCTCGTCACTGGCTCGACATCGCACGCTATGCCGATACCCACGGATTGCATCTGGACAATGAACGCCAAATGTGGGCCTATCGGGATTGGGTTGTTAAGAGCTTCAATCGCAATCTCCCCTTCGATCAGTTCACGATCGAGCAACTCGCCGGAGACCTTCTTGAAAATCCGACGATCGATCAACTCATCGCTACAGGCTTCAACCGTTGCAACGTGACAACGAGCGAAGGTGGTTCGATCGACGCAGAATACTACTATCGCTATGCAGTCGATCGAACCAGCACCATGGCTTCGACTTGGCTAGCTCTCACGGCCGGTTGTGCAGTATGCCATGATCACAAATTTGATCCGATTCCTACGAAGGAATTTTATTCGATGTACGCGTTCTTTAACGCCTCTGCAGATCCGGCGATGGATGGCAACGCACTGCTTACCAATCCGGTTTTAAAGCTCGAAACCGACGAGGAAAAAGCCAAACTCGCCCAATACGACAAACGCATTGGGGAGCTTCAATCTAAACTCAATCTAGCGGTCGCAAAAATTGTTTACAACGATCCGGCACTGTCGGATCCCAAACCTCAAGCCTCTTCGTCCGAGATCCTTTGGATGGAGGACGACTATCCTGCCGGAGGAAATGTAGCAGGATCTCCTGGCCATCCGACGATGTTTGTCTCGGTGGATCAAGGTGAAAAGGTGCTCAGCGGAAAACGAGCGTTGAAAAGATCCGATGCTGGACTTTCTCAAGACGTTTGGGGAATTTCTACGGTTCCCGTCAGTGTGCCAGTTCAAGCCACTTTGTTTGCACACGTATTTATCGATCCTGCGAATCCTCCTAAATCGGTCATGCTCCAGTATCATCGCAACGGATGGTTGCATCGAGCCGTCTGGGGAGAATACGATGCGATTCCTTGGGGAACTGCCAACACCCCCGAGCGAGTTCACATGGGCCCACTGCCTAAGTCAGGTGAGTGGGTGCGATTGGAAGTCTCCGCAGAGAAAGTTGGCTTAAACGCTGGCGACAATCTAACCGGGTTTGCGACCACCCAATTCGGAGGCACCGTCTATTGGGACAAAATAGGTGTCAGCGGAGTAAGTGATCCAGCCAACGATCCGCTCCGATCCTTTGTGGCTTGGTGGAAAGCGGCCAAAGGCAAAGATACCGCAGGTCTTCCCGGTGACCTCAACAACATCGCTAAAGCAGGACCCGATCCTGCTCCCGATGTAGCCTCTGTTGCAAGACTCAAGGAGCACTACCTTGCACGCATTTGCAGCGACACCAAGCCAGTTGTGGCCGATGTTGTCAGCGAACTCGATCAGACGCGTAGCCAACGCGATAACTTCTACAACGCGATACCGAGCACGTTTATCTACAAAGACAATCCTACGCCTCGCGAAAGCTTTGTCATGCTCCGTGGTCAGTACAACCAACCGGGTGAAAAAGTCCAACCCGATGTACTGTCGATCCTGCCAGCGATCCAGAAGCCACAGTCTGGACAACTCACACGCCTCGATCTGGCAAAATGGCTTGTCACACCTCGACATCCGCTGACCTCACGCGTGGCTGTGAATCGATTCTGGCAACAAGTTTTCGGTGTCGGCTTAGTCAAGACCAGCGGTGATTTCGGGACTCAAGGTGAAACGCCCTCGCACCCCGAACTCCTCGATTGGCTGGCAATCCAATTCGAAGACTCCAACTGGGACATCAAGGCGCTCATGCGGTTGATGTTGACCTCAGCGACTTTCAAGCAGAATTCTAAAATCCCGGCAGATGTCCTTGAAAAAGACCCAGAAAATCGGATGCTCGCACGAGCTCCCCGACTGCGCCTCGATGCCGAACAGATCCGGGACAACGCTCTGTTTGTTGGAGGCGTGATCGACCTAACACTCGGAGGTAAAGGGGTAAAACCGTATCAACCACCCAATATCTGGGAACCGGTAGGATTCGTCGGCTCGAACACCCGAGCTTATCAGCAAGACAAAGGTTCCGCGTTGTATCGAAGAAGTCTTTATACCTTCTACAAACGTACCGCGCCCCCTCCATTCATGGTGAATTTCGATGCACCCAACCGCGAACAAACTTGCACAAGACGCGAGCGTAGCAATACGCCACTTCAAGCCCTTCAACTCTTGAACGATGTCCAACATGTCGAAGCTGCTCGAGGTCTGGGGCAACGAATTCTGAGCTCAGGACAATCGAGTGTTCCAGAGCGCATCGAATTGATGTTCAAGACCGTGCTGTCTCGAAAGCCCAGCTCGAGGGAACTCGAAGTGCTCGATAAACAAGTCAATCAGCACTTGCAACGCTATCGCGCCAACCCTGCTGACGCACAGCAATTGATCCAAATCGGTGAGTCAAAACCATCAGAGAATTTTGATCCGGCTGAGCTTGCGACCTATACGCTTCTTGCGAGCACCATCCTCAATATGGACGAAACCCTAACCCGAAATTAATGCCATGAAAGATATCCTCGATCTACAAATGCGGCTTAACCGCAGGAATTTTTTCGGTGCCTCGGGACTTCGGTTCGGACCAATCGCAGCAGGTCTTTTGGCAACACAAACGCACTTGCCAAAGTTGCTGGGAAATACGACCTCACCCCAAGAGAAAGTCCATCCGGCACTGCCCGGTTTACCTCACTTTGCTCCAAGAGCCAAGTCGATCATCTATCTGCACATGAACGGTGCCCCCTCTCAGATAGACACATGGGACTACAAACCAGGTTTGCAAGATTACTATGACAAGGATCTTCCGCCGAGTGTCCAAGGTGGCCAACGTCTTTCGACCATGACCAGTGGTCAGTCCCGTTTTCCCGTTGCACCCTCGAAGTTCAAATACGAACAAAAAGGAAAATGTGGAATGTGGACCAATGTCGACTTGTTCCCCTTCACCAGCGAAGTGGTCGATGATATTGCTCTCATCAAATCCGTTTTCACCAATGCCATTAATCACGATCCAGCATGCACGTTCGTCATGACTGGTTCGGAGGTTCCCGGCAAAGCGAGCATTGGATCGTGGTTAGCTTATGGACTTGGAAGCGAAAACAACGACCTACCAGCATTTGTGGTCTTTACTCCAAAGTTTCCAGAAGACAGCAACGGCCAAGCACTCTTTAGCCGAATGTGGGCAAGCGGTTTTCTTCCGACCCGATTCAACGGCGTTGCCATGCGGGGTAGCGGTGATCCGGTGTTGTATCTACCGAACCCGACTGGTGTTACCCGAGAGGATCGTCGTTTGATGCTCGATTCACTGCAGGCGTTGAATCAAGGTTCGCAAAGCGAGTTCGGGGATCCTGAAACGGCGACCCGGATTGCTCAATACGAAATGGCATTCCGGATGCAGGCGAGCGTTCCTGAGTTAACGAATATTGAAACCGAGACGGCTGAAACTCTCGAAATGTATGGACCGGCGGTACGCGACCCGGGTTCGTTCGCGCACAGTGCTCTATTGGCACGCAGACTCGTCGAACGAGGCGTGCGCGTCGTACAACTCCTTCACCGAGGCTGGGATCAACACGGGGATCTTCCGCGTCAAATTGGGAATCAGTGCAAGCAGATCGACCAACCGATCGCTGCGCTGATCAAGGACCTCAAGCGACGCGGAATGCTCCAAGACACCCTGGTCGTATGGGGAGGTGAATTCGGACGTACCGTTTACAGCCAAGGCGGTTTGTCTCGAGACAATTACGGTCGCGATCACCACCCGCGAAATTTCTGCATGTGGATGGCAGGAGGGGGAATCAAACGTGGCATCACCTTCGGACAGACCGACGACTTCAGCTACAACATCACCGAAAACCCTGTGAACATCAACGACTTGAACGCGACGATCCTCCATTGCATGGGAATCGATCACGAGCGATTCACCTACAAGTTTCAGGGGCTCGATCAAAAGTTGACGGGTGTTGAGAAGCAACGTGTTGTCACGGAAATTCTCGCCTAGCGACATTAAGATTTATCAGGAACGGTAAACCAATCCCAAATGCCAACTAGTCGATTCGATTTCCGTGAGTATCTGAAGCAAATAAGGGAATCCGGATCGAAGCGCAAGGAGGATTATGATTCATTTCATTCGACGATGTCCAAGGAGGAGAAGGACAAGCTCGTTTCCCGTTCGCATCGGTCTTTCTGGTCTCTCTTTCGAGAGTTTTTGAAACTTCTTTCTGGGCACCATACCCAAATCGCCATTGGCTTAGGGACGCTCACGGTATCGACATTGCTGAGCTTGTTACCACCGCTTGGAACCAAGTTTGCGATCGATTATGCGTTGACGACTCCGCCAAAATCACCACCATCCTGGGCACCGATTTGGCTTCAGCAAACCACGGGCATGACACTCCTGATTTGGATCGCCGTGGCCGTCACTTCGATAACTCTACTTAGAACCTGCGTGCATCTTTGGGGGCGGTGGCAATGCACCAAGGCGGTGAATCAGGTTCAAACCGGTATTCGCAAGAAGGTTTTCGAGCACATGCTTGAGATGCCCTTGCATCGCGTCCAACTGCTCAAGAGTGGCGGATCGGCAAGTTTGCTTCGGGAGGATGCCGGTGGTATCGCCGATTTGATTTTCAGTATGCTTTACAATCCCTGGCAAGCGATTGTGCAGCTTCTTGGAAGCTTTATTGTTTTGGTGGTCGTTGACTGGCGACTCCTGGCTGCTGGGTTGCTTTTACTGCCGGTGGTTTACTTCACGCATCGGACTTGGATCTATCGCATTCGCCCTTTGTATCGAGATTTGCGAGCCACACGTCAAAAGATCGATGGAAATGCAACCGAAACGTTTTCTGGAATACGCGTCGTGCGAACATTTGGGCGAAAACGTAGCGAATCTCAACGATACGTTAAAGGTAGCCATTATGCAGTGAGGCAAGTCTTGTTGGTTTGGTGGCGTACAAGACTAATTGAAGTGATCTGGGAGGTTCTCATTCCTTTGGCGTCGACGTTGCTTTTGGTCTATGGGGGCTGGCAAATCCTCCAAGGCCAATTGACGCTCGGAGATCTGATGATGTTTCTGGTGTATCTTGCGATGCTACTGGGCCCTATCGCCACACTAACGGGCAGTGCGGTGCAGTTTCAAAATAATCTGGCAGGCTTGGACCGAATTCTCGACCTATTGGGTACGGAGACCGAGGCGCAGGAGATCGAGCGTCGCGGCGGCGGAGATGCAAAGGATCTGATCAAACTCAACAAAGATCGGGTGCTTGGCAATATCGAGTGCATCGATGTGAGTTTTCGTTATCCGGAATCTCAGCAAGACGTCCTTTCCGGAATACGCTTCATCGCAAGGGCAGGTCAAACGGTGGCTATCGTTGGGCGAAGTGGGGCTGGCAAATCAACCCTATGCAATCTCATCGCGAGATTCTTCATGCCATCATCGGGCACGATTTTGGTCGACAACCAACCATTGGAAAAAATCGAACTCGACAGCTATCGGCAACTCCTAGGGATTGTCGAACAAGATGTTTTCCTTTTCGACGGAACGATTGCAGAGAATATCGCTTATGGAAATCGATCGGCTAGCTCCCAGCAGATCGAGCAAGCAGCGCAGGCCGCTGCGGCTCATGAATTCATTCTAAAATCTCCAAACGGTTACCAAACAAGGATCGGAGAAAGAGGATTCAAGCTCAGTGGAGGTCAAAGACAACGGATCGCCATCGCTAGAGCGATCTTGGCCGATCCTAAGATTCTGATACTCGATGAAGCGACCAGCAATTTGGATAGCGAGAGCGAACAAGCGATCCAACAAAGTCTGAAGATGCTTCTGAGTTCACGGACTTCGTTTGTGATCGCACATCGATTGAGTACGATCCAAAATGCGGACATCATCCTCGTACTCGATCAGGGTCGAATTGTCCAGCAGGGGACTCATGACGAATTGGTCGAGGAGGCTGGTATCTATCAACAGATGGTTCGGTTGCAGACCAACAATCCGATCGCCTTGGCGAGTGACGAATAAGCAATAAAAATCTACGATTTCGAACCTTGCCACTGGGACCACCATGATTTGAATTGTTTCCACTGTTCTTCGAGGAATGCTTTCTGACTGAGGCTAAGCGCGTCGGAGGTGTTGAAGTGGTGGATGTATTGAGGGTTTCCTTCGAGAACCATCAAATGCTTGTAGTAAAGGACAAGGTCCGGCCCTTCATCGTACTTCGATAGCACTGCGAGTGCCGAGTCGAGTTCTTGAGCGAGCCTGCGGGATTCGACGCAGCCGGCGGCAGCTTTTTTGCAAAGGTCGATCAGTCGAAGCACTTGTCTAGGTAGAGCGTTGCCAACACCGGTGATGGCCCCGACGGCACCGCATCGCACAAAACCGTGAAAGACTTGAGTATCGACCCCGACCATGAGAGCAAGATTTGGATTTCCAGTGGTGATATGCTCGGCAGCGTAACTGAGCGATTCGGCACCACCGAATTCTTTGAATCCAACAAGATTTGGAAATTGCTTGTGCAGATCGAAGAACAAGTCGGCTTTGGTTTGAAAACCGTAATAGGGACTGTTGTAGATCACTGCAGGAAGGTTCTTTGCTGCCGAGAGGATTCCGGCAAAATGGCTTCGCTGTGCCGAGGTCGAAGTTCCTCTGGATAGTACTCGAGGGATCACCATCAGTCCGGCGGCTCCAACCTTTTGGGCGTGGGCAGCATGCTCGGCCGCAATCTTGGGGTTCTGAGCACCGGTTCCGACCACGACCGGTACGCCCGCTTGGGCTAAACGTGCGACTCCCTCCTGTCGCTGGGAATCGGTGAGCAAGGGCCAATCCCCCATCGAGCCGCAGTAGACCACTGCCCGCATTCCAAGTTCAATCAGTTCCGTAGCTTTGCGAACCAAAGCATCAAAATCGGGCCGTCCGTCGCTTGTGCAAGGGGTCATCAATGCAGGAATGCAACCTTGGAAAACATCAGCAAGACGCGTCACAAGAATACTCCATCGAAAGTTTGGTTAGGGTTGTAAAATTGCGAATTTCGGAACGAAGGATCACTGGTTATTACGGGCGCTCTACTTGTTCGTATTCTCCGATATCTACCCCTAGAGGAACAGTGCGGTAAAGATCATTTTTGGGGTTCCTCAGGAATTATCGTGGCTAGTGGTATACGCTACTCGAAAAGCAACGGTGGTGCACAGGGGCTTCGAGTACGAGTACCGTTGCACTGAGTACCGCTTCGCTGAGTACGAGTACGAAGAAACCCGATGCGATGCACGACTTTTCACCCACAATGATTCCTGAAGAACCATTTTTTAAACTTTGTCCGTTCTGAACGCCAGGCAGTAGGCACACTCGGCTGCGCCATCACAAGAAAGTTCGATGTAGCACGGGGCTCCGACCCGTAATGGTATTTTGGTTGAGACACCGCCGGGCTTGGAATCCCGGGCTACGCTAGCGTGGGGCGTCGCTACGATCTATCGATTTTCATTTGGCCGGCGCATTTGCAGGCAGTGGCCAAGGAGCAACCGATGCGCGGGTTGCATAAGCTTCATAGAGATTGGCCAGCTCGAAAACCTTATCAGGGAACTGCGAGGCCAGATCGTTTGCTTCGATTCGATCCTTGGAAATATCGTACAGTTCCCAGGGTTTGTTGTGTTTAGCGACAAGCTTCCAGTCCCCTTTTCGAACGGCTCGATTCCCTTCATGCTCCCAATAGATCGCCTCTCGCTCGATCGGTTTATTCGCAAAGGCAGGCAATAGGCTTTTGCCCTCCAATGGTGTGGCAGTTGTCGGATAGCTGGATTTCGAGATTTCGACGATCGTTGCAGCGATATCGATTAAATGGGACGGTTGATGACACCATTCTCCGGGCGTTTTGATTCCCTCAGGCCAGTGAACAACCAGTGGCGTGCTTATTCCGCCTTCGTGAACCCAGTGCTTGTACTCGCGCAGGGGAGTGTTCGAGACATTGGCCCAATTCTCGCCGTAAGCGATATAGGTATCGGCAGGGCCCGGGAAAGCGTTTTTACCCATGCGGATCGGATAGCCATCGCGGGTTTGAGCCGGCACACTTCCACGTTTTGCAAAGTCGGCCAAATCCATCGGCTTGAGCGTAGGAGCAGCGGGGCGTGGGATGTCTGGGTGCTCTTTGTTACCACCCCTCCCCATGGCCTCAGCGCATCCGCCGTTGTCTTGCATGTAGCAAATGAGCGTGTTGCCTAGGATGTTTTGGCGTTTGAGTTCCTCGACGATCTGACCGATCCCTTTGTCCATACGATCGACCATCGCGGCATAGACTTCCATGCAAGCAGCCTCCCATGGCTTGTCCTGAATCTTGTCCCAGTCTCCGACAGATCTGGTGAGTGGCAAGTTGGCTGGAAACAAACCTAGTTCGACAGCTTTGGCATGCCGAGCACGACGGATCGGATCGTAACCTTGATCGTATTTCCCTTTGTACCGAGCGATGTCTTCGGGCAGCGCGTGCATGGGCCAGTGCGCTGCGGTATAGGCGACATACAAGAAGAAAGGTTGATCGGGATGCTCTTTGCGATGATCTTGGATGTATCGCATCGCTTGATCGGAAATCGCGTTGGTGTAGTAGTAAGTGTTGGGTTGATACTCAGGGTCGGCGAAAGGCGAGATGGCAGAGTTGTCGCGGGTTAGCGAAGACGGGTCGTAGAAACTGCCAGCTCCATGGATAGTACCGTAGAAGCGATCGAAGCCGCGTTGCAACGGCCAGTTATGCTTTGGACCTTCGGGTCCAGTGTGTCTGGTTACATGCCATTTGCCTACCGCGTAGTTGCGATAGCCACTTGGACGTAGCATCTCAGCGATCGTGCGGCAGGAGTCATTGAGGTCTCCTTGGTATCCTGCTAGCGGTTTTTTATCCATCATGTGTCCGACCCCGGCTTGGTGTGGATACAGTCCCGTTAGCAGACTTGCGCGAGTCGGACAGCATCGGGCCGTGTTGTAGAACTGGGAGAACCGAAGTCCGTTTTTAGCAAGCGAGTCGAGATTCGAAGTTTCGATTTCGCCGCCGTAGCAACCCAGGTCACTGATACCCATATCGTCGCTGAGGATGATCACGAAATTCGTGTGCGAAGCTTGCGGTGACTGAGCATCCACTTCGGTGCAAAGGAATGTTAATAGAAGCAATGGGTAGATCATAAAAATTCGCATGGTGTGGATTATTAGTGATCCGAGTATCTCGTGGAAAGTTTGGCTCTTGAAGAACCTTTGTGGTCAGAAGTATAGGCTATTGACCTACGTTTTTCCAAAAAAACCGCGATTCGGGCTTGCTAAAGTATCAAAGCCTGATACATTAGTACATCATGATCACCATTTCACTCGATAGCCCAGTTCCCCTGCACGATCAGCTCGTTTCGGAGCTTCGAGGGCTTATTGCTCTTGGCAAGCTTCAGGTTGGAGATGAGCTCCCGTCGGTTCGACAACTCGCAGCCGACTTGGGAATCAACCTCAATACTGTCGCTCGTGCTTACCGGGAGTTGACCGACGCTGGGTTGCTTGCAAGCGGTCGGGGACGAGGGACGGTGGTGATTTCCACGGTGGAGAAGACGCGTGGACCGCAAAGCGAGTCGCGTCAGCGACTTGAAAATTCGCTCGCCAGCGCTTTGGCTGACGCAAAAATCGCTGGACTATCGCTGGAGTCCATCCAAGCGATCTTCATCAAGCAAGCTGAACTTATTTGGAAAAACCGATAGGAGCCCAAACCATGTCCCGAAATTTCGAATTGCTGATGCAAGTGATCGTCAACGGATTCACTCCTCTTTTGCTTCTAACACCGCTTGCGGTTGTCCTTTTGTCGAAATTCAATCCACCAGACGAGGCCGCTAGGACCCAAGCTCAAAAGCTGTTCAAGCTGCTTTGCCTTTTTACGTCACTTTCGCTGTTGCTCTGGGCCGGCTTGTTTTTCTTTGGCCCAATGGCCAATCCTACCTTGAGCTGGGCAACTTGGATCTGGCCACTTGTGTTCCCTCTTATGCACCGATTAGCCATGCCCACTTTAGTCGCTCGAAACCCCGAGCTGAGTCAAAAGCTCTCCGGGGCTGCACCAAGCAATCCCGTCAGATCTGCTTCGCTTGTCAACCGTCAGCATCGCAGTCCGCTTAAGCGTTGGCATTGGGTCATCGCCATCGGTGTTTATCTCTTGCCACTGATCGCGATTGGCGCACGGGGGCTCTTTCCGTTTGAAATGCCACAGACGGGTGTGGCTCAAACAAGCGGGGCCAATCCACTTTGGACCAACTGGATCACCATGCTGTTAACGTATGCGGGAATCGGTGGTTCGATGCTGCTGATGGCTCCTAGGATGATTCGAATGAGTCTTGTGGAGCCCGAGCCGATGGTTGCACAAGGTGCGGAGGAGTTGGCGCGAGCTTACCAAGAGCGTCGCGAATGGACCACCAAGTCACTTTTTTGGTTGATTGTCGTGCTGATGCCCGCCTGTTTGGGAACCATTTACTCGTTGATGATTTGGTTGCCTAATCAAGGCCCCATGGTTGGCTTGCTAGGGGCAATCGTCGGTGTCTGTGGTGGTATCGTTGGCTCTGCAGTTGGTATCATCGGATCGATCAAGCGATATCGAGTCCAACAATTAAAGATGGAGCTCGAATCGAAATCCTAAAACTCCAACAAGAGAGCTTCGTCAAGCACCCAGGGCGGGCGCTACGCTCTGCCCTGGGCTATCTCATGTTGCCCCGTTGGGGCAAGTCAGTCCAACCGTAGTGGATCTTGCGAAAGATCCCAACGCATGAGACCACCGTAACGATCCATCGGGCAGGCGCTCAGCATCTGTTTATCCGTTTTTTTACTAGCTAAACCTTACTATCGTTCATGCTTCTTACGCTGAGCCAAAACAGTCAATCGCGCCGTTTGGTCCTGCTAAAGTCACATCCCGTAAGGATTGAGAGAGGTGGCTTTGGCGATTCTTCACCTACAAAGCAAGATTCGGTCAATCAATACGAATATTCCCAGGTCACCATGTTGCCCCGCTATCATTTTCCCTTGCCACCATGCAGACAGCTGGCCATTATCCTGATCAACCCGTGACTGATTGGCCATGGATTCGCATCCGTTCCCAACCGCGATTGGCAGTTTGGCTTATCGTCCTCGCGCTCGTCGTCAAGCAGTTGTTGGTCGCTTACTTTCAGCTTCTCGCGTACCCTAACGCAGGAAGATGGTTTCCACCAATGCTCTGGCTAAGTTCAGCGACGGGAGGAATTGTCGATGGCACGCTGGTATGTGGCTTGACCTTGCAACTGATCCTTTTCCCTATTTTCTTGTTCTGGCTGGGGCGACTTCGCCCTAAGGATGTAGGACTCGATCTGACCCGTCTTTGGCCAGCCGTCCAACTGATCGTTTTGATTTGGATCGGTTGTCAGATCCTGCACATCACAATTTTTCTACTCATGGCAAAGCCGGTCGAGGTCAATCCGGCCTGGGGATCCGGGAATTGGCGATTCGCCTTGAGCGATTGGCTTGGCCAATTGTTTGGCAACTGCCCCTTCGAGGAGGTTCTCTTTCGCGGTTTTCTTTTGCCGCAGTGTTTGCTGCTTGCCGTGCACTGGCTACCTGAATCAAAGCGTTGGAAGCATCTGTTGATCGCGTTGTTGCTCTCGCAAGGAGTCTTTGCCTTCAGCCATATCATTTTCAACATGAAAAATCCGGAGGGGCAATGGTTGCTCATCGGACAGTTTGTTATGGGCTTACTCTTTTCTGCAATCTATCTTCGTACCGGAAACTTGTTCCTCGCGATCGGAGTCCATGCCTTAATCAATAATCCTGCACCGCTGCTGAGCGATCCTCTGCCTGGACCTGGAGTGACAGGGGCAATCGTTTTCGTTGGTTGTCTGTTATGGTTGTGCATCTGGCCATGGTGGGGCCGGTTGCAGCCTAAGCTTCCGTAATATCGCAATGACTCCGGTGTCACTTAGAAAATATTCTTGCCAATGCGATCCTTCGGCAAAGCGACATAGAGTTTGATTAAGTGCCTACCTTCTGCATCACGCAGATCGCAACATGCACCATCCGCTGCGTAGGCGGCGAGCGTGACCACCATGCATCCAATGGAGGGCACTTCAGCGTTCATCTCGGCGATGGTAATCCTTTTCGCTCCTTATCCATTTCTCTAATTTCTTGGATCGCGCGTTCGAGCGCAGCATCGCGGCCAGGGATAGGGGTGACCTCGATGTGCGGCCGCACGGGGCCCACATCCGTCTCGTCGCCGCTCGCACGGATGAACATCTTCTGGCTGAAGTTCACGACGATCCCCGAGTTTGGCAGTTGGAACGGCCCGATGTCGCCGAGCGTATTGGGCACGCCGCCGGTCGGCTGCCCGATCGTGAGCATCAGGTCGTAGGTGCGCACGCCGTCGGCCAGAGCCGTCGCGGCGGAGAATGTCTTGTCGCCGATCAGCAGGCAGGACGGCCCGTCGAAGCCCGGTTCGACCCGCGGGCGGCTGGTTGCCTCGAACTCATAGGTCAAGTCCTCGCCGTGCTTGAGCTTCGTGTACCCGGGCATGAAGATCGGCAAGACGATGGTCAGCCATCGCCATATCGGCTTTGCCTTCATGCGAAACAGCTCGTCGGACTCTTCGCTCCTGCGCCACACCAGCCTTGAGCTCATGCGATAGGGACGATCGGTCACGCGCGCGAGGAGGGCATAGCCGAGGTCGGTCGATCCTCCGCCATTCTTACGGATGTCGACGATGAGTCCCGCGGCCCCGCGTGCGTTCGCCGCAGCGATCGCCTGGTCGAGGAACGTGTCCCACTGTCCGCCGAGCGTGCTGTCCATCGTGGGGAAATCGATGAGTGCGATGGGCGCCGCGTCCGGTGGCTCGCTTGGGAGCAGCATGCATCGGAACGGCGGACTGTCGACGAGCGTTTCGCCCTGCGGGGCCGCGGGTATCGTTGGCGCAGCGCCCGTCGGCGCGGTGCGTTCGGTCTTGCGCGCGTCGTCGCCGACGCCCTCGACCGTCACGACTTGCCGCGAACCGTCGGGCCGGATCAACTCGACCTCAGTCGGGAGCTTGATTCCCACCACCCAACTGTTGGCTCGGAAGTACTCGCGAACACAAACGTCGCGCCAACGCTCGGATTCGCCCGGTTGGAGTGATCGCAGCCTCGCGAGATGCTCGGCCGCAGGCACGTTCCCGATCCGCACGATCCTGTCGCCAGGCTCGATCGCCCGCTCGCTCTCCGCCACGGCGACGACCACCAGTCCGTCCCCCTCGGGCGCAGCGCGAAAGGGAAGCAGTCGCTCGCCGGCAGCGAAGGCGGCCGCGAAATCCTCCCATCGCACGCCTTGTCCGTAGTGGTCGGAGCGATACCCCGCCTGCATCTCCATCACGATCGGCAGGAACTCGCGCCGCGTCATCGGTCGGTCGATCGAGGCCTTCAGCCGCTCGGCGAGCGCGAGGATCGACTCCTTCGAGACACGAAGGTAGGGGTTAGGGTTGGTCCGCTCGTGGAGCGCCACGATCGCGTCGAGATCGGCACGCAGCGCTTCGGGCTCGTGTAGCTTCGCGATCTGCTCGGGAGTTGCCTTGGGGATGGCATCCCACGGACTCTGCATGAACATCGATCGAGGCCAGAATCCTAGAAATATGCTCGCCACAAGAATCGCGATCGCGGTTACAGAAATCACAGCTATCCAACGTCGGTAGCGCCTTCGGGGTTTCACTTTGGAGGGAGTGAATTCCAAGGGCTCGGTCATTTGGCTTTTCCCTGTTTGGCAGTTGCGACGGCACCAGAAAGGAAGACACACCCCTGAAACAACAAGTAATCCTGCAGGGAAGCACTCTGGCTAGGTCAATTCGAAGCTATTCGTATCTCGAAGCGAAAGCTTGTAAGAAATCCAACTAGCGAGGTGAGGTATTAATATGTTTTTTATGTCGATGGTTACGCCCAATCTGGTCTATCACCTCAGTACGTTCAAAATCAAGGAGGGTACCTGCCAGTCGCCGAGGCAGGTTCTACTTACCCAGCTTAGCGTTTCAAAGGTGATGTTGGCGAACTAAACAATAGGCGAGCTAAGATTTTTGGCTCGGAAAGAGCCTGTTAACTAGTTAACACAGAAAGCCGAGAGTGACCGCTCTCGGCTTTTTGCATTAAACCCCTGGTTTTCCGAGGGTTTGCGACGATTCGGGCGTCGCGGCGCGCGTTTTAGTTCCGAACCGGTTGCTATCGGGGTCCGGAAGCAACCATGGAGGTTGATCGCTTCGATCTCCGCATCGATCGCGAACTGACGCATCCGCGGGGCCTCCTCTTGGACGCGTGCATCCAAATGAGTCTTCTGATCAAAATTAGCCCGGAAGGAAGAACTTCGGGATCGAGTTGCTGTTCCACTGGCACAACTGGTCGGTCTATTTAAAACCTGTTCATCGTATATCATGGTGCCCAATTTGGGCGATTGAACAGTTTTGGTTTCAGCAACTTGCACTACAATTTTCGCTCTTTTAAGAACACGACTTTCAAAAGTATTTCTCGACGATTTCTACTGCGAGACTTCGATGGCCCCGAATCCTTCACCTGTCCGACGCCTCACGACCTACTGGAAGATCGAGGCGGGCAATGTTGTGCTAATCCCTGCGCTCGCCGTCTATTCAGTGCTTAAGTTGGGGGGAACGATCTCGACCGCGCTGGTGTTTTCGGGAGTTGCGTGTTCATTTCTCCTCGTGATCGGCACCATCGCGCTTCGAATGATGCTTGGCAAGGCGCGTGGCGAGGCAAATGCGACAGCGAGCCGGCTTCCGCTACTCATCTGGATGCGTTGGCCGGCAATCGGTCTGTGCTTGGCAGCCGCAGCCGCCATCGTGGTCGAGTGGGTCAATGGCAGCCCGGAGTTTTCCGCGCAATACGTTGCGCCCGTGCTGCTTTTCTTGCTCGCGATACTGGAGTACGTAAACTACTACCACGTCCAGCTACAGCACTTCGACCACGCCCCCGATTGGCAGCGGCTTATCTCGGGCCGTGGGTTCCGGAGGTCGCATCTCGCGCGCGAGATCGACCGGTGGAAGCGGGAAAATCGCCAAGGTGCGTGAAAAGGCCGGTCAATCGAAACAACGTTTCGTATGAGTCTTGAATAGGAGTTGAGGTTACAAACAGTCGCAGATTAAAGTTTTCGCTGCAGCTTGGCCTGAGAGCCAAGCCAAGCTGTCGAAGGCTGGCCATTGAGCCACGCCTTTGCTTGGACATCCTGTTTGAGGTACGCATCGAGGAAAGCGAGACTTACAGACTTCGTTAGGCCAGCAGCGTCCACTCCACCGCGCACTCGGCCTATTTTTCCTCCGAAGGAGACATGGGTTGCACCTTCGATGACGAGAAGGTACTTGCCTCCCCGAGGACTGCGTTCAAAAGGGACGACCTTGGTAGTCACATCTCCGAATTGCCCACCTGGCCGATCGGGCGCCGAGCGGTCACGCGTACCGGTGATATGCATCGCCGGCGTACTTGCGTCGGTCCAACTCTCAGCGGTAAGTCCGTAGCTCTCGCTTTCGCCTTGGGCCGAGATGGGGATAACGCACTTTACCCTTGGATCGGATAGATTCTCGAGCTTACCATTAACCAGCGTTTTGACACCTCCGTGGCATTGCGCAACGTAGGCACCATAAGAATGTCCTACAACCGCGATAGCATCCCGGTTGAGTCTCCCTTTGAGCGAGGGGATTTGCTTTTCCACTTGATCGAGCGAGTCGAGCACGCTGGAAATATCTTTAATGCGTTCAACCCGAGCGGCATTGCTGGTCGCACCACCAAACCCGCCAATGACAAGACCCGCTCCGCGGCGTTTGGCTTGCTTGTCGGTGTTGGTTGCGTTGTATTTCCCCTCATCGCTACCGCCAGATTCTTGTTCCCTACCGAAACGACTTCGCCCCATTCCACCGGTGCCGCTTCGTGCATCGGCGTGGTTCGGATGGATGACGACGTAGCCGTGGCTTGCCCAATGTTCGCTGGCAACATCAAAAGTTTCCTTGTTGGAAAACGATCCATGGCTAAAAATGATGATAGGAAAGGTACCCACATCGTCGGGATAACGTACGAGTGCTTCGATTTCTTTTCCGCGTGCTTTATCCACAAGCTTGATGGTATTCACTAAGATCACTTTTTTCGACCCTCGCGCGGAATAGGGCGAATCTTGCACGCTAATCGTTCCGCAAAAAGTAGTACTCAATATTGAAAGGATTAAGGAAATAGAAAGTATTGAAACCATCGCTTGGGATCTCATGAGTCTTTGATACAATCTGGAAGTACGAGAGCCATTTCCGCATCACGTTCCACCTGGAAACCGGCAAAAATCTCGCAGCACAAAAGGTTGGTACCGACAATCGCAAAATGAATCCACAGGATGCCCAAAATTCGGGCAAAAAGCATCCCAATCCCGCTCTCACCCATATCCCAAACGAGCAAAAGGGGACACGGTTTTGCAGCAGGCAGCTAGGCACGGTGCCAGCGTGAATGTAGTAGGCTAGGTACTCGCGTTGGAAGTTGACTGTGGGCCGAGGAAGGATGAGGGGGGAATGGGTTGGCAGTCGTTTTGGAGCGAAGAATTCATCCCCATGATGCAACAGAGGCTGCTTTGGCTTCGTGAAACTTGGCGTTGCTGAATCGCCACATGATATCCCGAAAAAATCGTTTACGAGCTTAGCGACCTGCTTTGCGTTCAGAAAGCACGACATAAAAACTCCGGAGAACTTGGCTGAACGAACGTCTAAAACTCACCATCTTTTTTCCCCCGCCAACTCCAACCTCCGCCCGGTAGGTAAACAATAGGGCCAAGCTCGGCCACGATCCTACTGCAGCAACAAAAACTGGGCCACGATCGGTGGCCATTCTCTTGCAGAGTTTTTCACGATGACCAACTGCGTTGAAACTAGTGACCGGCGTTACCACGAGCATAAGCTTCAAATCGGTGATTGGTAAATCATCTCGTTTTTTTACCGTCCTTGATGAGAATGGTCGCGGAGGATCCGTTTTGAGGTCCTCTTTCGCCTGGAGGGGCATGGAGTCTTTGAGGATCGATCCCCAGTTTTTCAAGGAGTTGATGAACCTGATAGAGTCGCAGTGGTTTGCCTGCACGGATCGCCTCCCACATCGAATCACGAGTCGCCGAGAGTATTTCCGAGTCGACTCGCATGCCTGCGAGTCTTGCGACGATGGCTTTTGCAATGGGCTCATCCACAATTGTCCAATCGCCGCTCGAGGATTGCTCGGCGGGATATTGTTTTTTGAGACTCATCGGAGGTGCATGCAGTATCTGCCAGTCCAACCCTAGCTCACCAAGCCTAGCATGCACTTGCGGCAAGCTCCAAGGTTGATTCGCATCAATCGCTAGCCACAAATCCTCTTGCAATATATTAACCACATCGGCCGATACTCCGGCCTTGGTCAGCCTTGTGATGATCGCTTGAGCTATCGGCTCTGAAACGATGTTCGTGTCGACAATGGGTTGCTCAGCTGCCGAGAATGTTGCCCCAGACTGATTTTCATTTTTGGCGTTTACGGGATCAATGAAAAACAGGAGCGTAAATACCATTGCTGCTAGGCAAAAACTTGCGAAGAAGGCTGCTGCAAGTTTCGCAGGTGAAGAATTGCTCTGATCAACTCCTGCGATTCGACGAATACGATGGATGAGCTTTCCACCGTTTGCAGCCATCGCAAAATCCGACAAGCTCCGATTCTCTTCGAGAGTAAGAAGGGATTGAGCGTAGAGAACTCGAGAACCGATGTTCGCAGATTCCATCGCCCTAATCGCTAGCTCATCCGCACAATGCTCTCGCTCAGAGCGAACCTGAGCTGAGATCCACCAAGCTGCAGGATGATGAAAAAAAAGAACCTCGATACAAAGTTGAAGAGCATTGACTACCATGTCATGCCTTCTTACATGGGCTAGTTCGTGAGCAATGATCGCATCGATCATGCTTGGGGATATGCCAGTCAGAGCCCAAGCAGGCCATAAGATGACCGGTTTGACCCAACCAAAGACGGCCGGTGCACTAATGTCAGTGGAGATCAGAACCTTCACCGCGGTGCGAACACCAATTGTCTGAGATATTTTATGAACGCAGATTTGCCAAGTGTCGTCTGTTGGACGCTCGGCGCGTCGGACAATCCTTCGGATGACAATCCATCCGATGGCCATACGCATCGCAGCGATCGTCACCCCGATTGCCCAAATCAAGCTGGCCCATGGCAGCCAAGGTTCCATTATTGAAACAATTCTTTCAAGGACCAGTGGCACATCAACTCCGGGGACAAGAGTCTCCGCTTTGGGAGCAACTGCGACCGCTGCTGCTTCGGTGCGGTTATCTAGAGTCTCTAGCTCGATCGATAAATATGTTCCAATTGCAAGGATTGGCAACGCAACCAAAGAAAGCGTTGCGATTAAATAACGGGCATTCAAAGCGACATAGGAGTTTCTGGGAATCAGGCGCAAGCAGATCGCTAAAACGCTTGCCACAATTACGCCTTGCCAAATCGAATGAAGGCACACCCAACCTACTTTTTTTGCAAAAAGCTCGAGCGTACCACCCAGAAGTTGCGCAAATACCTGGGAACTCACCATTGGAATTACTCCTGGGCCAACGACCAAAAAGGAATGCAACTGTTAGGTTTTGGATTTCTTTGGTTTAATCGCAGACGCTTTTTCAAGCTGATCAAGGATCTTTCTTATCTCGGCAAGTTCCTCCGGAGTCGATTTGCGATCCTCCAATGCTTGCAAGACCAGTTCGGTCGCAACACCACCAAATGCTCGTTGAAGTAAATCATCGACAAGTTGCTTTTGGGTTTTTGGTTTAGGTGTGGTTGCTCGGTAAATGTGCGAACGACTGCTGACATCGCGTTGCACCAGATTTTTATCGGTCATGATTTGCATCTGTTTTAGCACGGTAGTATAAGCCACCGAGCGCCCTTGTCGGAGAAATGCTTCATGCACATCGCGCACGGAGCAGGACTCGTGTTCCCAGAGAATCCTCAATATTTCCAGTTCGGAGTCTGTTGGCAGTACAGGTTGGGTCATCGAGTCTACTTTTCGTCGAGGCTTCGTATCTGAAATCGTTATCGGTCTCAAGCAGGCGGTTATCACTAAGCGTAGTTTAGCCGAATAACCGCATGGTGATCGATAGGCAAGCTTCAGGATTTACTACTTGGTATCAAGCTCCCAACTCGTGGAGCCGCATCCGAACCTTGAGCATATCTAAAGGGCTACCAGCGTTGATCGCGTCCCAAATTTCCTGAGTGATGATCGTCAGGATTTCCTCGGAAACACCAGCCTCTGCTAGCCTTGCCAAAAGAGATTCAGCTACCGGTTCGGTAACCATTACGGCAGGAGCGATTATCGAAGGTGGTTCTGGGCGTTCAGGTTCCCCGGGGCCACTTGGGTCCTCTTCGCGTCCGTCGGGGCGTGCAGGACGAGTCGGTTGATCTGGATACACAGGCAAGCCAACAGTCGGAGGAGTCAGCTCCGGTGAGTTTGCCGATACAGGCATGATCTTCTGAACATCGACACCTAATTCGCCAAGCCGACTCCGGATCTGTGGCATGTCCATTGGCTTACCGTCTTGATTCGCCTGTCGGATTTCCACCGAGATTTTCTCAATGATGTCGGTAGAAACATCGAATGCCTGCAAACGCTGAGATACCGCGTAGATGAATGGATTGAACTCCACAGGATCGTTCTGAGGGAGTGATGGTCGATCGTCTGTTCCCGGGTCGTTGTCTTGCCCCCAGCGAAGCGATCCGTTTTCAATCCTATCGCCAAGTTCGGGTCGGCCACCTTGCCTGAGCGTTTCTAGGATTGTGTTCGCATCTTGGATGCTAAGCTCGGGAGGAAGGGTATTTAATTCAATTGCCTTTTCAATCAACTCGATGCGTCGTTGGGAGTCAACGCGACTGGCAATCAAACCATTGGCCCCGATCGAGTTTTGAGCATTCAGTGCATCGATCACAACGAGTGCATCAAGTGGCGTGACCGTTTGGTCGGCATCGACATCGACCATTGCACTCTGAGATCCGGCGGGGGCAACACCGGATGGATTACCTGCAATCGATTGGTTAATCCGGTTGATTACGACAAGTGCGTCCAAAGGGGTAACCACACCACTTGCATCCGCATCTTCCGGCATGGTGAAGTTGTGAAACGCATCGGCCGCCATCATCGCTCGGCTTTCAAGACTCTCGACAATCATCTTTCGCGAAAGCGACTTCCGCGATAATCTCGACTTACTCATACACAAAAACCTTTCGCATTCTGGTCAAAATAGACAACCTTCTTGGTACGCCCCAGGAGGTACGTAAGACATAGTACGAAGAACTTCGTACTAAAACAACCTTATAAAGCAGTTTTTTTCGCAATTTCATTTGAATAGGCGAGAGAAACGTTCGGGAATGGCCAATGATTTTGTTAAGACGACTTCAATGGGATCGGCGATTAAATTGCTGATGCCTATCGACCTCTTTTCCGTCTCGTGCCGGTTCGAAGAGTTTGTTGAAAAACTCCTCGTCTTTGAATGTAAAATCGAGCTGGTCATACTCACCTGCCATCACTAGCCGCGGCATATCTGCGTTAGCGAACCGGACGATGACCAGCTTTTCGGCTGAGCTGAAAAGCAACCTCTGCTGGGCATACAGTATGGATGACTCAGTTGCGCAAATCAAACGCTCTACTTCTTATCCAAGGTGCACTTACCGGCAAATTCTTTTACCAAATTGTCCGACTGTAAATACTCTTTTGCCTCCTGCGAATTCTTGAGATAGGCATCCCAGTACTTGGTTGTACTCATGTTGACGATTTCCGTTACGCCACCGCCTCGAATCCGCAGGGCACCTCCGTAGGACATATGATTGGCTCCCTCGATCACGATCAGATACTTGTCTCCGGTAGGGCTGTACTTGTAAGGTTCTTTCTTCCACTCGACGCTTTGACCTCCAACACCCCGGTCTTGAGTTCCCGTAATCGTCATCATTGGCATCCGAAGCGCGTCCCAGCTCTGCTCGGTCAAGCCTTGTTGTCCGGTTCCCTGTGCAGAAATCGGCAGAATGCATTTCACTCGTTTGTCGAGAAAACTCTTCCCCTTCTCCTTGCCGAAGTCAGTCGTAACACCACCGATCAACATCGCCGTGTAAGCGCCAAACGAATGACCCGCTACTCCGATTCTTTGGCTGTCGATCTTTCCCTTGAGCCCGGGAGCCAAACTCGGCAAGTCCTCTAGTTTGTCGAGGACCAGAACCAAATCGGCAACTCGACCACTGATTTTATTTGTGTTATTCAGGTCGTTGCGCAAATTTCCAAGCCGACCGCGCAGGACGCCAGCCTCGCCGCCGGAATTCCGCGCTTCGTTCCCCTGCCGACTGAGTCCATCTTCATGGGACGGATGGATCACCACATACCCGTGACTTGCCCAGTGCTTACCCACCGGACCAAACCCGTCTTTGTTGCCGCCGAAACCGTGCGAGAAAACAATCACCGGATAAGGCCCGCCAGTCTTGGGATAGTAAACCTTGAATGGCAACTCTTTCTTGCGAACCGGATCTTTAATCGAGAGGTCGTCGGCCACTTCGACCGAGAGCGATCCGTCTTGCGACCTAATCTGGTTGTGAGCGACCACAGCCTGAACCGACCAGACTGTCAGCACCAAAAAAACAAAGTGTTTAAACATAAAAATTCGCAAGTTGCTTTGAAGGGGACGGGGGCCGATTCGCGAATCGCCCGCCGTCCCATTTTACATTCACTTCACACCAATCCCGTTATTTCCAAAGACCATCGTCTTGGGTGCGGTACTATTGTAGGCTGGCCAGGCTGGCAACTGTTGGCCGCTGGGTTGGCCATCGCGCATGAATTTGATCCAGTACTCGAGCATCGCCGAGCTGATCGCTCGACCTTGTTCTGATTCCTCGACCGGTTGCGAGTCATCCTCGCGACCAGCTCCCGCTCCTCCACCGCCACGACGCGATCTGGCTGCGTTATTGGCGACCTGTTCATTTCGAAACCCATATTGTGCGGCAATCGATTGACCAATGGTTCCGAATGCATAGGCGACACTCTCACCATGCTGAGCTGCGAAGCGACTCGAACGGGCCCCAGGAGGCACGTATGTCAATTGAAACATCCATACCGCTTGGCCAGCGCGGACCATGTCGTCGGCAAGCTTGCGCTGAAACCCAAACGCGCCTCCGGTGGCTACTTCATCCCCCAATTGTCTTGCTCCCGACTCCCCGTTAGCCGATCCGATCAATACAGGAATCCGTGCCTGCTTACCTTGAGCAAACGTATCCGCAGGACTAGCCGTTACCAATCGACCGTCGATGATCGGTTTGACCGGTAGGTTCAATTCGCGAATCGCACCCACTCCGACTGCTACATCACCAGGAGCAGCCCGCCGCAAGTCCGCGCTGGTCGCATGCGATCCTAGGCCAAGGCGTTCCGACAAACGCTGTCCTGCGGATTCCGCCTCCGAAAGAGTTTGTATATTTTGAATGCCACCACTGCTGTGAATTATCGCTTTGTGAAACAGCCCCTGCGCTTGAGGTATCCCCATCAAGAACAGGCAACTCGTGCCGCCGGCAGAAGATCCAGATATCGTGACATTCCCAGGATCACCTCCGAATGCTGCGATATTGTCTTGCGTCCAACGCAGCGCCGCGATCATATCGAGCAAACAGTAGTTGCCCAGCGGTTCATCGGGTTTGCTCTGGGCGGTCAATGCTGGGTGAGCAAAAAGTCCGAGAGGTCCGAGCCGGTAATTGATCGAAATCACAACGGCTCCCCGTTTTGCTAGTTCTGTCCCATCATATCGCGGCTGGGCCCCGGAGCCCTGGATGAATGCACCGCCGTGAATCCACAGCAGCACGGGCAATTTCGAGTCAGCCGTCGCGTTGGTCGGAGTCCAGATGTTCAAATAGAGACAATCCTCGCTCTGCGAGCTGCGCGGGGTGAATGCCTCTCCTTGCAACGCAGCAGCACCGAACTCAGTAGCTTGGCGAATGCCGCTCCAAGATTGCGGAGGCTCGGCGGCTTGCCAACGTCGCTGACCCATGGGAGGTGCTGCGTATGGAACGCCTCGAAAGACACGAACATCCCCTGCTTGTAAGCCAACCAACTCTCCGCTTGCTATGCGGATCGGTAATGTTTTCGGTGCATCGGAAGATGTGGTACTGCCGTTGGATGCTTGACCCGATTGCTTGCTGCCACCTTCCGGGGCCGGCTTTCGATTGGGCAGCATAGGGCGACCACCGGCGCCAGTACGGTTGGCGCCTCGACCTGTAGTTCCCGATTGAACCGATTGGCCACCGCGCGCGAACTGACTCTTTAGGTCGTTGAATCCTTGGTACTCCATCTCATTCAGCGAGCCATCGCCATCATGATCGAGACGATCGAATAGACGGTCGACAAGTTCCGGCCGACTTGAAAAAGTAGCCGCTCCACTAAGTTGTTTCCTGAATGCATCGCGAGTGATCTTGCCCGCATCTCCGGCAAGTGACTGAAAGTCGGTTCCTCTCAGCCCACGACCTGCCTCTGATTTGCTGACAGCAGATTTATTATTAGGCATCTCGTTGGTATCTAGAGGATCATTTCCTGATGACTGCTGACCTGGCTTTGGCTGATCGCTGGAAGATGAATCGGTCTTTACTCCCTTGCGAGCAAACTGTGCAGTAAAGAACTCGATCATTGTCCGTCGGGCAGTCAACTCTTCTTGAGCCTCCTCCGGTGTCTTTTCGCCACGTAGATCGCGTGCTGCGCTAACGGTGCGAGCCCAGTAAAAACCATGTGGACTTTTCTCAGCGGTGTAGACTTGAACCTGCTTGTTGGCTTGCTTCATCCGCTGGATCATTGGTTCGATTAGAGCATGCGGAGCTTGGTCGTCTCCTAGGCTCGTCAAAAACAATGTCGGGACCAAAATCTTGTCGGAATTGGCTTCGATCGAATGCTCTTTGAGGAAGGCCTGAAACTGCTGATCGGACAAGCCACGTCCCTTTTGCATCCCGTTAGATATACGTCGTCCGTTGAGTTGCAAATCCTCGCGAGCCTTGGCTGGCACTTGGGACAAGGGTGGTTTAGTCGGGTCTCCCATCATGTAGACCACCGGATCGGTCATCCAAGGTGAACCGGCGGCAACGCACAGAAACTCGCGTCCCATTTTTTCTGCAGCGACCAGTGCCAAATGCCCACCGTGACTACCACCGACAACTCCGACGCGATCGGTATCGATCTTTGGAAGAGTTTTTGCAAAACGGATACCTGCAATGACGTCGTCTTGCTCCATCCCAAATAGAGCTCCATTGCCTGCGCGGTAGCTGATGGCAAGGATCGCCCAGGGTTGTTCGTTGAAGGCAGTGATGGTTGGCGAAAGTCCGTTAGGGGCGGCCATCGATCGGATGTAGCCAAAATCGCGGTTGCCTTGCCCTCCGTGGATGGTAACAAGAATTGGGAATGGGCCGTTGCCTTGTGGCATCGAGAGCACACACGGGATCAGTTTCCCATCGCTTGAGGGATACTGCATCTGGGTGATCGTGCGGTTGCCGATGATTTCGGGTTTTTCCGCAGGTGTCATTGCTCCGGGTTTGTTTTGTATTTGTTTCATTTTTTCCCGAACTGCTCGGCGCTCGTTATCATCGATCTTGCCATCACCGTTGGCATCGAAGCGTTGCAGGAGGGATTTGTCGGGGACTCGATCACCCTTGGGCAGTTCCTGCGCAAGATTTTGCGATATCGCGAACAGTAAGCAAAAGGCCCAGATCAAACAAGGTGCGATGATCAGTCGTTGATAAACGCTAGCGATTATTCGCATTTTATAAATCTCTTTAAGGTTGGTTGTTATTCGATGGCTGAGAAAAGCGTAGATTCTGTAAGAAGTCCCTGAGCAGATCGGATCGGCGACCGAAACGAGTTGACCGATCATAGACGGGGGAGTCTGGCTGGAGATGGTTTTCTAACTCGTAGAATGAGTTTTGGACTTGTTGGATCTGATCGAGTGAAAAACTAACGACAGCCACCGGGCGTTTGTCGTTGAGTTTCTCAATTGTCACGCGGCGGACGAGTTTCGAGTCTGCTTGGATTTCGATTTCAACGGTTCCAGATTTTGCAATCCCGGACTCGGACCGTCGCTGGGCAGTAATGGTGTGAATTCCGTTTTCGTGGTCGGCATACTTAAGGTCGTAATCGCTTAGTAGTGATTCGATTAACGTGGTTAAATCGAGCGTCCGCAGATCGCAGACATCGCGTAGGACCTCGGGGATCTCGTTGGCTTCAAAAACCGCAGCCGACTTTCCGGATACCGTAAACCAAATGGATCCATTGGGGTTTCGTCCCCAAATCAAAGGGCCGCTGGGCGCCTCGAAGATCTGAACAAAGCTCTTACCTCGCACCCATAACTTGGAGTCGGCCGGAACAGCTCGACGAGCATAGCGGCCGCGAAGCGGCTTGTTTTCCAACTCCACACTCACGTTGTAGCACCGGTCCATCGTTGCGCGATACTCGACGAGAGTCTTGCGAAGCAATTCCGCAGGGCTCGCGGTTGCTCTTGGCAAGAAAGTCATTGAGAACAACAACAAACTAATCGCAGCAGCAGACGATACCCAAACCCAAGTACTTGGGAGAAACCGTTTTCGTCCTGAAGCGACTTTGGGTAAAGAGTCCAAGTCCTTATGGAGATCAAGCGCTGGTTGGGTATCGGGAATTCCCCCGGAAAAAGATTTCGCTAGAAGCTGATTTAGGATCGCGCGGTTGGAGAAGTATTCGAGCGCTTCGGGATTGCACTCTAGTGCTGCTCGTAATTCGACTTGCTCATGATCCGACAGATCGTCATCGAGCCATCGATCGATCTGTTGGGCTATCCCTTCAGTTATCATCGGTTACTCCTTGGCCAATTGATCTTCGATGCACTGAGCAAGGGCGTTACGAATCCGATAGAGGGCGACTCGAACGGTTCCTGGAGTGCTTTTGATCGAGTCGGCGATTTTGTCGATCGGTAAATCATCGCGGTATCGATACTGGATCATGGAGCGTGAGCGCTGGGGGAGTTTCTCTAAGCAGTTTTCGAGTGCTTGAAGTCTGAGGGATGCCGACTGTTGAGTTCGCGTAAATTGCGCGGCTAGTCGCTCAAGGGCATCGTCGCTTAGGAGAGCCCGCTGTCGAGTTTGAGTTCGGTAGTAATCGATGATCCGGGATTTGGCCAGCCAAAGGGCCCAGGCCAGAAAGGGGCGCTGATGGTCGTATTCCTCGAATCGACGAGCAATGGTCAGCGCTACCTGCTGGACGACATCTTCTCGATCCGCAACGGATCGAATCGCTGTGGCGACGTAAGCCCTGATCGACGTCTCGCAAGAGAGCCAATGCCGAGTCATCTGTTCGCGAATTTCTGCTGCAGGATCATTTTCCATGCCATGAATACCGATCCAGGAAGGCGTTTGTTAGCACAATTCTAGAGAAATTCGTTTTCCATTTTTTTGGGTTATTCAGGTAACTTTGTGGGCAGGAATGCCTATTATCCCTTTTCGTTGCGATAGCTTCAGGCCTGGAAGGCCGACACACATGGATTGAAACAGCCTTCATCACCATGCGCCCCTATTGTTGTTTCAGCCCTTCGGGCTTAGCGATTCATAGGGTGGCCGCTTACCGGTGGTTCACACCACCGGCATAGGGTCTGCCAACCCTTCGGGCTTATGAATCAACATGCATCGATAAAGTCCAAGAGGCTATCAACTAAAATCCCTGAGGTTCTACCCACAATAATTCCCAAAGCACCTTTTTTGCTAACATTATCCGAGCCGCTACGGCATTCTTTTGGTGTGGATGCGATCACCAAAACGACTCGACGGGGAAGTCCAAAAAGAAAACGGAGTCGGAAATATTCCGACTCCGTTTAGATTAATCACTGCTCCGAGCTTGGCGTGATTGTTTTTCGTACGTCGATTGCCGGTACCTAGGAGATTGTGTAAGCGGTCTCCGCGTGATCGCTTAGGTCAAGCCCCATCTTTTCACCATCCTCGGTCGTTCTCAATCCGATGGTCCAGTCGATGATCTTGAGAATCAGAGCGGTAAGAATTGCCGAGTAGATAGCCGTAATGAGCACCGCTTTGCCTTGGAGCATCAACTGAGGGACGCTACCGCCAAGACGACCGACACCAACGCCGGGCAATGCGAGCAATCCCGTTGCAAGCGATCCAAAGATCCCTGCCATTCCGTGAACGCCAAAAACGTCGAGCGAATCGTCATACTTCAACGCTGGCTTGACGAAGGCCACAAAGAGGTAACTGATAATAGTCGCACCAAAACCGATGATCAATGCACCTTTGACATCAACGAAGCCTGCAGCAGGAGTGATACCCACAAGGCCTGCAACAACTCCAGTGATCATCCCTAGAACGGTCGGTTTTCCATTGCGAATCATTTCAATCAGAGCCCACGTCAGGCCAGCCGTAGCTGCGGCGACTTGAGTCGTGACGAATGCTTGGACTGCTTGTGGAGTTGCACCGAAGGCACTACCGCCATTGAACCCGAACCATCCAAACCACAGTAGACCAGCACCCAGGACTGCAAAGGGCAGATTGTGTGGTGGGTTGACTTGTTTAGGAAACCCTCGCCGTGGTCCGATGATCAAGCAAGCGACCAGTGCAGCAATCCCAGCGTTGATGTGAACGACTGTACCCCCTGCAAAGTCCAAAGCACCCTCGGGTACTGCATCCTCTGCATTGAAACTACCAAGACCAAACAGCCAGTGCGATGGTCCATACCAAACCCAGTGAGCCACCGGGCTGTAGACTAGCACTGACCATAGAGCGATAAAGATCGTAAATGCCAGGAACTTCATCCGTTCGGCGAATGCACCGATGATCAGTGCCGGGGTGATGATCGCGAACATCATCTGGAAGACCATAAATGTTTGTTGGCTGAGCCCAAGCTTGACCTTTTCAACCGGGGCAAAAGACTGATCAGTCGCAACCCCATTTAGCAAGAAGTGAGTTCTCGGATCACCGCAGAATCCCCCTAAGAGTTCTGTCCCTGAGAATGCGATACTGTATCCGACCAGAACCCACAAGACAGTCACGACTGCCATGCACATGAAGCATTGCATGAGAATGCTAAGGATGTTCTTGCGGCCTACCAACCCCCCGTAAAAGAATGCTAAGCCAGGAGTCATCAACAAGACGAACGCCGAACACGCAAGCATCCAAGCTTGATCCCCCGTATTGAGCGTCGACGCTGGAGCAGCAGGCGGAGCAGTGACCGCCGCCGGTGGATCGACCACACTTGGCAATCCGGCAACGGGAGCCTGTCCCACTGCCGGAGTTTCCGGAACTGCCTCCTGGGCAACCAAAATCCCACCTGAAATCAAAAACAAACAAACCACACCCTTGAACCAACGAATCATTTCTTGCTCCGCCTTCTGCGATTCTCTCCTTATTGGGCCGTCAGTAGACCTTTGCCGAGAGAATGCGCAAGTCCACCGCCTAACACCAACGATAGCAAATGCAGGGCCAAATAGGTTCAACATTTCTAATGGTTTGGCGTCGAACGCGAATTCCTAAGTAGAAATTTTGTATTCGATCTGATTTTTCAATCGAGATTTGCCCGCAGCACCGAAACATGCTTAGTTGCTTCGCATCCCCCAAGAAAACGCATGTTTTATTGGCAATACCAATCGTACGACCGTGATGCGCACCTAAAAGTCTATCTAAGGATGCAAACTCCATCATTGCTGTTTTGGAATCGATTTCAACAAGAATGTAGCTACACTACCGGACGGAACTTAGTGGTAATTGGCTCGAAGTAAGAGGCGAAAGAACATGGTCCATTTGGAACAAGCGTTGGATGTAATCGCCGTAGGTGCTCATCCGGACGATGTTGAGATCGCGTGCGGGGGAACTCTTGCGGCACTGGTCGAACAAGGCTACCGAGTCGGGATCATCGATTTGACCGATGGGGAACCAACTCCGCATTCGCCTGGTCCAGAGGTTCGTTTGGCAGAAGCCGCCGCGGCGGCCAAGGTTCTCGGGATTCACGTTCGCAAGACGCTTCATTTCACGAATCGTCGATTGATGGATGGATTTGACGAGCGTGTTGCACTTGCTCTAGAGTTTCGTCGATACCGGCCAAAAATCGTGATGGGCTTTGGCAGCAAGACTCCGATGGCATCGCCTGACCATTACCAAGCGATGCAGATTACCGATGCGGCAGTCTTTTATTCGCGGCTCACCAAGTGGGAGGATACCTTCAAAGGGATCCCTCCCCATGTCATTGACAGGCAACTCTATTTCCGTCTTTCGTTTGAACCTGCTCCACCATCGGGAATCGAGAACTCGATCACCATGGATATCACCGACACGCTCGAGCAAAAATTAGAAGCGATCCGCTGTTACAAGACCCAATTCCCACCCTCGAAAGCTTATATCTTTGATCGCGTCCGAGGTCTTGCGATCGCTGCAGGTGCGGCGGCCAATTGCTATGCAGGGGAAACTTTCATATCAACCCGTGCCTTGCGCACGAAGGATCTTCTTCAATCCGTATTGGGCTGATCTGCTGATCCAATGAGCGAATCCCTTATGAGTTTTGATATCCCTCCGTGGATGACCCCGTGTGTCCTTACGATCGGCAATTTCGACGGTGTCCACTTAGGGCACCGCTCACTGATCGAAGCGCTCCTTGCGATGGCAAAGCGTAAAGATCTCCCGAGTGTTGTACTGACCTTTGACCCTCCACCACTGAAGTTGTTGCGTCCCGAGTTAGCACCTAAGCCCCTTACATGGAATCGCAGACGCGAGTCGCTTTTAAAAAGTCTTCGGATTGATCATGTCTTCTTTTTGCCAACGACCCACGAGTTACTAAAACACTCGCCCAAAGAGTTCTTTGACAAGATCCTGATCGATCAATTTCAAATAAAGGGCATGGTCGAAGGCCCCAACTTTCGCTTCGGTGAGAATCGAGCGGGGGATATCGACACGTTGCGAGCATTGTGTGATGGAGCCAAAGTTGAACTCCAGACCGTTGAACCGAAAACCTTCGGTCAGCGTCTTGTCTCAAGCACGCAGATTCGCGAGTGGATCGAACAGGGAAACATCGATGAAGCGAATAAGTTTCTTGTAGAGCCTTATCGTATCGCCGGTGTCGTAGGACATGGGGCCGCCCGTGGCCGTACGCTCGGCTTCCCGACGGCGAATATCGAGAAGATCGAGGTATTGATTCCCAAGCATGGCGTATATGCTGCTAGGGTAACCGAGCCGAGTGAACTTTCGGGAGTCCCGGTAGCACTCCATATAGGGCCTAATCCGACGTTCGGAGAGGATGCCACGAAAGTCGAAGCCCACTTGATTGACTTCCAAGGTGACCTGTACGGTAAACAAATGGAGCTTGAGATCCTAGGCTCGGTCCGAGGGGTTCAAAAGTTCCCGTCCAAAGAGGAACTTTTGCAGCAACTCAGGCTAGATGTCGCAACGGTGCGAGCGCTCGTCTCACCGGGATGATGGAATACTTCCCAAGAAATCAAGGCTACTCGAAAAGAAGCATTGGGATTCAGGGGGTTTGAGTACGACTAGGAGTACGAGTACCGTGTTGCCGAGTATCCTAGCAGGGAATTTATCCAGCGGTTTTATAAGCTATACTAACAGGATGGATTTTCCTTCCGGTGCTGCGGATGCTCGGAAGCTGTCGTTGATGCTCCTTTGCATTCCTATTTTTCAAGGCGTTCGGCAATGCTCCGAATTCAGGGGAAATTCTCGCGACGCGAGTTGCTCAAGGTCGGTTCGCTCAGCTCGCTAGGTCTGTCGCTCGGCCAATTGATGGCCAACCAAGCATCCGCGAACAACGCATGGACGCCTGAATTTGCCAATGCCCTGCAGGCCCGAGGGATCGCAGGTTCGTTTGGCAAGGCCAAGCGATGCATCGTCTTGTTCATGCTCGGCGGCCCACCACAGCATGAAACATGGGATCCCAAGCCTGATGCGCCCGCGGAAGTAAGAGGAGATTTCAAGCCCATCGCAACGGCCACTCCCGGACTTCATGTCGGTGAACTGATGCCACAGACGGCAAAACTCACCAACCACATCGCCGTTCTTCGCGCGATGGCCACCGACGACAACGCCCATTCGGCCAGCGGCTATTGGATGCTCACGGGTTACCCCCACTCCCCTAAGAACGCGGAAAACTCTCTGCCCGGCCCACCCAACGATTGGCCTTGCATGGCTGCTGTCGTTCGGCATCTCAAAGGAGACGCAGGCCCACTCCCCGGCTCGATCCGCTTGCCCGAAGAAATTTGGAATACCGGTAAGCTGCTTTGGCCAGGCCAAGATGCCGGTTGGCTTGGTAGTCACGCCGACCCCTGGCTCGTCAGTTGCGATCCAAATGCACCTGATTTTCGGGTCCCTGATATCGCTCTTCCTGCAGAGCTCACCACCGAGCGCTTCGAACAACGCAAAGACTTTCTCGCTCAACTGAATCGTTCGCTCGACAAAATCCAAGCAAGCCCAGCTCTTCAGCGATGGGACACTTGGCAAAGCAAAGCGATCGATCTGATCCGAACCAAAGAAACCCAAAACGCTTTCTCGCTCGATCAAGAGTCTCCATCAACCAGAGATCGCTACGGTCGCAATCGCTTCGGACAAAGCGTTCTTCTTGCTCGAAGGCTCGTCGAGTCGGGCGTGTCGCTCGTCCAAGTCAATTGGACGCGTTGGAAGGACGATCCAGACAACGCTCCGGCTTGGGATACCCATGCTAAAAATGCCGATCGCCTCAAAACAGTGCTTATGCCTCCGATGGATCAAGCCTACTCGGCGCTTCTCGAAGATCTCTTGCAGCGAGGGATGCTCGAAGACACCTTGGTCGTCTGGATGGGTGAGTTCGGACGATCACCCAAGCACAACCCAAGCGGCGGACGCGATCACTGGGGTCATGTCTTTAGCGGTGCTTTAGCCGGTGGGGGGATCCAGGGAGGCACGGTCTATGGTGCATCGGATCGCCAAGGTGCTTATCCACTCGATGGCCGAGTCGAACCTCAAGATCTTACGGCCACCGTCTACCATTGCTTAGGTTTCCCGCCAAGTACCGAAATTCACGACCGCCTCGGTCGACCTCTTGCGATCAGCAAAGGTTCACCGATCGAGGCGATCCTCTAGGATCCAATCGAGTGACCGATGGAGATTGATCTTCTTGCTGCCTGCGAAAACGCTTGCCAGGTTCTCTCGGATTCCTCGCAAAGAAAACAAATTCTGGCAGGTTCTCTCTTCGCAGAGCAACCCGGTACTCGGTTTAGTGCCAACTACGGATTGGCCTCCGATGATCATGCGAGCTACCTACTCGGATCGATCACCAAACCGATCGCGATCTGCGCGCTGATGAGCCTCTACGATCAAAAGGCTTTCGATCTCGATGATCCGCTTGCGCGTTACCTGCCCCAGTTCCAACAGTCGGAATATCCCAAAGTAACGATCAAGCATCTGCTGACCCATACTTCGGGACTTCCTGATCAAGTTCCAAATAATCATCAGCTTCGTTCGGGACTTTCAACTTTGAACGCATTCGTGGAGGCTTGCGAGCCCCTGCCATTTCGCTTCGCACCGGGAACGAATTACGAGTACTCGAGCATGGGTATTCTGCTTGCGTGTGCTGTCGCAGAAAAGATCGCATCTACATCGATCTTAGATCTTGTTCAGAAGCGGGTGTTAAGCCCTCTGGAAATGTTCGATTCCGCCTTGGGTATCGGCAAGCTTTCTGAAAGCAATCGCATGCCTGTTCAAACGGAGTTTGGGGCACCCGAAGCGGGCGGCGGTGCGGTGGATGCTGCCAAGTGGGATTGGAACAGCAAGTATTGGAGAGAATTGGGGGCACCATGGGGTGGCGGTCATGCCTCGGCAAGCGACATCGGCCGATTTCTACGCGCGATGATGAGCGATCAAGACGATTTTCTGAAGGCGTCCACCAAGCGGATGATGCTCACCAACCAAAATCCTGTCGGACTTGAATCGCGAGGACTAGGCTTCGATGTCGACATGCGCAGCAGCAAAGCCAGTTGCTCGGCGAATTCGTTTGGACACTCGGGTTCGACCGGCACACTCGCATGGGTGGATCGCGATGCATCGCGGATATGCGTGGTTCTGACGACACTACCGGCAAGGGCTCTGGATGAATCGGTTCATCCTCGGCATTTGGCATCGGAGTGGATCGCTAAGGCTTCGCGACCCAAGCCTTAACAAGTGCCGCGTCCGAGAGATTCCAAATTCGAATCGAGCCGTCCATCGAACCAGTCGCGAGTTTTCCAGATCCGCTATGGACAGCGATCGATGTGATCCAGTCCTCATGGCCAGGCTGCTTGGCTGAAATCGCGTTGTTCGCTAGTTCAAGTCGATACCAATGCTTGTCTGCATTTGGGATCCATACCGAGGCTTGATCCTTTACCAGTTTTTGCGAATCCCCCCCGAGAGCCACTTCGGCGACCTTCTTTGCGTTCTCGACTTCCCAACGGTGGATCTTGTTATCGGCTCCGACGCTGATCCATTGCTTACCGTCTTGGAACGAGGCGATTCCGCGGACGGCCGCGCCGTGTCCAGGATAACTGCCTAGCAATTCACCCGTTTCGGCATCGGCAACCTTGGCCGATTTATCGCGACTCGCTGAACCCAGTCGCTTACCATCTTCACTGTAAGCGATCTGAGTGACCCAATCGGCATGGCTCGCGATTTGCCGTATTTGCTGATTGTTTTCGAGATTGATAATCCGGATCGTATTATCGGCCATGGCGACGGCCAATTCCTTGCCACCGGGCCTAAGTGCTAAATCGAGTACAACATCTGGCCCCCGCACGATCGTTTGCTCGACGGAATTATTCGCTCGATTGAGCAACCGGACCTCACCAATCGACCCGGGGGTACCGCCACCGACGAGCAATCGGTTTGGATCCAAACTCGGTACGATCACGTAGATTCTCTGAGTTTGATTTCCCAAGCGACCGACCAATGCACCATCGGTGGCATTCCATGCGAGAACCTCATGGTATCCCGACGAGAAAACTTGAGTACCATCGCTTGAGAAAGCTAACGCGGTAATCGGTGCCGCCAGTGAGTAGTGCTCGGGTGCTGTAGGATAGGTCCGTGGTGGGATGATGGACCAAAGTGGCTCGGTCAATGAAATCCCATCGAGCTTGGCACCTTGGTCAACCCATTTGGAAATCAGCTCGATGGATTCAGGTGAAATCGGCTCGCTATCTAAGGGCATGCGAAACTCTGGATCCGCATGCTTCATGCGCAGGATCCATTCGCTTTGATCCCTCTTGCCTGCAACGATCGGACTTGCTGCACCATCACCGGGCTTGACCAATTGCTCGATCGTGTCGAGTCGATATCCACCCTCAGCGCGTTTCGCGCAGTGGCATGCGACGCAGTGCTCTTGAATAATGGGTGCGACCTGATCTCGAAACGAGACTGCTTCCTGAGCCTGCAATTCGATGTGCGAACTTGCAATGCCTGCAGCGATCAACGTGGACAACAAAAATCGACGCATCGTAGCAACCGTTAGTGTTGGAAAAGGAATTCGTCGGTGTTGATCAGCACCCAGCAGAGGTCTTCGAGGCCAAGCACTGGGTCAGGTTTGCTCTGACAGTGTTTGAGCGACTCCTGCAACTCTTCACTGGTTGGATTGCGAGATAGTCCAGCCAAGTAAAGATTTTTGATGATATCCTCGAGCGGCTTGCCCTCGGCGATCAGATTTCGGAAACGGTTCTTGGGGTTTTTCAGTTTCTCGTGTACGGTCGAGCCATTGAATAACTCGATCGCCATACTCAGATTGGAATCTTCGGAACGCTCACAAGCGCAGACCGTGGATCGCTCCGGTTGGCCAAAGACCTTTAAGAAATCAACTTTCGCGAGATCCGGTGCTGGAATCTGAGTCGCTTTGGTACCTGCAGGAAGACCGCCAAAGGTTTGTTCTGTTTGAGTCAATTGGTTGATCGCATCAAGGAGCTGCTCTGCACTCAGGAGACGAGGGGTTTGGTGCGAGAAATAGAGATTATCCTTTTCATTAAAAGGTGTGGTCTCGAAACTTGCTTGATAAGTCCGACTTTGCAGGATTGTGCGGATCAATTCCCGACGATTAAAACCGCTATCCACAAAATGTTTTGTCAGAGCATCGAGCAAGGGGCGATTTGTCGGAGGGTTGCTATCTCGAAAATCGTCGATTGGATCGACGATACCACGAGCAAAAAGTTGAGACCAAATCCTGTTGGTTTCAACTCGAGCTAAGAACGGATTCTCTGGCCTTACGAGCCAATCAACAAACGCCTGTCGGCGGTCATGGACTGGATCCAAGGGTAACTCATTACTGCCAGGAACCCATGGCTTCATGGTCTGTCCGGTGCGAGGCTGAGTGACCTCACCTGCGCTGCTTGTGTAGACGAGCCATTCGTTAGGGCGTTGTGTTTTCTTGCGTTGAACCCGATTAAAGAAAGCACCCAAGCCGTAGTAGTTGTCTTGAGTCCACCTCTCAAAGGGGTGGTTATGGCACTTGGCACACTGGAGTCTTGCACCGAGAAAGATTTGGGAGATCGTTTCGACCGACTCGTTCATATCTCCAGCGGTTCGGTAAAAATTCGCAGGCGGGTTCGCAAAGGTCGAACCACTTGCGGAAAGAAGTTCGCGAGCGAATTGATCGTAGGGTTGGTTCTCTCGAATGGAGGATTCGACCCATCGGTAGTATTTGAAGACCGCCTCGTTCCCGACCGCTTTACCGGTCATCTTCAGCAGGTCACCCCACTTGAGGGCCCAGTATTTCGCATGTTCGGGTCGGGACAAGAGTTTATCGATCAATTGATTTCGTTTGTCCGGATTGCTGTCGGCAAAAAAGGATGCCGTCTCATCGATCGTTGGCAAAATTCCTAGCAGATCCAAGTAGACTCGACGCAGGAAGACCTCGTCGGTGCAAAGAGGAGCGGGATTGATCTGCAGTTGCTGGAGCTTTGCGTCGACGAGGTTATCGATAAAGTTGAGTTGATTTTGCGCAGTCCACTGAAAACCCGGAACCTCTTGATTGAAGAGAAATGGGATCGACTCGATATGTTCGAGGAAGCGAACAAGGATCACCGACTCCCCTTTTTGCTGGGGGGTGACCTTTCCATGAACATCGACGGTAGCCACGGTCGTATTGGAACTCTCGTACACACACAAGGGGGTCACATCCCTCTTGGCTCCGTTGGCGAAATGGGCCAGGACGACGATCTGCTGGGATCCTTGGTCTTTCGCAAGAATGCGTTGGGAGTTCGGAAACACCTCCAGTTTGACGCATCTGGCTTGATCCGCTGGATCCAAAGGAGCACCCTGGCCGATCCAATCGACCAGTGCGCGATAGGCTGGATCCGATTTACGCAATTGCATTCCCCCGCCATGTGGAACCTTCATGAGAGGTTTGGTTACCAGCAGACTCTTGTCAGGTTCAAGTGGATTGAGTCTTCGCTGACTCTCCTCACGAACCAGGGTTAACGCATCGAGAGCTTTATCGAATGCGCGAAGCGACAGGCGGAAGTTTCCTTTTCCGCTTGGCGAGCCGTGGCAAGCTCCCGAGTTGCAACCTTGTTTCGATAGCGCCACAAGCACTTCGCTTTCGAATTCAACCCGTGCTGGTGCATCAACCCCACTGACACTCACTGGCACGACAACACGGTGGTTGGCTAGTTCCGCAATGAGCTCCGTCTGGCCATTGGCTGTTGGAACGATTCGTCCCGAGGCAATCGACGCAATGGCTGGATTCGCAACGGTCCAGCGAGCACGATTTGTCCAATCGCGAGCCAACCCACTGGTATCCCAGCCAGTGAGAACAAATTGAGCCGAGTCGCGTGAGCGAGTAAGAGCGATTTGAGCTGGAAAGGGCTCGACGCGGGCTGGTGGTTGTTCAAAGCTCAAGGGAATCGGCTTTGTATTTGCAGAGATATCATTTTCCGCCGATTTGGTGGTTGCCGAGATACTCAATTCGAGTGGAGCATTGATTTGGATATCTGGTGCAATGCGCAAATTGAGTATGCCCGTGGCTTGATCGCCAGCTATGACAACCGGATCTGCAGTGATCCCAGGTGGGGGATTCACAAGTTGAAGCGTAACGGGCGCAGGGTCGATCCCCTTCCTTTGAACATCGATTTGGACGCCCTGAGAGCTTCCAAGCATGAGGGTGGGAATCGTTGGACTTGAAATCGAAAGCGGATCGAACCAGGTAAAGGGGATCTCAATATTCTCGATGCGTCCACGGTTTGTCTGACCGTAGATTGACAAGAGGATTCGTCCACTGGGAGTCGCTGCAGGGTTAGGTGTGGGTGATGCATCCGACCGCAGCATCGTTAATTTCAAGGTGTCCTTATCAAGTGCTGGTTGGATGCTCCATCCTTCCGGACCAGCGGCCGATAGGATAGAGACGGGTTCCTTGAATTCCTCTTTGAGCCGTTTAATGTTGCCGGTAAGTACGTGCTGTTTGATTGGTGCGGCAAGGGAGATCCCAGTCGGAAACTCCGCAGTGAACAGTGGTGCTCCAGTACTCAGGGCTGCATACCCGATCGGACCATCGATCACCGAGGAAGGGAATGGTTGATGGGGTGCTTTTGCGCGCCGCAGAGCAATGGTGCTTACCGAGGTTGAGAAAGATCCACCATCGAGTTGCCTTGCAAGCAACTTTAGTTGTCCGACGCGCGAGGGATCCCAAGCTGCATCTGTCGCAAGGAATGCTCGGAACTCGGCTGCTTTGGCTGGGATGGTTGGATTGAGGATGCGCAGCCCTGGAAGAGCGGTTTGCAATTCGAGTTGGATCGGGCCTTCGTAGGGAGTTCTTTGAATAGCCAGGTCGAGGTAAGTGGCACCAACCCCAGTTTCGAGCAATCGACTTTCGGTCGTCTTTGGATCGGGTTTAACACCAATGCTAAAAAGGGGCTTTGGTTTGGCTTCAATCCAATACGCATGCTTTGGACTTGATTGTCCTAGCAGTTCCGTGGCTCGTATTTGGTAGACGCCGTTTTCTGGGAAGGTAACCTCCAAGGGCCATTCGTCGGCTTCGTTGATCGCGTTTTCTGCGATTACGCTTCCATTAGGATGCAGAACAGCGACTTTAAGAAGAGTAGGGAGCCCGAGACTACGAGTGATCGTTTGAATCTGGATCGCTTGGCCCTGCGTCGCTGCGATCGCAAAAAGATCGGTTTGTCCAGGCTTAGAGAATCGACCTGTGATGCCCACAGGGATCGACAAAGGTGCTTCGCTAGGTGATGCATGGGACTCCGATTCGATCGGCTCGGTGTAAAGCGGCAAGTCTCGAACTAAAACATCGGACCAAAAACCACCGGGTCGAGTCGGACTTGTGGAACTGATCATCGAGCGATTGCCAAGAGCTTCCACTGGTACCATTGCGGTCACTCCCCATTGGTCGGGATTCTGATCGGCTTTGATCACCAAACTGTCGGAGAGGATCCAACTGATGGGGCTTGGAGTATTTGGGGGGATCGCAAGTGGATAGGGGATTGGGGACAAAGGTGTATCGCAGACACGCATCCGATACCGTCCATCGCCGGCAAAACGATTGTCGACAACTTCGATCAGGTAATCCCCTTCGTTTGGTGCAATGAAGCGAATTTGGCTATCGGGACTCGATGCAGTATCGTCCGCTTGGATTAGCAGTTTCCCTTGTGCATCCCAAAAGCGTAGAACCGAGTCCATGGTCGATCCGATTCGCTCGGCGATGCAATCGATACTGACGCCTTCGTTGACCTTCAGGTGGATTTGATAGAAGTCGCTTTGGGCCGCATCACTTTTGCCATCAACCGCGCAAGGAATAGTGAGGACTTGGGGTTGAGCACGGTTATGATTCGCGCCGTTGTCACCGATGCTCTGGAGATCATCAACGAGTATCTGAAGAGGCTCGCTGACCGATTCGTCGGTTGCAAGCCAGATTGTTTTGGGGCCAAGTGGAGCATGATCGGGCACACGAAGCTCCGCGATAGCTTTGGTGGGCTCGACGCTAATCCACTGAGCTTCGATGGGGATCGAACTGGCAACTCGCAAGGGAGTTTTGAATTGGTTGCCAGTGAACTCAACTCGAATGGTTTTGCCCGGCACCAGGGCTTGGGGTGCCATAGCTGAAAGGGGCATTTGGGCTTGGGCACCCGTGAGATCTCCAAATAGCCCAAGGGCAATCAGTAAGCCGCAGCAATAGGCGTGGAGCTTGATCATCGCAGGATTGACTCGGTAGTCTCGCCCGATCGTTGGCCGAGTTAGGTCTCGGTTTTCCATAGTCACTATGCGGTGGGGAGATAGTTGAGGTGGGAGGAAAGGCCAGTGCCAAAGTCACGCTGATCGCTAACTTGTGCGCCATTGGAATATTCTACACCAAACCTGCGATCGGTTCGCCGTGATAAATCGCAAATGGGCGGGCTTGGGTATCGTGCCATACCGCTTCTGACGGTATTCCGAGCAAGTGGTAGATGGTTGCAGCGAAATTCTCGGGTTTAACGGGGGAATCGACCGGGTACTCTCCTTTGGAATCGGTTTTGCCTATGACTGTTCCGGGACGAATCCCACCTCCGGCGAACAACACAGATTGGGCTGCTCCCCAGTGATCACGGCCTGGGAGTTTGTAGTGCTGGGCCAAAAGGGTGATCTTCGCTGTACGCCCAAACTCCCCAGCCATGACGATGAGCGTTTCGTCCAATTGTCCGCTTTGATGGAGATCTTCGATCAGTGCCGAGAGAGCTTGATCCGTTGGTGGTAAGAGACGATCCTTGAGGTGTGGAAAGGCGTTTCCATGGGTATCCCAAGTCTCATTGTTTCCGAGGTTTACTTGGATGATAGGTACTCCGGCATCGACGAGTTTTCGTGCCATCAAAAGCGAATAACCAAAGGAATTGCTTCCATACTTCTCGACCACTGCAGGATCCGCTTTAGCGACATCCAGTGCCTTGTGAATATTCGTATCGACCATCATCGAGGCCGCGGTTTGTCGATAACGATCCAGATTATTGGTCTGACCGATGCGATCGATCCGCTTACGTTGTGTGTTGAGCCGATCGAGCAGATCCATCCGATTGTGGATGTCGGTGATACCGTTGGTATGCGGCACTGAAAGCTGGGGGGCTTGAAAAACCCTCTCGTCAGGTTTGCCTCGTTGCTGATGATCGAAATGGTACTGCGGAAATGCACCATAGGAGGTTGTGTGGAACGGGGAGGCTTCGATGAACCAAGGATCTGCAGCTTGGCCCATTATCCCGCCGTTTTGTCCTGGCAGCGTGCGTCCTGTATTGTGAACGATTCGATCTGGCAAAACGACAGCAGGAGGCAAATTGTTGGTTGCGAGCCCTCGCAACTGGCTAACCGCATGGCCCACCTTGGAGGCAATCGAGGGATGATCGGTACGACTTGGTGCATTGGGATTAAAGCCGACCGGGAGACTCGATTGGCCAGTGAGCATGATATGGTGACCGGCAGAATGGTCGTTTGACGGGTGTGTCAATGATCTGCAGAGAGACCAAAGGTGGCTGATGCTTGCGAGTTTTGGCAAGTGTTCGCAGATTTGCAGACCTGGTGTACGTGTTGCAATCGGATTGAACTCGCCTCGGATATCGGCTGGAGCATCGGGCTTCATGTCAAAGCTCTCGTGCTGTGCCAATCCTCCGGAGAGGAAAATGAAAATGCACGACTTGGCTTTCGCTGTTGGCTTTGGCCCGAGTGCAGCTTGGGCATCACGCAGCGCAAAGAGGTGATTGGTGCCTAGCCCAAGGATACTTGCTGCACCGATTTGCAACGCTTCGCGACGACCATACAACGCGTGGTTCCAAATCGGTCTGTTGGACATGATTGATCCCTCTTGCTCGAAGGCTGTTAAGTAACAATCTCTCGGATCGGCTCGATGTGTTCGACCCCAACAAGCTTCTGATCCAATCCGGAGTGGAAATAGGAGAGACGATTCGGGTCGATCCCGAGCTGATGAAGAACCGTCGCGTGGAGATTCTTGACATGGAACGGTTTTTCAACCGCTGCTGCTCCCAGCTCGTCGGTTGTTCCGACGCTAACGCCTCCTTTGATTCCGCCACCAGCCATCCACATGGTAAAACCATAGGAATTGTGATCGCGACCAGTGCCTTCAGCGTACTCGGCAGTAGGCTGACGTCCGAATTCTCCACCCCAAATAATGAGTGTTTCATCGAGCAGTCCACGACGCTTGAGGTCTGCGATCAAGCCTGCAATCGGCTTGTCGGTATTGCCAGCGTGGAAGTCATGGTTCTTCTTAAGGTCGGAGTGAGCGTCCCAGTTATCGTCGTTGTGCGATCCACCTGAGTAGATTTGAACGAAGCGAACGCCCCGCTCGACGAGCCGTCTGGCGAGTAAACACTTGGTTCCAAAGTCCTTGGTGCGATCCTTATCAATGCCGTAGAGCGAGAGGGTCTCTGCCGATTCATCGGCGATGTCGACCGCTTCGGGAGCACTTTCTTGCATTTTGTATGCGAGTTCGTAGGTCGAGATCCTCGATAGCAGATCGCTGCGATCACCTCGCTGCTTGGCATGCAACGTGTTTTGCTCGTGGAGCGAATTCAGCAATTCTCGTTGCAACTCACGAGAAACGCCCTCTTGCGATTTCAAGTCAAGAATCGGAGTGCCTTGAGTTCTAAAGATCGAGCCTTGGAAACTCGCGGGCATGTATCCGCTTGACCAGTTCTTGGCTCCCGAGATCGGGCCCCCAGTCGGATCGAGCATCACAACAAAACCAGGAAGATTCTCGTTGACACTTCCAAGTCCGTAATTGACCCAGGAACCCAAGCAAGGGTGACCGCTTTGTACGCGCCCCGAATTCATCATGAGCATGGCCGAACCGTGAATGGGCGAATCAGCCGTCATCGAATGGATAAAGGCGATATCATCGACATGATTGGCGACGTTTGGAAACAGTTCGCTGACCCATTTGCCGCATTGGCCATACTGCTTGAATTCCCAGCGTGGTTCAACGATTCGTCCTTGATTCTTGTGTCCACCACGACCGAAGGTTTTGACCGTCACGACCTGATTATCGCGACCCTTCATCGTCGGCTTGTAGTCGAACGTGTCGATATGGCTAGGGCCGCCGTACATGAACAAAAAGATGACGCTCTTTGCCTTTGGTGCAAAGTGAGGTTCGGGCAATTTGCGTCCCTCACCTGCGTGGGCATTGCCAAAAAAACCGTCGCCCGAAAGCATCCCCGTGAGCGCCAGGCCGCCAAAGCCACCGCCAAGTTGCCAGAGGAATTCTCTTCGTGTTCGTCCGCAAAAGTTTTGCCGCATTGGAATATTCGCTTTATAAAGAGTATCGCTCTTAATCGACGTAGGAGAATTCGTTGAGGTTGTAAACAAACAAGCAAAAGAAGGCTAATGCTTTATCGGATGTCAGGTTATGTTTGGATTGGAGTTCTTCGATCAGCTTCTTGCTACGCGCTATTTCGTCGGCCGACGGTTCGCGCGATAGCGCCAAACTATAGGCTATTTTTATTTGAGAATCGAGGTTGCCTGGTGCTTGGGCCTTGAGCCTACCAGCAAACTCTTCGGACTGAGCGTGTAGAAAATCGCTATTGAGCATCCCAAGAGCTTGTCCGGGCTGGGTTGTAATGAAGCGAGCTTCACAACTGACATCCGGATCTGGGAAGTCGAAGTTCGAGAGCATAGGAACCAGCAGCGAGCGTTTGATATGAATATAAACACTCCGCCGAGTCTGCTCGCTTGGATCGGATCTTTCCCAGCCTTTACCAGGCACCGATTGAGTCGCAAGGACTTCTTTTGAGAGCGCCGGATAGATACTCGGCCCGTACATCTTCAAGTTCAGCTTACCATTAACGGCCAGGATCGAATCGCGGAGCTCTTCGGCACTAAGTCGTCGAAGGTCAAAACGACTGAAAAGATCATTATTGGCATCCTTGTCGAGTGCTTCTTGGGAGGCCATCGTCGACTGGCGGTAGCTGTGCGACAAGAGAATCTGTTTATGCAAGGCCTTCATACTCCAGCCTTGTTCGACAAAGGTTGCAGCGAGCCAATCGAGTAGTTCTGGGTGGGTTGGTTGTTCTCCGAGTTGTCCAAAGTTGTTTGGGGATCGGACAATGCCGCGTCCGAAATGGTGCTGCCAAATTCGATTGACAATCACGCGGCTAGTAAGTTTGTTGTTTGGATCGGTAGCCCATTTCGCGAATGCCAATCGGCGACCTGTTGTGTTGGCTGTCTGATTTGGCTCGATCTTTGGGGGGGCTCCTCCGATGATCGAGGGGAAAGCCGGTTCGACCTTATCGGCTTTTGCTTGGGGACTTCCACGTGTCAGAACAAAAGTCTCAGGTGCGTTGGTGCCAGCCTCGCTTACGCACATCCCGTACTCTTCCCACGGTTTACGCCGTTTGTTTTCCTCGAGCTGTTTGCGAAGTGACTTGAACTCCTCGACAAGCGTGGGATCCAATCCATCGACGCGAGAACTTGCGATCGCCTGCTGCAAATCTTTGGCTTGTTCGCCACTGTCTGCACTCAATCGTTTGCGACGGAACCCAGGGCCTGACCAAGCCAGGCTCAACCCCTTGCCGAATTGCCTTTGGAAGTAATCGAGTCTTAGGGGGTAACGGCCTTGTTTGAGTTGCACACTTGCGCGTTTCGGTTTTCCAACTCCGTGGATCCCGTCGTATTCGATGAGTTGCTTGCCATCGAGAGTGAGTCGAGAGCCGTCATCGGAATCGAGGATGAAGGTGTATTCGCCATCCTTTGGAACGATCAATGATGCCGTGAATACAAAGCCAAAGAAATCAGGACGCGTCGAAGCTCCGATGTCGATCAGAGGAGGATTGACTTTGGCAACCGTCTCAGGTTTGAGTTCATCAAAGTTAGGAAGGTTATCCCAGGTGTCTCGGTAGAATTTGTATTCAAGATCATCGAGGTCATAGGAAGACGATTCGGTTTTGGTTAGCTCGTTGAACTGTTCGCGCAACTTGCTCTCCACTTCGGTAAGTTGTTTTTGAAGACGATCTCCGGTCTGACGAATCTCTTGTTCAATCGCTCGCATTTGCTCTTTGTCTGCATCGCTTGCAATCAAAGGGCGTTCGACCTGGGGGCCATAGCCATTGGAGGTCAGATTGCGGAAAAACGCCAAGGTGCTGTAGTAGTCTTTGGTTGGAATCGGATCGATCTTGTGGTCGTGGCATCGACTGCAGTTGATCGTCAAACCTAAAATCCCCTGTCCGACTGTCGTGAGAATATCGTCGAAACCTTCGTAGACAGCCAGTTCGCGATCTGCGGGTTCATCATCCCAAATACCCAATCGATAGAAACCTGTTGCGATCAGTGAATCGCGAGTGACCTCAGGGAGTTCATCACCGGCGAGTTGCTCCATAAGGAACTGGTCATAAGGCTTGTCTTGGTTGAGGGCTCGAATGACATAGTCGCGGTATCGCCACACATGGGGCTTGGCTCCATCGCGTTCGAAGCTGTTGGTTTCAGCGTAGCGAACCACATCGAGCCAATGGCGAGCCCAACGCTCGCCGTAATGCTCGGAAGCAAGTAGCGAATCGATTTCGGATGCCCAAGCCCGATCGAAGTTCTCTTGAGCACGCGCAAGAAAATTCTCGACGACCTCTGGGCTCGGTGGCAATCCGGTAAGGTCATAGTGCAGTCGGCGAAGAAGATGGAGCGCCTGTGCTTGGGGTGCTCGATGTAGCCCTCGTTTTTCGAGTTTATGATCGATGAATGCATCGATGGGGTTTCCGGTCGAAACGGCAGTCTTTGGTACTTCCGGCTTGACGATCGGTTCAAAGGCCCAGTGCTGTTTCCACTCGGCGCCTTGGGCGATCCATCGCTCGATGAGTTTCTGTTCCCTTTCGCTCAGCGGCTTGCCTTCGGGCGGCATGCGATCCGCTTCATCGGTCGATCGGATACGTTTAAGGAGTTCGCTCTGGTCGGGTGCACCTGGGGCGATCGCGGCGTGTCCAGACTCAAGTTTTGCAGTGGCTTGCTCGCGAGAGTTTAATCGCAGCCCGGCTTCGGCTTGATCAGGTCCGTGACAGGCAAAGCATCTGCGAGCAAGCAGAGGTTGTATGTCTTGGCTGAAACGAACCTCATTCTCGGGTTCTTGTGCCTTGGCTTGCTCCGGAAGCATCAACCAACCGGCGATGGCTAGCAGGGTGGATGAAACACTAGACAGTCGCCAGAGACTTCGTCGGCTAGCTTGGTGGGATGGATTCATCGAGTTGCTTTGAGGTAGGAAATGAGCGATCGGTAGGCGAGCGTCTTGCTATGGACATTATGCAAAATAATGGGTCTTTTTTCTACGTCATTAGCCGTTTCTTTTGGGCTTAAAGCTAATGCGTAAGCTGCATTTGCGGGCTATGATAACCGGTCAATGGTTGGTTTTGCTGAGTTTTTATTGGATGTTGTGGACGTTATGGTTAAAGAAGCCCCTGAGTTGCTGTTGAGTCAACCGCATCGAAGTAGTTTTTCTAAACTCTTTTTCTTTTCTGTTTCTTGGTTGGTCCTGACGTTTGGGTTCGCTGGTCTTGGATCTGATCGATCGATGGCGCAGGAGGTTGATCCGTTTACGATTCCGATGCCGGACAAGTTACCTAAGGCCTCCGAGGCCAAGGCAAGCGACTTACCGGGCTGGATTCAAAGGGTCGATGGTTTTGCGAAAGAGTATTTGGTCGATCCACTCGAAGCGGTTTTGTTCTACGATTTTGAGACAGAACAATGGTTAGGGGTTAAGGTCCCGTTTGTCGTACTGTGGCTATTGTTTGCAGGGATCTTCTTAACCCTCCGCATGGGCTTTATCAATATTCGGCTATTTCGACATGCGATCGACTTGATTCGAGGTCGCTATGACCACGAAGAGGATCGCGGAGATGTATCGCACTTCCAAGCTCTTTCGTCGGCTTTATCAGGAACGGTCGGGCTCGGAAACATCGCCGGCGTGGCCATCGCGATAGGAACCGGAGGCCCTGGGGCAACCTTCTGGCTGATCTTCTTTGGTCTTATTGGGATGACCACCAAATTCGCCGAGTGCACCTTGGCAGTGTTGTATCGAACAACGGACGAAAAAGGAAATGTGCTTGGGGGCCCGATGGTGTATCTACGCAGGGGACTGGAGTCCAAGGGGCTTGGTGGGTTGGGCAAAGTGCTTGCGGTGGTATTTACCATTCTGTGCATCGGTGGATCGTTTGGGGGTGGGAATTCCTACCAAGTTGCACAGTCGCTGAATGCTTTTCAAGCCGAGCCCGCCTTTGCCATCCTGAAATCGGCTCCCTGGATTTATGGACTACTGATGGCTATCGCGGTGGGAATTGTGATCATTGGCGGGATCAAGTCGATCGGAAATTTCGCAGGAATCGTCGTTCCATTCATGTGCATCGCATACATTTTGATGTGCTTGACGATCCTAGGTACGAATTATCAGCGGATTCCGACAGCGGCAATGGAGATACTCCGAGGAGCGTTTTCACCCGCTGCGATGTACGGAGGTTTTTTTGGAGTGCTGGTCATCGGTGCCAAACGGGCATGTTTCTCGAACGAAGCGGGGGCGGGTTCAGCAGCCATCGCGCACTCTGCGGCAAAAACCGAAGAGCCAGTGAGCGAGGGGATTGTTGCCTTGCTCGAGCCATTCATCGATACGGTATTGGTTTGCACACTGACGGGCCTGATGATCGTGATCACCGGTGTGTATCGGACTCCTGAGGTACAGCAGATGGCCGTCGATAATCAAGGATCGATGATCACACTCCAAGCGGTCACGCAGAATGCGAATTTCGCTTGGTTCAAGTATGTTCTTTACACGGCGATCTTCTTTTTTGCCTACTCGACCTGCGTGTCATGGTCTTACTACGGCGAGCGATGCTTTGTTTCCCTGTTTGGTCAGAAATCATCGCTGATCTACAAGCTGTTGTTCCTGACGTTCACCGTTCTTGGATCGATCGTTCAGCCGACGAATGTTCTGGAATTTAGCGACATGATGATTCTGACGATGTCTATCCCAAATCTGATAGGCGTGTTCCTTTTGAGCAACGAGATCTACATGCATTTACAGATTTACATTCGCAAGCTCAGGTCGGGCGAGATCAAGCCGCAGCGATGATTCCTGAGGCTGTCCAATTGCGTCCATAGAATGGGAGATAAGTTTGGCATCGCATTACGATCTTGCGGTACTTGGTGGGGGAGTGGTGGGCTTGTCGATCGCCGCCCAGTGCGCCAAGCGAGGTTGGCGCGTGTGCTTGGTCGATCGCTCAGAGATCGGCAAGGAATCCTCGTGGGCCGGAGCCGGAATCTTACCCGCTGGAGCGACTCTACGGGTCGATGATCCGATCGAGCAATTGAGGCAACTATCGGATCAACTGCATGAAGAGTGGGCTCGCTGGCTGAGGGACTATACAGATATCGACACTGAATATCGACGCAGTGGCGGATTTTACCTTGCTCGAAGTCCCGCTGAACGGGCCACCCTGCGAGCCAATTGCTTTTGGTGGCAAGAGCTCGGGATCGAGTATCGCACGCTGAGTTCAAAAGACGTCAGCGACATGACCTCGATGATTGCACCCACCGAAGCCCCGGGCCAAGAGTGCGAATATTACTGGGTTGCGAGGGATGGAAAGCTGAGAAACCCTCGCCACTTAGCCGCACTGAAACTCGCTTGTCAAAAACTCGGTGTCGATTTCCAGGAACACACGGAGGTTGTGAACTTACAAGCAACGGAAGCTGGGATCGACTTTGTCGAATGCCATCGCAAACCCTTTGAAAATCAGAAATTGCAGATTGTTGCGGATCGCTATTGCTTGACCACCGGAGCTTGGACTGCACCGCTTCTGAAACCCCTAGGGATCGAGACAGGGATTTATCCAGTGCGAGGTCAAATGCAGTTGTACCGATTTGATCAGCAACCGTTTTCCTATGTGGTCAACGAGGGGCATCGCTACCTTGTCCCGCGGGAGGATGGACGCGTTTTGGTTGGCTCGTGCGAGGAAGAGGTTGGCTTTGTCAAAGAGACAACCCTTGAGATGATGGAGCAATTGCGTTCTTGGGCACTGAGCGTTTGCCCGAAACTCGATGGTGCAACGCTCGAATCACAGTGGTCGGGTTTAAGGCCTGGGTCGATCGATACTTATCCCTATCTAGGGACTTTGCATCCCTACAAGAACGGTTACATCGCTGCGGGTCATTTTCGGCATGGATTGCACTGGTCAACGGCAACTGCTGTACTGATGGATCAGCACATGAGGGGTGAGCCTACTGCTATCGACCTCGAAGCATTCCGCGTGCAACGCGGAAATGTTCGTCCTAGTTAACCACAAAATCGGCTCAGGTGGATGATGCAATGGTTAAACAGCCAACGATCGCCTTATATATTCGGTTCTTGAGGTAATTTTGTGGGTAGAGAATCTGGATTTCTCGTACTCAGCAACGCGGTACTCGTACTCCTACTCGTACTCGAAGCCCCTAAATCCCAACGGTTCTTTTCGTGTACGAGTACCATTTCATTGAGTACGAGTACGAGTACGAGTACGAAAAAAGCCAGAGGCGTATCCTCCTAGCCTCAATAATTCCTGAAGAACCAAATGTTCGAAATGCGGATCTAGATCTCTTAAACGATAGATTGAATCGGTCAAACTCACGAGGAGGCTACTATGGATTTAAGCGTATCTTGTGAATGTGGTCTTAAAAATGCAGTAATACCGACCATGTGCGAGTAGCTAGCTCTTCAGTTGGAATCACGCCAAGCCGACAGGCGCTGATGGTACTCAGGCTCCTGAGCGGAGCTTGCAATCAATTGATCGACGAGCTCGTCAACTGTCTTGCGAAGCGATGCATCATATCGATAAGCTTGTTGCAGATGCCAGTCACCGGCTTTGGAATCGCCTAAAATGACTTTGCATAGAGCTAGGTACAGATGCACCAGGGGTAGGTCCAAGCCCTCGACGAGCCATTGGTTGAGGGCGTTTTGCAACTGCTCAACATCTTGATTTGTCCCAAGTAAACTTTCACAAACGAGCTCGTTTGTCGAAGCGTTCCCCCACTGCGTCCGGGTGATTCTCGCCAAACAGTACGAGATCTCGCGTACGTTTTTGGGCTCTGTCAGAGCACTACGGATTCGTCGCTCTAAAAAGCTCTGGTACGCCAAGCCGGTTTGTCTATCGCGGCTGATTTGAAAACCCTCGATCAGCACCACCTCTGCTTGAGACCATTGGCCCAAGGACTCGTAAACTCCCGCAAGTTGACTGCGGGCGTTTCGGTTCCAGGGATCCGATCGCAATAGATTGCTGAGCAACTGGGCACTGGATTGTAAGACTTCCGTGCGATCCTGCTCCTTACCCATCTTCTTCAGAAGCGATGCAAATCCGGGACCTTCATAGGGATTTCGCTCCCATAGTGAGCGATAGGCATCGAGCGCCTCCGTCTGGTTCCCGGACCAGTATAGTTCCATCGCTTTAAGAGCATCGACTTGGTTTTGATTCACCCCGGAGGCTTTCCCCAGATGCCAACGAAATCGTTCCAGCAGATCATTGCGATTCTGGAGATCCGATTCGCTTTTTTCAAGCTCTGAAGCATATTTACTGGCCCGCCAAAAATGGGCAACACCAAGCCCCGTTGCATCCTCTGGTGACAAGTGTCCGAGCATGCTCTCAGCAGCTTTCTCCTCTCCGGCTTGCATCTGTACGAGGGAGACGAGGAATTTACGATCCAGGTTCGAGAAATCCTGATCGTTGATCCATCGCAAGGAATATCGAACCCCTAGGTTTCCGTTTTGCTTGGAATAGGCATTCTGCACCCTAGCCAGATACCTGTTGAAGATTCGCTCTTTATTGAAGGCAACAATCATCCAGATAGATAAAACAGCCATCGACATTAGCAGGAATGGGAGGCTCCAAAAATAGGATTTTCGTCGCTGCCCCCGAAAGAACAAGCCGGCGATGGGATAGCTAAGAAGCTGAGCGATCAGTTGCAAGAGACGCAGGAAAGCGGATTTCGCACGCCCTTGAAGTCCTTTCGCGTTCGAGAAATCATCGGCTTCGACTGGGCGAAAGAGTCTTGCGATGTTTCGCAGGCTTATTTCTATCGCATCGGATAACCACGCGATGACTCGAACCGGGAGTTTAGTGAGGAATTTGAGCATGGTTGCTGGCCCGAATCTGCTCCTCGATCTCCTTGCGATACTTGGCGAAAAGCTCCCTCTGAGACTTCCGTTGCTCTTCAGAAAACGTCTGGTAGCCTTGCTGAATCAAAGACAACTGAAGCGAAGGGGATGCCATCGGATCAGGTGTTGCCACTCCGATGTTGCAAGTGACGACAAAGGCTTCCTCGACGATCGATCGAGTCATTGACCAACTGGATTGTCCGCGTTCATCGATCAGCGGATTACTCAAGCGCCATCCAAACCATCGCCAATGCCAATCGATTTTTGGGGGACGTAGCCAAGCACCCTCCAATCGCAGTTTCATCGGTAGGGCACCTTGGGCTTGGTTGGCCAACTCCCAGTCACGTTGAATCCAAGTTGTTCCGTGTTTAAAAACCGGAGCGATCGATTCGGACGAAACCGAGGCATCCTCGGCTTTCCATCCGTCGAGATCCACTGGTAACTTGATATTCTCGACCGCATTCTTAATCTCTTGACTCGATCGTCGAATAGTTGTTCCTGCCGATTTACGGTATAGGATCATGGCCCCGGTTAAAATAAGACCGATCAACATAACGTTAACCGCAACGATCGATGAAAGCGTCTCTTCACTCACGATCGCAGGTGCCTTGGCAGGCTCTGACTCTCGGTCGACTTCCTTCGTTGTAAATGCAGCATAGAATTGGTCTGCACTCCATAGCAGAAACAAAATTGCCAGCAGACAAAGGACATCAGCCACAGGTGCATTAAAATCCACCGGAGTCGCTTGACTATCCTGTTGCCTAGCGAAGAACGCAATTCGAACCCCGTTGATCACGACGACCCAAAATAGGCAGACGACTGCCATGTAGATTGATCTCGCTAGGCGATATCCTCGCAGGAAAGAATAAATCAAGGCGATGAGCAAGGCGGGCCCGAGCAATCGAAGACCCGAGCATTGAACGTTCTCCAAAAAACTGGTGTTTACCAAACCAATGACATTGCCTTTGGTAAAGAAGAAAATCTTCAAAAGATCCAGTACCGCACCGGCAAAGCTCGTCGCGAGATTCTGACCTAAGCTATGGATCTGTGGTGCAAGGCTCCAAAGCGACAACGGGACAAAGCATGCCAAAGAAGCCAAATATGCGAAGTTGGATTTCGAAAACCCGAAAGCCAGGGAAAGAAAGGCACTAAGACACACTGCCCAGCCCCGAAAACCCCAAACGGGATCGGATGCATACCAACCCCAAATCGCCGATAGCAAGGCCAGCGAAACGCCGACAGCCAAGGCGGTGGAGTTGACTCCATTTTGCAACTTGTTGGCATTCGAACTTCTAGACGCTATCGCAGAAGTAACGATTGCAACAAACCCAAGGAGCAGTATTCCAGCTTCAATCCACATTCCACCCCAGGCGATCTCAGAGAGCAACTGCCAGAGCGATGGAGAAAGAACGATCAGCGACACGGCTAACAAAGCGAGCGTAAGAGTCTTTGTCATGACAAGGATTATTGTTTGAAAAGAGGCACAAGGAGTCGCCTGTATGCTTCTTGTAGGGATATTTTTTCGATTCGACTACCTTTCCGATCTCGCCCTATCAGAATAATCCGAATATTTTTTGTCGTAATAGTTTTTGTAGGAATATCCGTGGTAGTAAGCACCGCGGTAGTAGGTTCCGTACTCATTGTAGTAGAGATTCTCGTCCATTCCGTTGACGATCACTCCGATGAGATTCCCGTTAACCATGCTAAGGCGACTTTTGGCTTTATGGGCCGAAAGAACAACTCCTCTGCGGATGCGAAGTACCATGATGATCCCGTCGACCAAGCTGCAGATCGAGGTTGCGTCGGCTACAGGGATCACGGGCGGGGAATCGATCAGTATAAAGTCGAAACGGTCTCGCAATTCGGAGATGAAGTCAACGAACGCTGCCGAAGCGACCAGTTCGCCCGGATTCTTAGGTCTTCCACCGGTCGTCAGGAGAAAGAGATTCTTCTGAAAGTCACATGGCCTGATCGCTTCATCGAGGCTGCATTGTCCTTCTAGATACTGCATGCCACCGGGTTCGAATTGCACCCCGAAGTTCTGCTGCACTCTCGGTCTGCGGTAGTCTGCATCCAACAAGCAAACGCGCTTGTTGGTTTGAGCGAGCGAAATAGCTAGGTTAGCGATCGTCGTTGATTTTCCATCGCCTGGTGAGGGGCTCGTGAACATGAACACCTTACCACCAGATTGGGCCGCTGTGAAAAGCAACGAGGTTCTTGCTGCACGGAACGACTCAGATACCGATGAATTCGGCTGATGGGTCGCCACGAGCATTGGAGAACCGACGAATCCCTCTGGTGTTTTTGACTTCCTAATCCTTGGGATCTTGCAAATGACCGGTGTGTTGAGGTTCTCTTGGATATCGATCGGAGTGCGGTAGGCAAGATCAGAATGGTCGATCAAAACAGCAAGACCACAGCCAAGAAGACCGCCCAGGGTTAATCCTGCAAGCATGAACTTCCAAAGCTTTGGGAATACTTGAAGCGGAAATGAAGCCTCATCGATGATCTTCACTCGAGTCGATGAATAAGAGTTGGACATCGCTCGCATCGCAGAGAGCTTCTCAAGGATCTGCCCAACAGTGTTTCTGCGATCTTCGATCTGATCGCGCAGCATGTTCAGTTCGGTAATATCGCCCGCGATAACCGTCGACTTATTGGTCAATTCCGTGACGTCCTCGGCAATACGATCAAGATTGTACTTGGCTCTATCGCGCTTATTGGACATCGCAGCAGCGTAGAGTTGAAGGATATCACTGTCTCTGGTACGAGACTGCTTGGAGAGTGTTTCCGCATACTGCTCTACGGCCTCGCTACTTTGCTTTCGGGAGATGCCCCCCAAAGTATCGCTCTTGGCTTCAATCTCTTGTTCTTTTTTCAGGAAGCCTCGTAGGGTTTCGAGTTCCTGACTGAGTCGATTGCGAGTCGCGACGGCGGCTTGAAATTTCGCTTCTACGAATTCGACCTGAGGGTGCTTGGCTCCGTATCGAGCCTGGGCTTCTGCTCTTTCGGAGTCCATCGCGACGACATCGGCATTTGCAGATTCCATGCGTTGCTCGTAGCGCATGAGTCTCAGACGGTCTTCTTCAGACATGCCATTGAGAAAGTCTAAGCCTCGATCCTGCTTATCGAGACTGAAGAACTTACGACCCTCGATGACTGCCAGTCGCAAAAGATCATCTCTTGGATTGTCCGGATCGGTGGCGACGCGAATCTGTTCGAGTTGTTGATCTGCATCTCGAAAATCCTCAAGGATTTCATCCCTCTCGGTTCGAAGCTTTTCGATCTCCGAAACGTATGGATTAACCCACCTGCCTTTGTCGTTTTCGGCTGTTAGATTCAACTCTCTAAGAAGTTGATAGTAACGATCCTGGTCTGTCTTCTGATCATCCACCAAAGACCTCTGGAGTCGTTCGATGAGCTCCACAGATTCCTTTCCTGAAATCTCGGAGTCCTTCTCGATCGCGGAGATGTACGATGCGACAACTTGGTTTAAAATTCCGGGCAGATCCTCTTTAACCGTACCCTCTAAGACGATTTCAAGAGCATCGGAGCTAAGATCCTTACCGACCGGAGAGATCGTGAGCATCTTCCGAAGATCACCGATGGGTGAGTCTACGGATTTGAATGTTTCGAGCTTATCGAGCTGACCGTTGCGGATCGCTTCGGCCAGAACCGTCTGACCCGAGAGCAAGACTCGATGCTTCTCTAGAGAAACAGCCTGAGGGAGAACCTCGCCATTGACGACACTCGGAGGTGCCTGAACAAAGAGCATCAGTTTCATCACCGACGCATACACGGGGGTGACTTGCGTGTAGAGGATGCTGGCAATTGCTGCCCCGAGCACCGAGAGCAGAATGATGACCGACTTACGACGCCACAGGGCACCGTAGAAATCGATCGATGGCATGGCCGGCTCATCCTGAGGCGAGGCGGGTCTTCCAAAGTTGCTAGATTCGTCGAAACCGTATTGCAAATTTGGCTTATCCATCGATTCGACTACCCTCGCGGTTCCGCAGCTTCTGTCTACCGTGTGTCTTCATCGAGTAACTTTACGCATCCGTGCTGATGATCGACCAAAACACTTCTTTATCTTAGGAAAGCCTCTCTTGGATGTCTACTCATTTCGGTCCATGGAGCCTGCCAGCTACACTGCTTCCCACAGGGGAAGTAGACAAAACCACCGATTTTTATCTTTGCGAGCGGAAATATTGGCTCAATTTCCGAAGTGGCTTCAAGATTCGCAAGCCTAACGGGGGGCGTGTCCCGTTGACGATCCATGCCCTTGCGTCCTGCCTGTTGGCTTTGAGTCTGTTAAGAAGCGAGGCATTGCTTGCGCCTCCGGTTCTCATGCACACCAAAGTCTCGGGAATGTAAGCCATGGGTATCTTTGCGAAAAACAACATCCGGAGCATGAGTTCGTAGTCGGCCGCTGATCCAAGATCCTCACGAAAAACGCCGTGGGCATCGTAACAGGCTTTCCTGAGATAAACTGTCGGATGAGGGGGCATCCATCCGTACCGAAATTTCCTCACGTCGTACCCTCCTGAAATCCATCGACGCGCTAACTTGGAGGGATCTTTCGAATCCACATAATCAAGATCGCCGTAGACACCCGTGAGCCGCGATTCTCGTCGGAACTCCTGAACGATTCGAGACACGACGTTGCAGTCAAAGAGAAAGTCATCTGCGTGAAGGAAGCCAATCACCTCGCCACTGGCAAGCCGAATCCCTTTGTTAAGAGCATCATAGATGCCTCGATCTTTCTCCCTGACTACATGAAAAATTCGATCTGAGTATTGGCTCACAACACGATCGGTTCCATCATTGGACATCCCGTCGACGACGATGTATTCGATATCGGTGTAGGTTTGGCTCAAGACTGATTCGATCGCGTTGGAGACGGTGTCCGAGCGATTATACACCGCAGTGATAATCGAAACCTTCATATCTCTTGCACCCATTGGATCATTTGCTCGATCCCTTCGGAATAATGGACTTGCGGCTCCCAACCGATCAAATCCTTTGCCTTAGAAATATCCGCCACGAAAACATCTTGGTCGCTGTGACGTCGTGGTAAATATTTAAATATCGGTTCCTTTGCCATTCCGAGTAACCGATAGAGCTCTTGACATAGCTCGATGAGACTCAAGCTATTTGGCATGCCTCCACCGATATTGAAAACCTCACCGGCGATCGATTCTCTTTTTTCAAAAGCCATCCTATACAACCGAACGAGGTCGCTGCTGTGCAAAATATCCCTTACTTGCTTGCCGGTACCAGACACCTCGAAAGCCACAGCCCCATACTCCTTATTTATATGCGACTTATGCTCGATAGCGTTCTTCGTAAACCATCCTACCCATCCTTGATCGATCGTGGCAAACTGCCTTCCCCCGTAGATCGACGAATGCCGAAAGACGACGGTCTTGACTCCGAACGACCGAAACCAATCTCGCACGTACTGATCGGCAGCCCCTTTGGAACATCCGTAAGGCGAGGAGAAATCCAGAGGCATCTTTTCATCGATTCCGTTCGGAAACTCCGACAAAAAATATCTTGTCGAAGTCTCTCCGTAATGAAGAAAACGTAGATCTCCGTAAACCTTATTCGTGGAGCTAAATGCGATAACCGTATCGGGTGACATTCGCCTTGCGACATCCAATAAATTCAGTGTGCCGAGGGTATTGTTACGAAAATCAGCCAGCGGATCTAGCAGAGATTTCGTCATCGCGACTTGCCCGGATAGATGGCAGATGTAGTCAAAGGGGCCATGGTTGGTAAAAACCTCCTCCAAAAATTCGATTTCGGTAAGGTCTCCTTCCCTCATCTTGAGGTTTCCAGAACTGCGGAATAGACCTTCAAGCCAGCTTTGGTTGTACCTTGAGCCCACCCTCCGCATATTATCGATGATGGTAACTCTAGCTCCCTCCTGACTGTATGCTGCTGCGATGTTCGAGCCTAGAAAACCACAACCACCTGTGATAAGAAGGTTCATCGATAAAACGGTTCTTCGGGTATTTTCGTGGGTGACTCGGAGTGCATTTTATTCAATGAGCCTACCACGACAGAGGAAATACAAACCTTATGTACGACAGAAATCCGCGATCGTTTTAATCATGTAGTCAATCATCTCATCGGTCAATCCTGGATAGGTTCCAATAAAAAGAGTGTCATTAAGAATCCTATCTGCCCCACTCAAATCACTGACAACTCGAATCGATTCTGGATTTTCTTTTCGAGCCGTTACGAAGGCAGGCTGTCGCAGCAAATTCCCACCAAAGAGCATGCGATTTCCAATGCGATTTTCGTCAAGATATCTGGCCAACTGCGTACGAGTAAATCCTGCTGCGGGCTTGACAGTCAGCTTAAAACCAAACCACGAGCAATCCGTTTTGCAACCACTATCGTCCCAGGAGAAACTGCCGTCAGAATTCCAAGAAGTTGCATGGGTGGGAAGGGAAAACTCGAAGATGTCCTCCAAATCGGCCAGGCCTAATCTAATTCTTTGCCAGTTCCTTTTCCTTGCCTCAATAAAAAATGGTAGCTTTTGTAACTGCCTCAAGCCTATTGCGGCCTGAAGATCCAATGGCTTTAAATTATACCCGAGGTGACTATAAATCGATTTATGGTCGTATCCATGGGGCAATTCACCCAATTGCCATTGGAATCTTTTGTTGCAACTGTTATCCATTCCAGTCGGGCACCAGCAATCCCGCCCCCAGTCTCGATAACTTTCAACAAGCATCTTGAGCGATCCTTGTTGAACCACGTTAACCGCCCCTCCTTCTCCCATCGTTAGATGGTGGGCTGGATAAAAACTCTGTGTGGATAGATCCCCCCACCCCCCCGTGTACCGGATCAATCGTCCATCTGAATTGCCCATCGTGTTCGCATAGTCTTTTGCAATTTTTGATTCCAAAGGTACAGAATATTGACTTCCCAGAGCATCGCAGTTGTCCTCGATAAGCCAAAGTTGATGGGACCTACAAAAATCCAATACTGCGTTCAGATCAAAGGGGTTCCCAAGCGAATGAGCCATCATCACCGCCTTGGTCTTGCCGGGACGATAAGCCTCCTGAAGTTGTTCACACTTGGCGTTTCCAGTTACGGTATCTGCATCGATGAAGACTGCAGTCGCTCCGTATTGCAGAATCGGGGAAACCGTCGTTGGAAAACCTGCGGCTACTGTAATTACTTCATCGCCTGGTAGTATTCGACTTTCCCTGGGTAGTTTTGGACTGGTCAGGGCTGAAAATGCAAGAAGGTTCGCACTTGATCCGGAATTGACCAAAACGGAATTGCGAACCCCAAGAAAGCTCGCTAAATCCCTCTCAAACTGCTCGCCTTGCTTTCCTAGCGTCAAGAAAAAATCGAGCAAGCACCCGACAGCAGACTCTACCTCATCCTCGGTAAATACCCTTGCCGCATAGGGAATAGGAGTCTTCCCTGGCAAAAACGCATCTCGATTTTCATGACCACTCGGCAAAAAAGCTCGATGATGGATCTGCGAGTACTTTCGCACCAAACTCAATATCTCTTCGCGTAGATCTTGCGATTCCATCTGCTAGAACTCGCTCAAAATCAGAAACATTATGCGCTCGCCCATCGCTGGCCGTTGGTGATTGCATCGTTGTAGTAATTTTTGATACACAATTCTGTCGCATCGACCGGATCCATCCCTTGGTGCACAGACATGTACCACATGGCGGTTTGCCAAACACCCGTTTCAAAGGACCAAGTCGGTTTCCAATCCAGTAAATGGAAAGCCTTGTCGATCGCAAGGTTCAATTTCGAAGCCTCGTGTGGCTCAAGGTTATTCGCGACATCGACCCAACTGCCTCCGGTATACTTCAAGAAACATTCTACAAGTTCCAAAACCGTTCGATTGCTTTCCAAATAAGGACCAAAATTAAATGCGGAATTCAACCGAGCCGTTGGGTAGCACGATAGGTTTGGTTCTTTGAGGTGTGCGGCAAGCCAAAGATACCCCGAAAGCGGTTCCAAAACGTGCTGCCAAGGCCGAGTTGATCGCTTGTTTCTAACCGCTACGACTTCCCCACTAATGTAACTTCGAATGATGTCTGGGACAATCCTATCTTCTGCCCAGTCTCCCCCTCCGATGACATTGCCGGCCCTCGCGGTCGCCAAACTGACCATCGACTCTTGTTTAGAAAAAAATGAAGAGCGATAAGCTGAGGCGACTATTTCCGCACAACCCTTTGAGGCACTGTAGGGATCGTATCCTCCAAGAGGTTCCTCCTCACGATAAGAGTAAATCCATTCCTTGTTTTCATAGCATTTATCTGATGTGACAACCACCACAGCACACGGTTTGCTTAGAGCCCTCAACGACTCCAGAAGATTGACAGTACCAAGAACATTGGTCTGAATCGTTTCTCTTGGTTTGGTATACGAAAGCCGAACCAAAGGCTGGGCTGCGAGGTGAAACACAAAATCGGGATCGACGCGCCTTACCTCCCTCTGCAAACGATCAAAGTCCCGGATATCTCCCCTGCAATCGCTTTCGATTCTCGATGATAATCTTAGCTGTCCGAACAGAACCTCGTGGGGTAATGGGTCAAGCGAGTATCCAAAAACCTTCGCCCCAAGCGAAAGAAGTAGATGGGTCAGCCAACTCCCTTTGAAACCAGTATGACCAGTGACAAGAACTTTTGCCTCAGAAAAGACATCTCTAAACATTCTTTAAAACCGGTCTAAATCGCTGAAGACTGAGAACGTTGGATCTGGGAAGTTTGTTTCCAGCGAAATCCATGTGTGGAATATTACAAAGAACCCCAAATCTTCCAAGGAGCATGGCCTGACTCCCAGAGACTCTGCAATTGATTTCGGTCTCGTAGGGTATCCATCGCCAACCAAAATCCCCTGTGTCGATAGGCAGCCAAATCGCCTCGTTCTGAAATTTTCTGAAGTGGAGATCGTTCCCAAACCGTCTGGTCTCCTTCCTCAATAAAATCGATCGCCGAGGGTTCCAAGACAAAAAACCCCCCATTGACCCAAGCGTCCTTGCCTTCTGATTTCTCCCTGAAATCAATGATTCGACTGGGATCCTTTTTGCTGAAGGATAGAGCACCATAACGCCCCGGAGGTTCAACGGCCGTTAATGTGACCAAAGCCCGGCTTTCTCGATGAAATTGAATCAGCGCTGCCAAATCGATATCTGCAACTCCATCGCCATACGTCAAACAAAATGTTTCGCCTCCTATGAAGCGAGCAACTCTCTTAATCCGACCTCCCGTCATCGTCGTTTCGCCGGTGTCGACAACCGTTACTCGCCATGGCTCAGCATGCCTTTGATGAACCTCGATCGAATTGCTTGCCATATCAAAGGTTACGTCGGACATGTGTAGGAAATAGTTCGAGAAATACTCTTTGATGAGGTACCCCTTGTAACCAGCACAAATGATGAACTCATGGATTCCAAAGGCAGAGTAAATCTTCATGATGTGCCACAAGAGTGGCTTGCCTCCGACCTCGATCATCGGCTTGGGCTTCAAATGCGTCTCCTCGGAAATCCTCGTTCCCATCCCACCTGCTAAGATCACCGCTTTCATCTTTGGCCATGCTCCTGCTTTGGATCGCTCTGTTGCTTGCCTGTAGCTTGTTCATGAGCCTGTTTCAATAGCTGTTCAATAAGCTTGTTTTCTGGGGCAAGCTTCGCAAGCAACTCCAAATCCACAATGGCTTGTTCCCATCGGCTATTATCAGACAGAAGAATCGCCCTCCCCAGCTTAACCTCCGGGCTCTTTGGATAAGCCGCAATCATCGCATCGACGATGGGTTCGAGCCGCGTCCAGGGCAACTTGTGTTTTCTTGAAATCTGGATCAAAAGCGACAACAAGGACAAGCCGACATCAAGATCCTTTTCAGACCATCGCAAAGTTTGATCATGCCCCGGACTAGTATCCTCTGGCATGCCTTGAATCATGTTTCTTACCCAATTCAACTGATCCATGAATGGATCCGACGCAGCAACGAGAGGTTTTTTCTGATCCATGAGCAATATCCCGAAAAGCCAAACCAAATCCGGATGATCTGGTCCGAGTCGCAAGGCAGATTTCAGAAATGCTCCCGAAGGTATCGCAGCATAAGCACCCTCGGGATAGGATGCAGCAGAAGCCCACGCTCGCAACTGACTTGCAACCGCAAGATGCCTTAGTTGCATTTGATCAAGACTCGGTATTTGATCCAAGCGACCAAGGATCGAACTGGTGGCCTCTTCTGGCCCAGACACAAGCATTAAACATCGAAAAAATGCCTCGAACGCCTCGATACGCTCTGGAACCGGTAGATTCGATCCATCTTGCAGAACCGAGGAGTATTTCAAAACTGCCTCACGTGCAACCTGGCTCGCCCTTGCCGGCTCGATGCTTGCCAAACCTTCGGCCATCCAAGCCTGAGCAATTAACACCTCCGTCGTTTCATTTCGTGACAAGCGGTATTGCTCGAGCCTCGAGGCAATTTGACCCACTCCCGAACTAAGCAACGCATCTTTGACGCTCTGCTCTAATGGTGGACTGAGTGTGTGCGCCAATTGAATCTCTAGGTAGCCCAATTCCAAGTCGGATTCCGTTACATCAGGCTGTGTGCTTGATTGTCGATATCGATCGATGAGCGATTGAATCCGATTCGATTCGTCTCGGCAAGACTGCCTAACCCAACGTGTTTCCTCGCGAACAAGCCAATTCTTGGCCCACTGCCCGTCAACTCCCTGAAGTCTTGTTGCAGACCGTATCGACTCCCTGGCACGGCTTCTCGCTGCATTGCTCAAATTGGTCCATTGATCAAAACCTGCGGAATCCTTCTGCGCTATCTCCGAGAACATTCGATTGGCGAGACTAGAAATCTCTAGATTGACTTCCGCGTGCATACGCCGATATTTCGATTGATCGGGATAACGCACCATCAACCTCTGAGCAGCTAGCTCGGCTCTCTTGAGATCCTCGAGCCGATGATTGCTGATCGACTGATGCACTATCGACTCGTAACGATGATCAATCGAAGGTTCGATTATAAATTGACTTGCTATCACAAGTAAAATGGTAACGATCGCCAAAATCAGCGAAGGCAGCCCCCATCTCCAATAGGTTTGCGGTGTCTCTGGTAGGTCTTCCGAAGGCTTCATCAGTTCAATCGCTTTGGAGAACCTGTAAAGCGTCCGCAGATTTAGCCAGAATCTGTCGCCGATTGGAAGCAAAGATCCTGCGAAGGTTCGCTAATTGCTCCTGATTTGGCTCCGAGCTTGTGTATGCAATCTGTTGAAATTGAAACGTCAATGGCTCGATCACTGGATCAGAAGGGCGTGTTCTATTGAACAGGGTTGTCGTCCAACGATTTGCCCTAGCTCTATATTCAAAGGAGCCCTCGTAATTATAGGGTCTGCCGTCCTGATCAAATAGCGAGAAGTGCAAAATCGCAACATCCCCAAGGTCATTTCGAAGTTTCGTCTCATAGAACGACTCACCTTGATCCTCCTCGATCAGATCGCTCGTTTCCCTCCTCCAACCGGAATTGATATAGCATTCCCATAATGGATGCCATCCTCTGAATGGGAAATCCAAACAGACGGTCATGTTGCCGAGTTCCCATTGCAGATCCCAGATTCGCGAATGCTGACCGAGCATGTCATTGCGATCCCTTGATTCTGTGTGGAAACCAACCAATCGGGCACCACCGCTTGGAGTCAAATCCTTTACACCAGGAAATCTTTCAGAATCCTCAGCGCTGATGCTCGGCAGATCAGGCTTGGCATGAAACTCTGAAACCGCCCGCAAGCTTTCAGGAAAAAATACAAATAGCAACAGTGGTATTGCGGCCCAGCGATAACTGAGCCGTTGGAAACCACTGGAGTCAAGAGAAGGGTGCTCGTTAGCAAGCTGGTCGACAACTCGTGGTTGTTTGGATTGCCAGTAAGTCGCCTGAAAATAATTCAGCAGTTGAACCGAACTCCAATGCACCCAGGCTGTGAAGATAAATACGCATAAGCCAAGAATCGTGTGAATCGAACCTTTGGAAAGATCCAGACCAAACCATTCCAATCCGACCACGATCAAATAGATACGCAACAGGTTGCCGAGAATTGCCCATATTGGAACAGTGACTACGGTTATCAAAGTCACCCAAAAGCCCGCCCTTCCGATCAACAGAAGCACTCCGGCTACAGCCATTAATGCATACTGACTATCCACACCGCTACATGCTTCCTCAACAAACAACGGCTTGCTCGATATGTCGATGACATTGCCTCTTCGCACGTGAATGATCTGAGTCAGATCCATGAGCCTACTGCAGCAAATCGAGGACAGAGATTGCAATCCGCTAACGAGTTGCTTGTCCCAGCCGAAAGGAGGCGGAAGTGTGACCAATAAGAGTCCTGCAATGCCCGCGAGTCGAAGCGTAGAGATCTCTGGTCGCGCGATCAATCCCCACGTAAAGACCAATCCAATCGCGCAGAAATGAGCAAGCCAGGGACTTCCCAGATACAGCGCCGCAATCGAGATCACAACGACTGCGATCCAACAACCAACTCCCCAATTTCGATCAGCGACAAATGAACTGGGTGCACTTGTTTTTTCGCTGTTTAAGAAATAAGTCGCAGCAAGAATCGCAATCGGAAAGAATTGCAAATGGGGCTTGAGCATCAAAACCCGAGACTGCATGTACAAAAGTGGTGACAAGGCGAGCAGAGGTAACACCAGCGCGATCCATGTCCAGCGACTGACTTGGTCGATGCTAGCTCTATTCACGTTCGACTCCCATGGAATCACCTTTGCGCAACTCCTGGATTTTCAGAGTGATTAAATACTCGTAGAACGAAAGGAGTTTGCAATAATGGTAACCGGGGACTCCGTCGAGAAAACCAAGTTTGAAAACATACATGTACAGAAAGCGCAATGCACTCCTGCATGGCATCCTGAATGACAATTCCTTGAGCGCTACTCGCCGAGCTGCGGGATCTTTGAGCTGAAAAATGTCCTTCCAAGGTATACTCCGCTGATCAAGACTACGAATCGACTCGATCGCTTCGTTGGTGGAGTATTGATTGTGTTTTTCGACCCAAGAATCAAGCCCCTTACGGAAACTAAAGTGGTGAAAATGGCTTGTTAGTCTGCCTGAATCACCTTCAACGACTGCGGTCGGATTGACAAGTCGCTCCCATCGTACCGACTCAGGGCGATAGAAACGAAGCACCCATACCGGATAGATCCCGCAGTGCTTGATCCATCGGCCCATAAAAAAGTTTTTGTATCTTAAACGGTAGGCAACACAGGACTGCTTTGGATCCCCAGCAATCCGATGAATCTCAGCCCTAAGATCCTCCGGAACAACTTCGTCTGCATCGGAATAATACAGCCACGGATATTTGTATTGGATCTGCGATCCTGCCCAATTCAAATGCGCCGACCAATTATCAAAGGATCGATGGATCACTCTGCAACCAGCTTGTTTGGCAATTTCAACGGTGCGATCCGTACTCCCAGAATCCAAGACAACGATATCGTCGCACCAACGCAGTGACTCTAAGCAGTGAGGAAGGTTGACTTCTTCGTTTTTTGTCAGAATAAGTACGGAGATCATGTTGCTTTATCTACCTTGCGATGCTTACGAAAGACCGCAGGGTTACCTGCAACGACAGTCCAAGCTTCAACGTCTTTGGTGACCACCGAGCAAGCAGCGACGACAGCACCTTCGGCGATTCGCACACCCGGGCTGATGAAGGCTCTTGCGCAGACCCAAGCACCATGTTCGATATGGATCGGCGCGTGAAGTAAGGTCATCTGGGGATGAAATATGTCGTGGCTACCAGTACACAAAAAGGCTTGCGTGCTCACCGTACAGTGACTGCCGATGACAATTCGATCCACCGAATAGACATCGACGTAGGGTCCGATCGAACTATGCTCGCCGACTTCTAACAAGGCTGGATCTCGTATCTTGGTTGTTGGATAGATGTAGCTGGTCGAAGTGAGTTTCGCTCCAAATAATCGCAACAGAAATCGTCGAAAACGGAAGGCTCTTTGCGGACTCCATCGAAACAAACTGGCTTGAACCATCGACCAAGCGAACCGTCTGAGCTTGGAAGCGAAGGTTGCCGTATTTTGATACTTTGACAGATCTAAGCTGCCAGCAGAATCGGTATCACGAAATATGTTTTTCATAAATCCTGATCAGTCGCTGAGAAATCGATGGCCACGCAAACTCTTTCTGCACCCAGTTTCTTCCTCGCTGTCCCATCGATTCGAGCTCATCGCCAAGGAGACTGGTTGCTTGCTGCAGAGCTCCAAGGATCCCGTCGATATTGGCCGGCACCCACCAACCGCATTGGTGCTCTTGGAGCCCCTGCCAAGGTGCCTGATTTGTTGTAATCACAGGCAACCTGTGAGCAAGTGCTTCGGCCACAGCAATCCCGAAATTTTCACTGTACGTTGGCAGTATGAATAGATCCGCATCAACAAACGCTTGGGATTTATCAAGAGAGTAAACCGGTCCGCTAAAGCTCCAACATGAGGAGAGTCCAAGCCTTGATACAAGTGACTCCACTTCGGATCGATGCCCGTGATCATCGGGCCCGATAACCAACATTCGCCATCCTTCGGGCCTGAGTTTCGCCCAAGCTTGAGCGAGCATAGGTAATCCTTTCTTCGGATGTATACGGCTTAAAAACAAGGCGGTTTTCTCTCTGCGCTCTGTTGATCTCTCGGGTAGAACATGAGGAAATTCGATTCCATTAGGGAGGACCTCGACGGTATTTCTCAGACCGAGATTCCTAAACTGCTGAGCTTCGCTTGGGGCTGTCGCCAAAAGAAATGACGCCTTGCAAAGATCCGAACGCTGATAGAGCCACCAAGCAAGACGCTTCTTCCACTTGCGCTGCTTCAGGGCCCAGGGTTCAAGCATGCCATGGGGGCTAATTGCATAGGGCAGTTTGTGTCTCTTGGCATAGCTTACACATTTATGAAGGAACGGTTCCCAAATACCATGGATGTGCATCAAAGAAATCGAGTTCTGAGGAAAGCTGTCAGATAGTATTTCCAATGACGGAAATCTCCTTCCGCTTGTCGGCGCGTAGAGCGTCGTATCTTCGAGATGATCCGGGCACAGTAGGTATCCCTCGAGGCCTTCGGCTCTTTGATGGTCTAAAAGTTGGGTGACGGACAAAGAAGGCCCACCGCGATCGAGTCGAGTCGAGGTAACAACGTGAACGATTGAGCGATTATTCATCATCGACCAACCATGTCTAGTAAGTGTCCTGAGAGTTTCGATGCACGCTTTTCCCAAATTTGCTCACTAAGGTCGTAGGGGACATCGGACTGTCTTGGACGGATCATGACCTGATGCAATGCTTCTGCGATCGCAGGGGCGGTTGGTTCGACGTAAAGAGCATGATCTCCAAGAATGGAACGAACCTCGCCCACATCAGACGTGATCACCGGTCGGCCCGATTGGGCGAATTGATAACACTTAAAAGGGCAACGAGCAAGATTGAGAGGTTTGTTGCGAATTGGAAAGACCAAGCAATGGGCTGAGGTCAGTTCCCTGAGCATAGAGTCCCAGTCGAGATACCCGGGAAACTCGAATCGTTTTAAACCAAGCTGGCTTGCACGCTCCCGACATGCATCAAGTTGTGTACCGGAACCAACCCAACGGATCGGATGCTCGATACCTTTTTGCTTAAGCACACCCGCTGCTTCGATGAGCAGATCGTGATCCCACTCAGGATGCAATGACCCCATACCTACGGCAACTGGAGTCGTTGAAACGTCGTCACTTTTTGGAAAAACTCTTGGAAGGCAGGCGTAGGGTAGATAGAGTGCCGACTTCCCGTACTGCTCCTTGATCGTGTTTGCCAGCCAACGGCTAGCGCACACAATCAGGCTCGCGCGCTTCACGAGCCATCGGTCGCGAGCACGTTTATACCAACGCACCGCAGACCTTTTCTCGCTGAATGTAGTCCAGTCCTCCCAATCGAACACAAACCGAATCTTAGGATTCGCGATCGCCAGCAGCATCGCTTTTTCTTTTGGATTAAGCATGTGGACAAAATCAGGTCGAATTTCTTTGAGGATATTCCCGATACTCGATCGTATCTTGGTCGGATTTGAATCGAAAAAAAAAGGGCGAATCAAATCCGCTTCTTCGCACTGACGATTCGCATCAGTGTTTGGCACTGCCAACTGTGCATCCCACCCTATTTGCCTTAGGCATTGCGTTAGTTGGTAGGCTCTAAGGCATCCGGTTTTACTCAGATCCCCAAAGCCAATAAATAGTATTTTTGGGATACCTGTCATCGATTCATGCCGACCCTGCGCTGGGTCCAATACGCGTCGGCAAAAATCAAGAAAGCCATGTGCAATGGCCAGGAGAATCTTGCAAACGAATTGGGAGAGAACACCACGTGCCAGGAGAAGTAGGGCAGATAGACGACGACCAAGGCGATCATTGCAAGTGATGCCCCAAGTAGCAAGCGGTTCGCAAGATAGAAAGTGCGGTAAATGACGTACGCCCAAAAGACAAATCCCGCAAAACCACCGAATACCCAGGCTCCCAACAAAACCGAGTGGACGGGCAGGATGTCTTGAAAGATCTGCTTGGGTGCCTTTGCCCCATAGATTTCACGCATTTTCAAAAGGTACAACCGTCGCAAATGCCCTGGATTTGCCCACGAACCGTGTCCGAGCAGAGGCTTTTCATAAATCGCATCCAAAGCGATCAGCGATTCATTTCGCGCCAAAAGCAAAACCTCGACTGGATTGTATGGGTTCTTTGCTAAATCGATTTGAATCTTCGCCGACTTACCCAGTGCTCCTGTTTGGGCGTAATTCACATACATAACGTACATCGGGACGAGCAAAACAGCCGAGAGTATGACCCCCTTCCGCATGCTTCCTCGCAGGTTTGCATCTGATTTACTCAATTGAATCCAAAGATAGAAAAGAAACAAAGTGCTAATCAAGACGATCAGCCCATCGGATCGACCGCCATAAACATTCGCCAGCACCGCATACACGATTCCAACTGGAAACAAGACCCAGGGATGCTTTCGAAAAAGGAGGAATGACAGTAGTGCAAATGCCGGATGTGCCCAGCCTGACACATAGAAATCCCAAAGGTTCTCCACATAGCTTTGATTACCGCCATCAAATCGGTAGATCAGACTCGCACTGAGCAACCCTCCGGCACTTGCACCAAGCACTGCACCAAGGTGATTTCGATAATCGCGTGCGTACAAACCGCAAAAAAACACGAACGTGGTCATCGTCAGAACGATGCTACCTAGGCCTCGAAGAAGGTTCTTCGTCGTAGAACCATTGTAAATATCGCTAAGCAGTTGAGAGCAAAACCATAGCGCTGCCAAGCTGATCAAAAAGAGAACCTCCCGGTTCCTTAATGCCTTAGAAATATGTTTGAAATAGAATGGGTAAAGAGCCAGCACCAGGATTTCGCCGAGCCGAAATGTACCGATGAGCGTCACAGGGATGACCATGCTAATAGCCACCATCATCGGAACCAAATTCGACAAACGAAAAATGAGCTTTGCACCTTCGTGATTGCTCCACTGCCGACGTGAATCAGTTTGTTCGGCATTAACTGTAGGGAAACCCGGACGGTAGCTGCGTGTGATTGGGGTTTGTGCCCAGGACATTAGTTCTTCCCCCTTAAGTTTCTTCGGTCGCTTGGCCATGGGAGTCCAAGAAGCCTGCGAACGCCGTATTCGATCGCAAGACGCGACTCCACCCGACCGCCGATTCGACGTTGGATGTACTCGTAGACCGAGAGGCAATCGGTGTTTTTGAAACTCTTTAACCAAAGCATTGAACGATATCGATTTATCGCCTCAGGCCAATAATTTCCGACAAAGTACCAACGAGCCCACTCTCGAGCCAGGTTCAAATCACGAGTCGTGAATGTGATCGAACCCTCGTGGGCTCGCATTGCAACCATACGACGGTTGACACATCGAATCCAAGGGTAGTTTCTTGCGACCAACAGGAATATCAGTTGGTCGGGGCCAGCACCATGACCACCATAATCGATTCCAAAGGGATTCGGGATTTCGATCAGGATGCTATCGAGGAGTTCCTCTCTTCGAAACAGCCCGCTTATTGGAGTCGTTACCTGTATTCCGTTAGGGTTTAGGAATATCGCCGATTCATAGAACTCACTTACGGCAATCGAAGGTTCCACTTGAAAACTCGACTCCTCGATGATCCCATTCGAGTCGATCAAAGTGTGCCCAACCAAAACAAACGCCGTTTGATCGTCGAATCGATCAAGGGCGGACTTGAGGAAACCAGGTTCGAGCCAGTCGTCGGAGAACAGTAAGTGGCAATATTCGCCCTCGGATGCTTGGACCCCCAATTTCCAATTTCGAACCGGACCGACGTTCTCGTGGTTTTTGATCGCTTTGATTCGAGGATCCTCGGATGCATACTGCTGAAGGATTTCCCAAGTACCATCGGTGCTGCAGTTGTCCATTAGAACAATCTGATGTCCATCAATGTTCTGCACCTGGGCTGACTCGATGGCCTTGCAAACCAGCTCTCGACGATTGTATACCGGTATGACGGTGCTGACTCTCATGCAGCCTTCGAACACGCCTTACGTGAATCAAACCACGCAAATGGTGCGATCAACGCAAAAAAAGACAATGAAATCGTACTTGCTATGAGCACCCCAGCGATACCTAGACCATCCAAACTACATAGATAAATAGCAAGTGGAATATTCAAAAAACAGGCAACAAGCGAACAAAGCATCTGCTCTCGCGTTCGACCGATTCCATTGAGCAAATTGACATAGGAATTCCCCCAAAGGATAACCCATGTGTAGATCACCAACGAGCTCCGTGTCAGTGGACTCAAAGTAATGCTCGGGTCAATCCATACATGAATGAAAGAGTTGACACCCAGCCCTATCACAACGGATAGGATTGCAAAGGGAACCATCAAGCTCGTCACAATTCGCCATAGCTTGTCGAGCATCGCCAGGTCTCGCTTGGCCCAAGCCGATCCAGATAGAGCCCAAATTGGGCCTACGCACATCGAATATCCAGTGGTCACCAATGCCGAAAGCCTCAACATAATGTCGAACTCAGCGACAGCAGCAGCATCAAAGGCTCTCAACACAATCCATCGATCCATCATGAAGATAACGATATAGGTCACCTCGATGACGATAAACGGCATGCCGATCGACACTACCTCCCGAAACGAGTCCCACGTTGCATCACGCCACAAAGGTCGCAACTCTGGAAACCTTCGAAACAAATAGCCAGCCAATGTCGCATAGGCACTTGCAAACATCAGTAAATTGACCAACGCCAAAGTGGGCAAATCCAAACGAAATCCCAACCGAGTGGCAAACCAGATCCAAAGAAATAGACCCAACGAACTCAAAAATCCAACCAGCGATGTCGCACTATTCCAATGCTTGGCGTACAAAACCGCATTGGTGACTCCAGAAATCTGATTCAAGGCTAAAGCCATCAATGAAAAGAAAATCCCCAAAGCCAAACTCCGGTCGGAGCCAGCACTCTTGAACCACCTAGCTAATGGCAATTCACCAAAAAATAACACCAGTCCTAAACAAACAGCGATACCACTCCAAAGGATTATTTGACCGAAAAACGTCGATGATATATACCGCCTCGCACTTTCGATCCGGTCGTGACTCAGCGACTCAATCACCTTGTTGCGAACACCCTTTCCAAGCCCAAACTCCAAAATCACTACCCAAACAACCAAGGATTGCATCGCAACCCAAACCCCATACTCTCCCTTTCCAAGCGCCTTGACCAAAAGCGGCAGCATCAGGAACTGAAGCAAAAACGAGACAAGCCTCAGTACCGACGATAATCCTATGTTCCGGACCAAAATCGAACGAATCATACTTACAGCTTCGCCATCGTCGGTGACCGCTTCGGCCATCAATTTTACTAATGCAAAAATTCTCGGTCCTGCCGATACTCTAGGTTACCGTTATGGTCGGTAAAGAAGTTCTAGACAGTTTTGCAAGATCAGCCAGAAAAGCCAACATTCATCGCTTAGCCAACTACCCTAGGCTAGCAATTCCGTGATGAGGTGGCCATGAACGTCCGTCAGCCGACGGTCGATCCCGTTGTGGCGAACGGTCAATTGGGTGTGGTCTATCCCCAGCAGATGAAGAATGGTTGCGTGGATGTCATAGACCTGGGTTGGATTTTCTCGATCAAGTGGCTTGTAGCCAAAAGGATCGCTGGGTCCATGACTGACTCCCCCGCGGATTCCTCCACCACATAACCAGTTGGTAAAGCAATAAGGATTGTGGTCTCTTCCCTTGCCCGCTTGAGAGCTTGGCATCCTACCGAACTCGGTGGTCCACAGGACGATGGTGTCCTCGAGCATCCCACGTTGCTCTAGATCCTGAATCAGGGCCGTCGCTCCGCGGGCCATGCCAGTGGCAAGTGGGCCGTGATCGCGATGGATGTCCTCGTGCGAATCCCAATTGCGTCTTGGGAATCCATTGTCATTGCCCGACCAAATTTGAACGAAGCGAACTCCTCGTTCGAGCATCCTTCGGGCCGCAAGACACTTGCGGGAGAAATGAATGGTTTCCTCGACCGGATTGATTTCCTTGTCAAATGAAGCGGGGATTTGATCCAAGCCGTAGAGTTTGAGAATGTGCTCGGGTTCCTTAGAAAAATCCAAAGCCTCCGGAGCTGCCAGTTGCATTCTAGCTGCGAGCTCATAACTACGGATCCTCGATTCGAGTCGTTGGTCTCCGAGTCGTTGCTGGGCGTGTTGTCGATTGAGTTGAGCCAACAAGCTATGCCCAGCTTTTTCGCTTGCTTGATTGACATAATGTGCGGATTTGTGCGGACGCAAATCAGCGATTGGATTCTCTGAGCCTGGATAGATGAGCGTTCCACTGTGCTGTGCCGGCAAAAACGCAGAGTCCCAGTTTTTCGTGCCATTGCTCGCCAAGCCTCGATGATCTGGAAAGACGACGAACGTTGGGAGATTGTCGTTCATGCTCCCTAGTCCGTAGCTGACCCAAGAACCCATGCCTGGGAAACCGGGCAACTGAAAGCCAGTGGCCTGCAGCAACGTCGCTTGGCTATGCACCCCGGTCTTACCTACAACATTGTGAACAAAGGCCAATTGATCAACGACCTTTCCCAATTCCGCAACCGGCTCGGAAAGCAACTTGCCGCTTTGCCCGTATGCCTTAAAGTCCCAAATGGGTTTGAGCCAAGGGCCAAGCCCGTTTTGGAAAGCTTCGACCGGTTCCCCGAAGTCGCTGTCTTGGCCATGCCGCTTGACCAACTCGGGTTTAAAGTCAAAAAGATCGATGTGGCTTGCAGCGCCAGCCATGAACAACTGCACGACTCGCTTGGCTTTTGGCCGATGATGCAACGAACTCAAACCACCTTGTTCAGAGACGGATGTCTCTCCACCCAATCCCGCTTCGGCTTGAAGCATCGCACCTAGAGCAAGGCCCCCGAATCCATGCCCTAGGGATTCGAGCATGCTACGTCGAGAGAGCGACTCGAACTCGATCGATTTGCCGTCCATACGCATCGCACGCACTTTCTTGTGGGTCATTCTTTGATTTCCCGTACTGAGCAACGCGGTACCCGTACCCCTACTCGTACTCGAAACCCTTGAGTCCAACGGTTCATTTCGAGTACAAGTACCAACTCATTGAGTACGACTAGATGATAATCCAAGCAGATAAAAGTCTCTACAGGTCTATTCATGATCGTACACGAGAAGCTCTAGTGAACGAGAATCTACAGTGATTTTGGCTCAATCGCCTCCTCCAGGGATATCCAGAACGCCTTGACCGACTTGAAGCCCCCTCCGATAATCTCTGCTTCTGTTGATCCATTAAATCTCCCTCTAGCACCTGCTGAGTATCACTCGATGAAAATCCACGAGTATCAAGCGAAAGAACTTTTTCGCGTATTCCAAGTTCCCATTCTTCAAGGATTCGTGGCCCGATCCCCTGAGGAGGCTCAGGCTGCCTACGATAAACTCGGTGGCACACTGGCTGTCATCAAAGCCCAGTTGCACGCAGGCGGGCGAGGCAAAGGGACCTTTATTGAAGTCCCCACACAGCGAGGCGTTCAATTGGTGCGAAGCGGGCAAGAAGCCGCTGCGGCCGCCAAGAACATGATCGGCAATCGACTCGTTACGGTTCAAACCGGCCCTGCCGGATCGCCCGTCAACCAAGTCTTTCTCGAACAAGGATGCGATATCGCTCGCGAACTCTATGCAGCGGTCGTCCTGGATCGCGCAGCAAAGTTGCCATTGCTGATGGTATCGAGCGAAGGGGGCGTCGAAATCGAAAAGGTCGCTGAAGATACTCCAGAGAAGATCCTTCGCGAACACTTCGATCCTGCACATGGTTTAATGCCATTCCAAGTTCGCAAGCTGTGCAAGAAACTAAATATCTCCGGCAACGCTGGCAAAAGTGCCGATCTGTTCTTCCGCAAACTCTGCGACGTCTTTGTGAAGCTTGATTGCTCGATGGCCGAAATCAATCCTCTGGTCATCACCAAAGACGACAAGATGATCGCATTGGATGCCAAGATCACCTTTGATGACAACGCTCTGTACCGTCATCCTGACGTGAAAGAACTTCGCGATGTGGCCGAAGAAGAACCGGCTGAATTGCGCGCATCCAACAGCGGTCTAAGCTTCGTGAAACTCGAAGGCAACATCGGATGCCTGGTCAATGGTGCCGGGCTTGCTATGGCCACCATGGATATCATCAAGTACCACGGAGGTGCTCCGGCCAACTTCCTCGATGTCGGTGGCGGTGCCAACACCCAACAGGTCACCGAAGCATTTCGAATCATCCTCTCGGATCCGAATGTCAAAGCCATCCTGGTGAATATCTTCGGTGGGATCGCCCGTTGCACGACCATCGCACAAGCCATCATCGATGCTTCGAAAGAAGTGGGATTCAAGGTTCCGCTTGTCGTACGACTCGAAGGAACCGAAGTCGAAGAGGGCAAGAAGATGCTTCGCGAAAGCGGGCTTGCTATTATCTCGGCAGACGATCTGACCGATGCAGCCAAGAAGGTCGTCGCCTCCGTCGGCAAATAACCCAAAACAGCACCACCATCAAAGACAATAAGCGAATTACAAAGTCATGAGTATTCTGGTCAACAAAAACACACGGGTTATCTGCCAAGGAATCACTGGCAAATCCGGAGCCTTTCACACCAAAGGCTGCAAAGAGTACGGCACCAAAATGGTCGGCGGAGTAACACCCGGAAAGTCCGGTGAGACCGTCGAAGGGTTGCCCGTCTTTGACACCGTCGAAGAAGCCGTTAAGCAGACTGGTGCCAATGCAACGATGATCTTCGTACCACCTCCGTTCACGGCCGATGCAATCCTCGAAGCCGTCGATGCGGGGATCGAAGTCATCTGCGCGATCACCGAAGGTGTACCTGTTCTGGACATGGTTCATGTCTACGATGTCGTTAGGAGAAGCAATTCGGTTCTCATCGGTCCGAACTGCCCTGGCGTGATCACCCCAGGCGAGTGCAAGATCGGCATTATGCCCGGATATATCCACCAACCCGGCAAGGTTGGGATCATGTCCCGAAGCGGAACGCTGACCTACGAAGCCGTTTGGCAAACCTCCAATCTGAAACTCGGGCAATCCAGTTGCATCGGCCTAGGAGGCGACCCCATCGTCGGTACCTCCTACATTGAACTCTTCGAACGATTTGAAAAGGATCCGCAAACCGAAGTCATCCTCATGATCGGAGAGATTGGGGGAGACGCCGAAGAAAAAGCCGCTCAGTACGTCAAGGACCATGTGACCAAACCGGTCGCAGCGTTCATCGCAGGGCGAACCGCCCCTCCGGGCAAACGTATGGGACATGCCGGTGCGATCATCACTGGTGGCAAAGGTACGGCCGCCGAGAAAGTCAAAGCACTCGAAGAGGCCGGAATCGTCGTTGCACCATCTCCCGCCGAAATGGGCGCTGCGGTTGCCGAAGCTCTCCGACGTCGCAAGTAACCGATCACTTTTGCAAGACTCAAACGCAATGAACGACAACCAAGATCGGTTTCGCCGGCAAATAGCCTTCAAACCGGTCGGTGCCGATGGTCAACGCATGCTCGCTAACTCGCATGTCGCAGTCATCGGACTAGGTGCCCTTGGTTCGACCATCGCCGAACGTCTTGCTCGTTGCGGTGTGGGCTATTTGCGTCTGATCGATCGCGACTGGGTTGAACTCGATAACTTACCCAGACAAGCTCTCTACACACTGCACGATGCCGAGTACCACTCGACCAAGGCGATGGCTGCGGCTGGGCATCTTTCGGCAATCGACCCGACGACCAAGCTCGATCCGATCGTCGCAGATGTGACCCACAAGAACATTCGCAAGTTGCTCGAAGGGATCGACATCGTCGTCGATGGCACAGACAACTTCGAAGTTCGCTACCTGATCAATGATGCCTGTGTCGCCTTAGGGTTACCCTGGGTCCATGGAGGGATCGTAGGAGCAGCAGGCCAAGCCATGCTCATCGAACCAGATCATACCGCGTGTTTCCGATGCCTATTGCCCGATGCACCGCCAGCAAACACCGCCGGATCTTGTGATACCGTTGGTGTCATCGGTCCTGCCGTGGGTGTGATCGCAAGCTGGCAGTCGCTCTTGGCTCTCCAGTGGATCGTCGAGCGAAAGGATCAGGACCCGGCCAAGAGACCCAGTGTGCTGACTGTCTTTGATCTTTGGCTTGGAGATGTCCGCAAGATCCAATTGCATCGAGTCCCCAACTGTCCATGCTGCCACGAGAAACAATTCCCATTCTTGGAAGGCAAACACAGCACCGATGCTCAAGTGATGTGTGGCAAGAACGCTGTCCAGGTTCAAGTTCCTGCAGGAATCCGCGTTCATTTGCACGAACTTGCCGAAAAACTCAGACAGGAAGGGGACGTCGTCGAAACTCCATTCCTAGTTCGTTTTTCCAAGGATAACTGCACACTGACGGTTTTCGCTGACGGCCGGGCTTTGGTTCACGGTACCGAGGATCCGGCGATTGCTAGGAAAATTTATCAACGCTGGGTCGGCGGATAACCCCTTTTTTGCTATGCTAAAGGCAGGAATGCGCGCATTAATGCGGAGTACATTCCTTCGAGAACCTGCCACTAACCCAAACGAGCCGACCATGAGGTACGCATTCCGACTAGCCGAACTGCTGGGCCACACGCCCGACCGCAAGAAACGGCCCGGAACGATCAAGGCGATTGTTGAATACACAGGGCTGGATCGGCATCAAGTTGCCGCCCTTTTGAAAAATGAAGCCAAGTACATTCCGCTCGAGGCTCTTTCGCGACTTTGCGATTATCTGATCGAACACGGTCATGCCCGGGCTGACGAGTTGCCCGGTGCCTTGTTCGCAGTAACACCTGAAAATTTCTGGGAACTCTTGGCCCGAAGATCTCGTTTGGAGATATGCGTCGGTGTTCGGAAACCCCCCGAAGACGATAGCGCCGATACAGCTTGGATCGTCGCTTCAGACAACGTCTTGGCCGGAGAAGTACTCAACGGAGTATCAACCTTGGGTGGTACAGCCAAAGCGATGAAACGAACATCGGTAAAGGACATTCCGCACATCGAGCACTTGCGCCAAACGCTTGTTTGGAGTCCTGGGACGATGGGTGCCGAGCAAGTCCAAGCGAGAGCAAGAGACGTCTATGAAGAGTTTGGAGAGGTTGCAGGTGACAAGGCGATCGTTTGCCTAGGGAGCGTTAAAAGCAATCCAACAGTCGAGTTGGTCTTAGGCGAAGCCTTCGGATGCGATCCGTTTGTCTCCCAAGATAATGTGGCCAAAGCCACAGACCGATCGCTTCCATTTTTCTTGCGTTACCGCGATCGGGATCCCCATCCGCCAGCTTGTTCGGCGGGATTGCAACTGAGCAAATCGGACAAAGTATCTGAGGCTGGGCTCTATTACGAGCAAGCTGATGGAACATGGAAGTTTGCCGGAGGCAACAGTGCAAGTCGCGATGCAGCTTTGGTGTTCTACATTTTCCGTGAATCCTTGGGACGCCTCGATATGGTGCTTAGCGGATTTTCCGGTCGAGCAACCCGCTTGCTGGCTAGAACCCTTGCCCATCGCGCCGAAGATTTCTGGCCTCCTGTTTACCACCACAACTACCTCCAAGTAGGGGCTTATATCGTTACGTATGAACCTACCGAATCGGTAGAGGAATCGAGCGATATTCTCTCGACCGATTTGATGGCCAACGCGAACGTAATTCCGTTACCCTCTGAGGCGATCGCGCGGCGACTCGGCAAAGCGAACCTTACCTAGACCATTCATGGCCACTGCTTTGAAAAACTTTATCGCCGACGAGAACCCCATCGACTTGAGCGTCCAACTCGGACGCTTGAGACTCAAGAATCCCGTGATGGTGGCCTCGGGCACCTTCGGCTATGCAAGGGAGATGGCCGACATTGTCGATCTTCGCTCCTTAGGTGGAATTCTTCCCAAGACAATCACTCGCGATTCGCGTGCTGGCAATGCACCTTGGCGGACGGTCGAAGTATCCTCGGGACTTCTCAATGCCATCGGTTTGGATAACGACGGAATCGATTACTTCATCGCCAACCATTGGCCTTATTTGAATTCAACCGGCGCGGATATCGTTGTGAGCATCGCCGGTAAGTCGCATGAGGACTTCGTCTATTTAGCCCAACGACTCGCACCCCTCGGTCTGTTCGCCCTAGAGTTGAATGTCTCTTGTCCAAATGTCTCAGGCGGGATCGATTTTGGAACCGACGCTCAAGCCTGTTTTAAGGTTGTGTCGGGAGTTCGTAACGTGATCGACTGTCCGATCTTGACCAAACTAACACCGAATGTCACGAGCATCGCAACGATTGCTAAAGCAGCATACGAGGCAGGAACCGATGCGGTCACATGCATCAACACGGTTTTAGGTATGTCGATCGACTGGCGACGGCGAAAGCCGATGCTCGCCAACACCGTAGGAGGGATGAGTGGTCCGGCGATCAAGCCTGTGGCGCTGCGGTGTGTTCATCAAGTTGCATCGGCCGTACCCGTCCCAATAGTCGGTGTCGGAGGGATAGCAACGATCGATGATCTGATGGAGTTCATTGTGGCTGGAGCCAGCGCGATCCAAATTGGAACGGCCAACTATTACGATCCCTTGGTCAGCGTTCGATTGATCGAGCAATTGCCTAGTGCAGTTCGGGAACTGGGATATCAAAGCATCCGGGACTGCGTAAGAACTCTACAATTACCCACAACGGTCGCGAAATGACCAACGTTCCGTTTGTTTCGCAAGTCAAATCAACTTAGACATGAAATTTCAAACAGGTTGTCGATGAGAGTATTAAGCGGGATACAACCCACAGGACGGTTCCACTGGGGTAATTATTTCGGGGCGATCAAGCAGTATATCGAGTTGCAGCACGAGCATGATGGATTCTATTTCATCGCCGATTTGCATGCCCTAACAACGATACGAAACCCAGCCGAATTGCGCGCCAACGTCAAAGATGCGGCCTTGGACTTATTAGCGCTAGGATTGAATCCAGACAAAGCAACTCTGTTTGTCCAATCGCACATTCCAGAGGTATCGGAGTTGTATTGGATACTCATGACCGGAGCGCCGCTGGGTTTGCTCGAACGATGCGTTGCCTTCAAAGACAAAGAGGCTCGGGGTATCAAAGCCGATGCGGGTCTGTTTACTTATCCAGTTCTCATGGCAGCCGACATCCTCGCTTATGATTCGCAATGCGTGCCGGTGGGCGAAGATCAAAACCAGCACATCGAGGTATGCCGCGATTTAGCAAAAAGCTTCAATGCACATTATGGCGAAACCTTCGTGATGCCTACGGCGAGGATCGTCAAAGACACTGCCAAGGTGCCGGGTACCGACGGTCAGAAAATGAGCAAAAGTTACGGTAACACCTTGGGATTGTTTGAGGATGCCAAAGAATTGCGCAAGAAGATCATGCGGATCAGCACCGATTCCAGACCGATGGAAGAGGCCAAGGATCCAGATACCGACCACCTGTATCAGCTCTATGCTTTGTTTGCGAGCCCCGAGCAGCGTCAGGAAGTAAGAGAAATCTATCTCAAAGGTGGGTTTGGATACGGGGACATCAAGAAGCGGTTGGCCGACGTGGCCGATGAATTCCTAAATCCGCTTCGAGCCAAAAGAGCGGAACTGGCAAACGACGACGTTTATGTCGCCCGAGCCTTGGAGCAAGGCGCTCAGCGGGCAAGCCAAGTTGCACGAGAAGTTCTCCATCGAGTCCAAAAGAACTGCGGACTGAACTAGCAGTAGCTGATTGCTCGCAATCTCGGTCAAACCGACTCTTGAGGGATTAATGTGGGTGAACCTTCGGGGCCCACCATTTTACTTCACGCCGATGGGGCCACGATTTGCAGCGACAAAGGAGAGAATCTCACTGCAACTGTAAGTTCTGCCTCCATCAACCATCGGCATCTTAGCAGTTCACACAGCTCATCGAGTAGAACCAACCTCGAGTACCAATAACTTCCCGCAGAGCCAAACAATTATCAAATTGATATAGACACCGCTAACGGAAACTAAGACTATCTCTGACGTTAGCAAACACTTGGTTTGCCCATAACCTTTGTATATCCACAGGCTACATCGATGATGAAACAAGATCAAACCGTTGTCTGCTTTGCATTCTTGCTCTTGTCCACGACAATTTTCTCAGGCTGCGCAGGTACCGGTTGCACTCAACCTCAGTACCCCGGTATGACACCCTATCCAACCTACCCAGGATACCCTGCCTATCCTCAACCCTATCCGACCACAGGTGCCGCCCCGGCCCCAACAACCATGGCCCCAACAGGGATGACTCCCGGAGTTGCCCCACCCCCCGCTGTTGGACTTCCAACCTACGGTCAGCCAACCTATGGACAACCCGCCTACGGGCAACCTCCTGTCTACGGACAACCGATCCCCGGTACCACCTCAGCAGGTTATCCACCCGGGTACGCGCAGCCTATGTTCGGTAAGTAAGCACTCCGAGGAATCTACTTCTTGGCCTTACCAAGCGCTACGTTTAAAAACTTATCTAGGGGCCCAATGGACTTGGCAAACGCGTCATCAAAGGATGAGCCACTACTAATTGCTCGGACGATAGAGTCGTACTGCTTTTTCATCGCACTGCCTTGCATATTTCTGACCAACGCAAAGCCAACAATCGCCTCGTCTTCGTCGTTAAGCTTCCCTTCCATCAGCGGTTTGACATCCTTGATCTCGCCAACGACCATGGGTACTTTTTGAATCCAAGGCTTTACTCGCTCGTCGTTGGGGCCAACGGCTTGGGCCAACGCCGCTCTTCCTGCGCCATCTGCAAACCATTTCGGTACCCCTTCGTGAGAAGCCATCCAAACGCTCGTAATCTGCTGAACCAACGCGGATTCGTTGAGCTTTGCATTTGACTTATCGGGTACGATCGCGATGTACATATCGAGCACGTCGCGTTTCCAGTGCGATGACCACTCCTGGGGCAGTGAGCGCTTCTCAAGCATCTTTCCCAGTTCGCTATAATCATACCTGGACTTGAGTGCGTAAATCGTAATCCCGCCTCGAACAATCGGATCCTTAGGACTCAAGCGGTACTGCTTGCGAACCGATTTGGCCGCCGACTCAGCCGCAGCCATGACCTGCTCTAAAACAGCCGGCCCTGCATTGCCCAAAACATGGAATTCATCGCTGGATTTTTCCTCAGCCACCACCGTCGGCGAAACGATCTTCCAACGATCTCTGGCCCTCGACATACGCTTGTCCATCAGCTCTGTATGGCTCGCCTTGGCTGCCCACGACTTGGCAATGACGCTTTCGAGTTGACTCTCGCGCTCTGACCCATCAAAAGTCGCCCCCTCATCAATCCACTTGGTGATTTTCTCGATCTCCTCGGGCTTCAGAGCCGCCCGTCCCCCGGCCGGCATGCGTTGGCCTGCCTCGCCCAAGAGTTTTTTCACGAGCAAGCTTTCTTTACCCTTCTTGGGCTCGATCGCCGCTCCAGTTGTTCCACCTCGTAGCAGCCCCGCAAAGTTGGTGAAGTTCAAGCCTCCCGACGGACGATTCCCACCGTAATGGCATCCATTGCAATTGGCCACCAAGATCGGTGCAATGTCGTTTGCAAAACTGACTGTCTCCTTGCCTGTGCTCTCCATGACTTCGACCGGCTTGGGCGGCTCAGGCGGCTTGGCATCCGGTCCGCCGACGAGCACACGCAGGTTGGCTTTTGGATCCTCGCCGTCAAACTTCGCACCTGCTTTAACCCAAGCCTTAATCGCACTTAGTTGTTCCTCGGGGACTTTGTTGCCACTCGGAGGCATCGTGCCACTGACCATCGCTTCAACCAACGGGCTTCCATCAGGATCCCCTGCAAAGAGCACGACACCTGCCCGCGAACCCTTCATGAGCCCTTCATAGGTTGGCATCGTGAAACCACCTGTGGTTTTATCAACATGGCACCGGCCACAGTGCTGAACCAAAACTGGAGCCACATCCTTGCTAAAACTAACCCCCTCGGTCTTGGCCTTGGGATCCTTAGGCGTATCCTTGCTCGCAGGGTTTTTCGCCCCCTCTTTCATCTCCTTGAGCTTGGCAGTGACCTCTCCCCAAGCCGGTAGCGGGCTAAGCTCTGCTCCCTCGATGGCCAAAACTTCAGCAGCCTTTGATAGTTTTCGATGAATACGTTCCCACTCGGCGATGTCTTTTCTTTCTCCAGCAAGAACCAATTCGAGGAAGTTTGTACTGCAGATGTCAATGTACTTAGCACTCTGCTCATAGTTCTTCTCTTTAAACAACTCTTCGGCCCGCTTAACGGCGACTCGTACCGAATCGATATCCGTAGGTCTCTGCAAATCCTGAGCATGAGCCAAGCCGCTACTAACGACCAACCCAAGGACTGCAATGATCAGCGACCCAAGCCGAAACGTTGAACTATGCATCGAACGATCCTTGAAACCATCAACTACGAGGTAGACAGCGGACAAACCCACTTGTGTTTATTGTCCTCTAGAGCAACCCTGCGGAAAAGAGCCTAAACAATACCTTAGATGAGTTTTCGGACCAATCGATCCATCAAAACCATCATAACTCAGAACTTCTGTCGCCCTGACAAAGCATCCGATAGGATTTCTTTATTGGTAAATTCCAAGACGCTTCCGCTGGTAACTCCCCTAGCCAATCGGGTCAGTTGTACCGGAAAAGGTGCTAGCTGATTCGAGATGAACATCGCCGTACCATCCCCTTCGACATTCGGATTGGTCGCCAAAACCACCTCCTTGAAGTTCCCTGTCCTGACTCGATCGACAAGCGCCTCAATGGTTAACTGATCAGGCCCTATACCATCAAGAGGTGCAATGCGTCCCAAAAGCACGTGGTACATCCCCTTGTACACGCCGGTCTGCTCCAGAGCGATCAGATCTCGAGGCTGCTCGACAATACACAGCATCGTCGAGTCACGCTGAGGGTTTAAGCAGATCCCACACAGGGGATCTTCAGACAAATTAAAGCACGTCGAACAGTAACGAACATTCTCTCGCACCTTGCGAATCGCATCGGCAAGGGCGATCGCCTCGGAAACATGCACTCGCAGGATATGGTAAGCCAACCGTTCGGCCGTCTTTTTTCCAATCCCAGGCAAACGGCCCAATTGCTGGATGAGCTCCGTGACCGACTGCGATATCTCTGCCATCGATGGTCTGATCCCCGCGTCCAAACGCCTTTCCCAACCTAAACCTGTCCCTTTGGGGTTGATAACATACCAAAGATGGGTGAAATTTTCAGGGGCTCTACCGTTCTATTTCTAAGTCACCTTGGTGTATTCATGACCGTTCTGCTACAGATTCGAAATGCGCACAAACGCTACGGTGATCAAATCCTGCTAGACGGTGCCGAATGCACACTAGGTGGAAACAATAAAGTCGGCTTCATCGGTCGCAACGGGGCTGGCAAATCTACCCTTCTTAAATGCATCCTCGGCGATGACGAACTCGACACCGGAGAAATCATACGCCACCCAAAACTTCGTATAGGATACCTTCGCCAGCACGACCCATTTCTCCCCGGCGAAACAGCGCTGGAATTCCTCATGCGAGACTCCAATCAGCCTGACTGGAAATGCGGAGAAGTCTCTGGGGAATTCGAAATCAAAGGCAAGATGCTCGAAACCCCAATGCAAAACCTCTCGGGAGGTTGGCAAACACGCGTTAAACTCGCAGCTCTCCTTCTGCACGAACCGAACTTGCTGCTCCTGGACGAACCGACAAACTTCCTCGACCTTCGTACCCAAATCCTTTTGGAACATTTCCTACGGTCGTTCCAAGAAGCTTGCTTGATCGTCTCTCACGACCGAGCGTTCCTCAATGCGACTTGCGATTCGACCCTCGATCTCTCTATGGGTGAACTAACCCTGTTTCCGGGCAAGGTCGACGAGTACCTTGAATACCAACAAGGTCTACGCGAACACGACCAGCGAACCAATGCATCGATCGCCGCAAAACGAAAGCAACTCCAAGACTTCATCGACCGAAACCGAGCTCGTGCTAGCACTGCCACCCGCGCAAAGTCCAAAAGCAAAATGCTCGAACGCCTCGAGGTCAAAGAGTCCGCCGCCGATCATGCCAATGCTGTGATCCGAGCACCCGCAGTCGAGCGGCGACAAGGCCCAGCACTTCGCACACGAGATCTGTCGATCGGATATACCGATAGAACCATCGCCACCAACGTCGGCTTGGAAATCGACCACGGTACCCGCGCTGCAATCGTGGGCGATAACGGCCAAGGGAAAACAACTCTCCTTCGAACGCTCGTAAACTCACTTGAACCCGTAAGCGGTGAAGTTAAATGGGGATACGGCTGCGAACTTGGAACCTATGCGCAGCATGTCTACACAAGCCTCCCTGAAAACAAAACGGTGCTCGAACATCTTGAATACGAAGCCATCCCCGGCACTAAAAATCAAACGATTCTTGATACTGCCGGTGCCATGCTCTTTCGAGGAACAGCTGTCAATAAAAAGGTTCGAGTCCTAAGCGGTGGCGAACGGGCTCGGTTGTGCATGGCCGCACTTCTGCTTGGGAAAGCCAATATCCTGATCCTCGACGAACCAGGAAACCACCTCGATGTCGAAACGGTCGAAGCTCTCGCCGATGCCTTGATCGATTATCAAGGAACCGTCATTTTCACGTCTCACGATCGGCACTTCCTCAAGCGTGTCGCGACCACCTACATCGAAGTCCGCGACGGAAAAGTTACCCAATATCGCGGTGACTATGACGCTTACATGTACATGGTCCAAAAGGAAATCGATGAAGCCGAATCCACGCGGCACGGCGGGGCACCCAAGAAAGCTTCGCCAGCGAACAACGCTTCAAAATCAGCCCCAAAGAACCAACCAAGCAAAGCCGCCCCTCAAATCGACCAGCGAACCGCCCGTAAACAAATCGGGAACCTGGAAAAAACAATCGCGAAACTGGATCAACAGAAGAAAGAACTCAATCAGCAATTGATGGAAACCATCGACCCTCAGGCCGCTTTAAAACTCCATGAAGAATTGACGAAAGTCTCCGAAGAACTCGATGCTGCAGAGACTCGTTGGGCCGAGCTTCAAGAGCAACTGGAAGATGAATAAATCGACGCTCCAATACGAAATCATCAACGATGACACTTGCCGAGTAACACTCGAATCCCTCGATGATTGCAAATCGTTTGCCCAAACCATCGCTCAGACTCTCACCCAAAACCTACCTCGTACCGTTGGACTCGTCGGTACCCTGGGTGCCGGAAAAACACAATTCGTCAAATTTCTTGCAGAGTCTCTTGGGGCTAATGCCCAAGACATCATTAGCCCAACCTTTGTACTGATCCATCCGATCGATACCAAACCCCAAATCTTTCATATCGATGCCTACCGTATCCGCGACAGCGATGAATTCCTAGAATTAGGGATCGAAGAACTCTTCGAACAACCCGCAATCACCATCATCGAATGGGCCGATAGGTTCATCGAATGCATGCCCAAAAATACTCTCTGGATCGAACTTCTATGCGAAGATCCACTGTCGCAAAAACGGATTTTCTTTTTGAGTAACCTGACCAAACTACCGGGTTTCCAAGACCAACTAAGCAAATCATGACAATTGACGCTGATAAACCACCAAGCCAGAAAATTCTTGTGTGCGGCTCGATCAACATGGATCTAGTGGTCCGAACACCAACGCTCCCAACTCCTGGTCAAACACTCACGGCTCGCGGGCTCGAGTATGTCTCAGGCGGCAAAGGGGCCAATCAAGCTGTCGCGGTCGCAAGACTAGGCGGGAAAGTCGCAATGCTCGGTGCTGTCGGCTCCGATGCATTCGCTGCAACCCTACGGGCTAATCTGTTGCAAGAGGGAATCGACCTGGAATGGGTTAACACCAAAGAAGGACCTAGTGGACTGGCCATCGTTGCAGTCGATGATGAAAGCGAGAATTCAATCATCGTCGTTCCGGGTGCAAATGGCCAACTCTCCATCGATGATGTTCAACAAGCTGAATCGGCCATCGCCCAAGCTGGCTTGGTCATGCTGCAACTTGAAATCCCTATCGATACGGTCCTGCATACCATTAGACTCTGCCGCAAGCACCAGGTCCCTGTGATCCTCAACACGGCTCCTGCACCTAAGGACTTCCCAGAAGAACTCTTCGAGGTCGATCTGATTTGCCCGAATCAAACCGAAACGGCCGCCTTGCTCAAAACATCGCCACCCTCGGACATCGAAGCAGCCTTCGATGCAGCCCGAGAACTTTTAGCCAAAGGAGCCAAACAAGCGGTCATTACTCTAGGCTCGCTCGGCGCGGTTGCCGCAATCAAAATGCCAGGAGGAAAACCTCTCATCAAAACCGTTGATGCCCACCGGGTCACCGCTGTCGACACCGTGGCCGCCGGGGATGCCTTCCTGGGTGCACTTGCATTTCAAATCGCCCATGGCACAGCACTCATGGAATCTTGCCTGTTTGCATCTGCTGCCGCAGCACATGCGGTGACCATCCGCGGTGCCCAACCCTCTCTTCCGAATTTGGACCAAGTCCGAGCGCGTCTGTAGGTCCCCGTACCATGACACCTTGGTATGATAAATGCAAATGTATTTCGTACACTCAGAATTCTTAAGGTAATTCTGTGGGGCATTGCAACTCGTACTCCAAGCCCCTGAATCCGAATGATCCCTTTCGAGACTTACAACCATCATGACCAAAGTGCTTCAGATCGCTTGTTTTTCCTTCCTCGCTTCGGTGTCCCTATCGCTCGTCGGTTGCGATAATCGTCAACCCACCAGTCCATCCGTTGGCAATCAAGGAACCAATCCAGACATGAAAACCGAGAAGCCCAAAGTGGCCTTGGTGATGAAATCTCTAGCCAACGAGTTCTTTTCGACCATGGCCGATGGGGCCAAAAAGCATCAAGCCCAAGACGCCAAAAAGTATGAGCTGATCGTCAACGGAATCAAAGACGAACGTGATCTAGCTCGACAAGCGGCAATCGTCGATGAAATGATCGCGGCCAAGGTGCAAGCGATCGTCATCGCACCTGCAGATTCCAAAGCCCTCGTGCCAGCGCTCAGGCGGGCAAAACAAGCCGGAGTGGTTGTCGTCAATATAGACAACAAACTCGATGACGAGATTCTCAAAGCAGAAGGCCTCGCAGTCCCTTTCGTAGGCCCGAACAATCTCCTGGGCGCTAAAGTCGTCGGAGATCATCTGGCCAAGTCACTTAAAGCAGGGGACAAAGTGACTGTCCTCGAAGGAATCCGCACAAGCTTCAATGGAACCCAACGAAGACTGGGCTTCGAACAAGCCATGAAGGATGCTGGTATCCAAATCGTCGACAGCCAAAGCGCCAACTGGGAAACCAATCAAGCCAACACGATCGCAGCCTCGATGCTCAATGCCCACCCCGATCTCAAAGCCATCCTCGCCGCTAACGATTCCATGGCCCTCGGAGCACTCGCAGCAATCAAAGCCGCAATCAAAACCTCGGATGTCCAAGTCGTCGGATTCGATAACATCTCAGCCGCCCAAGAAGCAATTCGCGAAGGGAAAATGCTGGCCACCGCAGACCAACACGGTGATCAACTCGCTGTCTACGGAATCGAAGTCGCACTAAAGCTCATTGAAGACCCAACGGCGAAACTCGAAGACAAGGAAACGCCAGTCGATCTGATCACAGCAGATAGTCTCAAGTAAAGCGTCGGCCATAAGGTTCCAGCAAGCGTGCTAGTACTCGACTCACTCACCAAAGACTTTGCATCGCGAGCGGTCGACTCGGTGAGCCTGGAATTTCAACCGGGCCAAGTCCACGCTCTAGTCGGTGCAAACGGTGCAGGCAAAAGCACCCTTTGCAAAATGATCGCTGGTTTGGCCAAGCCAACCCAAGGTACGATGCGCCTGACAGGAATTAAATATTCGCCAAAAACGAAACACCATGCTCAACAACTCGGTGTTCAAATCGTTCAACAGGAACTCAACGTCTTGCCAACGCTGAGTCTTGCCGAAAACCTCTTCTTTTCCAAACTTCCCAGTCGCTTCGGTATCCTCGATCGACGCGCGATGCACCAACGTGCCTCGGATATTCTTGCCGATTTTGGATTGCAAGATCTTTCGCCGGATAGCCCTGCCTCCATGCTCGGGGTCGGTCAGCAACAAATGCTCGAGATCGCCGCCAACACTTGGCAACCAACTCGAGTCCTAATCCTCGACGAACCGACCGCTGCCCTCAGTATCCCAGAGTCTGAGATCCTCTTTCGAAAAATTCAGCAGTGGAAACAAGACGGCATCGCCATCATCTACATCAGCCATAGGCTCGCTGAAGTCCAAGCCATCGCCGACCAAATCTCGATCCTTCGTGACGGCAAACTCCAAGGTACCTGGAACCGAGGGGAACTTGGAAAGGACGATATTGTTGATCGTATGACAGATCGGACAGATCGGACAGATCGGACAGATCGGACAGATCGGACAGATCGGACAGATCAGACAGATCAGACAGATCAGACAGATCAGACAGATCAGACAGATCAGACAGATCAGACAGATCAGACAGATCAGACAGATCAGACAGATCAGACAGATCAGACAGATCAGACAGATCAG